>Ga0062382_10000290_pt1 | contig 12104 bp, 10 predicted proteins | sample DOMMetBare2Fresh_FD_59507 | JGI IMG/M metagenome (GOLD analysis project Ga0062382, IMG submission 59507) | Wetland sediment microbial communities from St. Louis River estuary, USA, under dissolved organic matter induced mercury methylation -... | ecosystem: Environmental > Aquatic > Freshwater... | reverse complement strand
CCCGGGCCGTCACGCGCTCCGCCACGCCCGCTGTCCCGTGGTGGCGACGTTCCACGCGAGCGCGGAGCACGAGCGGGGCGTCCAGCAGGCGCTCCGCGCGGTCGCCTCGGCCGGGCTCTCGCGGGTGGACTTCGGCATCGCCGTGTCGCGCGCCGCGAAGCGGTTCGCGCGGACGATCTACCGCGGCCGCACCACCGTGGTGCCGAACGGGGTCGACCTGTCCCGGTTCTCCGACGGTGAATCGGCGGCGCCGGCGCTCCGGGCGGACCGGCCGCTGCGCGTCCTGTTCGTCGGGCGCTTCGGCGAGCCGCGCAAGGGACTCACGGTGCTGCTCGACGCCGTCGCCCTCCTGCGGGCGCAGGATCGGGCGATCGAGGTGGAGGTCGCCGGCGCGGGCGCTCCTGGCCGGTTCCTCCGGCGCGCGGAGCGGCTCCGGGTGCGGTTCCTCGGGCGCGTGCCCGACCCCGTCCTCGCGAGGCTCTACCGCGAGGCCGACGTCTTCTGCGCGCCGTCGCTCGAGGGAGAGAGCTTCGGGATGGTGCTCGTCGAGGCGATGGCGGCGGGCTGCCCGGTCGTGGCGAGCGATCTGGCGGGCTACTCCGAGGCGGCGCGCGGCGCCGCCCTGCTCGTGCCGCGCGGCGATCCGGGGGCGCTCGCGGTGGCGCTGTGGCGGGCGGGCAACGACGAGGCGCTGCGGGCGCGGCTCGTCGCCCGGGGGCACGCGCGCGCCGACGCGCTCTGCTGGACCCGCGTGGCGCGGCGCGTGCTGCACGTGTACGCCTCCGCGGCGCGAGTCGCCGCGTCCCGGGCGCACGCGCTCGTGGGCGAGGAGCCGGTCGCGCCGTGAACGTCCCTCCGCGTCGCCCCGGGGTGGCGGAGCCGCCCGCGCCTCGCGGCCCGGCCGCGCCCGCGGCCTTCCCGCGCACCTGGCGCCAGCGGCTCGTGATCGCGCCCGCCGCGCGCGCGCTCGGGCTCTGGTACCGCCCGCGCGTCCTCGGGCTCGAGCAGGTCCCGAGCGATCGCCCGGTGGTGTACGTGGGGAAGCACCCCCGGACCTGGCTCTATCTCGAGATCGTCCTGCTCGGCCTGCTCACGTTCTGGGACGGGGAGCGGGTCCCGTTCCGGCCCATGGAGAAGCGGGGAACCTCGCTGCACGGATTGCCCGGCGTCGGCTGGGTGCGCCGGCACGTCGGCACCATCCCGGCGACCGAGGAGGCCGGCCTCGCGGCGCTCGCCGCGGGGGAGTCGGTGCTGACGTTCCCCGGCGGCGCGCGCGAGCTGTACGGCCCGAGCGACACCATCTCCTGGCGCGGCCGGAGCGGCTTCGCCCGCCTCGCCGCGCGCGCCGGGGCCCCGCTGGTCCCCTTCGCCATCGGCGGCGCCGACCAGCAGCACCCGCTGCGCCTGCCGCTCGGCCGGAGCCGCAGCCTCTGGCTCCCCTTCCTGCCGCTCCCCGTGGCGCTCGACTTCCGCTTCGGCGCCCCCATCGCGCCGCCCGATCCGGCGGACGCGGCGGCCGTCGCCGCCTGCGCCGAGGCGGCCGCGCGCGCCACCCAGGCGCTGCTCGACCGGGTCGCGCGGGATCGCCGCGCGCCGCTCGGCCTCCGGAGGGCGCGATGAGCCCGCCCGGCCCCCCCGGCGCGCCGCCGCCCGTCGACGATCGGCACTGGACCCTCGGGCGCGCGGTCCTGCCCCTCGCCCACGCCCTCGAGCGCTACCACCGCGCGACCTTCGAGGGCGGGCCGCCTCCCGGCGGGCCGTGCATCTACGTGGCCCTCCACGGCGCCGGCTACCTCGTCCTCGACCTCGTGGTCGCGAGCTACTTCCTGCAGTGGAAGGGGTTCCACGAGCGGGGCGAGCGGCACGTGCCCCTGCGGTTCGTCGCGGCCGAGTCGCGCATCGAGAAGTTCCTCCCCGGCCTTCCCTGGCTCAAGGACCGCATCGGCGTGATCGGCACCGCCGAGGAGGGCTGCCTCGCCGTGCTCGAGCGCGGCGAGCAGCTCCTCGTCACCCCCGGCGGCATGAGGGAGGCGCGCCCGTCGCGCGACTTCTACCGCCTGCGCTGGGACGGGCGGTACGGCTTCGCGAGGCTCGCGCTCCGCACCGGCGCGCCCATCGTCCCGCTCGCGGTGGTGGGCGGCGCCGAGGCGTATCCGGGCTTCAGCCTGGGCAGGCTCAGCTTCTGGTCGCCGCTGCCGCTCCCGGCGCGGATGCACGTCGCGCTCGGGGAGCCGATCGCGGTCGAGCGAGCGCCCGATCGCGCTCGCGACCCCGACGTGGTGAAGCCGCTCCACGCCCTCGCCCGCGAGCGGACGCAGGCCCTGTACGACGCGCTCCGCGCGCGGCGTGGCGCCCCCAGGTGAGCGCGATCTGGATCGCGAGCGACTGGCACCTCGGCCCGGAGACCCCGGCCGGCGACGCGCGGCTCGCGCTCCTCTTCCTCGAGCGCGCGCGGCAGGCGAGCGCTCGCGTGATCCTGAACGGCGACGTGTTCGACGAGCTCTTCGCCGGGCGGGAGCGCGCCGCCGCCGCCCACCCCGAGGTGACGGCCGCCATCCTCGGGCTCGCGCGCGAGGGGCGGCTCGCACGCACCGCCGGCAACCACGACCCGGACGCGGGGACCGAGCTCGAGGTGGAGGAGGTGCCCGGGATCGGACGGGTGCTCGTCGCACATGGCCACCTCGTCGATCCGATCAATCGGTCGGCGCTCGGCCGGCTCGGGGACGGCATCTCCCGCCGCTTCGGGCGCCTCGCCCTCGTCCGCGGGGCCGCCCGGCTCGCCGAGCTCGCCGCGCGGGCGGCGGCCGGCGAGCGGATGGTGGCTCACTTCCGGCGCCGCTGCCTCGCGCTCGTCCGGGAGCAGCGGTGCGCCCTCGGCGTGTTCGGCCACGTCCACGTCCCCCACCTCGTGCCGGGCGACGCGTACGCCAACGCGGGCGCGCTCCTCGGGGGGAGGCTCACCTACCTGGTCCTCGAGCCGGGCCGCGCTCGCCTCGAGGACGTGACGGAGCCCGCCGTCGTCCGCGGACGGGAATCCAGGGGCACTCCCGACGTTTCGAGGTAGATCTACGGCGCCTCGATGTCGAACCCGCTCACCTCGCCCGCGGCCCGCTGGGTCCGGTTCTCCGACCGCCGCCGGCGGCCCATCCTCGGACTCTCCCTCGCCCTCACGCTGGTGGGCCTGGCCGGCACCGCGAAGCTGTACGGGGACCTGCGGCCGGACATGTCGGAGCTCCTGCCGTCGTCGTCGCGCAGCGCCGTCGATCTCGAGCACGTGACGGAGCGCTCGGGCGGCTTCGCCGAGCTCACCGTCGTGCTCCACGGCGCGGATCGGCTCACCCTGCAGATCTTCGCCGACGACCTCGCCGAGAAGCTCGAGGGCGCGCCGGACGAGCTCGCGCGCTGGGTCGAGTACCGCACCGACGCCATCACCGACTTCTACCGGCCCCGGCTCCTCCTCTTCCCGGAGCGGGCCCGGCTCGAGGAGCTGCGCGACCTGCTCGCGGCCCGCATCGCATGGGAGCGGGCGAAGGCGCCGGAGGGCGAGGCCCCCGACGTCGAGGGGGCGCTGCGGCGGATCGCCGGAGACCGCACCGGGCTCCTCGACCGCTTCCCGGACGGCTACCACGTGGGCGACGTCCCCGGCCGGGCGCCGGGCGAGAAGATGACGATCCTCGCGATGGTGGTCCGGCTCGGCGCCGCGCCCAGCGACTTCTCGAAGGTGAAGGCGCTGAAGCAGACCGTGGAGGAGGCCGTCGCCGAGCTCGATCCCGCCTCGTACGCGCCGGGGCTCGCCGTCGCCTACGCCGGCTACGTCGCGTCGAACATCCTCGAGCACGACGCGCTCGCCGAGGACCTCGTGTGGGCGACGCTGCTGGTGGTGCTCGCCGTGGCGCTCGCGGTGGCGCTCTACAACCGGACCTGGAAGGCGGTGCCCGCGGTGGGCTACCCGCTCCTCGCCGGGACGTTCGCCACCTTCGGGCTCGCCGAGCTGTTCGTCGGGCACCTCAACTCGAACACCGCGTTCCTCGGCTCGATCGTGGTGGGGAACGGGATCAACGTCGGGCTCATCTTCTTCGCGCGGTACCTCGAGGAGCGGCGCCAGGGGCTCGCCCCGGTGCCGGCGATGACGACCGCCGTCGAGGGCACCTGGCTCGCCACGCTCACCGCCGCGCTCGCGGCGGGCGTCGCCTACGCGTCGCTGATCGCCACCGACTTCCGCGGCTTCAACCAGTTCGGGCTCATCGGCGGGATCGGGATGGCGTTCTCCTGGCTCTCCTCGTACGCCTTCACGCCCGCGCTCGTGCTCGCCTGGGAGCGGATCACCCCCATCCCGCGCGAGGGGCAGCGCCCGGCCCGGCCGCTGTTCACCAAGGCCGTGGCGGCGGTGGTGGAGCGCGCGCCGCGCGGCACCGTCGCGGTGGCCGTCCTCGCCTCGCTCGTCTCCGTCTACGGCCTGGCGATGCTCTACCGCGATCCCATCGAGCACGACTTCAGGAAGCTCCGGGACGCGTCGGCGATGGACGAGGGCGGGCCGGGCTGGTGGGACGCGCGGGTGGACGATCTCTTCGGCGACCACCTCACCCCGACCGCGATCCTCGCCAGCGACGAGGCGCAGGCGCGCGAGGTGGCGGCGCGAATCGAGACGGCACGGCGCAGGAACCCCGCGTCGACGTTCGGCTCAGTGGTCTCGGTCGCGACGCTCGTGCCCGAGGGCCAGGCGGAGAAGCTCCCCATCCTCCGCGAGATCCGCGCGCTCGCCACGCCCGCGAACCTCGCCTTCCTCCCGCCCGACAAGCGCCTGGCGGTGCAGAAGGTGCTCCCCCCGGCGGGCCTCGCGCCGTTCGGGACGGCCGATCTGCCGGACGAGCTCCGCCGCCAGCTCACCGAGCTCGACGGGCGGCTCGGCACGCCGGTGCTGATCTATCCGTCGGGCCGCATCGACACCTGGAACGGCCTCGACGTGCGGCGCTTCGCCACCGAGCTCCGCTCGCTCGGGCTCCCCGCCGACACGCCCGCCGCGAGCTCGATGCTGGTCTTCTCCGACGTGCTCGACGCGATCGAGCACGACGGGCCGCGCGCGACGGTGCTCTCGCTGGGCGGCGTGGTACTGCTCGTGCTGGTCGCGTTCGGGCTCGGGCGCCGCTCGCGGCGCTCGCTCGCCGACGCGGGCTGGGTGCTCGCCGCGCTCGGCACGGGCGTGATCTGGTTCGGCGGGCTGGCCGGGCTCCTCCACCTCCGCCTCAACATGCTCAACTTCATCGCCCTGCCGATCACGTTCGGCATCGGCGTCGACTACGCGACCAACATCTTCCAGCGCCGCCGCCTCGATCACCCCCGGTCGATCGCCGACGTGCTCCGGACCACCGGCGGCGCGGTGACGCTCTGCTCGCTCACGACCATCATCGGCTACTCGTCGCTGCTCATCGCCCGGAACCAGGCGCTCTTCTCGTTCGGCGTGCTCGCCGTCCTCGGCGAGCTGGCGTGCCTCGCCTCGGCGCTGCTCGCCTTCCCGGCGATCCTGAGGCTCAAGGAACTCGCCCGCGCGGCGCGGGAGCAGCCGCTCGGGGGCGTCCAGCCGGGGGCGTGAGGCGCGGCCCGGGTCCCGTCAGGCGCCGACCCGCTGGAGCGCCCACTCGAGCTGCTCGTGCGAGAAGGGCTTCTCGAGGAACGCCTGGGCGGCGGGGCGGCCGCGGGTCGCCCGCTCGGCGCTCATGGCGATGATGGGGACCACCGCCAGGCGCGGCGTGCGCCGCACCCGCGCCACGAGGTCGTGCCCCGTCATGCGCGGCGTGTAGAGGTCGGCGAGGATCGCCGCCGGGCGCGGCCCGCGGCCGAGCAGCTCCCACGCCTCCGCCCCGTCCCGCGCGGCGACCACTCGGAAGCCCGACCGCTCGAGGAGCGCCCGGATGGCCGAGCGCATCGCCGGATCGTCCTCGACGAGGAGGACACTGCGGATGACGTTGCCTTCGGCCATGTAGTGAAACGATGCACAGCGTCCCCGGGTCGGAGGAGCGCCTCTCACGTGACGCCCGGATGCGGGGGCGCTCAGCGCGGGTCCGCCGCGCTGGCGCCCTCGGCGGCGGCCCGGTCGCGACCGCGCCGCCTCCAGGCGAGCCACGCTCCCGCCGCGCCGAGCGCGAGCCCGGCCGCGATGGGCCAGCCGCCGCCCGGCAGCCCCTCCGGACCGAGCCGGGCGACGCCCGCGGCGAGGGCCCAGCCGAGCCAGAAGTAGATCGTCGCCCAGGCGAGGCCGGCGACGAGCGTGCCGAGCACGAACGGCACCGCGGGCAGGCGGAGCGCGCCCGCCACGACCGTCATGACGATGCGGAGCCCGGGCACGAGCCTGCCCACCGCGACCGCCACCGCCCCGCGGCGGGCCAGCCAGGCCTCGACGCGGGCCTCCCGCGCCGCCGTGTAGCCGAAGCGGCGCGCCACCCGGAGCAGCAGCGGCCGCCCGGCGTGGCGCGAGACCTGGTAGAGCGCCGCGGCGCCGATCAGGGTCGCGCTCGTCACCACCGCGGCGGTGGGCACGAACGCGGCCCCGCCCCGCTGCGCGAGCGCGCCCATCGCGAGGATGAACAGGTCGCCGGGGACCGGCAGCGGCACCCCGGCCTCCTCCATCAGGATGACCGCGAACAGGCCGAGGTAGTGGAAGCGGGCGAGGAGCTCGGTGGCGCGGTCCACGTCGAGACCCATGACACGGAACGGCCGCGCGTCACAGGGGCGGCCGGCGGCTCCGCCGCGTGCGAGCGATCCGCTCGAACACCCACAGGGGCCTTCCCGTGGCGGCGGGCGCGCGGGGATACTTCGGCGCATGGCTTCGTCCCAGGGCTGGCACGAGCGCGAGGACCTGCTCCCCGCGCGCACGAAGGACCTCCACCGCGCCATCGTCTCGCTCCAGGAGGAGCTCGAGGCGATCGACTGGTACCAGCAGCGCGTCGACGCGGTGGAGGATCCCGAGCTGCGCGAGATCCTGAAGCACAACCGGGACGAGGAGGTCGAGCACGCCTCGATGGTGCTCGAGTGGCTGCGCAGGAACGACCCGGTCTTCCGCCGGATGCTCGCCCTCCACACCAACCACGACGGCCCGATCGTGAGCGAGGGGGAGGAGCAGGAGGCGGCCGGGACGAAGGACGCCGAGGGACGGGCGGCGAAACGCGACGACCCGCGAGGCCCCGGGCGCTAGCCGCCGCGCACGCAGCGCGTGAGCGCCTCGGCGCGGGAGCGGAGCTCCGAGCTCCACGCGAGCGGGCGGAACGGATCCGTCTGGAGCGCGAACCAGTAGAACCCCGCGGCCGGGCCGCTCGCCGACCCGTCGAGGCCCTCGATGAGGTCGGCGGGCGAAGAGACCTCGACGCCGGAGAGTCGCAGGAGCTCGGCGAGGTAGGCCGACCGCTGGGCGCGGCAGTCCGGGGTGGTCCGCGACGGGGCTCCCGCCGCCGGCCGGGCGGCGAGCGGGCCCGCCGCGTCGTGGGCTGCGGCGCCCTCCCCGGGGGCCGCCCCGGGCGCGGCGGACCCGTCCGCGGCGCTCGCCGGCGGCTCGTTCCGCGCGGCCACCACGGTGAACGAGCCGATCTGCCGATCCTCGCGGCCGTCCTCCTCGACCCTGAGAAAGCCCTCCGGCAGCTCGATCGTGTCGCCTGCCCGGAGCGTGCGCCCGAGGATCTCGACTCGGCCCTCGTCCGACTCGATGCGGCCTGCGGACGCCGACGCGGGGGGGGCCGGGGCGCGGGCCTGGGCGCCGGCCGTGGCGGCCGCCGAGAGCGCCAGGACCGTCGCGGCGGTGAAGGTGGGAGCGAGGCTGCGCATCGGGGTTTCCTCCGGCGTCAACATTCGCGGGCGGTCGGCACGGCGCAAGCCTCGCCGCGTGACGAACTTCAGCACCTGTCGAGGATCTCCACGCTGGGTGTCCAGGTGGCCGGAACCGCGGCGGATCCTGCCCGCCGCCCCCTCCGTCCCGTCGAGTTCCTCGACACCGGCCGGCGGCGCCGGCGGACGAGGGCCTGCGATCACGCGACCTTGGCCGGCCCGCATGTGGCTCGGGCCTTGCGAACCCATTCCGCGGGGGCAGCAGCCGGTCCCCGGAGGACGCGCCATGACGCACCTCATCGCCGTGCTCGAGGCCCTCGGCTCCTTCATCGTCGGCGCGGTGGGCCGCGCCGGGATCGCGCTCCTCGCCGGGTTCGCGCTCGCGGCGCCCGCGCTCCTCGTCGCCCTGGCCATCCACGCGCTGCGGCGCCGCGGCGAGCGGAGCCTCGCCCGGGCGAGCGGGATCGCGTGGCGCCGCTCGAACTGGTACGCGCCCAACCACACCTGGCTCGCGGCGCGCCGCTCGGGCGAGCTCGCGGTCGGGATCGACGACTTCGGCCAGCGCCTCCTGCCGTCGGCGAGCTCCGTCGAGCTGCCGCGCTCGGGCATGGCCGTGGGCCGGGGCGATCCGGTCGCGGTGGTGCGAGCCGGGGGCCACGTGGTCCGCATCGGGGCACCCGTCGCCGGGACGGTCGTGCGCGTGAACGGGCGCGTCCGGCGCGACCCGTCGCTGCTCAAGTCGGATCCCTACGGGGCCGGCTGGCTGTTCACGCTCGCGCCGGCCGACCCTGGCTACCTGCGCTTCCCGCGCGAGGACCAGGCCGAACGCTGGTTCGGCGCGGAGCAGCGGCGGCTGTCGAGGCTGCTCGAGCACGAGCTCGGCGTGGCCGCCGCGGACGGCGGCCAGCTCGTGGCGCCCGCGCCGTCGCTGCTCGGCGCGGAGGGCTGGAAGCGCCTCCTCGCGGAGTTCCTGCAGTCGCCCTGACCGTCCCCGAGGCCCGGGCCGGCCGCCCGCCTCCGCCGAACCCCTGCGGCGGAGGCGGGCGCTGCTTCACACGCTGTCCCAGCCGTACCGGCCGATCTCGAGCACGTGCTTCGCGACCCCGAGCACCGTCGCGTCCACGTTCTCGTCGATCCCGGCGAACGCCGCGTCGACGCGCCGCTTCGCCTGGCGTGCGTAGGCGCGCAGGATCTCGCGGTCGGTCACGGCGGACGCCTCGCCGTGGTCGTCGATGCGGGTCGACACGCGCGCGAGCACGGCGGCGAGCCCGAACAGGTCGATCATGATGTCGGCGAGCCGGCGGGTGGCGAGCTGCTCGCCGATGATGCCCTTCCCGTGCTTGCGCAGGAGCCGGTCGGCCGCGCGGGCGAGCTCGGTGGTGGCCTCCTCGAACAGGGCCGCCTCCTCCGCGAGCGCCGGGTTGAGCATCGTGAACCGCGCCTTCTCGCGGCGCAGGCCCGTGGCGAGCGAGGCGCGCTTCTTGGCGTAGTCGCTCATCACCCCGAACCCCTTGATCGGATCGGCGAACACGCCGCGCACCGACGCGGCGAGGTCCTTCAGCTCCTCGGCCACGTCCTGCATGGTGGAGAGCGCGATGAAGAGCCTCAGGATCTCGTTCGTGCCCTCGAAGATCCGGTTGATGCGGGCGTCGCGCAGGGCGCGCTCGTAGGGCATCTCGCGCATGTAGCCCTGGCCCGCGGCGATCTGGAGCGCCTCGTCGCAGGTGCGCCAGAGGGCCTCGGTCGAGAGGACCTTGGAGATGGCGGCCTCGACGGCGTAGTCCTCGTAGCCGCGGTCGACGATGCCGGCGACGAGGTTCACCACGCTCTCCGCCACGTAGCAGTCGATGGTCATCTGACCGATCTTCTGCGCCACCGAGGTGAACGTGGCGATGGGCTTGCCGAACTGGACCCGCGCCTTGGCCTGCCCGGCGGCGAGCTCGATGAGGCGCTTCATGGCGCCGACCGATCCCCCGCCGAGCCCGGTGCGGCCGGCGTTCAGGATCTTCATCGCCACCTTGAAGCCCTTGCCCACCTCGCCGAGCACGTTCCGGGCGGGCACGCGCACGTCCTCGAGCACCACCGTGGTGGTCGACGAGGCGCGGATGCCCATCTTGTCCTCGTGCGGGCCGGTCGAGACGCCCTTCGTCCCGCGCTCGACGACGAAGGCGGTGATGTGCCCGCGCCCCTCGAGCGAGGTCTTCGCGAACACCGTGAAGAACTGGGCGATGCCGCCGTTGGTGATCCAGAGCTTCTCGCCGTTCAGGACCCAGTCGTCCCCGTCCCGCACGGCGGTGGTCCTGATGCCGGCCGCGTCGGAGCCAGCGCCCGGCTCGGTGAGGCAGAACGCCGCGATCATCTCGCCGCTGGCGAGCCTCGGGAGCCAGCGCGCCTTCTGCTCGTCGGTGCCGAAGAGCAGGAGCCCGCGCATGCCGATGGAGCTGTGCGCACCCACCGTGACGGCGGTCGAGCCGTCGTAGCGGCCGAGCTCCTGCACCACCCGGGAATAGGCCATCGAGCCGAGGCCGAGCCCGCCGTGCCCCTCGGGGACGACCAGCGAGAAGAGCCCGGCCGAGCGGAGCTCCTCGATGAACGAGGCGGGGAACTCGCCGGCGACGTCCCAGGCGCGGAAGTCCCGCTCCCGGCCGCCGAGCATCGCCTTCAGCGTCGCGAAGATCGCCTCGAGCGTCTCCCGCTCGGAGGGGCGGAGCTCCGGGTAGGGGAGCAGGATCTCCTCCTCGATCTCGCCGGAGCAGAGCGAGCGCATGAAGCTCGCCGTCTTCTTGTCGGGCATGGGACCTCCGCGGCAGGGTTGACTGGCGAATCATAACGCAGCGCGCCAAGGAAGGGCAGGGGTCGCGTCGCCTACGCCCCGGTCGGCCATCAGCGGCCGGAAGGAGGGCTGCCCGGACGACCGGCATACCGGTCGATCACGAGCCCGAGCGCCCGCTGGCAGACCGCGCAGAACGGCACGTCGTTCCGGGTGAACATCACGCAGTCCACCTGGGGCCGGTAATACCCCTTCGCCTCGTAGGCGGCGCCCTCGAAGGCGCCGACCTCGCCCGCGTGCGGGGTGCGGGAGAGGAGCGCGGTCTCGTCCTTCTTCTCCTCGAGGAACAGGGCGTCCATCTCCGCCTCGGGCCGGTTCTCGGCCCGGATCCGCTTGCGCCGCTCCTGGAACATGCGCGAGCGCTTGGTGAACTCGTCCTTCGGCCAGGGCGTCGGCAGCGGCACGCCCGGCGCGAGCAGGTCCCTCCACTTCGCGGCGCGCGGGTCGGCGGTGACGTTGGGCTCCCACGGCTCCGGCCGCGCCTCGCTCGGGGTGAAGACCGGGTCCGAGGTGAAGTACTCGTCGGCGAGCGCTCCGAGCGAGTGGCCGAGCTCGTGGACGAAGATGTACTCCGCGAAGCGCGAGCTCGCGGCGACCGTGGTGTAGAGGTTGTAGATGCCGCCGCCGCCGTAGGTCTCGCCGTTCACCAGGATGGCGAGCGCGTCGTAGGGCGCGAAGCAGGCCACGTCGCGCAGCGAGCGGTTCTCGAAGGTGAGCACGTAGCGCTCCGAGCCGAACGCGTCGTAGCTCGCCCCGATGCGCGTCCGCCGGTGCCGGCCGGTGAGCGGGCGCGAGACCCCCGCCTCGTCCGACGCCGGCACGAGCCCCCACACGTTGAAGTCGTCGCGGCGCGACCGGAACGGCTCGTGGCGGAAGAGCGCCTCGAGCAGCCGCCGCGCGTCCGCCTCGAACTTGCCGCGTTCGGCCGCCGTGTAGCCGTCGCCGAGGAGCAGCAGGTCGAGCTTCCAGGCCGGGTCGCCCTTCTCCTGGAAGGTGATGAGGGGGCCGGGCGAGGGGGGGCGGGCGTCGTCGACGGCCCGATCCGCCGGGTCGACGACGACGGCGAACACCTCGCGGAAGGAGCGGTCCTCGCCGCGCTTGCGGACGATCACCTGGACCGGCGCGGCGGGCTCCGGGAAGCGGAGCGACTCCGAGAAGGCGCGCGGGACGAGCTTCGCCTCGGGCGTGGTCTCCCACTCCCCGAAGATCGACGCGTACCCGCGCGAGTAGAGGGGCCGCTGGGTGGCGAGGTCGCGGACCTCGAAGGCGTACCTGCCGAGCCCCGTGTCGTCGAGCGGCCGGTCCGGCCGGCCCGGGAACGGGAGCGGCTCGCGGACCACGCGGTCGAGCGCGTACCGCTCGGAGACCCCGTCGCCGAGGTGGAGCAGGTCGACGCGGAGCGTCCGAGGCGCGGCGGGAGCGGTGGGCGGGGTCGCGGAGGCGAGGATCGCGGCGAGGCCGA
>Ga0062382_10000288_pt1 | contig 12146 bp, 10 predicted proteins | sample DOMMetBare2Fresh_FD_59507 | JGI IMG/M metagenome (GOLD analysis project Ga0062382, IMG submission 59507) | Wetland sediment microbial communities from St. Louis River estuary, USA, under dissolved organic matter induced mercury methylation -... | ecosystem: Environmental > Aquatic > Freshwater... | reverse complement strand
GGAGATCCCGCGACAACTCGGGATGAGATTTTCAGTTTAGCGCCCTCCCTGCCGGCGCGCAGTTTGCGCTCCGCTTTCTTTAAGATCTTCTTTGCCTGGGCTTGTCCCTGCTTTTGGGCTTCGGCGTCGAAATCCACGCCTGCCCACGGTACGACGACAGGAAACATCGGCGGTTCAAATACCGAAAGCAGGCGGACCTCGCTGCCCTTTGGAAACCAGCGCTCCGCGATTTCGCTTACTGCTGCATCGCTATATTCCGATCCATCTGTGGCCAACAGAATTCTCATTGACTTTGCTCCTTATCATTGCCGCGACTAACCGCAAGGGGCTCATTGGTCACGCTATCTTTCAAGTCCAGGTGCGGCTTACTGTAGACCGTGACGACGGTTCCTATTGTAGCAAGCTTGCTGAATTCTGCCGCGGCAAACATTGGAATGCGAATGCAGCCATGGCTCGCCGGCAAAGTTGGGACCGACGGGCTCCCGTGAATTGCATAGCCCTTGATGATGTAACTCGGATAATACAACAAACCGAGGGGGGCCTTTCTCCAGCCGTTAATCTTCTGATAAACGCGGAACCTGCCCTCGGGCGTCCGGGCCACCCCCTTCTGCCCATTCTCGTTATAGGGTTTGCCATGTCCGGTTGAAACGGGAAGGATCCTTACCACTGTCCCGGTGTCATCGACATAGAACAAAACCTGGCGACCAAGGTCGACCTCAATATGGGCCGGCGCGCCGTCTTGTGGCAACGGGCGCTCGGCTGATCGGAGAGCGATGACTTCAATCTGGCCGAGACGCCCGGTTCGCCTGAGTCCTTCAACCTTCTGGAACGCGATCAACGCCTGGCGGGAAGCACTATCGAGCACGCCATCAACTGGTCCGGTCCAATAACCAAGTTCCGACAGCCGCCGCTCGACATCGAAAATCGCTGCTTTTGTTAATTCCTTCTGCTTCTCCTGGCCGGCGACTGGCGATTGTGTTGCGGGTATCAAGAGTACCAGCAGCATTCCCATAAGCAGAGCCACCATCCGCTGGTCAAGCATCTCATTCCTCAGCCCAAGGCCGCATTGGCGTCAAGTACTGACAAACTTCGTTTCCATCCGAACCGACGTCGAACTAAGCCAACACATCCGATTGCAATGCTCATGCCTTACAAAAGAATGACGCGCAGTGTTGCGACCACTTGGACCAGCGGCGGCGTGCTCAACGCGGGAAAAGGAGGGATAGGTTTCTCGCAACCTGAGTGAGCAGAATCACGCAAAAGCCCGCGCGTGTTACCAAACTGGTTCGAATTACTCGCCGTCAATTTTGCCACTCAAGCGGCATGTGGTTTGCGACTAAGTTAGACGATTAAGTGTGCGGATCCGTTTGCGTACCTCTCAAAAGCAAAAATTAAAGTGAGGCACCTGCGGGCCCGGCGAGGAGGAATTTATGATGCACGCATTTAGACATCTCCCCTCAGGAGTACTGCTCAACAACCAGGTTCATACAAGGGCTTCATTCTCATGGATCAGAGCGCTACTGATACTGGCTGCGGTCATAGCGATTATTGCTTTGCTGGGGCTCGTCAAAGTGGCCGCAACCGCTGGCGATCTGGATTTGACGTTTGGGACGAACGGCAAAGTCGTAGCTGATTTCAGATCTGGTTATCCCGCTCAGGCGATCGGAGTGACGTTGCGGTCTGATAATTGAATCACCGTTGTCGGCACCACGGCCATGCGCTCGCCGGAACTTAAGTTGTAATTGTCCCGCTAGTTGTGCCCAACATTGCCGGCCCGGTCCAGCACTTTCTGCCCACTTAATGGCCACGTTCAGCTCAGCGCAAACTTCCACACACCAGCAAGTGAAAGTTCGCACATGCGTTGCCCGGCAACTGGTGCTCGGCAAAACACTCCGCAGGAACTGCCTTCAGAAGTCCTATTCAGCTGGCATGCAGCTTGCTCTTTTTCAAGTGATTCCGGCAGACCTGTTTCATTGACGTTGGGTGGCGGTCTGCAGTTTTTATCATGGTCTTTAACAGTAAATTATTAAATAGCCGGGTCATCCGAACTTAAACAGCGCCCGGGACACAATTGTCAGTCGGGCAGTTTCTTTGAACACAGACCCTCCACCCACGACGTGCACGGTCGGGTACGCGACTCTTCGTGCGGAGGAGCTATCATGCGTTCGTCCATCCTGTTTGTGATTGCAGCGCTTGCGATCGCCTTTGCCTTCCTTGCCTTCGTTTCTGATCAACCAATGTCGGCGCAACGAATCAAACCCAATGCGCCGGCGCCGCCGTCCAGTTGCGTATCGCCGCCGGCCGGGTTAGTTGCGTGGTGGCCCGGTGATAGTAATGCTGTTGACCTTGTTGGCCTCCACGATGGTGTGGCTCTGAATGGGGTGAGCTTTGTTCCCGGGATGGTTGGGCAGGGATTTCACTTTGACGGGCAGGACGATGTTGTTCAGATCCCCGATGCAACCAGACTAAAACCTGCCAGCCTGACAGTCGATGCCTGGGTGCAATTTGATTCGTTGACCTCTACGACGTCCGATTGTGTGGGAGGCCAAATCCCCGGCGTGCAAGTGCTGGTTTTTAAAGCAAACAGGCGCACGCCTTTCGAAACCAGGTTTGAAGGCTACGCCTTAATAAAGAGCCGGCCGAGCGGTTCAGGTGGACCTGACAAATTTACTTTTGTCATCTCCGACGCGTACCAGAATCAATTCATAGTTTCTTCGAACACGACGGTAGCGGCGGGACAGTTTTATCATGTAGCCGGCAGCTTCGATGGGGCCAACATCAGCATCTACGTTAACGGAGTACTCGAGAATCAATCGCCGGCGCCAACAGCGCTGGATTACGGCACTCTGCCGATCTTTCTCGGTTCAACAGGAGCGTGTTTCAACGGTTTCCTGAGCGGCACACTTGACGAGGTAGAGATATTCAACCGGGCACTTGCGCCAACCGAGATTCAGGCAATCTACAATGCCGGCAGGATTGGCAAATGCAAGCCGATTTGCACACCGGCGCCGACTGACATGCTCGGTTGGTGGAGCGGTGATGGCAACGCCGATGACATCTCTGGTCAGGGCCATCCCGGCACGCTGCAAAACGGCGCCGCCTATGCGGGCGGCAAGACGGGCCAGGCATTCAGTCTTGACGGCTCTAATCAACTCGTCAATGTCGGTGATGTGGCTCTGCCTTCTACCTTCACGATAGAAGGCTGGATCCGTCCGAATAACCTCAATAACAATCCGATAATCCTCTCCAGGGATGATGGCGCCGGTTTGTTCAGCTACTACTTTTCACTCGCTGGCGGCGCGTTGCAGGGGACAGTTGTCAACGTTGCGGACGGCAGGACCCAGTACATCACCGCCAACTCACCGGTCAGCGCAGGGAATTGGCAACACGTGGTAATGACTTACGATGGAAATCTCGGCGCGGATAATAAGATAAAATTCTTTCTCAACGGCGCCAACGTTGCGGCGAGTCATCAGGGCGCGTTTGACAGCGGCGGCTCTCCACGTGCAACCGGACAGGCGAGGATCGGTATCAGCGGCAATGGCACCGGAGCGTTTGCCGGGCGCATCGACGAGCTTTCTGTTTACGGCCGAGTGCTCTCAGACGCTGAAATTTCCGCGCTCGCCCGAGTTGACTTAGCGGGAAAATGTAAACACTCATGCACCTTGGCGCCGGCAAATCTGGTGGGTTGGTGGCCGGGCGATGGCAACCCCAACGATATCAAGAGCGGTAACAACGGCACGTTGCAAGGTGGAGTGGTGTATGCCCCGGGCGTGGTTGGGCAGGCATTCGCTTTTAATGGCGCGGGCGCTTTTGTGCAAGCCGCCAACAGCGCCGCCCTCGATCCAACTACAGCCGGCAGTCAGGACGCCTGGGTTTACTTTAACCAGATACCTTCGGACGCCGGTCATATCATGGAGATCATAGGCAAGGGAGGAGCTGGTACCGATTTTGATTTACAAGCCGACCCGGACAACAGGTTCCGCTTTTATATTGCCGCCGGTACAAGCGTCGGGTCGAGAACAGAGATTCAGCCCGGTGTGTGGTATCACGTCGCGGCAACCTGGGATGCCATGATCGGTTTGAAGATGTATGTGAACGGCAACCTCGAAGCCAGCAACCCGACTTTGCTTACACGCAGCCCCAGTGGACAACCGCTTCAAATCGGCAATCAGCCTTTCTGGGGGCCACGGTTCTTTAACGGCCTGATCGACGAAGCAGAAGTGTTCGACCGCGCGCTTTCACCATCCGAGGTACAAGGGATCTACGACGCTGGCAGTGCGGGCAAGTGCAAGTCGACGGCAACGAATTCTTTTGCAGTCGGCGATGTCACGCTAACCTTCGGCAATGCCCCTGGCGTGGGCAGCTTCGTCGAACATCCAATTGATCCCAACCTGCTGGGCTCTTTGCCCAACAGCTACAGCTTCACTGCCGACAGCCTGGCCCAGGACCTCAGCACGTCAGCCGCTTACAGCACACCCGTTAACGTTTGTTTCCACCTGCCGTCCATTACGAGCGCTGCAACACTGGACCAGATGACAATTCTGCATGGGATAGTGAGCGGCGGGAGTACCAGCTGGGAGGAGGTCGCTAACCGCAGTTCCGATCCGGCAACGAGCTCCCTGTGCGGCCAGGTCAACACGCTCTCGCCCTTCGTAATCGTTCGGTCCAATACCTTCCAGTGTTCCGGTTGGAATTATTACGCCAGCGAAAGCGACGGCCGAACCATGGTGAGCGTGACGCGCTCGGGGGATCTCTCTCTTTCCGGGTCGGTTGACTACGCAACCAGTGACGGCTCCGCCAGACAAAAGCGCGACTACATTATCGCTTCTGGTTCGCTCAATTTTGCGCCCGGCGAGACGAGCAAGAGTTTCCCGTTGCTGTTGGTGGACAATACCTACATGGACGGCAGCAGAAGTCTGAGCATCAATCTGAGCAATCCATCAACCGGCTATCGGTTGGGAACACCGAGCACAGCAGTGCTCGTGATCAATGACAACGACACCCAGCCGCCCAGCGGCAATCCACTGGATGAGGCACGTTTCTTCGTCCAGCAACACTATTACGATTTTCTTAATCGCTATCCCGACCAGGGAGGGTGGGATTACTGGGCGCAGCAAGTTACCCAGTGTGGTTTGGATACAACCTGTATTCACAATAAGCGGGTAGATGTGTCGAATGCGTTCTACTACGAACTGGAATTTCAACAGACGGGCTCCTACGTTTTCCGCGTCTACCGTGCTGCCTTCGGCAATAATCAACCCTTCCCGAATCCTGATCAATCCAACCCTGCGGAGGCGAATAAGCTGCCGAGCTATTTGAAGTTTGCCTTCGATCGCGCGCGCGTGGTGGGTGGCGCGAACCTGGCGCAGGGACAATTGTCTTTCGCCAGCGCCTTTGTACAGCGGGGCGAGTTCACGAACAAGTACCCAGTTTCGTTGACTGGACCAGGCTTCGTTGATGCGTTACTGGCAACAATCAGAAATGATCTGGGCGTCGATCTGAACTCTCAGAGGGCGGCGCTGATCGACCTTTACAATCAGGCTGGCGGCGGTACTGCGGGGCGCGGCGCGGTGCTCTATCGCCTGGCTGATGACAACGCACAGGCAAATCCGATAAACAATCGCGCCTTCATTGACGCCGAATATAACCGGGCGTTCGTCGCGACACAGTACTTCGGTTATCTGCGTCGTGACTCAGACATTGGCGGCTTCCTGTTCTGGCTGGGGCAGGTCAACAGCGCCCCATTGCGGGACGTGCCGAAACAGCACGCGATGGTCTGTTCATTCATCACCTCGACTGAATATCAACAAAGATTCAGCTCGTTCGTGACGCACAGCAATGCGGAATGCCCGCAGTAGAGAATTCACAGCGCAGGGTCAAGCATCGAGTCAAAGGAGAAAAAAATGCAAACCACAACAGTTGAAAATGGCAAAGGAACCGCAGTCAGGCTGGCTGAGCTGACCGCCAAGGCGGCGGAAGGAAAAATGCTGGCTGAAGATCTGGTGGAGATTGGCAAGCGCAAGGCACAGAGGGCTATCAGGCGCGGCTACGAAGCCGGTGAAGACTATTTGGATGAATCGAGATATTACATCAAACATAATCCCTGGCAGTCGGTGGCCGTGGCCTTAGGTGTCGGGTTCACTCTTGGATTCCTCGGCGGGTTTTTTGTCAGACGCCGTTGAGTGCGGGCGTTTTCCTGCACCTTAGTTCACGAGGGGCAATCTTCGCCTGGTGCGCTGCCAACAGCGGGTGCGCACCTTAAGACTGGTCCGCGACTAGTGCGTGAGACTTCGCCGAGGCAATTGGGGAGAGTATCGCGCGGGCCCGGGCCTTCCCTGCGGGGAGACTGCGGGGTGGAAGGCCGTGTTGTCAGTAGCTGGTTCCGTCTGCGGGGATTGAGATCCGGGCGTGAATCGTCAAGGCTCAAGCATGGTAACCAACCTGACCCAACCGGGTGTATCCCCAGCGCCCGGAATAACCAAACTTTTCCCGAAGAATAATCCGCGGGAAATTTTTGGCTGGGAAATGTATGACTGGGCAAACTCCGCATTCTATACCACGGTCGTCAGCACGCTCTATGGACCGTACTTGACCGAACTCATCCAGCAAGTGGTTGGCCAAAACGGCGTGGTGCTAAGGGTTGGTCCGGCAGTTTTGGTAACGGCCAAATCATTCTTCCCCATTTGTGTCTCTTTCTCGGTGCTGCTGCAGATTCTTATCCTGCCGACGCTTGGCGCAATTGCCGATTATTCAAATCTTAAGAAGAAGCTGATGGCTTTGTTCTGCTATGTTGCAGTAGCAGCGAACTGTCTGATGTTTTTTGTCACCGGCTCACGCTATTTGATTGGCGGCCTTCTTTTTATCATTGCCACGGTGGCGTTCTCGGCGTCAAATGCCTTCTATAACGGATTCCTCGGAGAAATCGTTACAGAGGACCAACGCGATAGGGTGTCGAGCCGGGGTTTTGCCTACGGCTATCTCGGAGGCGGTCTCCTGCTGGGACTAAATTTTCTGCTGCTGAGAGAAGCGCCTCGCTTGGGACTGAGCTCGCACCTGGCAGTGAGACTTTCGATCCTGTCAGCAGGCTTGTGGTGGGGAGCGTTCGCGCTCATTACGTTTGCGACGCTCAGGACGCGGGCCAGCGCGCAATCGCTGCCAGTGGGAGAGGGTTACCTGAGAATTGGCTTTGCCGGAATCATTCGCACCTTTACCGAGCTGGCTCAGCTGCCCAATACTCTGAGGTATGTTATTGCTTATCTTTGTTACAACAACGGTATTCAGACCGTAATCAGCATGGCTTCGGTTTTCCTTGCGCAGGAACTCTTCATCGCGCGCGGTATGGCTACCGATCAATCTTTCCTGCTGGGTGTCTTTCTCCTCGTGCAGTTTGTGGCCATCGCTGGCGCTTTATTTTTTGAGCGTCTGGCGCGAGTCATAAGTACCAAGACGGCAATTCTCATCTCCCTGCTGTTATGGAATATTGTCGTCATCTACGGATATGGCTTCCTTCATACCCGCAGCGAAGCGTGGGGCATGGGGGTGCTAATCGCGCTGGTACTGGGCGGCTCGCAGGCTCTTTCGCGATCGCTCTTTTCCCTGATGATTCCAAAAGGAAGAGAGGCATCGTTCTTCAGTATCTATGAGCTTTCAGATCGTGGCGTTTCCTGGCTGGGTCCACTTGCGTTCGGGGCTATAGCTGCCGCCACAAATTCCTACCGCCAGGCCCTGCTGTCGCTAATCGTCTTTTTCGTGATGGGCACCATTATTCTCTATCTCACTGACACGGATCGGGCCATTCATGAGGCGGGAAATCTGCTGCCCAGGGAGGCCGCGCCCAAGACCTGATGCTCTGTGGCGTGGCGGAGGGCTGTAGCCTGATGAGTTCCGCAGCGCGCGTTCTCGCTGCCCGCTGGGTCAAAATGCAAATCCAATGTGTGAAACTGCGCAACTTCTCGCGAAGATAAGCAGCAATCGCCTTAGAGTCTCTCCAGACTCACTGGCACGCCTGATGCGAAGGTTGGTTGCAGGCCTTCGGATTGACTTCGTGAAGTAGGACGGTTGGACGCGAGTTATATTTCAAAACCGGAGCGTCGACGGAGAAAGCAATGAAAATCCTCTTGGCAGTCGATGGCTCAACTTACAGTGATGCAGCCATTGAAGAAGTCGCTCGCCGACCCTGGCCCCCACCAACTGAAGTCAAAATTATTAACGCGGTAGAGATCCCGCTGTTGCCTGGCATGGAGGACTGGGCTGTAACCCCTGCCTACCTTGCAGAATTGGAGCGCGCCGTTCGCGACGGAGCCCAGGCCGTAATTGAGGCCGCTCTTTCGAAATTGAACACAGCAACGTCGCTAAAGGTCAGCAGTGAGATCATCCCGGGCTCGCCCAGACGAGTGATCGCCGAGGAAGCTGAGAGATGGGAGGCAGATCTGATCGTCATCGGCTCGCGCGGGCTGGGGACCTGGAACCGCCTACTCCTGGGTTCGGTATCAAGTAGTGTGGTCCACCACGCGCCGTGTTCCGTCGAAATAGTGCGCATGCGTCCGGCTCATGAATCTGGGATGAAATAGCTCGCTCTTCATTGGCTAACAAAGGAGGCGCCGCGGTCGCGGTGGCTGCTGCCGGTTTCTGCAGGCAGGAAATGATGACGCCGAGATTTGGGCTGCGAACGCCGGAGTGCTCCGTCGACTCGTAAACACAAACCGAAACTTCTTCGCCCGGGAACCTCTCACGCTTGCCTTTGGTGGTCGTGCGGTTCACAATCCCCGCAATTCAAGAACATTCGGAGCCAAACTATGAAAATAATTGGTCTCGTTTTGGTTACGCTGGCCCTTTGCTGTACCGGGCTCGCCCAAAAGCCAAGTCTCTCGACGCCGCAAAATCCCAGGGAAATACTCATTGACTTCCGGAGCGACCGAGCGCGTCCGACTCCGAAGATTCCCCTGGCTACGCAGAAGTCTGTGCTGGCGAAAGTGTTCCGGCGATATCTGAGTGACGAAAGCCAATGCAACCCGGACTTGATTGGGGACAGCAGCGCTGACCCCTTAAAGGCGGCTCGTGCTGCCGGACAGATGGTGCCGGCCATAGTGGACATGGCAACCGGCAGTTTTACCGCCGCCGGGCAGGTGCAAACGGCTTACGTTATTTCTGTCAGCGAGTGTAACGCTTCGCATGCCGATAACTTCGGGACGAAGCGGATTGCGATCTTTTCCGGGCAGCGTCTGGTCGCCGATTTGGATCTGGATTTTAGAAGCAGCATTGAGCGTAAGACGGATCTTAACGCCGACGGCATCGACGAGCTGGTAATGGCCAGCGGCGACATGCATCAGGGCATACTCACCGAGATGGCGGCGCTGCTCGAATTTCGAAACGGCCGGCCCCGGGTAATTGAAGACTTTGGCACGGTGACGGAAGACTCCTGTCCTTCGGAAATGCGCGGGAGTTCGGCCAGGGCGTCAGTGATTTCATATTCCTCCGTGTTGCCGGGTATGATGCCGCGGCTGCATATCGACAACTACAGCAGGGGGTGCAGCAAAGCTAAACGATGGCGCTTCATCTCGAGCGGGAAGATGCAGAAGTGAATGCGACTTCAGGCTCGCCATTGCTTAAGTTCAACCTGCGAAAAATGTGGGACCTAATTGCGAGGCTGGCCAGTCCAGCATTTTCTTTCCAATCCCCATCATTTAGAATCACGCAGCGCTTCAAATCTAAAAACTAGTTGGCTGGATGAGCTCTAAGCTCACTGATCTTGCAAAACAATGTCCAAAATAACTTTCCTGGTGGTTGCCCTGGTACTCGCGTCGACGGCGTCGACCCTCCCCTCGCTCGCGTCGCGCAAACTGCGAGGCAAGGTTGTAACCGAAGACTGGTCACAATTTCGCGGGCCAAACGGGAGCGGTGTCTCGGCTAGTACCGGGCTCCCCGTTGAATTCGGCCCGCACAAGAACGTTGTTTGGAAGACTCCAATTCCCGCCGGCCATTCTTCCCCGGTGCTAACTCGCGATCGCATCTTTGTCACTGCGCATACCCAGGACAAAGAAAAATACAAACTACTGGTCATCTGTCTGGATCGGCAAACAGGGAAGCTGCTGTGGCAACGCGAAGTGCCGCGCTTGCGCCTTGGTCGCTTGCAGTTGGTTAATGGGCCGGCGTCTCCCAGCCCAGTCACGGACGGCTCGAATGTTTATGTCTTCTTTCAGGACTTTGGACTGATGTCTTTTGACAGAACCGGTAAAGAGCGATGGCAGCTGCCACTGGGACCCTTCAACATGTTCTATGGCTTCGGGGCTTCGCCAATTCTGGTTGACGATAAAGTAATCCTGCCGGTTGACCAGGACAGCCCGAGTTCATATCTAATCGCGGTAGATAAGAACAGCGGACGGGTGCGCTGGAAGGTGGATCGCCCGGTAGTTATCTCTGGCTATTCAACGCCAATCATTTATCAACCGCCGCAGGGGCCGAAGCAGATCGTCATCCCCGAATCATTCCAGCTCTCCGCGTACTCTGTGGCCGACGGTAAGCGCGTCTGGTGGGTCCGCGGTCTGGCGTGCGAGATGAAATCGATTGCCAGCTATGATGCTGAGTATCTTTACATCAACGGCTGGGGGTTTCCCACCAATCAACCGGGACAGCAGGTGAAGACGATTGGATTTGAGGCAGGACTGGCCCGGTATGACAAAGACAATGACCATCAAATCGCAAAAACAGAAGTCGTGGGAACCGAGGCGATGGATAAGATGCTGGTTGACGCATTTGAAGCCTTTGATACTGACCGTGATGAGAAACTGAACGAGAAAGACTGGGAAGTGTTTCGGGCGATGATGGCTTCAGAGAATGGTCTACTGTCAATTAAGCTTGGGGGACAGGGAGATCAAACAGCTACTGCAGTTCGTTGGCATTATCAGAAACCCGTGCCCCAGGTCCCTTCGACCTTGCTCTATAAAGGCGTACTGTTCATGATCAATGACAGCGGGATTCTCATCTCCTTCGATCCGGCAACCGGCAAAGTGATCAAGCAGGGACGTCTTCGCGGCGCCATCGACAAATATTTTTCGTCACCCGTTGCGGCCGACGATAAAGTGTTTCTAATCGGAGAAGCGGGAGCGGTGTCGGTAGTGAAAGCCGCCGGCGAGTGGGAAATACTGGCGGTCAACGAGTTGGACGATGAGTGCTATGCCACCCCCGCCATTGCCGACGGGCACATCTACATCAGGACCCGCAGCGCTCTGTATTGCTTTGGGAAGTAGTGCGCAAGGCTGTCAAGAATAAAAAAACAAAGGGGCCAAACATTTCAAGGGAGCCGCTCATCCCAGCTCTCCAGTCGAGCTGGGTCACTACGCGAAAAGCCCACCTTACTTCAGGATTCGAAATAATCCCTCAAGGCGAGCACGTCTTGTAACGCTGACCCAGCAGCAACACTTCAGCAAATAAATGAAACCTGTCTATAAAATTAAACGCAGCCAGACCGGTCTGGGATTGTTTGCGCTCACAGAGATTCCCAGGGGTAAGCGCATTATCGAATACACCGGTCCCCTAATCCCGAATGAAGAAGTTGAAAAAAGGTCGGGGAAGTATTTTTTTGGGGTAAACACAAAATGGTCAATTGATGGGAGCCCCCGTAGTAACATCGCTCGCTACGCCAACCACTCCTGCAAGCCAAACGCCGCAGCGTTTGTTTCCGGACGAAGGGTTTGGATTTGGTCGAAGCGGAAGATTCGCGCTGGAGAGGAGATTACTTATGACTACGGCGAGGAATACTACGATCAGATAATTAAGCCGTTGGGCTGCCGGTGCGAAAAGTGCCGGGTGAGCCGGCCTCGTTCCTGTAAACCAGGCAAGAAGTGATCGCGGACGCGTTGCCGGGACCAAGTGAGGAGGGCAGCGGCAGGTGGCAGATCCTTCAAGCGAGGTAAGATTTACGGCTTCCAGCCGGCGGTTGGTCGGCTCGCTCCATCAAGCTGGCAATTAGCGCCGCTAGTTCAGCAACCTCGATGGGTTTGGGGACGAACATCTGATAGCCGGCCGCCAACGCTCGCATTCTTTCTTCGACCCTGACATAACCGGTTAAAGCAATCGCGGGAATGTCCCCGCCCTCCGCAGCGGGCAACCTTCTGACGCTTTCAATCAACGAGTACCCATCCCCT
>Ga0062382_10000286_pt1 | contig 12282 bp, 8 predicted proteins | sample DOMMetBare2Fresh_FD_59507 | JGI IMG/M metagenome (GOLD analysis project Ga0062382, IMG submission 59507) | Wetland sediment microbial communities from St. Louis River estuary, USA, under dissolved organic matter induced mercury methylation -... | ecosystem: Environmental > Aquatic > Freshwater >... | reverse complement strand
GTGGAAAACCATGCGTGGTCATTGTCCACGGCTTTCACCTGGTTTGTGAAATTGCTGGGCAGGCCGCTGTCCTTGTCGAGAAAGCCCCTCCAGTTACGTCCATCATAGCGGCTGCAGCCGAAATATGTCGCCACCCAGACGACGCCCTTGCCGGGATAACTCACGGAGGTCGTGATTTCGTGGATCAGGCCCTGGTCCTTCAGGACCACCATTTCGGTCTCGCCATCGGGGTCGTTGTAATCCTTCCAGCGGTCGGTCTTGACGTCGTACTCGAGCATGCCGCCGCCCCAAACGGCGTAGTAGACCTTGTCCGGAGCGGCCGAGACGGCGTAGGTCCAGATCTCGTACATGGGGGTGTTGCGCTCGTTGAAGTGGCTCCACTGGTTGGTGCGGGTGTTGATGCGGCCGCCGCCGGCGGCGGTGGCGACCCAAACGGTGTCGTCCTGCACCGCTACGCCGTAAACCACGTCGTTCGGCAGGCCGCTGTTGAGCTGTGTGTAGTTTTCGAAGCGGCCTGCGGAGTAGCGGCTCAGGCCGCCCATGGTGGCGATCCAAACCTCGCCGGTCTTCTTGTCCGGCGCCACAAACAGCACAGCGCGGTGCACGAGGCCATCCTTGGTGTTGAATGTTTTCCACTTGCCGTCCTCGTAGAGCGCGAGGCCGTTTTCGGCGCCCACCCAGACGCGCTTGCCGTCGACGGCGACATTGAAGATGTGATCGTCTGGCAGCGGGCTGTTCGCTGTGGTGAAGTTCTCCCAGCGGAAACGAGGCATGTCCGGCTGCGCCGCCCACGCGGCAGCCGATAGCAGGCAGAGGGTGGCGAACGTCGTTTTCATAGCGTTTTCAAGTACTCAATCAAATCGTTGAGTTCGTCTTTGGCGAGGTCGTTTGTGACCCCGTGTGTGTCCTTCGGGTTGAAGACCGTCCAGATCTCTTCGAGCGATCGCGCCGAGCCGTCGTGTAGAAAGGGCGCGGTGTAGGCCACATTGGTGAGTTGCGGTACATCGATGAGCGGGGAGCGGTCCGTTGGTTTGCCGCTGCCGACGTCGGCAAGCTGCTGGTTCGTGAAGTGCGCGCCGGAGTGGCAGACGGGGCACTGGTTGGCTTCGGGGATCGGCGTGCGGTCTTTCTTACGCGTGCGCTCGTAGATGGCCTTGCCGCGCTCCTGCGATGCGGTCAACTCGCCGTTGGGAAGACGATAGCGGTTGGGGCGCAACGGGATGGCCTTGATGAACGCCACCAGATCGGCCAGCTCGTCGCGCGAGTAACTCTCGGCGCGGTAGAAAAACTTCTCGGTGCGGGGGCCGCATTCGGTTTCGAGATCGGGATTGCCGCCGTTCCATTTGAACGGTGCGGTGCCGGCCACCTCCTCCAGCAGGCGGTTGTCGACGATGTCCTTGCCGAAGCCGTCCGGCTCCAGGTCCCAGGAGAGGCCGTCGAAGGTGGCTTCGATGTGGCAGTTGGCGCAGCCGAAGTGTTGATGGAACGCGAAGCGCGCGGTGTAGAAGAGGCGCTCGCCGCGGCGCTGCGGCGTGATCTCGGCGGGGGCGCCCAGTGCGATCGTGGAGCTGACGCGGCGCTCCGCGGTGTCGATCACGGAGATGGAGTCGTCATTGCGGTTGGCGACGTAGAGGCGCTTGCCGTCGGGCGAGAGCGCGATCCCTTTGGGCGCGCGGCCCACAGGGATGCGCGCGGCGACGTAGTTCGCGGAGGCAGAGAGGTCGTTCGCCATCGCACGGCGCGCATCGGGATCCGCGGCGTGAACGAACGCCAGCAGGCGGGGTAGATCGATCACCGTGACGCTGTCCGAACCGGTGGTGGAAACATAGACAGCGCTCTTGTCCTGCGCCACCGCGATGGCGAACGGCGGGGTGTAGTAGCGGTCGAGTTCGTCGATCGGGATCTGCACCGGCTCGCCCACATCGTCTCCCAGAAGCGCCAACGCGTTGCCGAAGACCCAGCCGTGCGCCACGTGCGCGAGCGGGATGAGGTTCTTCGGGCGCATTGCGGCGACGATGGCGAGGCGGCCGTCGGGGGTGAACGCGCTGTGGAAGACGCCCGCCGCGTTCGGAAGCGAGGGGCGCTCCAGGACGATTTGGCGCTCGGTATCGATCACTGTGACCTCGGATTGCGGCGGGGTGCGGAAGACAGCGAGGTTCGGATAGATGTGGGTGCAGTAGATGCGAGCGCCGTCAGGCGAGAGCGTGAGGTAACTGGCGCCGCGTCCGGCGAGCAGGCGCTTGGTTTCACGGCCGGTCTTGAGATCGATCACCGAAACGTTGTCGCCGATGCGGTTCGCGGCGTAAAGAAACGCGCCGGCGCGATCGGCCACCGCGGAAGTGGGTTCAAAGCCGGCTGGCAGGTTCCTGACGACTTCGAGTGTGTACGCGTCGATTTCGGAGACCGTGTCGCTCCAGGAATTGGGGACGTAGAGGCGCTTGGGGCCGGCGGAGAGCGAGATCCCTTTGGGCGCCCGGCCGACTCGTATGCGCTGCGTTACCACGCCCGCCTGTGTGTCGACGACCGCCACTTCGTCCGTACCCTCGCAGACGGCGAACAGGCGTGCGCCGTCGGGAGAAACGGCCAACTCGATGGGCGAGGGGTAGCGAGGCGCGGTTGGGTTCGATGCGAGCGCCGCGGTCAGCGCCGCCAGGATTCCGCCGATTGCCCACCCGCGCAACTGCACGCTATTTCTCCTCGATCGTGACGACGCGGTCGGCCGCGGCGTTTGTGAGCGTCTGTTTCGTTCCGCTGGGCCACGTAACCGTGACGCGGTCAACCTTCGCCGCCGCGCCCAGACCGAAGTGGACGCGGCCGTCATCCTGCGAAAGGTAGCCGGATCCGGCGACGCGCTCTCGCATGCGGCGCTGGCCGCCTGCTAGGATTTCCACCTGCGCGCCGATGCCGTCGCGGTTGCTCTTGCGGCCGACAAGCTTGAAGGAGATCCAGTGATTGGCGCCGGGCGAGGTGTTGTGCAGCAACTGCGTGGGTGCGCCGAGGTTCAGGATGTAGACGTCGATCTTGCCGTCATTGTCGTAGTCGGCGAAGCAGGCGCCGCGGCCCACGGTCTTCTGCTCGAAATACGGGCCGGCGGCCCGCGAGACGTCTTCGAATTTCCAATCGCCCAGACTGCGCAGGACGGTGTGCTCCTGCGGCACCATATGGATCAATCCGCCATGAACGATGAAGAGGTCCTCCAGGCCGTCGTTGTCGAAATCATGGACTCCGGTGCCCCAGCTCACGTATTGCGCGGCGAGCTGCGAGATGCCCGCGCGCTCGGTGACGTCCTGGAACTTCATGCCGCCGACGTTTTTCATCAGGCGGTTGTACTTGGAGTCGGAGATCCAGAGATCGACCTTGCCATCGTGATCGAAGTCGACGAAGACGGGTCCCATCGCGGACGTATTCTCGCCGCCCTGACCGTAGGCGACGCCGGCGGGCACTGCCATTTCCTTAAAGGTTCCGTTCTTCTCGTTGTGAAAGAGGAAGTTCTCGGTTTTGTCGTTGGCGACGTAGATGTCGGGGTAACCGTCGAGATCGAAATCCCCGGCGGTGACGCCCATGGCGCGGCTCTTGAACTCCGTGACGCCCGCCTTGGCGCTCACGTCGGCGAACCCGCCCTTGCAGTTGTTGTGGAAGAGCAGGTTGCTTTCGGGCTCGTAGTCGAGCGGGCCTGGGTAGTTGTCGGCGGCGTAGTAGCTGCGGTACGTGGGATCGAATTTCACATAACGGCCGACGAAGAGATCGACGCAGCCGTCGCGGTCGTAGTCGAGCCAGGCGGAGCCGATCGACCAGCCCGGAATCTTCAGGCCGGCCTCTTCGGTGACGTCTTCGAAGGTCCCGTCGCCCCTGTTGCGGAAAAGAATCGCGCGGCCGAAACCGGTGACGAAGAGGTCGACGTTGCCGTCGTTGTCGTAGTCGGCGGCGATGGCGGCCATGCCGAAGATGTTGGCGGCGACCCCGGCCTTGTCGGTCACATCGGTAAACTTGCCGTTGCCGTCGTTGCGGAAGAGGTGGTTGTGCGGCGGTGAATCCGGCTGCTTGCGCAACGGGTAGGGGTGCATGCCAGCTTCCAGCGGCCTGCCGCTGGTGACGTAGAGATCGGGAAGGCCGTCGTTGTTGTAGTCGAACCAGACGCAGCCGGCGCCGGTGCTTTCGACCAGCGAACCGAGTTTCGCGGCGCCGAAACTGTGCGTGAACTGGACGCCGGCTTTGTCCGAGACCTCCTCGAAGCGAATGGGGGATTCGGGTGGCGCCGCCGCGGCGGCGAACAGCAGACACGGAATGAGGGCGCGGGTGAATTTCACTTTGACGCTCCGCTCGCCGACTGCGCGGCGGGAATCAGGTTTGCAGGCTGCGAGCTGTGCAAGAGAACCTCGGGGACGGCGTTGTCCGGAGCGCGCTCCGGTCCGGCGTGACAGCCGACACAGATCCGCTGCTCGCCGCGGCGCGCCCAGAACCAGCCTTTCTCGGCCTGTACTACTTTCTGCACGCGGTCGATGAGTTCGAAGCGGAGCGGCTGCTCGCTGGGGACTTGTACGTAGAAAGAGCCGTCGCGCTCCACTTTGGCTTCGCCAAGCAAGGCGGGGGCGCCCGCTTCGTTCTGGGTATAGACGCGAACCGCGGCGACCGACCCCGGAGCGAGGCGCCCGCGCCCGCTGTAAACGTTCAGGCAGAGTAAGTTCGCACCATCGCGGCTGCCAAGACTGGAGGGATGCCGCGGCGGAATCGGACGCGGCTGAACGAGGACCGGCTGCACGGCGTTCGCTGTTGACGAGTGGACGACGCCGACCGGCGCGGCGCCTGGCTTGATGCGGTCGAGGCCGAAGGGCGCGCTGGGGATGGGCCGGTACGCAACGATCCATTCGTCGGGAGAGATCTCGGCGATCGGTCCGGCGAATTCGCCTCTGGCCGACGGAACGTCGAGTTGCGTCGCGCGGGCCGAGGCAAAGCGCGCCAGCCGCGCGGCAGTGATGAAGATGATGTCGCCGTTTGACAGCTCGTGGCCAGAGTGGCGGTCGTTGGCGTGGTCGCAGCGATGCGTTTCGACGCCGCTGCCATCGGTGTAGACTGCGTAGAGATCGTGGCCGGCCGAGCCGGGGTGCGGCGCGTCGAATAGGATGCGGCCATCGCGCAATACGTCGCACGGGATGTGATTGCCGGGCGCGTAGGTGAGGCGCGTCGCTTCGTGGCTTTCGAGCGCGAGAACCTCGATCTGGAATCCGTGCGCCGTGCGCCGCGCATAGGCGATTCGATTCTGCGGGAGATAGAAGGGCCGGATGCAGTCTTCCGCGAACGCAGTGAGCTTCTGTGGAGCGCCACCGGCGAGTGCGACTTCCCAGATCTGCCAGGGGTCTTTCGGCTTCTGTTTCCCGGCGAACAAAACGCGTGTGGCGTCGAAGGAAACGGCGGCGTCGGCGGAGGCGGAGAAACCTGGGACGAGGACGCGCGACGCGCCGCCGGACAGGATGCGGAGTTGCGCGCCGGCCGGGAACCGCTCGGCGGATTTCTCTTCATACCGGGGGGTAGACGTATAGATCAGCGTCTCGGCAGTCAGAGCTGTCGAGCCGATCCAAGCAATCAACAAAAACCGGAGGAAGAGACCAAACACTCTGGTAGATTATAGCGTGGAATTTGGCGAAAGAAAAACTACAAGTGCTTAATTTTCAAGGTAATAGAAACACACTAATGGATAGTAATTAGGGGAGAAGCGGAACCTTGCCTGTTCCTGGCACGCTTCTGAGAGGCCTATGATTCTGATTCCTCTTGGGGCAATCCCTGGAGGGCGAGTATCATGGTCCTAGAGATTACGCTCCTGGCGGTACGCCTGCCTTCCAATACGGGCAGTGCCGATCCCAGGAGCTTTTTTGTTTATGCCGATGCTGTCCTTGTTGATGGCGGCTACTTCCTAAAGCGGTACAGGGCGGTCTGCCGGATGGCCGGAACCGCGATCCACGGCAGGTTGCGAAAGACCTGTTCACGTGGACGCTTCTACACCTTGAAGACAAAGACCGTGGTCGGCGTGATCTTTACCGGATCTTCTATTATGACTGCCCTCCACTCCTCAAGAAGGTACATCACCCGCTGACCAAGGAGGCCGTCGACTTTTCGAAGGCGCCGGAGGCCAAGTTCCGCCTCGCGTTGCATCGCGAGCTCGTCAAAATACGCAAGGTCGCGCTAAGGCTGGGCCGTCTTGCTGACCTCTCGTCGTGGGCAATAAGACCGGATCGGCTGAAGCAATTACTCAAGGGCGAGATCCAAATTGCTGATCTCACCGAGACAGACGTCTTTTATGAATTCCGGCAGAAGGGCGTGGACATGAGGATCGGATTGGACATCGCATGTCTTGCGTTCAAACGCCAAGTCGATCAGATCATCCTCTTTGCTGGCGATTCCGACTTTGTGCCTGCGGCGAAGCTGGCGCGCCGTGAGGGCATTGACTTCATCTTGGATCCGATGTGGGGATCTTTGGCCGAGGACCTCCACGAGCATATTGACGGACTGCGAACCACTTGTCCTAGACCGCCTAGCGCAGCAGGCGCCAAGCCGACACCCACCGTAGCGACACCAATTCAAACAGAGATCTGTTGAATCTCGGTCCAACCCTCCAACTACACGCCTCTGGCCGTCACCTCGCCCGTGCCAAGCGCGGGACCAGTTTCGCCGCGCGTCTGGTGTTGTACTGGGCGCGCCAGGCGCGGTGGGTGGCGTCGCTGGGGAACTGCTCGGCGGCGGTGTAGGGATACTGGGTCATTCCGTGGAAGGGGAGCGGCTCGACGCTGTTTCCAAATGCGGTGTTGGCGTCGGCGTCCTTGGACCAACCGTCGATCAGGAGAAGGAAGTCGCGTTTCCAGCCGGGGGTGAGCGCTGGGAGCGCGCTCTGATCGAACGACACCCGGATCTCGTCGCCGGAACCCATGATGATGAAGCGGTCGTCGGCGGCGAGCAGGAGTTCGCGGACATCTCCGTATCGGGTGTAGAGGCCGTAAACGGGATCCCACGGGGCGTCGGGCGTCCAACTCGCATATCGATAGGCTTCGGGCTGCTCGCGCTTCGCATCGAGGATCAGGCGGGAGAAACCGCGCAGGTCAATGCTGGCGGCAGTGGCGTCCAGTTTCGTCATGCGGACCGGCGGCGCAGAGGTGTCCTCCGACAGGAAGATCTGATCCCAGTAGAGACAGGTGCTGGTGACGATTCGCACTTCACGCGAGGCGGAGAGGAACTTGCCGCTCAGATCCACCACGATGGTTTTCGGCCCGCCCGATGGTACGCCCATGTCCTCGATCACTGTGCGCCACTGGCCCGCGGCGTCTTTCACCTGCAGGTACGGCATCACGAGACCGGTCCCGCCTTGGGACGCTGCCAGGAACGTGCTGCCGTCGGCCCAGTCGATCCAGCCGTTGAGAACGAGCGCGGCGCGGTTGTTGCGGGCGGCTCGCGCACCGAAGTCGAGATCGAGCGTATGCATCTCGGCGCGGCCCGCGTAATCGTGGCGGAATCCGGCGGCGTAAACGCGGTCGCGCTCCAGCAGGGAATCGAGAACGTCCCGGCCGCGGCCATCGCGCGCAGTGCGGGGATAAGCGCGATGGCGCACGCCGAACAGGCGGAACTCGGGGAATGGCGGCGACTTGAACTTGTCATTCGTGAATAGCTCGACAGCGTCGGGATGATCCACCGCAATCAGCCGCACCTGGTCGATGTAGGAAACCTCGTGAAGCTCCTCGGTAATGCGGATTTCGTACCGGCCGTCCCGGACGGCGAGAGCGCCTTCGGGGAGTTGTATGTACTCGTCGCTGTCCACCGGGAAATAACTGCCGTCGCCCGAGCTGGCGCCGAGCGGCGCTACGCCGAGCACATCGCTGATGAATTGGAACTCGCGGCCATTCCAAGCGAAGAGCATCGGGCAGGAACCGGAAAGCCGCGGCGCTTCTTTGTACACCGCGGCGCGCTCGGCCGCTTCGTTCGGCTGATTCTGAACGAGGCCGTTCGACCAACTGATGCGGACGGTGTCCGCCTCCTTGGCGGCGCCCAGGCCGAACAGGAGCGGCACACCGCTGTAAAGCATCTTCTGGTACTGGGAACCGGACTTCACTTCCACTTCGGATCCCGCGCCCGATTTCAGGTTCTTGACGCCCGCCAACGTGACGCGGAGCCACTGATTCTTGGCCGGGGTCTGGTTGATCAGCGCGTGGACGCTTCCATCGGCGGCCACCGCGGCCAGATCGATGCGGCCGTCCTGATCGAAATCCGCCTCAACCCACGCCACGGCGGAGGGCAGACCGATGGAAGGCCGCTCCGCGGAGGCCCTCGGATACACCACGCCGCCGGCGATGAAATCGAGCGCACCGCGGTTCTCGAGGTCGGCGAGCGCAAACGATCCCGGAGCGGGCGGCGCGGCCGATTCGAACTTACCCTTATGATTCATGGCGAACCCGCCCGGGAAGGCGAGGTCTATCCAGCTATCGTTATCCAGGTCCGCGGCGCGGAGATCACGCGTTCCGGCCGGAACCGCATCGAGCGGCTCGGCGGTGAAAACGCCGCGCATCTGGTCGCGGTAGAGCGCCCCGGGACGATCGGCATAGGCGACCGCCAGATCGACGCTCTTCGAATCGGGAATCACGCGGAAGGGAACGGCGGCGATGACGCGGCCGGAGGCGAGCGGGAAGTGCGAGGTGTAGTCCCGCAGAACGCCCTCCTCATTGCGCAGCAGAACCGGCTTGGCGCCGAACAGAAACAGATCGAGATCATAATCGTGATCGAAGTCGACCCAGACCGCCGCGTCGAAGCGGCCGGCGGGGAGGCCCGCCTCTTTCTTCTGGAAGCGGCCCTTCACGTTCATGTAAAGCAACGGGCCGCTCTCGGTCAGCACGCAAAGATCCGGAAGCCCGTCGTTATCGAAGTCGCCCGCGGCGACGCTGATAACGCCCTTCAACTCTCCGAGGCCGGCGCCGGCGACGAGATCCTTGCCCTTGCGATAGAGGCTCACGCCGTCGCGCGACCAAACGAGCAGATCGGCGCCGCCATCGCCCGTGGCGTCGATCACGATGAGTCCAGCGGTCTTTGCGTCCAGCGCGCCGCCGAGCTTCCGGTCGTCGAACTTCAGCCCGGGCGTGAATGCGGGCGGCGCGGACTCCGACGCCTGAATGGGATCGTAGAGCTCGGCGTAGAAGCACCACTCCATGTCTTCGGAATCGTCCGCCGCCTTCTGTTTCTTCTTCGCATCCATGAAGACCGCGAGCGCCTTGGCGGCCTCCGCGTCGTTCCCAGCCAGGCGATGCGCGTTGTAGATCTGGAAGTTGGGCGCGACGAGGTTCGGATCGAGCTGCGCCGCGGTCTGGAATTCCTTCAGCGCGTCCTTTTCGCGGCCGGTGAGGTTATAGAGGAGTCCGAGATTGTAGTGTGTCACCGCCTCGCTGGGTACAAGCTGGGCCATTCGCTCGAACTGCCGGATTGCGTCGGGATAGCGCGCTTCGCGCTTGTAGGCGACGCCCAGATTGAACCAGGCGTACGGAGAGCTGGGATCCTGCTTCTGCGCCCTTTCGAGCTCGGCGATGGCTTCCTTCCCGTTGCCGGCGCGCAGCAGCGCGAGACCGTAGTTCAGCCGTTCACGAAACGAATCGGGCGCGAGATCGAGCGCCTTCTTCAGCTCGGCGACGGCCTGCGGAAGCGCGGTGGGCGTCTCGAAGTACGCCTTGCCCAGATTGCGATAGCGCCAGAGCAGCTCTTGCTTGGACGATTGCGCCGCGCCAGGACCGGCTGCGGTGATGAGGGCGACCGCCGCCGCTGCGATGAGGAGCGGCCCAAGCAGCGTTTCCAGTCTCTTCATAGGAGCGATTTTAGCGTGACGGTGGAGACGCGCGCTTACGGGCCCACTTCGACGCGCAGCGAGACGGTCGCGCGGACATCGAGGTTCCCCGCCTCGATCGGAGTGGAGGGCGCGGGTATTCGCGCGAACGAGGAGACTTCCATCGACCGCATGGGTTGAGGGCCGCCCGCCTCCTCGGCCGAGAACACCCGCTGGATCTTGAGTCCGAGGGCCGCTGCGATGGCCTCGGCGTCGGCCCGCGCGTTGGCGGCGGCTTCGCGCAAGGCTTGCGAGCGCGCGGCGCGCTGGTCCTTCAGCGTGAACTGCAGCCGTTCGACGTTGTTGGCGCCGGCCTGCATGGCCGCGTCGATCAGCTTGCCGACGCTAGCGAGATCCGCGGTGACAACGCGAATCGTGCTGCGGGCGGTGTAGCCGGCGATTTCGGGCGAACCGCCGGGCCTGGGCTGCCGGTAGTCAGGCTCGAGCGAGTAACCGGCGGTGGCGATTTCCGAGCCAGAGCCGGCGGCGCGCCGCAGCTCGCGCAGGACGGCGTCCGCGCGCGTCGCGTTCTGCTCAGCGGCCGCCTGCGCCTGCGGGGCTTGCGCGATCACGCCGATGGCGATACGCGCTTGATCGGGCCGGGCGCTCACAACACCCTCGCCCGTGGTGCGGATGAAGGGGAACGGACTACGCTCAACAGGCGGCTGCGCGGCTGCGCCCGCTGCGAAAATGCCGAGTACGGCAACAACAACAGTTGATCTCATGGGATTCCCTCGCTGCTACGAGCTTACAGCCCCGCGCCGCGGTGCGGGGAACCGCCGGCCGGGCGCCGCGCGGGTACGATCAGCTCACGTTCAATCTGCTCCAGCGTTTTGTCCTTGGTCTCGGGCAGGCTGCGCCAGAGCACGCCAAATCCGGCTGCGCAGATGGCCGAGTAGAGCCAGAAGACGCCGGCCGAGCCCAGCGTGCGATTGAGAAACGGGAAGGTGTAGGTGAGAACGAAGCAGGCGATCCAGAGCGACGAGACGGCGACCGACAGCGCGGCGCCCCGGACACGGTTGGGAAAGATCTCAGAGAGGGCGACCCAGGTGACCGGCGCAAGCGAGCAGGCGTAGCAGGCCACGGCTGCGACGGTGGCGACCAGCGCCGGCCATCCGCGCAGTCCCAGATAGTAGCTCATGCCCAGTGCGAAGTAGATCACGGCCAGGCCCGCGGCGCCGAGCAGCATGGGCGGGCGCCGGCCGGCGCGGTCGACGGCGTAGATGGCGACGAACGTGAACACCAGGTTCGTGACGCCGGTTACGACTATGTTGAAAAGGATGTCCGATACCTGGTAGCCAGCCGCGGCGAAGATCTCCTGGGCGTAGTTGAAGACCACGTTAATGCCGCACCACTGCTGAAACACCGCGAGAAACACGCCCAGAGCCAGGATCCGCAGCAGTTTCGGTTCGAGCAGATCCCGGAAACCCGCGGTCGCCGCCTCACTGGCGAGTGTAGCTCGAATGTCCTCGATCTCGCGCTTGGCGTTGAATGAGCTGATGCGGGTGAGAACCGCGATCGCGCGGTCCGTCTGCCCGGTCTTGGCAAGCCAGCGCGGGCTTTCCGGCGCGAAGAACATCGAGGCCAGAAAAACCGCGGCAGGGATCGCGGTGGCGCCGAACATCCAGCGCCAGCCCATTTGGCCGTTCCAGGAATGAAGGATCTGCGCGGCGGCGGCCCCGGCGGGCGTCGGTTGCGCGATCAGCCAGTTGACGCACTGCGCAGCGAGAATACCGATGACAATGGTGAGCTGGTTCATGGAGACGAGCCGCCCGCGCACTGCAGCGGGAGCGATCTCGGCGATGTACATCGGGGAGAGGTTCGAGGCCAGGCCGATGGCGACGCCGCCCAGGATGCGCCAGAACAGGAACATCGGGAAAGTCTGGGCCGCCGCGGTTCCCAGCGAAGTCGCGGCGAATAGGAACGCCGCGAGGATCAGCAGGCGCTTGCGCCCGAACCGGTCGCTCAGAAGGCCGCAGGCCAGCGCGCCGGCCAGGCAGCCGACCAGAGCGCTGCTCATCGCCCAGGCCACCTCGGAAGGAGCAGTCAAGTGAAAGAACGCCTCGTAGAACGGCTTGGCGCCCCCGATCACGACCCAGTCGTAGCCAAACAGGAGTCCGCCCATGGCGGCTACCATCGAGATGAACCAGACGTAGCGCCGGTTGTACGAGGCGGGAGCGGGGCGGTTTTCCACGGCTCTCCAGGTGACCACAGCCGCCCGTGCGCCGTCAAACCGGTGTCTTGGCCCGTCTGTTTTGGTATAAATGGGAGGCTCGCTCATTTTGGAAACCGCGATATCCGAGTTTCCGTCCGAGGTTAAGGATGAAACGGCCCCTGAAAAACCTTTCCTTTGCCGCAGTTCTCTGCGTTGTTTCGGCGCCGGTTGTTGCGCAGCAACGCCGCGAGTACGCCCTGGTCCTGGCAGATCCCCCGATCGC
>Ga0062382_10000282_pt1 | contig 12416 bp, 8 predicted proteins | sample DOMMetBare2Fresh_FD_59507 | JGI IMG/M metagenome (GOLD analysis project Ga0062382, IMG submission 59507) | Wetland sediment microbial communities from St. Louis River estuary, USA, under dissolved organic matter induced mercury methylation -... | ecosystem: Environmental > Aquatic > Freshwater >... | reverse complement strand
GCAGTTGGCCGGGCACCTGCGGGTGGTGTGCGATCCTTTCGGTCGTGACCGTCATCATCACCGTCATCATCATTCTCGGGGCGCTGGCAGGCACCCCCAGAGGCCGCGCTCTCGTGACCGAGACATCTGATGCCATCACTGCTGCGGTAGCTGGCGTAGCCAGTCACAGCGGTGATATCCCCACCCCCCTCACACAGGCCGTGCGCGGCGGCGGAGCCGCCGCCGCCACCACCGCGTGCCCCGCACAGATGTGGGCGCCCCGACGACAGATGATCAATCTCAAAGTTGAAGCAGACCTCCGTTCCGTGGCAACCTCTGGCACTCCGGTCGTCTCGCGGCTTACATGTCCTCCGACCCCGTCGACGAGCACAACCGCACGGAAGGCTGACACCATCGTCATTGACGTGATCACTCTCCAAGTTACAGATCCCCACATTCAACAACACAGCAGTGGCGGCTCCGCCGCCACTGCTCTCCCCGCCCTCACGGACCTGTTCGATGCAACGCTCTCGTGCACGTTTGACAGTGGCACCCGCCCCTGGCCGACCAAGACGACAGCAGTGATCCCTCGCACGTCTTGCAGTAATGTAGAGTGCGCTTGCCAAACTGCCAGCTCCGAATGGACAACTTTCGCCACTCACCCTGGGGACAGCAGCAGCAGCAGCAGCAGATTCACGGCCGCCTTCTCTCTATCTGAAACTTCCAATGGGATGGCCTTGGTCATCTTCGAGCTCGCCATGATTGTGGACCCTTCTGCAGTCCCGGCTGCTGCTGCTACTGCTACCAGCGGAATCACTGAACGGGAGTTGGCCAATCTCCCGAAGATATGCCATCTTTATTGGACAACTTAAACCACAACCTACCCATCAATTCATGCAAACGCATCTTCTTGATTTTTTAATCGCTGTGAGGGGCGGGGGTGGGGACGGGGGCAGATTTATGCATGCGCACAACCGCGCGCGCACTGGCCACCAGAGGGATGATCAGAAGGAAGGGCATGCCCAGTGCAGATGCGACTGGGAGGGAGAGCAGTGCGGCCCACGCGATCCCAACGAGCAAGAAGACAGCATATCCGTAGAGCACGCTCCAGCCGCGCCTCTTGGGGAGTGCGGTCAGCGTGTTGCTGACAACGCGCGCGCTTTTTATCGAGGCCATGGACCAGATCGCTATGAGAACTATGGCCGCCATGTGATAGGCGTCCATCAGGAGCATGACCGACTCGACGCTCCAATTTGGGATGGACAGCAGCGCCAGACACCACATGACAGTCATTGCGAGGCCGTACTCCATCCCACTCACGAGGCGCGCGCGTGGGCTGTCATGGACTACCACACCGCTGGGGGTGTGCACGTTGGGTGTCACTGCCACGTACAGCATCATCAGTGCCATGCGGATGGCGGCACACCCAGAGGACTCGACACGGAAATGCGACGCGAAGCGCTCGTCTATGACGGCGGTGGGGAGGAGACGCTCGCCGGCCCCCGGTACCGTGACGACCACGGCCATCAGAACGGCAGTCGCGAAGGTCGCGAGCTCCAATCCAAAGTTCATCCAAGGCATTACCTTGATCGCTGGCATTGGTCCGACGAGCGGAAGCTCAATGACTTCGACACCCTGACCAGGTCGCCTGCGCACCATTCCCTCTGCGAACACCTCGAGGGGTGAATCGCACACATCTGAAACACTGGCCATTCTTTTGGTTGGTTTGGTTGGTTGGTTGTTGAGTGGTTCAGGCACAACTACATCCTTTCTATTTGTGCCACTTCAATTCCGACCCGTCACCCCCTATGGAAGGGAGGGTGTTGGGGGAGGGGACGAGTGAGCGGGGGCTCCGCCCCCGCTCACTCACTGTCTGGTTTGGAGCAGATGTCGATGTCCTCCAACCAAACGCGGTAGGGCTTGCGGCCGGGGCAGTCGAACTTGCTGAATCCGATGGCCAGTTCACGATAGGTATTCAAGGCGTGGGGCGCCAGGTCCATGGCTGCTGCAGCAAACTCGGCCTCTTGTTCAGCGGGGACGACGGATGGCAGGTCTTGGCCGAACAGTGTCCAAGCAAGGGTCATGGCGCGGAGGTGTGTGGCCATGACAAAGGGCTTGCGACTGACTTTCACCAGTCCGGTCAGGAACGCCTGGGCGGCGTTCCACATCTCCTCCTCGACGGTCTGCTGCTCGTACAGCTTGGCGAAGTAAGTCACGATGTCCTTGGGCTTCCCGCATTTGGCGTCGTACTCCTCCATCGCTTCCTCGATAGCCGTGATCACGCAATTGGCCAGGGCAGAGGACAGTCCCCAGTTCCCCCTGGTGGTCACAGCGCGGTTGGGGATGGTGCGGGCGAGGTTCTTCCGCAATTCTCCAACAGCGTACTCGTGCTGGATGGCTTGCTGGCGCACGAGTTTGGTTGCCTTGTCAGTGACGGTCTCGCCCTCGCCCTCCATCTCACTTCCCGGCAACTCCACCTCTGGCGCGACGTTGCCGTACGCTGCCACGCAGTTGGCCAGCGCCTCAAGCACAAAAGCGCTGTACTGGTGATGGTTGGCCTTGGAGACGTAGGTCGGGTACTCGTCCGAGGTCAAGGGGGTCACCGTCTCGATGATGTCACGGCGGACGGCGAGGGCCCAGGAGCGCCAGGCACGGGTGTTCTCACCCCTCAAGGCCTTGACGGGCTCGTCCCACCTCTTGGACACCTCATTCTCGATATCATCGAACTTGGCCGCCAGTTCGACACAGGTCTGTGGCTGCTGCTGCGGCTTCGCCACAGCATTAATGGCTTCAACGCGGCCGATGATCTTGGTGAGGGCTGCTTCCTCTGCTTCCAGAGTGGGCACGCAGCACTTGCGGACGAACTCGAACGTCTCGTGGACCTCGGCTGCGATTCCCTTGCCCTCGCCTGAGGCGAGGGCAATGTCAGTTGGGGCGGTGGGGGCGGGGATGAGGGTGGTGATAGTGATAGTAGGGACGACTTCCATGGTGGCTGTTGTTGCTTGGTTGTTTGTGAAGGGGGAATAAAACTCAAAAAGCCACCACTAACCCGACAGCAAAAAACCGTGATGCCGAATTTTTGCTGTCAACTTTTCGCTTCCATTTACAAGCCAATATGGAAGCCATGGAAGCACGAAATTTCCAAACGCCAAAGATTCATTTATCTGATTCGTGTGCAGCTCCCGCCTCTCTCGCCCTGGGCCCCATTGGCCTTCCTGCGCCCTCCCTCTCGTGCTCCGCTCCAATGCTCACGAGCTGGATGGCCATCACGCCACACAGAACCGGATAGGCCATGTAGCCGACGATCGACGCCCAGCTGGTGAACTGCGTCGACAGACCGATGAACCCTCCGCCCGTGATGATGAAGCTTATGGACGACATAACGAGGAAAGCGGTCATCGACTCGGCGTAGTAAAGGACTGCGGCGATGAGATTGTGACAGCACAAGGTCACGATACAGAACAGCAGCGGGCCGACGTAATCTTGGGTCACGAGGTCCGTCGCCCGACGGGCGAGCATCGCAATGAGCGTGTCGGTGATCAGTACCACGTACGTCAGCGCCCAAGTCGCTGGGTAGACATGGATCTTGTAACTGGCTTGGAACATGTCGTCGGCCACGTGCGTCTTCCCCCAGTTTATGGCGTTTCGCACCATAATGAAGCAGTTCGGGATCGCGGGCAATGTCAGCGCCATCATGGCCCAGACGACGTTCCACAACTCCCCCACCATGAAACCGCCGTTTCCTGCAGTCGCTGATGGTGATGTGCTCATTTGGTTGTTGTTGTTGTTGGTTGTAGTGGCAGTGGTAAATGGCCGTCAGTGATCAGCCTTCTCCCTCCCTTTAAATTATTCGCGCGCCCACCAACATAACTTTCTTTTAAAATTTCTTCAGCTCACCTATCACCCCCGGAGTTGGTCCGCCGTGTTGTGTTCGCTCAGCATGTAGATGATTTGGACATACAGCACGCCACACATGCCCGGATAAATCATGTGCCCGAATACCACCAACAAACTCGTGGTGTTGAGTGAAAGCAGGACGGACACGATAACCGACGTGATGAGGATGCCGACAGTCATGCACAAGGCCACCTCAGGCTGCCTGAAGACGTAGATGACCGCGGGCACAGCGTTGTGGATGCACGCGACTGCACCAACCAACAACACACTGGCGATGGATTCTAACGACGCGAACTCGTTGTCTCGATATCTAATCACTGCAGCGATCACGTCAACGGCCAGTACCCCGTAGGCCAGTGTCCAAGTCATCGGGTACTTGCCGCGGAAGACGGACTCAGTGTGCTCGTCAATAAGCTGCATCCTCCATCTGCCGGGGGGGTCGGCGACATCGCGCAACACGAAATAGCCGTTCAAAACGGCGGGCACTGCCATGGCTAAAACAACCCCCATGACGATCCACACCTCCTCCATCAATGATTAATTGTTGGTCGTTAGAGAATGGCAGGAACAATGTCTAACACCAACATCTTGATAAATTTATTTCTTGGGTCCTAAGATTGTTGTTTGATCAGACGATATAGGTGCCTGTTTCGGTCATCGTGTCCTCAAGGCCGAACACTGCTCTGACCCATGTGCCCTCTTTACAGTTGGACGGGCTGATAAACTGTGCCATGGTCGGCGCGCGCGCTTCGGCGAACGCGACGAGGTCACGAGTGAGTTCGGGATGACGCGAGCGGCTGCCATATATCTTGTACATCAGTATGGTCAGTATGCGATGGACTGCAGCCCAACCGCGGCCCATGTACTCGGGATCATGAAACGTGTCCCGCGCTGGGTTGGCGCCCATCTGCAGCAGCAAACGGGCTCTGTCGAGCTCGTCTGAGTGGAGCGCGCTCATCAATGGCGTCCACCCGTCCCACCCGGCGCGGTCGATGTCTGCTCCCGCCCAGACCAGCTGTCGTATTCCGTCCGTGGTGTCCCTCCCCAGCGCCTCGGCCGCCCGCACAAGCACCGATTTGTGCTCATCGTCCAGTGCGTTGGGATCTAATCCCTGTGCTAGTGCCGCGCGCATCAGCTCCGATGGCCCGAACGCGAGGGGCCCTCGTGCGCCTTGGACCTCTTTCTCAGCGCCGCCCAGCGGCGAGACGAGAGAGGCACCGTATTTCACGAGCTCGAGGACCATGCCAAAGTCCTTGTGATGGAGGGCACAAATCACGGCAGTGCGCCCCCTCTCGTCCTTGCCGTTGATATCATGGCCGGCAGCAACCAGGCCAGCTACAACGTTGCGGCGGCCCCTTCGTAGTACTAACGCGTGAAAGGGCAAAGCGTCTCCCATGATGTGCGTTTGGAAAACGTGTACAAATAAAATATTTTAAATATTTTAAAATCAATATTGTCTTCTCAACCACTCCCCTCCGAAATTAACACTATGTCAGACACTGGGGCCAGTTCGCCCGTACTGTTTCGTGTCGTGTCAGACCTCCATCTCGAGTTCTGGCTTCGCGTCAAAGTGAATAACCCACAGCCAGCCGCACTTCCTCACCACTGCGATGTCATCATCGCTAACGCGCCACGTGTCCCGTACCTTTTGCTATGCGGAGACGTATGCCCCATGAAACGCTACCTCAAACCATCACTCAAGGTGTTCTTCGAGAAAATGCGATCTGCGTATGACCAAGTCTTCTATGTCCTGGGGAACCACGAGTATTACAACACTCATATGGACAAGGCACTTGCAATGGCGAGGGAACTCGCCGAAGAGACCGGCGTCGTCCTGCTCGACAATGACCACTACGACTTGAGCATCTCGACTCGGAACGCCAGCCCGCTCCGCATCCTCGGAACAACGCTGTGGTCTCACATCACGGGACCAGATTTCGAGGCGGCGCGCGAGCTGATCAACGATTACCAGTGCATCCGAGATGGGACCACCTACAGGAAATTGAGGCCTCGCTACACCAACATCAAACACATCGCGGCAGTGCGCTGGCTAGAAACGCAGCTCGCGGAGTGCAAACGCCTCGGACTGAAGGCGGTCGTGATTTCCCACCACCTGCCGATCGAAACCAGCAAGGGGACGGTTTCTACAGCTTACGGGACTGACCTCAGCCATCTCATGGATTCGACAACCATCAAAGTGTGGTTCCACGGTCACACTCACGTCTCGGGAGCGACCCAAGTGAAAGGAGTGCCAATCATCTCCAATCAATGTGGGTATTCTGATCAAGTTGGAACTGGATTCGATCCTGCGTTCGTCTTCCCCATTACACCAATCTAATTCACACGCGCGCTATTAGGTTTGTGCTGTTCGAGCATCAAGGAGCATGTAGATATTTACATCCTAATGACGTGCGAATCAATATAATTTTGGTTTGAGGTGGCCACAAAAAAAGGAGGTCACACCAACTAGCAGTGCTGTTACCAAAAACAACAGAAAGAGAAACACAACACCACACACACACCCAATCCCCACGCGTAAAGATGGCAGCGCTGACCCTTGGGTCCGCAACTTGGAATCAGTGGTCAACAACAGCACCACCACCACCACCACATCGTCGTAAAGTCAATGACCCGAACTTGAAGAAACGGATCGTCACCGCTCTGCACAATCCACGCAATGGCCATTCGCCATTCCTCGCACTCGAGGAGCAGCGCAAGGCTGAGCGAGATGCGTTGGGGGACACGTGGAAGACCGACGTCCTCAATTGCATCAAACGCAAACTCATGAGTCGGCGGGTCATCAGTCTCCCCGAGGTCCAAGACCTCCTCGAACCCGCACTCGCCCCACACATCTACTCACTCTACCAGAAATCAGGCGCACGCTGCCCGCTCTCTGGCGTTCGGTTGGTGTGCGACACTGGCACTGACAAGTTCGGCCAAACTGGCAAGGACGACGAGGCAGCCTTTGGCCTGGTGAGGCTTGAGACGACCGGCCGCTTCGTCGTGGGCAACGTTCTCCCCGTCGCGAAGTGGATCACAAACTCAGCAGCCCACCTCACAGTCTTGAGGAACATCGTTGTGTTGGCCATCGAAGCCAAGCAGTTCACCGACTTCTGTCGCGCGCATCCCGAATGCACGCGCGTCCAGTGTTGCAGCAGATGGGCCACACAGCATTGGGGCACCCCAGCCAGCGTCTCCGAGTTCGCCAAACAGCTCGGGATGGCTCCCCCGCGCGTGTGGCCGCTCGTGCAAAACGGCTACAGCCCATATTTCCAGGCACTCGCCGGCGACCCAAGAAACAGGGCGTTCTACGACGTCGCCGCGATCTGCCAACGATTCGCAGCACAAGGGGGCGTCTGCTACATGACCGGGCTGCCCATGTGGCCCGAAGACGATGCCATGGCCCCGTCCCTCGACCGCATCGACAACGCGCGTGGCCACGTCACCGACAACGTACTCTTCAGCCTTCATTGGGCCAACGTGAGCAGGAGCGAAGCCACTGACCCAAACTTCCTCTCTAAAATGCTCTACAAGGTCGCCCTCACCAACCCCACCCTCGCCACGTTCACTGATCGCCTCAGGCACATCTACACAACTTAAATTCAAACAAAGAGATCCACGAATCGTCGTATCCTCATGCAATAATTGTTTCTGACTGATCCAAAATACCCATGTTTGATCATAAAGCACCAGAATATAAAGAGTTTGACAGAATGCATCAATTATCGGCTGACCCGAGGGTCATTAACGCATGTGGTAATGCGGCCGCCGATGATACAGTGCTCCAGCCTCCAGCCCGCAAGCGCCAGAAGTGCTCACTCGCAGCCTTCAGACGAACCCCCGACTTCGCCCTCCAGCTTTGCCTCCGAGCGATCAACTCCCCGGCCGGCCTCGACGTTCTCCAAGCTCTCCGAGACGGACAAGGCACGTTGGCGCACCCGACCATGGAGTGCTTCGATGGCCGCTGCTTCAATGCGAGGCGCCGAAGTACCGTCGTCTTCAGCCCCGTCCCGGGCAAGTGGGGGCAATTCAGCAAGACTAGCGACTGCGTCTTCTTGGCCGAGACGCTGACGGGCGAACACTCGGAACCTGGCTCACGCCACTGCGGCATCTGCGGGGAATACCACCCAAGTGGGTCCGACAACTCCCTCTACATCCGCCGAAAGAGGCTGGGGCCGGCCGGGAACAAGAGATACGCGTACTTTGTGGGCTGCAAAAGGTGTGACCGTCTGCGAGACGCGAAGCGCGCGGGCGCCCCCGGCGCCCCCCACTACCACGACGCCTACCTCATTGAACATGACCGAGTACTTGATTGGTACGCCGAGTTGGGTCCCGGACGGGCGCCAGCCCGTCCGGGAGACTTTCAGGAATGGGGGACCATGGCAACCGCCCAGATAGTGGAGGTCATCACAGCCATCTTCCTCAGCGCACAACCGCCCGACCCCTGGTTCGAAGACATCAAGATCAGGTACGCTGATCACCCCGCCGTGAATCAAGCAGCCGGCAAGTACCCTTTCAAGTGGGATCTGCCACAAGCAGCCTTTGTCCCCATCTGCATGAACGAGACTTGGACAGCCCCCGTCATGGCCCGCATCAACAGAGCCGACCCCACCACGTGGACGCTGGAAATGCCATCCACCTGCGCCGCCCTCCGACGTCTCATTAACCCCGACATGCGGTTCCAGTGGGTCCACGACCGCTACGTCTCCAACGCGATCTGGTTCCAACAGGACATCTTGTCGAGGATGAACCAGAACCCGAAGCCGTCGGACGGCTGCGTGCTCGCCCTCTCCAGCCGCACGGGAACCGGCAAGTCTTGGGCCATAGCGCGCGCGATAGGAGCGCGCCTCGCCACCCTGGGACCCGCGAACTGCCGGTTCTACATCTTCCTTCCGCGAGTGCGCCTCACTGAATCGGAGAGCGAGGTCATCATCGAGCAGCTCAAGATCGTCATGGAGGAGAAACGACGCAACGGGCGTTTGGGCAAGTGGGACCGCATGCCAAAGGTGTTCAGCTACCTCCGCGTCCACGACCCCAAAGAGGGCAAGCCAGACATGGTCCGTAAGATGCAGGAATGCGAAGTGATCATCATGTCCCCCCTCACCTACGGCCTGATGGACTTCAACGGCATCCTCCCGCCCGTCGCCCCGGGCAACCTCAAGGACATCACAGTCTTCTTCGACGAGTTCGAGACCGACGCCGAGATGTACACCCACATAGACATCAACCGGGGATGTCTCACCGGGTGTTTGCAGAACATCAACCAGACCTGCGCCCTCGCTCACACGGTCATCATGACCGAGGCCTACCCGTCTTACCTGGGGGTGGCCTTCGCCGCCATGATCGCCAAGGCGGGTGACAAGCGTCTGAACTTCATCATCAACACCCACATGCACGCCCCCAAATACGTCCACGAGTACAGCCAGCCGGGGGGCGTGGTGGCAGAACTCCTGGGCGCCGTCATCAAGGGCAGGAGAGTCACCCCAAAGCCAACGACGGCCGCCAAGCGCCATGCCGTCTTCCTGGCCTCCATGTCTGCCGACTACGTCGAAACAGCGGCCACAGCATTTGATCTCTTGGGCCACATCACATTATGCCACGTGGCCGACCCCCCGCGGTCCACCGCGTACAACAACAACCCGTTCGACCGCGCGGCTGAGGCAGACCTGACCCACCCGGACGCCGTTTGGAACAAACCCGAGGTTGACGGGATCCTCGGGTCCTGCACCATTGGCATCGGGGTCGACAGCCATGCCGAGGGCATCGTCCTCGAGGGCTCCTACGTCACCAACAAGGCCGCCTCCATGAACTCCCACATGCAGCATCTAGGACGCATACGCACCTATCAGAACTTCGGCACGATCGCCTGCAATCGCATCGGAGACGTGTCTGGAGGAGACAAGCCTGAAGAGGAAGAAAACGACCCAATCATCACCCTCATCCGCGTGACCGAAGAGCGGCTCGCCAATCGCACCGATCCTCTCACAATCGACGAGGAACTGGCCAAGATGAACGACGGCGCCTCCCACTCTGTCTGGGCCCGCGTGCTCGATTACGCATACGAGGTCCGCAAGGTCGAGACGCTCAAACACTCGGCCTGGGCATTCAACAAGTATGCTGGGCGCGCCAGCTACGTCATGCACGGCATCGCCGACCCGGCAGACATCACCACCGAACCGTGTGCTCTAGCGATGGGCCGAGCCTTCCCGGAGATCAGGCGTCTCACCCTCAACGCCCCGCTCCCGGCCGTCACCGAACTGTGTGATACCGTGCATAAGAAAGACGGGTGTTCCTGCTATCTGACCCGGGTGGGAAAAGGCGACAAGGCAACCCACCGGCTCCACTTGCTAGCCGTCTGTCTCAACCGGTTCGGAGTCCCCCTCTCCAACGCAGCCACTGGCAATCCAGACGTCGACGCGGCCATCGCCCTCTTGGCCAAGAGAATATGTGGGGCGGGGTCGTACAACAAGACCATCCTCCAGAAAGTGTGCGTGTGTCACTGTTTGCTCAACCGCACCGCACTCAACCCAAAGGACATCGACTTCTTGTTGGCTTACTGTGGCGCCGCCAACAGACATAGTACAGCGTGCACCGGATCACAGCTGGTCGCTCTCCTCACTAAGGTGGCTGAAGTCCTCAACCTCGGGAACCACGTTCTGACACGGGGGAGGATCGATCGTCTCTCCATTAACCCAGAGGCGCTCAAGGACGTGGCTGCCCAATGCAAAGCTGCTGATCCCCGGGTCATCGTCAACAAACTCAGGTCAACATCTATTGGGGACGATGACCTCCTCATCGTGCTCAAGTTCGTGGCCCTGTCCGTCGGCATCATGTACGGGCCGGACGACACCAAGGCCAGCAAGAAGGAGGAGGAAGAAGAAGAACAACGAAACCCCGTTCCTCCCCCTACCTCAGCCCCCGTGGCAGCAGCAGCTACAGCGTCTATCTTCGACTGCGATCCGGACTCTGTCCCAGCCCCTGCAATCATCACCATCGACGACGACGCGACAGGTGCTGATAGTGACGTCGATGAAGAACTGGAAGAAGCCATCACAATGTCTCTCGAAAACTCGTCCAAGAAGATCACGTCACCCGCCCCCACTAGAATGGAGGATGACGAAGAGTTCGAGGGTTACGACGCCATCATGGAACCGATGGCGGCACCACTCCCACCGCTCTCACCATCAACGAGAGAGATGGAAGACCAATATTTCATAGACATCCTCGACGCGGCTGAAGCAAATGAAGGAGATGATGGGGAGGACGAGAGCGAGGAAGATGACCTTCTCGAGCCACGTCCAAGATTCTACATCGCAAAGAGAGGAATGCTCGGGGCCCGCCTTCCCGTCCCTTCTAAAGGTCCACACCAAGAGCTCGATGAGCTGGCCACTACCATCAAGCCCAACTCTTGTTTCCTGAAACTACGGGATGCCGATAAGGTGAAGTGTCTCGACATGTTAGCCGACCGAGTGATCAACCGCAAGACACATAAAGTACCGTCCGAAACTGAAATCTTCCTTCCAGGAACCACCGGCGTCCCGTACAACATCTTGCCCAGCGTCAAATCAGTAGAGCCGCCAACCCAAGAAGAGATGATCGGACCCTTCACTCAATCACAGTTGACCGCCATTTGTGAGAAAGCCAAAGACCATCCGCGCGCTCCGGAACGCATCGCTGTCATCCAACAGGCAACCTCGGCCGACTTGCTCATCGCTTCCCTTCGTCCCCGGCCGATCAAACCGCAGAGTCTCACTGACATCATGCGTTCTTGGATCCAAGAGCATCCAAACCGTTCCCCCACCAAAGTTGAATTGGCCGACCTCGCAATACTCCATGGTACCACTGCACAACGGCTCAAGATAGCATATGTTCACACACACCAACGCCCCACATAAACATTTCAACTAATACTGCTAGGTTCTAAAACTCAGCCACCGATGACGTCACGACCCGAGCCAAGTCTATAAAGAAGGATTTAGGATGTTATTTTTAGACGCCCCGTCAGCCCCGAGCGTTTCAAGGCCTCATCTCGCGTTAGAGCATATATACCCTCACAAGATCTAACTATTGCTGAAAGCTCACAAAATAGCGTCCCACAAAACACGAGTTTAGAGCGTTTGGGAAGGTCATCTCGTATGTGAGAGTATGTGATCTCCCTAAGCTTCCCAAACGCTCATCTCTCACAGACTTGCGTGGGAGGGTGGGCCGTCCCACATCATCATGACGCCACCCTACCCGGGCGCGCACGACTAAATTAATCGATTCAGACGATGAATACGATCATTTCTATGACCCTATACCCACTCTAACCCAACGTTTCAGTGCCATTTATGACTGGGAGGGAAGGGGGCGGCTGGGACGGGTTCTGGTGGCGTTTTAACGCATGCCCCGACACCGGACCATATATGGCCTTCCTGAGCGCCCCAGACTCTCATCTCTCCGGGGCTGTGTGGGCGGAAATTGACTAACATGACACAACCCTACCCGGGCGTCTTCACTTTCCCTCTCATTCCCACGTTGAAGTGGGGGGGTACGTGGTT
>Ga0062382_10000281_pt1 | contig 12425 bp, 9 predicted proteins | sample DOMMetBare2Fresh_FD_59507 | JGI IMG/M metagenome (GOLD analysis project Ga0062382, IMG submission 59507) | Wetland sediment microbial communities from St. Louis River estuary, USA, under dissolved organic matter induced mercury methylation -... | ecosystem: Environmental > Aquatic > Freshwater >... | reverse complement strand
AGCTCAACCCGCGGCATCGCGGGGCGCACGAGTACGTCGGCGAGGCCTACTTGCTCGTCGGCGATCTGCCGAAGGCGGAGGAGCACGTCGCAGCGCTCCGCGCAATCTGCCTCATCCCGTGCGAAGAGCTCGACGATCTGCAGGCCAAGGTCAGCGCCTACCGCAATCGCCGGCGCAAGTAACGGCCGCTTCTCGGGGCGTCCTGCTTGGCGCTGAGTGCTTCGCTGCAGATAGATGCTGAAAGCCAGCATCCGCTCTTGTCGATTCGAGTGACTGCAATCGGAAAAGTCGAACGCCCGCAACGGTTGCCGTCGAGCACCTCCGGCTGATCGGCGGTTTTGCGAGCGGACGCTCGGGAACCGAGCAGCGATGAGCCGGGAAGACACCATCAAGGGGTGAGGTGGCCCCGTTTGGCGTCGTCGGCACTGATACTTGCGCCTGGGCGCGCCCCCGCCTGTGTTCCGCCGGCGAGTGGGTCGGGCGGGCTCAAGCTCCACGTGAACGCGCCGGCCGATCGCTGTGGCGATGTTGACGAGCGCATCCAGTGAGAAGCGAGACACCCGGCCATGCAGCAAGTCATTCATGCGCGCTGAGTGATTCCACAGTGTTGCGCAGCCTCGGTTTGCGTCCAACGATTCTTCTTGACGATGGCCGCGATCTGCTGCGTGAGCTCGGCGCGTGCACGCGGATTCGCCGCTTGCTCGGGAGTGTCGGCAAGCGCATGCCAAACGCTCGCGTACGTCTTGGCCCTGCTAATTTGCGATCCCTCATCATTTCGCGGAATCGGGCCTTCGCAAGCTCAAGTCGCGTTGCGATGTGCGCTGCGTCTTCTTCTGAAACGCGTGCAACACGAATATGGCGTCGGCAAGCCTGGCGGTGTAGATCACCCGATAATTCCCCGCGTCGTCCCGTGTCCGGACCTCCTCGACGCCGCTGCCTATGGTCGGCATCGGCCTGAAGCCGCCCCGCTGCCGACCCCGCGGCCCCTTATCGAGCCGGCAAACGTAATTGTCGCCGGACATGCCTCTGATGCTTCCGGACCTGCTTGCGCAACAGCGCCACGGCTTCGGCATGGAGCGGCAGCGCGATGGCCTTGCGCACGTTGGCCTGGTCGGGATGCAGCCACGACAATTGCCGCGTCACGTCGAGTTGCGGCCATTGCAGACCAGTCACGCCCGCTGCGCGCAACCCCGACGCGAGCGGGAGCGCAGCGTTTTGGCCGCCGGTCAGTCGACCGCGACGTGCTGGCGCGGTTGGGGGGAGGCGTGTAGCATACAAGCGGGCTCAATTTCGTTTTTCCCCGTTTCTTTCCAACCGCGTGTCAGGGAGGTGAACCATGGCGCAGGAAGCGTGCGATAAGGGAATGGATGGCTCGATGTCGCGCCGCACGATGCTTCGCAGTGTGGGGGTTGCGGTGGGCGCCGCAGTGCTTGCTCCGCGGTTGGTGCGCGCGCAGGCAGGGCCGAGCGGGCCCGTTGCCCCGCCGAGCACGATCACCCAGCCGCCGCGTGACTTCAGCGCAGGCGGGGCACCGACTACCTACTTCACCGATCCCGACGTACTCACTGTCGCGCCGGCTTTCGACGGGCTCCGCCAGCCGAACGCCCCGATCCAGCGACTGTGGACCGGTGCGCTGTGGTCGGAAGGGCCGGCTTGGAATTCCGTGGGCCGGTACCTCGTGTGGAGCGACATCCCGAACAACCGTCAGCTCCGCTGGCTCGAGGACGACGGCCATGTCAGCGTGTTTCGCACACCGTCGAACAACAGCAACGGCAACACGTTCGATTTCCAAGGACGCCAGCTTTCCTGCGAACATGTGACGCGGCGCGTGGTTCGCTACGAACTGGACGGCGCGGTGAGCATCATCGCGTCCACGTTCAACGGCAAGCGCCTCAACTCGCCCAACGATGTAGTGCCGCACCCGGACGGCAGCTACTGGTTCACCGATCCGCCGTACGGCGCCCAGCTCTACGAGGGCACCGTGGATGCATCAGGCGGGCCCGCGAACATGGCGGGCCGCCTGAACCCGCGGCTCGGCCAGCCGCCAGAGATTGGATCCTACAAGCGCGAACTCTCGACTGCTGTCTACCGCGTCGACAAGAGCGGCACGCTCACCCAGGTGCTGGGCGAGGATCAAGTGCCCGATCCGAACGGGCTCTGCTTCTCGCCCGACTACAAGAAGCTCTACGTGGTCAGCACCGGTCAAGGGCCGGGTGACACGGGGCCGGGCGGCAAGGGCGACATGTACGTGTTCGACGTCGGATCGGACAACAAGCTCTCCAACGGCAAGCTCTTCCACAACTTCATGATCGACGGGGTGAAGTGCGGGCCGGACGGTGTACGGGCTGACGTGGATGGCAATCTCTGGTGCTCGAGCAATGCCGGCCGCAGCGTGGGTTACAGCGGTGTGACCGTGTGGACGCCGCAGGGCCAGCTGATCGGGCGCATCCGGTTGCCTGAAATTTGCGGCAACGTCTGCTTCGGGGGCCCAAAGCGCAATCGATTGTTCATGGCGGCCAGCCAGTCGCTGTACGCCGTCTACACGGCCACCCAGGGCGCCGCTCCGGGTTAGCGCGAAGGGCGGTTCGTACTCCAGGACCCGTCAGGCGATCGTCGGACGGCGATCGGAATGAATTCTGTGACGCTCTCGAGCCTTGCGCAGTCGTGCCGGCAGGGAATGTCGGCCGGGCGGGACTGCGACGGTGCGGAATGGGCCGGTTGGCGACGGTCGCGAATGGATCGGAGCTGACGCCCCGACGTCTTCGTGCCCAAGCCCGGGCTTGGGACGATTGCGCAACTCCAAGATGGCGAGCGTAGCCATTCCCCGACGTGTCTTGCCCTCGTACGGCGCGTTCTCGTCTGTGTACCGCTGCACTCGAAACATGGCGTGTGCTGCAAGAGCTTGATCTACAATAGGGCGCCAACGGAGGCCGATTCTCTTGGTCCGTTGGTCGCCGGTTCGATCCCCGCACATCCTGCCAGCTCCCTTCGGCAGCACGACGATTGGCTCCGCCGCTTTCCCGTGCGGGACCGCACGTGCGGGCCTTCGCGGGTTGCGCTGCGAATCGACCGCTCCGCCGTGATCCGTCGAACCCGATCCCATGTCCAACCGCTTCGCGTTCTGTCCGTGGAATTTCGATAAGAGCGCGACGGCGGAGGAGCGTCGCGCGCAGCAACAGGTCCACGACGCGTGGGTGGCCACCGGAAAGGTCACGCTCGGCGAGCGCTGCCACGTTTCGCCGCTGGCCGGTTTCCTGCCGACCAGGGTGGCGATGGGGGACGACTGCTACATCGCCGGCTTTACCTACGTGACGAACACGATCGTCATGGGCAACCAGTGCACGATCAATCCATTCGCGGTCGTGCGCGGGATCGTGACGATGGGCGACCACGTGCGCATCGGCTCGCACGCGAGCGTCATCGGCTTCAACCACCGGCACGACGACTTGACGCGGCCGATGCACGAGCAGGGCTTGACCAGCGAGGGCATCGTCATCGGCGACGACGTCTGGATCGGCGGCGGCGCGATCGTCGTCGACGGCGTCACCGTCGGCAGCCATTGCATCGTCGCCGCCGGCGCCGTCGTGACCAAGGACGTTCCCGACTGGGCGATCGTCGTCGGCAATCCCGCGCGCGTGCTGCGCGACCGGCGCGCCGTGCGCGGCGAAGGCGCGCCGTCCGCGGACACCGGGACCACCGCCGCTGCCGCGATCGCGCCGACGGCCGCCGCGCCGGTGGCCGCCGCTTTCGCGACCGTGGCGCCGGCGTCGCCGCCGCTCGCGGCAACCGCGGTCGCTCGCGACCTCGAACGCGTGCTCGCGGCGTTCGGCCGCCGCGCCGCGGAGCAGTGGCCGGCCGTGCTGCAGCGCGCGCAGGCAACGTTTGCCGACGGACCGGGCTACGTCGACATGCCCGGCGCGCCTGCGCGCGGCGTGCGTCCGCTGAACGATGCAATCGAGATCGCCGCCGCGTTCGGCGCGCTGCCGCCCGGGCATGCGCGCGACGACCTCGTGCGCCGGTTGCAGTCGTACCAGAACCCGGACGACGGCATGCCGTTCGATCCGCTGCGTGCCCCGTCGCCGGCCGGTCCGAACGTGCTGGCCGACCGGGAGCGCGTGTATCTCATCCTGTCGACGGGCTACGCCCTCGCCTGCCTCGGTTCGCATTTCGCGCAGCCGATTCGCGCGGCCCACGCTTTGTCGGGCGACGGGCTCGGCAGGCTCCTCGACGCGCTACCGTGGCAGCGCAAGGCCTGGACGTCCGGCAGCTGGATCGACGCGATCGGCACCGCGCTGTGGATGAACCGGCAGTACTTCGGACTCGAAGGGCCGATCGTGCCGCTGTTCGCGTGGCTCGACGCACACTGCCGCGCGCACAGCGGGCTGTGGGGCGAACCCACGGCAGAGGAAGGCTGGCTGCAGCCGGTGAACGGGTTCTACCGCTTGACGCGGGGCACGTATGCGCACTTCGCGCGCCCGCTGCCGCATCCGGAGTCCGCAATCGACACGATCCTCGCCCACGTCCGGCAGCACGACGGTTTTCTCACGCGCGCGGTCAATGCCTGCAACCTGCTCGACGTCATCCACCCGCTGTGGCTGCTGCTGCAGCAGACCGACCACCGGCGCGACGAGGCGCATCGCTTCCTCGCCACGCAGATCCCGGCGATCGCGGCCCGATGGGTCGACGGCCAGGGCTTCGCTTTCGCCGCCGGAGGTCCTCCGGCATTGCAGGGCACCGAGATGTGGCTCGCGACGCTCGACATCGCCGCCGACGCGCTGGGACTCGCCGGCGCGCTTCCCTATGCACCGAAGGGCGTCCACTGGCTGCGGCCGCCCGCGCGCTGATCCGGGCCGCCCCTGACGCGAAACGCCGCCATGTCGGCCCGCTGCATCCTGACCCTGTCCTGCACCGACCGTCCGGGCATCGTCGGCGCCGTCGGCACGTTCCTCGCGGAGCATGGCTGCAACATCCTGGAATCGGCGCAATTCGATGCCGAGGACACCGGGCGCTTCATGATGCGCGTCGTGTTCGAGCTGCTCGGCGAAGGCGTCACGCACGAGGGAATCGACGCCGCCTTTCCGGCGGTCGCAGAGCGCTTCGGAATGCGCTGGGAAATCCACGACGCAGCGCATCGCCCGCGCGTGCTGATCCTCGTCTCGACGCAGGACCACTGCCTCAACGACCTCCTGTATCGCTACAAGGTCGGCGCCCTGAAGATGGACCCCGTGGCGATCGTGTCGAACCATCGCGACACCTGTCAGCTGGCCGCGTCCTACGGCATCCCGTTCCACCACCTGCCGGTGACGGCGCCGACGAAGGCTCTGCAGGAGGCCCGGCTGTGGGCGCTGATCGAGGATTCCGGCATCGAGCTCGTCGTGCTCGCCCGGTACATGCAGATCCTTTCCGACGCGCTCGCGGCGAAGCTCGCCGGGCGCGCGATCAACATCCACCACTCGTTCCTGCCGTCGTTCAAGGGCGCGAAGCCCTACCACCAGGCGCACGCCCGCGGCGTCAAGCTGATCGGCGCCACCGCGCACTACGTGACCGGCGATTTGGACGAGGGACCGATCATCGAACAGGAAGTTGCGCGCGTCGACTACAGCATGCGCGTCGAAGATCTGGTCGCCCTGGGCCGCGACGTCGAGTGCCAGGCGCTGGCGCGCGCCGTGCGCTATCACCTGGAGCACCGCGTCTTCCTCAACGGGATCAAGACGGTCGTGTTTCGCTGAACGCCGGACGGGCGCTGACCGAGCGCCGGGCAGGACGCCCGCGCGCGCAGCGGCGCCGCAGGGCGCCTGATCTCGCCGGTAAGTTCCCGGACCGGATGCTGCGCTATCATCCGCATCGGCAATGCCGGATGCGTGGCCCCCGCCGAGGCCCGTGTCGCAGGCAGGAAGCGCGCACGGCCCTCATGGGTTTCGCCCCGGCGGCAGGAGACAACATGAAAGTCCACCCGAAGCTCGCCCCCTTGCTGCTCGCGCTCCTCGCCGGCCTGCCGGCGGCGGTCTCGGCCGGCGTCTGCTACCACGTCGTCGACCGTGGCGATGCCGTCGTCTACCGCTCGGACGTCCCCCCGTTTGCGCTGAGTGGTGCCGAGTTCGCCAGCGGCCAGCGGCGGCTTTCGACGGCCGGGCAGCATCTGTTCTGGTTCGACACGACGAGCTGTCCCGAAGAAGACGAATTGCGGGCGGCCGGGCCGAAGCCGGTAGCGGCGGACGCGAGTGCCCGCATCCGGGCGCCGCGCGCGGTCGCGCGGCCGGGTGGTGCCACGGGAACTCCGGGCAGGACCGGCGGAAGTGCTGCGCCGGGACGAAGTGCGCCCACGCCGGCAAAATCGGCGCCGGCTTCCGGCGGCGGCAGGTACTGAGCGCGGGCGGCCGGACCCCTCAGCGGCGCATGGCGCGCCACGCGGAGACGCGCGCGCCGTAGTGGTTGACGGCGAGGCCGGCGAACACCAGCAGCACGCCCGCAACCTGCAGCGGGACCAGTCCCTCGCCGAGGAACAGCGCGCCGCTGGCGAGACCGGACACCGGGATCAGCAGCGCGAAGGGCGAGATCAGTCCCGTCGGATAGCGGTGCAGCAATCCCGCCCACGATGCGAAACCGAACAGCGTTGCACCCCACGCGAGAAACAGCACGCAGGCCCACGTGAGGGCGCTCGCCGCCGCGACGGCCTGCCACGCGGCGGGGCCGCCTTCGAACACGAACGACAGCACCGCGAGCGGCAGCGGCGGCACGAGCCCCGACCAGACGACGAGCGCGAACATGTCGGCGTGGTGCACGGTGGCGGCGTGCTTGGCCACGACGTTGCCCACGCCCCACGCGAATGCCGCGGCGACGACGAGCACGAAGCCGGCGAAGGTCGCGCTGGCGCCACCGGTGAGCTTGTACGCGGCAAGCAGCGCAATGCCGATGGTCGCGATCGCGGCGCCGACGACGTTGTGCGCGGCGAGCCGGTCGCCGAGGAACGCGATGGCGAGCCCGATCGTGAAGAACACCTGGACCTGGATCACCAGCGACGAGAGTCCCGCCGGCATCCCGAGCTGCATGCCGAGGAACAGGAGCCCGAACTGGAAGACGCCGATCGCGGCGCCGTAGGCGACGACGTGGCGCCAGGGAATCCGCGGCCGGCGCACCAGGAACACCAGCGGAAAGGCCGCGAAGAAAAAGCGCAGCGCGGCCAGCGCGAAGGGCGGAATCTCGCGCAGCCCGACCTTGATCGGGACGAACGAGAATCCCCACAGCGCGACGATCGCCAGGGTGAGCAGCAGATCGCGCGGTGCGAGATGCGTCTTCAGGGCGGGCTCGGGAAAACCTGTTCAGGGACGGCGGTGCGGGCGGGGCGCGCCGTGGTCTGCGGGCACACGCATCGACGGCCGGTCTTGACGGGAATGCCGAATTGTAACTGCCCGTGCTGCACGCATTCTCCAACGGTCTCAACCGACCGGCCGCGAATGAAATTTCCGTTCCAAACGCCATCCGTCGCGGAACTTGCGTTTCATTTGGCGGGGCGCGAGAATCCCCGCTGCGCGCCGTTCGCCCGGTGCTGCCGCCGCCAGGATTCCCACGATGCGCAATCTCACTCCGTTCGCTTCCGGCCGCCGCCTCGACGTCGTCTGTCTCGGGCGTTTTGCCGTCGATTTCTACGCCCAGCAGATCGGCGCCCCCCTCGAGGACGTGACGAGTTTCGCCAAATACCTGGGTGGTTCTTCCGCCAACACCGCGTTCGGCTGCGCCCGGCTGGGTCTGCGGGCCGGGATGATCTCGCGCGTCGGCGACGATGCGCTGGGCCGGTTTCTCGTCGCGACGATCGCGCGCGAGGGTTGCGACACGTCGCACGTGAGCGTCGACCCGGCGCGGTTGACCGGCGCGGTCGTGCTCGGCATCAAGGACAAGGACACCTTCCCGCTGATCTTCATGCGCGAGAACTGCGCGGACATGGCGATCGCCGAGGCCGACATCGAGGAGCGCTACATCGCGCAGAGCCGGGCGCTGCTCATCACCGGCACGCATTTCTCCACCGAGTACATCAACCGGATCAGCAACCTCGCCCTCGACCGCGCGCGCAAGAACGACGTGCGCACCGTCCTCGACATCGATTACCGGCCCGTGCTGTGGGGACTGACCAAGCGCGGCGACGGGGAGACGCGGTTCATCGCCTCCGACGGCGTCACCGCGCACCTGCAGCGCATCCTGCCCAAGATCGACCTCGCGATCGGCACGCTCGAGGAGTTCGCCATCGCCGGCGGCAGCACGGACATCATGGCGGCGCTGCGCCGGGTGCGCGAGCTCACCCACGCCACGCTCGTCGTCAAGCGCGGTCCGATGGGCTGCGCGGTGATCGACGGTCCGATTCCCGCATCTCTGGACGCTGCGTTCAACGGCAAGGGCGTCGAAGTCGAGGTCCTCAACGTGCTCGGCGCGGGTGACGCGTTCTCGGCCGGCTTTCTTTCGGGGTGGGTGCGCGGCGAGGACTCCGACGCGTGCTGCCGCTACGCGAACGCCTGCGGCGCGCTGGTCGTCTCGCGCCACGGCTGCGCGCCGGCGATGCCCACGCGCGTCGAGCTCGACTATTTTCTCGCGCACGCCGACGCGATCCCGCGTCCCGATCAGGACGTGACGCTGACGCGGCTGCATCGCGTCACGGCGCCGCGCACGCCGCGCGACGAGCTCTTCGTGTTCGCGTTCGACCACCGCAATCCGTTCTTCGACCTCGCGCAGCAGGCGGGGGCGAGCGAGGCCCGGTTGCCGGTGCTCAAGAAGCTCTTCGTGGACGCGGTCGCCGAGACCGAGCGCGCGCTCGGGCTCGCCGGCAAGGTCGGCCTGCTCTGCGACGACCGCTACGGCCAGGACGCGTTGAACGCCGCGACCGGCCGCGGCTGGTGGATCGGACGTCCGGTCGAATTGCCGGGCTCGAATCCGCTCGAGTTCGATCGCGGCCGCTCGGTCGGCACGACCTTGCTTCCGTGGCCGCAGGAGCAGGTGGTGAAGTGCCTGGTGCAGCTCCATCCCGACGAATCCGTCGAGAACCGTCTCGAGCAGGAGGCGCAGATCCGGTCGCTCTACGACGCGGTGCAGACGAGCGGTCACGAGCTGCTGCTGGAGATCATCCCGCCGAAGTCGCTGCCGCGCGCGGACGACACGGTCTACCGGGCGCTGAAGCGCCTTTACAATCTCGGCATCTACCCCGAATGGTGGAAGCTCGAGCCGATGCGCGCCGCGCAGTGGCAGGCGATCGACGCGCTCATCGCCGAGCGCGATCCGCATTGCCGCGGCGTCGTGCTGCTAGGCCTCAACGCGCCTGCCGTCGACCTCGCGGCGGGATTCCGCGAAACACGCGCGAGCAAGTCCTGTCGCGGCTTCGCGGTCGGCCGCACGATCTTCCAGGAGCCGACGCGGCGATGGCTCGGCGGCGCGCTCGACGATCGCGCACTCGTCGCGGCCGTGCGTGCGAACTACGAGGCCCTGATCCGCGCCTGGCGCGACGCACGCGGGAGAGGAGCATGACGATGGGCGCGACGAACAGGACGGTCCGTCTCACGATGGCGCAAGCGCTCGTCCGCTATCTCGCTGCGCTGCGCGCGGACACCGGCCAGGGTGTCGAGCCGCTTTTCGCCGGCGTGTTCGCGATCTTCGGCCACGGCAACGTCGCCGGGCTCGGCGAAGCCCTGTACGCGCACCGCGCGGCGCTGCCGACGTACCGTGCGCACAACGAGCAGGCGATGGCGCATGCGGCGATCGCCTACGCCAAGGCGCAGATGCGCCGGCGGATGATGGCCTGCACGACGTCGATCGGCCCGGGCGCGACGAATCTCCTCACGGCGGCCGCGCTCGCACACGTGAACCGGCTGCCGGTGCTGCTGCTGCCGGGCGACGTGTTCGCCTCGCGCGCTCCCGACCCGGTGCTGCAGCAGCTCGAGGACTTTGACGACGGTGGCGTGTCGGTCAACGATTGCTTTCGCCCGGTGTCGCGTTACTTCGATCGTATCGTCCGCCCCGAGCAGCTCCTCACCGCGCTGCCGCGCGCGATCCACGTGCTGACCGATGCCGCGCTGTGCGGTCCCGTCACCCTCGCGCTGCCGCAGGATGTGCAGGCAATGGCCTACGACTATCCCGAGGAATTCTTCGCGCCCCCGGTGATCACGTTCCGCGCGTCGCCGCCCGACGCGGCCGATCTTGCCGCCGTGGCGACGCTGCTGCGCAGCGCGAAGCGGCCGCTGCTCGTCGCCGGCGGTGGCGTGCTCTACGGCCGCGCGACGGACGCGCTGCGCGCGTTCGTCGACGCGCACGGGGTGCCGGTCGCCGAGACGCAGGCCGGCAAGGGCGCGCTGGCGTGGGACCATCCGCTGCAGCAAGGCGCAATTGGCGTCACCGGCGCGCCGGCGGCGAATGCCCTGGCGCAGGACGCGGACGTCGTCCTCGCCGTCGGCACCCGCCTGTCCGACTTCACGACTGGTTCGCACTCGATGTTCCACGGCGCGAGGCTCCTCTCGCTCAACGTCAACGGCTTCGACGCCTTGAAGTCGCGCGGGACGGCGATGGTCGCCGACGCGAGGCTCGGGCTCGAAGCGCTGTCGCTCGCGCTCGGCGGCTGGGCGTCCGACGCGGCATGGCAGACGCAGGCGAAAGCCGCGGCGAGCGCGTGGCGCGCCGACGTCGACCGCATCACGTCGCGACGCCAAGTGGAACTGCCCTACGAGGGCGACGTCATCGGCGCCATCCAGCGTTCGGCGCCGGATTCGTCCACGCACGACATCGTCGTGTGCGCGGCGGGGACGCTCCCCGCGGAGCTGCACAAGCTCTGGCGCACCGCGACACCCGGCGGCTATCACGTGGAATACGGCTACTCGTGCATGGGCTACGAAATCGCCGGCGGCATTGGCGTGAAGATGGCGAAACCCGATCGCGAAGTCGTCGTCATCGTCGGCGACGGCAGCTACCTGATGCTCAACTCCGAGATCGCGACGTCGGTGATGCTTGGCACCAAGCTCGTCATCGTCGTGCAGGACAACCGCGGCTACGGCTGCATCAACCGGCTGCAGCAGGCGTGCGGCGGCGCGCCGTTCAACAACCTGTTCGCCGACTGCGCGCAAGGTCCGCTGGGTGCGCCCGCGATCGACTTCGCCGCGCACGCGGCGGCGCTGGGTGCGCGCGCCGAGAACGTGAAGACCATTCCCGAGCTCGAGGCTGCGCTCGCGCGGGCGCGCGCTGCCGATCGCACGTACGTGATCGCGGTTCCGACCGATCCGGCCCGCACCACCGACGACGGCGGCTGGTGGTGGGAGGTCGCGGTGCCGGAAGTCTCGGAGCGCGCGGCGGTACGCGCGGCGCGCGCGGACTACGAGAACGCGAAGCGGCGGCAGACCCCATGACCACGACGTTCGCGGTGAAGATCGGCATCAATCCGATCTCGTGGAGCAACGACGACCTGCCTTCGCTGGGTGGCGAGACGCCGCTCGAGACAGCCCTTGCCGAAGGCAGCCGGATCGGCTATCGCGGCTTCGAGCTCGGCAACAAGTTCCCGCGCGAGCCCGAGGCGCTGCGCGCGGTGCTGGCGAAATACGGTCTCGAATGCGTGTCCGGCTGGTACTCGGGGCGTCTCGCGCACGGCTCGGTCGACGACGAGATCCGGGCCGTCGGCCCGCACCTTGCTCTGCTTGCGCGCAACGGTTCGCGGGTGATGGTCTACGGCGAGATGGCCGGCACGATTCAGGGCTCGCCCGTGCCGCTCTACAAGCGACCGCGCTTCTTCAGCGAGGCGCAGTGGCGCGCGTATGGCGACCGGCTGACGGCGTTCGCGCGGTACACGCTCGGCAGTGGCGTTCGCGTCGCCTATCACCACCACATGGGGGCGTACGTGCAGGCGCCGGAGGACGTCGACCAATTGATGGCGGTGACCGGCGACGAAGTCGGACTGCTGTTCGACACGGGGCACATCACCTTCGGCGGCGGCGACGCGGTCGCCATGCTGAAGAGGCACGTCGGTCGCGTCTGCCACGTGCATTGCAAGGACGTGCGTCCGCATGTGCTGAAACTCGCGCGCAACCGCAACTGGAGCTTCCTCGACGCGGTGATCAACGGCGCATTTACGGTGCCCGGCGACGGCGCGATCGACTTCCCCGGGGTGCTCGAGCTCCTCTACGGCCACGGCTACCAGGGCTGGCTCGTCGTCGAGGCGGAGCAGGACCCGGTCGTGGCGCCTGCCTACGTGCATGCCGAGATGGGCTATCGGCATCTCGCCGGGCTCGTCGCCGCCGCGGCGCAGCGGCCATGACGCTGCTCGTCAAAGGCCGCCGCGAAGGCCGCGACATCGTCCGCGTGACGCCGCAATCGGCGGGCTGGCACTACGTCGGGTTCGCGGCGTACCGGCTGCAGCCCGACGAAGTGCTGCGCCTCGACGTGCCCTCCTCCGAGATCTGCCTCGT
>Ga0062382_10000277_pt1 | contig 12464 bp, 1 predicted proteins | sample DOMMetBare2Fresh_FD_59507 | JGI IMG/M metagenome (GOLD analysis project Ga0062382, IMG submission 59507) | Wetland sediment microbial communities from St. Louis River estuary, USA, under dissolved organic matter induced mercury methylation -... | ecosystem: Environmental > Aquatic > Freshwater >... | reverse complement strand
CGGGGATGAGACGCTTGTAGGAGTTCACGAGCGGGTTGGTCACTGCGCAGAACTCGGGAGCGTACTTCAGCAGGCCCGCGATGTAGTGGCGGCAGACGTCGCTGAGGTAGCCGGGCTTGTCGGCGTCGTAGAACGCGTTGCCGTCCTTGGTGAACAGCGACTGGTGAACGTGCATCCCCGAGCCGTTGATGCCGGCGATCGGCTTCGGCATGAAGGTGGCGTACACGCCGTTCTGCATCGCGACTTCCTTGACGATGAGGCGGTACGTCATGACCGCATCAGCCATCGTCAGGGCCTCCTGGTAGCGCAGGTCGATCTCGTGCTGCGAGGGGGCCACCTCGTGGTGCGAGTACTCGACCGGGATGCCCATCTTCTCAAGGGTTAGAACGGTCTCACGGCGAAGGTCGCTCGCGAGATCGAGCGGGGTCAGGTCGAAGTAGCCGCCCTTGTCCAGAACCTCGGTGTCCTGATCATCGGCGAAGTAGAAGAATTCGAGCTCCGGACCGACGTACATGGTGTAGCCCATGTCGGCGGCCTTCTGAAGCATGCGCTTCAGTGCGTAGCGAGGGTCACCCTCGAACGGCGAGCCGTCGGGCTTGCAGATATCGGTGAAGATGCGGCCGACACCCTGCTCCTCGGGACGCCACGGGAGGATCTGGAAGGTGGACGCGTCCGGGAACGCGACCATGTCCGACTCCTGGATGCGGGTGAAGCCGTCGATGGAGGAACCGTCGAAGCCCATGCCCTCTTCGAAGGCGCCTTCGAGCTCACTGTCGGTGACTGCGAACGACTTCATGACGCCCAACACGTCGGTGAACCAGAAGCGCACGAACTTGACGTCGCGCTCCTCGACCGTCTTAAGGACATAGTCCTTATCGAACGACTCGGGCATAGCAGACCTCCTCTTGATCACGCGCGGTGGATGACCGCGCCTCATCTTCCGTACCGGTTGCACATACCCAGCTTAACGACCGAATGTTTCGGCACTGTTACGGGTTGCGGCCCCTGCGGCAGCAGAAGGGGGCCGCCCGTGGCGACCCCCTTCGTTGACGCGGTGTCCCGGACGGCCTACGGCCAAGCCGGCGTGCCCTTGCCGTTGTGGATCCAGATGCCGCATCCGGCACAGTCGTTGGAGCCCCACTGTGGTGCGCCGTTCGAACCACCGGGATGGTCCATGAGCTTGATCGCGTCGAGCTGACCACGGTAAGGGCCAGACTGCGCGCGATACGGCGCGGGATCGCTTCCGTAAGCGAGCAGACGCGGTCGCTTCCAGCCATGAGGGATACCGGCATGGCACGAGGTGCAACGCATCGAATCCATGTACTCGCGGGTGTGAACAGGGAGCGCCCCGTTCAGGATCGCACTCGTTCCATGAGCGATGTTCTGTGTGCGGTTGAACACATGGCACTTCGTGCAGATGAGCTGACCACTTGGCCAGACGCCATCCGGCTCACGGAAGTCCAGCGACGCGGTCCGCCAGTTCGCGGAGTACTGTGGGTCGATCATGAACGGCACCGACCCACCGTGGGGACCGTTGGCCTGCCCCATCGAGCCCGACGTGTGGCAGTCGGAGCAGGTGACCGGCGAGTCGTGCGTCCAGCCCGGCTTCAGGAACAGGCTGTCCGTGGGCAGCGCCCAGTTGTAGGTCGTTCCGTCCACCGTGAAGGATGACTTCATGCTGCTGGGAAGTCCCAGCACGTTATGGAAGCTGGCGTTGTTGGGGTTGAACTCCTGTGCCAGGTCGGTCGCGGTGTACGTCGTCCCGTTCGAGCCCACCTGAGTGGGACGGCCCGACGCCGACGTGTGGCACTTGAAGCACACATACGCCTCGACATCGCCCGGACGGCCCAGAAGACGTGTCGCGGTGTAGCTGGCCGGCGACGACCAGTTCGTGCCATTCCACTTCGGGCTCAAACCCGAGGCACCCAGCAGCGCGGGTGATGCGATCGGAGCCCCGCCGATGGCGCGCGTGCCACTGCGGGCGGCATGCGGATCGTGGCAGTCGACGCATTCGGCATGGCGTGACATGCCCGCATCCGCCGCCGTCTCGGTGTCCGAGTGTGCGCCCGACACGCTCTGGTCGTGGCGGTACGCCTGCGACATGGGCGTCGCGACGTCCTGTGCACCCGGAGCGAGCATACCCACCACTCCGTTGCCGTGGCACTGGTAGCAGAGGTTCTCCTCCGCGGCCGCGCCGGACGTGTTGTCACGCGAACCCGGTGTGCCCGTCGTCCACGACGCCGGACGTGTCCACGCCGTCAGCTCCGCGCTGTTCGAACCATGCGGGTCGTGACAGGTCTCACAGAGCGCCTTCGTGCCGCTGGTAGTCGCATGGCCCGAGCTGGCGAAGGTCGCAAGGCCGCCCTCGTCCTTCTGCCAGGTGGAGAAGAACGTCTGCGTACCGAAGTCACGGAAGCCCACGTCGTACGGCCGAACGATGGCAGCGCTCACCTCGCTGGGCAGTGCCCCGATCGAGTGGCACCGCAGGCAGAACGCCGTGGTATCACTGACGGAATCCAGAGTGTTGGCAGGATCGGAGACACGGGACATATCCCATACCGTGCTACCGCCGGTGCCAACCTCATGCGAGTTGTGACAGCTTGCACAGGTCAGCGATGCGACTGTCCCATTGACGTCTGCCGTCGACTTGCTGGTCACGCTCCACCAGCGCAGCAGTGGCGTCGATGACCAATCGACCGTCGTCATCTCGGCGGTGAGTCGCAGCTTCGAGTAGACAGCTGCGTCGATCGCACTCAGGTCCACGCAACGAGCAGTCAGGGAGTCCATGCCGGGCAGGGCGACCCACGCGCTGCCGTTCCATCCCTGCACGCGAAGCTTCAGAGTGGTCCCCACGGGCGTCGTACCCGCCCAGTCGAGCGTGCCCCACCTGGTGCTGCCCGCCGGTAGGGACACATCTGCGGCGACGGTACCCGACGGACGGTAGCCGATGACGTTCTCCGGCGCCGTGTTCACGTCCATGAACGCCATCGCCCCGCCGCCCTCGACACCGTACGCACCACCCTGCTGGGTGAGGTACTCCCATGACCCCCACGTGCCGTTGGCGGGATCGTCAGGAATGCGGATACGGCCGGGATGCGGACCCGAGTTCTCAGTGAGTGAGTACAGGTAGTCCCCGCCGTCCCACGCGGCCTTCCATCCGTCGCTTGAGCTCCACCAGGAGTACGAGGGCAATGCCTTGATCTGGTGGTTGCCGGAAGCGAGCCCGCTGATGACCCAGGCGCCTGCGTTGCCATACCCGCTGCTGCGCAGTGTCAGGAATCCGAGATAGTCATGACCACCGCGCGTGAAGCAGGTGAGCGCAGTCGTGTTGTTGCCGTCGCCCCACAGGTCCTCGGTCAGCGAGAACACCTGCTCGGAGTAGAGCGCGGGGCTCGTGACCGTCGACGGTGAGGCGACCCACCCGACACGAGGCTGCTGGTACCAGGTCTTGCGTACGAAGTAGAGACGGTTCGTCTCCGGTGAGTACGCAAGATCGGCGCTGTTGAGATCCGCGACACCGCCATTCGCGACGCTCTTGAGTACGAACGGAGTGAGCCACGTGTCGTCGGATGCACGCCATGGGTAGACGACTCCACCGGTGTTGTTACCGGCGTAGTAGACGATGCCCCGCGACGCGTCGACAGCAGCACACACCTTGTAGTCGGCCACGAACGGCAGATCGCTTATCGCGGTCCAGGCATCCGGACCGCCACTGTCGCTCGGGGTGTAGGCGAAGCGGTTCGAGAAGCCGCGACCCGGGTTCCACACGAAGCGACCACCCACGGAGACACCGCTGCTGCCGTAGTAGGCCGCAGGGAACGAGTAGTCAGTGGGGTCATAGCCCCAGCGATTCCAGCGGTCCAGCGCCGGATCATACTGCGAGAACGGACGGTTGGAGTTCGCGAAGTTGTCCGGCATGAGGAACAGCAGACGCCGCGATTGACTGGGGTTCGTGTAGCTCTCCCAGGTGAGCGTCACACCGGTCGTGGAGAGTACCGACGTCTGGAAGCGGGTGTCGGCCGACAGCTCCATGGGCGTGGTCTGGAAGAACGCCGAGACCGTCTCCTCACGCGTGGTGCTCACCGACGATGCGGTCGCGAGCGGGTGCGTGCTGAAGCGGCTGAACTCCGTGCGGATGTCCCGCCCATTCCATGTGTTGGGCTTCGCTGTGGCGGTCTCCTCACCCGACGCCGAGTGGCACTCGAAGCACAGCTCCGCCTGGGCCTGATCGCCCCGCATGGCGCGCAGATCGGTCGCGGCGCCGCCGCCTATCGCGTTGTGGTTGTGGCATGCCTCGCAAGAGATACCTGAGGCCGCCGCCCCGTTGGCACCTCCGGTGATGCCTTCTCCGTGCGCTGACGCGGCGTAGCCTGTGCCATGGTCGCCGCCGGTGGCGTTCCATGTCCCCGCCCCGGCGAGTGCGTCGATCTGCGAAGCCGAGGCACCATGGCAGTCCAGACACAGCTGGGTACCTGCTGAGTTCGGAGCGTGGCTGCCAACATGGCAGGTCACACAGGTACCGTCCCAGGCGATGGCGCGGACCTTCGCATCGTACTCGGGCGAGTTGTGGCACTGGACACACCCGACCGGCGTGCGCCCGGCCGCGCCCTTCGCGTGTTCGGCGGGCACGGTCGACTCATGGCAGTTCTTCGTGCAGGTGTTCGTCACGACCGTGCGGTGGATGTTGGGCAGGCCCGAGTGCCGCTGCTCGGTGGTACCCGGCGTATGGCACCCGCCCTGCTGGCAGGACTGGTTCCACGTCGCGAACGTCTTGCGCGGGCTCGCGTGACACGTCACACAGGAGCCGCCCCTGCTCGACGAGCCCGTCCGCTCGTGCTCGGTCAGCAGGTCCATCGAGTGGCATGCGTCGCAACGCGCTCCACTGACCGGCTCGATGGTCGCGCTCGAATCCGCGACGTGATCGACCTTGTCATAGCCGTGAGCCACCGCGCGATCGCCGTGACACGAAGCGGTGCAGAGCGGCGCCACCGGTCCGGGCAACCTGTTCCACACCTGGAACTGGTCCACCATGACGCCGGTGTTGGTCGACCCGGCCGGCCTGACACCGGCGACGCGCACGGTGATCGTGTGCGGTCCGCTGGTGAGTTCGCCGGACGTGAACAGCGTCGTGAACGCGACAGTGGTGCTGGAGTAGGTGCTGTTCGTGCCAACCAGCGCGCCGTCGATGAGGAACTCGGCCTCACCACCGGAGGTCAGCTTCGGCCCCATAACGGCCACGCGAGTGCCCGTGAATGCGAGCGTGAGCGTGGAGCCCTTGGTGTTGGAGTAGGTGCGCTTCCCGCCGGTGTAGAGCCCGCTGTTCTGCGTCAGCCACTTACCCGTGGTCACCACGGTGTTGGCGGGGGTGGAGCCGTTCGCCGGATGAGAGTAGTCCTCGAACATCACCGGCTCGGACTCGCGCAGCCCCGCTGAGTCATGGCATTCGGCGATTCCGCACTGAGCGGCCATCACCGTGATCGAATCGAAGGTCTGATCCTCACCCACGATGCCCGAGCAGACCCGTGTCGTCTCGGCCTGGCGGGCCGGGTAACGAAGACTGCCCTGGGCACTGTGGTTCGCATGCGCCGGAGAGACCGCACCCGCGTGGCAGGCGGTGCAGGCGGCTCGTGCATGGCAGCTGCCGCACTTGCGGTTCTTGTAGGTGGTCTCGGCCGCCCAGCGGTAGCTGCCATGGATCACGTGCAGCTCGTTGGAGGACAGCGCCGCGGATGACGTGGTCGCGAACGCGCCGTAGGGCGTGAGTCGGCTGGCCGTGGCGGACAGCAGGCTCTGGCCCATCATGCCTTGATGGCACACGGAGCCGCAGTTGCTGCCCGCATAGTGCTGCGGATGAGTCCCCGTGAGCCCTGGGGTGTGGCACTTCGGGCACGCGGTCGCACGATCCACATCAGTCACGGAGAAGTTCTGGACCGTGACCTGCGTGCCTGAGGGTGCGCCATGGCACGAGATGCAGGGGGCGTTCGGCGTGCTGGAGGAGGTCGACCCGCCGCCCTCGGAGTAGTCGATGGATACGGCGACCGACTTCGGCGACTCCGTGTTTCCGACGGCGTCCACCGACCAGTATTCGACGGTCGTCGTGCCCTCCTTGGCGACGACGATGGCTGACTGGTCATCGACGTAGGGCCGGACCTGGCCGCCGTTGAGACGATAGTAGGTCCGCTTCAGACCCGAACCGGAATCGGTGACCACCGGCACCAGCTCGACCGCGGTTGACCGCTTCCCTTCGGGGACGCCGGTCAGTGCGGTGACGGGAGCGGTGTAGTCGATGCGGATCATGCCCGACCGAGGTTGCTCGACGTTGCCCAACTGGTCGGTCCCCCAGAACTCGACCGTGTGTGTACCCTCGTCGCCGAAGGTGACCGGCCCAAGGAACGGGGTGTCAGCACCGCCGTCGATGCGATAGTCCGAGTGACTCCAGCCCGAGAGCGCGTCGGGCGAGACGACCGAGAAGGTGACCGGAACGCCGCTCCAGGAGCCTGTGAGGTCTGACGTGCTCTGTGGGGGCGTCGTATCGATGGTGACGGTCGCCTCGTGAGAGTCTTCGGCGTTACCGGCCGCATCGAGCGCCCACCATGAGAGCTGGTGGACACCGTTGCCTATCACCACTGGCGCGGCGAAGGTCGCCGGCGCCGACGCATCGACACGGTAGCGGACGCCTGCCGCACCCGACAGTGCGTCCGTGGCATCGAACGAGATGGCCGCATCGACCGGTGACCAGCCCACAGGAATGCCGGTGGCGGTGCTGGAAGGCTTCCCGAGGTCAACCTGGACGGTGATCGTGGGGACCTGGCTATAGTTGCCCGCGTTGTCCCAGGCGAAAAGATTCCACCTGTGGATGCCCTCCGTGAAGGTGACGGTGCTCGTGGGATTGGTGTAGGCCGCACCGTCGATGCTCGACTGCCATAGCTGGAACCCGGACAGGCCGTCCGTACCCGTGAGGCTTACGAGGCCGGATGAGACCCAGCCGGTCGCCGGCACGCTGGTCCCGTAACCGGGAGCCGTACGGTCGATGCGGGCGGTCACGGTCTTCGTCGCCTCGACCAGGCCCACGTTGTCAGTGGCCCAGAACTCGATGGTGTTCGTTCCTTCGGCGGTCACCCAGAAGGGCGCGGTGTAGGTCGCGGTGGCCCCGCCGTTCACGCGGTAGCGAGTGGACGCCACGCCCGAGCCACCGTTGTCGGTCGCCGTCAGCGAGACGTAAGCGCTCGCGTTCACCCACGACGCGGAGACACCGCTCGCCGACGTGACCGGCGCGGCGAAGTCGAAGCCGACCGAGTCGCTCAGCACGGTGATGTTGCCTGCGACGTCGCGGAAGCCCATCGAGACCGGCGTGTTCGATCCACCCTGCTCGACGTACATGCTCAACGAGGGCGCGAACGCCGTCCAAACACTGGGCATGACCTGTGCTGGTGTCCAGCTGTGTGCATTCAGCGCCGCCCCGGTCCCCAACTCGCCGTAGGTGTTGCTGCCCCACGTACGAACGGTCCCATCGGCCTTGAGAGCGATCGCCGAGCTCGTGCCGGCATCCACCGCCACCCAGTCATTCGCCGAATCGATACGACGCGGGTAGTACGGCTGTGAGCCCGTGGCGGTCTGGTACTTGTCAGAGCGCCCCCAAGCCCACAACGACCCGTCCTGGCGGATACCTAGGGTGAAGTCATCTCCAGCCGACACCGACTTCCAACCGCCCACGCGCTGCAGTTGCGGCGTCGTGGTGGTCACACCGGAGCCGTTGCCCAGCTGGTAGTAGTTGTTCTGACCCCAGTAGTACAGCGAACCATCGGTCTTGAGGGCGAGTGAGTGCGAAGACCCTGCCGAAACGGACGCCCAGTTGGTCGTCGCCGTGCTCTGCGTCGGAGTGGATACGCTGGTTGTGAGGCCAAGGCCCAGCTGACCGGCCGCGCCGTACCCCCAGACGTAGAGGTAGCCGGTGTTCCTGATGCCCATCGAGTACGTTGATCCGGCGGAGACGTCCGTGTAGACCTGACCCGCCGAGGAGATCTGTTTCGGCGTTCCCCAGTTGGTGGTCGAGCCATCGCCGACGGCATAGTTGCCGCCGTATCCCCATCCCCACAACGAGCCATCCTTCTTGATGGCCATGCTGTGATTAGCGCCGGCGCTGACCTTCGCCCACTCGCCGCGAGCGCCCACCTGCTTGGGAGTCAAGCTATCTCCCCCGCCGGTTCCCAACTGTCCGTAGAGGTTACGGCCCCATGCGTACAGCGTCCCGTCCGGGGTCAGCGCGAGCGTGTGCTCGCCACCGATACTCACCGATGCGAAGTCGCGCACGCCGGTGACCGTGACCGGAACCGACCGGTTCGTCGTCGTTCCATCGCCCAGCTTGCCGAAGCCGTTGTAGCCCATCGCATGCACGCGCCCGTCACCACGGACCGCCGCCATGCTGTTGCCACCTGCGGCGATCGCGGTGAACGGCGTGTCGAAGGTCATCTCCGTGGCATTGGGCACAGTCGCCGCGATGGTCACGGTGGGACTCGTGGACCAGTTCGCGCCTCCTGCCGCAACGAGCGTGCCGGCAGAGGCCGAGGTATCGAGCGCGATGGTGTCGGTCAGGACACCGGTGTTGCCTGCCGCATCGCGCACGACCGCGCGGATGGTCTTCGTGCCAGTGCCCGCGGGCATGCGGAACTTGAACTGCGGCGCATACGAGAACCAGTCACCCCGAGCCGGGACCGTTCGGTCGACGAGTGCGGTCTGATCGCCGTACAGAGCCCGTGTGTAGCCCCAGGCCCAGTATTCGCCGGATGTGGTGAGAGCATGCGCGCCATACTCATTCGCCACGACCTTGGCCCAGTCGTTGCGCGTGCCCACGCGAACCGGTGACTTCGCATTCACGGTCCCACCATTGCCCAGCGCGCCGCCCCAACCGTAGCCCCACGCCCACAGGGACCCGTCGTTCTTGATCGCGTAGGCGGTCGCTCCGTAGGAGGACACGGACTTGAATCCGGTGCCGATGAGGACCGGTACGAGCCGCTCCGTCGTGGTCCCATCACCGACTTGGCCGTAGTCGTTCTGACCCCACGCGTACAGGTCGCCGTTCCCGCGCACCGCGTAGGTGGTGCGCTCTCCGACCGCGACGGACACCCAGTCCGTGTAGGCACCCGTTCCGTTCGGCTGCAGAAGCGTGCCGGATGATCCGCCCTTGGCGTTGTTGCCGAACTCGCCATTGAAGTTGATGCCCCACACATAGACCGAGCCGGTCGTCGTGATCGCCGCGTACGTGTAACCCTTGCCGGCGGCGACCGCCTTGAAGGTCGATCCGGGCCTGATCTGCACGGGGTTCAGCTTCTGGCTCGTGTAGTCCGTGCCTTGAGCGCACTCGTAGTAGCCGTTGCGTCCCCACGCCCACAGCGTCCCGTCCGACTTCTGAGCGAACGCGGTGTAGGCGCCGGCGGTGACCGTGGTCCAGGTGTTCAGCCCGCCGATGCGCATGGCGGTCGGTACGGTGTAGTACCCGTCAAAGCCGAGGTTGCCGTACTGGTTGGCTCCCCACGCCCAGAGCGAACCGTCGGTGCGCACGCCATATGCGGCCTCGGTCCCTGACGCGACGGTGCGCCAAGCGGCCCCGTCCCCCGTCTGCCGAAAGCCCGAGGGGTCCGTGGCGATGCCGTCGCCGCCCAGACTGGTGACGTTGGTCTTGACCCACAACGACCCGTCTGACTTGATGCCGAAGGCGCCACCTGAGGTCCGCGCAACCTGCGACCACGCGGTGGGCGGCTCCATACGGATCGCGGTGACATCGGCCGAAACCGTCGTTGACGCGACAGCGTCACGGAATCGGGTATTCGCATCCCCCGCATTGACGGTCAACGTACCTGTGGGAGCGGTGGTGTCGAGGAGGATGTTGGCAGTGACGGTCGTGATCCGCGACCACTCATCGCGGTAGAGGACCGTGAGGTCCTTCACGCCGTCCCCGGCGGTGACCGTGTGAATCGCGCTGCCTGCGTACGGCTGCCACGGCCCGGTACCGATCTTCATGTCGATGACGTTGGTCATGGTCGAGCGAACCGGCACGAGTGTCGTGTCGACGGAGGCCACGTTGTCGTTGAACACCGTCGTACCGGTGGGCGGGCTCGCATCGAAGTAGATGCTGTCCATGAGCACGGCCGTCGTTCCCGTGGACGATCGATACGTCACCGGTACCGTGTAGGTCCCGTCCGTCGACGCGAGCACCCATTCGCGTTGCGGCGCGTACGGCATCCAGCCGGATGCGATCACGGCAGGCGTGTTGCGAGCCAGCGAACCGCCGTCACCCAGAATTCCCATCCCGTTGGCGCCCCAGGTGTAGAGAGTACTGCCGGCGTACGCTCCACTCTCGGCACCACACGCGAAGACCGAAGTCCACGCGGTGCTGCTTCCGATCTGGGATGGTGTGGTGCGCCAGTAGTCACTCGATCCGTCACCACGCTGGCCATAGGTGTTGAGCCCCCAACCGAAGAGCGCGCCGTCGGACCGCACAGCCAATGCGTTCTCGTAGCCCATCGCTACTGAGACGAACGTCGTGCCGGTCGCCACGACGGTCGGCGTCATCCGGTCCGACATGACTCCGTCGCCCAGCGCGCCGTCCGAACCCTTGCCCCACGTCATGAGTGCTCCGTCGGCACGCAACGCTATGGTGTGACCGGAGTCAGACGCCAGCGCAGCGAAAGCGGTCCCCGTGGCGACTTGAGTGGGCACGTTCGGGAACACCGGCAGACCCAGCTGGTAGTTGCTGTTGGAACCCCATGCCCACAGCGATCCGTTGTCCTTAATCGCAAACGAGCAGTACTGGCCGACGTGAACACTCCTCCAGTCGTTCGCCGTCCCCACGCGTACCGGTGTGCCGGTGGACGCGCTGCTCCCCGTGCCAAGCTGGCCGCTGGTTCCCGAGCCCCACGACCAGAGGCTGCCGTCCTTCTTGATCGCAAGGGCGTGCGGGTAGCGGCCGCCATCGATGGACTCCCACTCACCGGGAATACCGACAGTGGCAGGTACCGCGCGATCGACCCCGAACGTGCCATCACCCAGGCCGCCGTTGCCACCGCTTCCCCAACTCAAGAGGGTGCCGTCGGCCTTGAGCCCATAACAGGTGGCGCCACCCGTGACGTACACCCAGTCCCTATCAGTGCCTATCTGGTGCGGCACGCTCGTCGCGTCCAGAGATCCGTCGCCGACCTCCCCGTTGAAGTTGTAGCCCCACCCCCACAGGGTTCCGTCATCGGCGATGGAGTGCGTGCTGTTCCCGCCGAAGCTGAACGAGCCGGTGGGTACGCCGATGCGCATCTCCACCGCATTCTCAACAGCGGAATCGACCGTGACCGTCGCATCCAGTGTCATCGCGGCGTCACCGTCGAGCACGAGTGAGTCGTAGCCCGATCCACCCAGGATGCCGAAAGCCGACATCGCGGTGACGACGACTGCCGAGAACAACACCACGCCGAGCGCGATGATTCCGGTCGCGCTCGCCTTGGCGGCGGTGCGTGATCTCATACCTTCTCCCCCCGACCCCAGAACGGGACCGACCCGTGTGACGCGTGTCACACCCCCAACACATGTACGCGAATTGTGATTGTGCTTGAGGGGGCAGTCAATGAGTCTCGTCACATACCCCCAAGGTATTCGGTAAGCGGCGTGGACACGCATCCCCATGACGAAGGGGCCGCCCTTTCGGACAGCCCCTTCGGTGAACGTCACACGATGATGCGGCACCCGCGCCTTACAGGTAGGTGTAGAGCTTCCCGTACGGGCGATGGCTCACGGGAACCAGCTTCGTGAACGGCTGGCTCATGACCTCGTCGAGGTCGAAGCCCAGCGCCTCGCAGTACTCGGTGAGGAGCGGCTTGAGGGCGGCCATCTCCTCGTCGGTCGCGGTGAACACGCCGACTTCCTTGCCACACTGCCACTCCTCCACCTCACCACGCAGGTAGATCTCGCCGCCGTGCATGCCCGTGCCCACGTACCCACCCACGAGCGGGCCTTCCAGCCGCGACTCCATGCCCAGCAGGATGAGCAGGCCGCCGGCCATATACTCGCCGAAGAAGTCGCGCGCCTTTCCACCGCAGACCATGATGGGCCGAAGGCTCTCGAACGCCTTCATGTGGATGCCCACGCGATACCCGACGTCACCCTTCACGAAGACGCGGCCGCCACGCATGCCGTACCCCAGCACGTCGCCGGCGGACCCGTGGATGATCACGGTGCCGGCGTTCATGGTGTTGCCCACGCCGTCTTGCGCATTGCCGAAGATCTCGACCGTGGGGCCATCCATGAGCATCGCGAGGTCCTGTCCCGGCGTGCCCTCGACGATGATCTTGATGTCCTTGCCCTTGATGCCCGTGCCTATATAGCGCTGTCCGTTGACGCCGGTCAGCCGAATCGTCTTCACGCCGTCCGCGATGACGCCGCGGATCGCCTCGTTGACCTGCTTGTAGTAGACACCCTGACAC
>Ga0062382_10000273_pt1 | contig 12536 bp, 17 predicted proteins | sample DOMMetBare2Fresh_FD_59507 | JGI IMG/M metagenome (GOLD analysis project Ga0062382, IMG submission 59507) | Wetland sediment microbial communities from St. Louis River estuary, USA, under dissolved organic matter induced mercury methylation -... | ecosystem: Environmental > Aquatic > Freshwater... | reverse complement strand
TTTCTCGTTTTTGGCATGGCCTGTTTGACTTTAAATAAAAAAGGCCCACAAATTAATGTAGGCCTTTTCTTAATGTTTTTGGTATTTTTTTATTTAACTCTGTAACTTAGCTTTTTCTGGTGCTACCAGTGAAATCTTATTTTCATGGATATGATCGGTTTTATTTGACGTTAGTATTTTTACTATTTGATTCACTTTCCCACGATATTTTAACGCAATGTCACTTATATCTTTACATCCTGTTTTTAAGGGTATAACTAAATTTTTGGCGGAGTACTTCAGACTCATTATTTCTCCACGCTTCAGACCCGTAGCATCATTATCGAAAAGTACGTAGATATTTTTGTATCTAGGAAGAATTTCTTCTTCTACGACTTTAGGAAAATCAGACGTTTCCGACATTGGAGCGATTGCCTCATAACCTAATTCATATAAGGTCATTATGTCTTTTAATGATTTTGTTAAGATTAACGTATCTGACTTGAATTTCAATTGTTCTAGTCCAAACACATCACTCTTAGTTGTATTGCTTTTCCACTTCCTGGTTTTGGAAAATGGAGAATAGATCTTTATGTGATCTCCAATAAGTTGAGCGAACAATAGTTCGTTTTCTATGCGCTCATGCTTAATATCATTCACATAAAAGTGCTTAAGAGGTACGACGTTAAATAACTTCAGAGTTGGTTTGGTAATATGGTATGATTGCCAATATTCAAATTCTCTGTCTTCCCATCTTTTAGCCTTTATTTCCAACGAATTTTTTCTCGGTGGCAGAACTTTTTGGATTGTTTGTTGTTTGAAGATTTGCACCTCAGTCCCATCATAAATATAAGCCTTGATGGCGTCTAGGTCTTCAGTACCTAGGTGTTTTGCAACGAATTGATACACTCCGCCAGATGGTTCGTCTGTGCCGAAGTCCTTCCACCTAATTCTACCAGTACTTGTCTGATAAAATGATAAAGATGGGTTTTTGTCTTCCCGGAAGGGAGACGGATAGGTTTTGCCAAATCTTAGTTCGCGGCCAAGTATTTGTTCGTATATTCGTTTTTCGTTCATGATTGTATATATTAAGCTTTCAGGGGGCTTTCACCCCCTTAGGCAATTAAAATGGGGAGCTTGCGGTTTTAAGGTCGCTCACTTCATCCACTTCTTTAATAGGTCGTACAATCACGTCCTTTGCAAGGATTCTTATTTTAGAATCTTCTTCAGCTACAGTCATAGGTTCAATGAACGTATAACGGTAACCTGGGGCAAGTATAGCAAAACCATTCTTATTATAGACGATTTTAGCACGTACTTGTTTTGTTTTATCGGCTGCGTTAATTAAATTAACGAACCAATTAGCTAACTCTGTAAAAGAAGTAGCCTCGACATTCAAAGTAGCTTTATCGTAATAACATCCTAAGATGTCAAGTAAACGGGCAGTAAAGCCATCACAGCGTTTTGCAAAATCATCTTCTGTTTCGTCTGCAAACTTTTCTGGTTCCCATTCTGTAGATGTAGCGGCTGCTTCACCTTTTTTTAATACGATTTCTAGTAATTTCTTACCGCTTGGAGTTTCTTTCAATTCTCCAGATGCTACTACTAAACCTGGTACAATACCAGCTTCAATGTATTGAACATCGGATTTGGTTTCTTGTGCTTTCGCACGGTTTGAACTAAATAACATATTCACCTCACTTTTTAATTTGTATTCAACTTCACTTTAGTTATTTTAGGGCTTCGACAACCAGTCGAAGATCATTTGGTATCCAATCAGTGTCGAATAATCCTCCTGACTTAGCCGGTATTTCTACTGTCCCTATTTTCATTCGTTGCGTGTAAAATCCATATTCAGCCTTTCCTTGTTCGTTGTATCTTATGTCCGAAAACAATAAGATTGGCACAACTTCCATTGGATTATAAGCAGAATCAACCAGTTGCCCGATAGTTCTAGCTTTGTAGCCTACGTGAATTTTGTCACTCATGACATCTTCAGCATGCAGGATTAGGAAGATATTAAGGTCTTCTCTAGCCTTTTCGCACGCTTCGATGACTTGTTGGAAGTGCTGAGCAAGCTCAGTATACTTACCATACCCAGATTCACCAGCACGTTTAAAGAACTCCTTAGTCATGATATAAATCATGTCGTCTACGACGATGTTTTTAACGTGTGTTCCCTTTTCAGAGATGTTCTGGATAATATTAATAACTGAACGATGGTCACTCATATTGAAGAGATTTTTGTTGTCTTCAGAGTAATTACGCTCTTTGTCCCAAAGCATTCTTTTTCCTAAAGTGCTGATAACAGCAGTGTTCTTCGGGTCAAGATTTTTAACGCTTTCGGTTTTACCGGTACCTGTTTTACCAAGAACCATAATAACATTTGCCATTATATTAAATATTGTGCAAAGCTATCTATTTTTTGTTTTTCTTTGAATAATACTGTGCAACTGATTTGGCGATTGCTTCATCGTCGTCACCTAGTATCAGAATTTTTGATTCTTTTGGGATCAAAGATAGACTTTCCTTGTTTATGCAAGAAAGATCCATATTCCCTATACCAAAGGCCAAAAAATCCCCAGGCATTGCTGTGGGGACATTGTTTTCCTTGGAATTATCGTCCAATCCCTTAATTGTAAGGTTTGGATAATCCTTGATGATGTGTTCGATCAAAGAACCTTTTAAAAAGGCTATGTGATCTTCAGACCCATCTTCCGGTATTTTTATATAGAATATCATTTTCCTCCTACTCTAATTTGTTAACTTCTAGTTTATTGTCAAAGAGGAGATTGCATGGTTCTCCTTCTCTTGCTTTGATAATATGCAGGAACACCTTCCCTGAAGAGGGTATCTCTGCCGGCCCATATGACTGTATACCTAAAAGCTCTGGTCTATGTATTATCCAGACGTAATCAGACGCCTGATAAACCGCATCAGCTGTAGAAAGGTCACTTCTTTGAGGGTAATGCATATGACGATTTGTTCTTCTTTCTGCTGCTTCAATATTTCTATTGAGCTGCATGAGTTGAAATATAGTCGTCCTTCCTCGTTTTTTCAGACTAATAAGTTTCTTTTGCAAGTCTCCTATCGTGGATCGCTCCTCTGATGATTTGCCTTCTACTAGTAATGCATGATCTATAAATACGACCAGCCACTCCCCTGTCTCAATGGATCTCCTTTGAAATGATTCAATTAGCTCCGCTATTTGCGCAACTGTGCAAGATTGTTCAACGTAACTTATTTTCAAAGCTTTAAGCTTATGTGATGCTGGGTTAAGTTTATAATCTTGACCGCCAGTTATAGCAGATGCTAGATTTTCTCGTAGCATACTGGTTGAGATATTCTCCTGGGCGGAGAGTTTTCGCAACACCTGATCTTTTGCGGTCATTTCAAAAGATAAATCTAGAATAATCACGTTTTCGTGTAATTGGGCTATATTCGTTTCGATAATGTTAGCTAATGCCGATTTTCCGGAGCCTGATATTCCTCCGATCGTCACTAGTTTGTTCATTTCGACGCCTCGTATAACTTTGTCCAGTTTAACGATGCCTGTCTTTAAATACGGCTGTGGTGACTTTGCAGCCTCCATAACCTCATCAAAAGCCTTCGAAATGCTCTTGATATTGTATTTAGATAAAATCTCCTCCATACGGTGTGTAATTATTAACAATCTCATCAGAGTCCCATGGTGCGTCTAAGACGTACTTAACGATAGTTTTCATGTAACTTAAAGTGCCGGTAGTTTTACGGGCCTCTACGTCATTAATCATGAACTCTAACGCCCTTTTATGTTGGGCTTCTGTTTTGATTCTTTTTTTATACTCAACAAACATTTTCCGTTTCAAAACGCCTTGCCTGAGGAATCCTGTGGATCCGTCTGGTCGAGTGCATTTATGAGGGTAGGCGAGAAAGAACTCCTCAGCCCACGAATTACCCTTGTCTGTCTTTTCGGACTTATTTGTTATCTCTTTAGCAAGATCCTCTACTTTACGTATAGAATCTAAAGATAACTTGGATAACTTTATTATTGTTTGTTGTTCACCGTTATTTTGTTTGTTTATCATCGATCCAAGCAGCAACGCTTCTTCTATGTCTAGGTTATATTGAGAGCACAACCTAGAATCTAATTCAATAATCATAAAGTTACAATTTAAAATGAATTAACTGTACTTTTTGAAGATTTTTTTAATATTTTCGTTGAGAATAGTTCTCTCGTTTAGTGCGTCGAGTTCTACTTTTAAAGACTCCACTTCACTTTTAATGTCTTCTAGTAGTTCCTTCTTAGTCTTTTTAGAGACAGTAGAAGGACTCCACCATGCGCCGTTTTTAACGCGGCTGAGTTCTTTGTGCTTCAAATCAAGTAACTGCATACGATAAATCTTGCGATAAATGTCGAACTCTGACCCTAACTCTTTCGAGATTTTAGGGTCTAGGTTGGCCGCAAGTTGACATACTTTTAACTCTACTAAGTCAGCAATAGCGCTGTCTATTTCTAGTAGGAGAGCATCGAAATTTGTTTTGATTCCTGACCTAATTTCGTAGTATTTGGTCATTAAAAATGACTCAATCTTCGGCTTAAGTGGGAATTGGTTTTTTACCTTCATTCGCTTGCTTTAGTTAAAGTATTATTACCCTATGACAATTCTTGTCTTTGTTATTTTTTGTTGGCTTTGTTGGCCTAACAAGCGCAAATCCATGTTGGTATTACCTGGTTTTCCGATAAAATCAGGAAAGGTAAAACCTAACTCTTGAGACATTGCATTGATGTTAAAATGATTAGGTTTAAATCTTTTCATTTCCTCTAATGCGATGATTTCACCAATTACATGGTTAATCATGTCACGTTTTGCTTGTTGCTTCATAGCTTCTACTAATGGACGAACATGGTCTCCCAATGTTTTAACTCCCATTGTGAAAGCTGCTTTTGGTACGCGGGTACAATCAACGTTACCTCTACCGTCTATAGATAGGATATTTAATGCGTTGTCTTGTCTAGCCATAGCTGTTGCTACTGCTAATGCGACACCAGGAACTACTTGGTCTAATTCTACTAATAGAATAGCCGCTGCAGTATCCTCAAACGATCCGCTTGCGCGGAAAATAAATGTTTCTCTTCTCATCTTTATTTCCTCCTTTTTAAAAAAAAGAATTAATTAAGCAGGGATAAGCTCGATAGAACCACCGGCTTTAATGTGACCTCTAATCATTAGCCACAACTCATCCTCTTCCATCATTTCCTTGATGATGATCTCGCGACCAGTTTCATCAGTGGTAATTCTGGAGAAAGGAAGTTTTTCGGTTTTCTTTTTAGCATTCTTTTCTTCCCATTCTTTTTGTTTGGCAAGACGGTCAGCTTCTTTCTTTTCCTTTGCTTCAGCTTGTTCTCTTTCTTGTTTTTCTTTCTTTTCTTTAGCCTCTTTATCCTTTTTCTCTTTTTCTTCCTGTTGGCGTTTGATTTCCGCAGGATCTTTATCACCAGCTTTTACTTTTGGCATAACTGATAATGAAGAAAAGGCAATAAGGTTATTGATAGCAATTTCAGGGCTCATGCTCGAAAAGTTGTTTAATACATGTTCAGCTCCTGCAGCTTTGAACTTGCCAACTTCCGATTGGTCTCCTACTGAATTAAGACCTCTTGCAGCGTTCATGATAACGTCGCTACAACCAATAGTTTTATTTGCGCCACTTAAGAAAGACCAGAAGCCTGTTCTTGGAGCGGAGCTGGTTGTGATGATTGTTCCATCATCTTGGATGCTTGCGATATTGGTAATACCGCTTTCCTCAGCTAAGATTTTTAATCTAGCTTTGGCTCCTGCACTAATGTTCATAATGTTCTCCTTTCTTTATATGTTAATACTGATACTATTTACTTTGAAAAAATAGTATAGAGAATATTACTCGGCAGTTTCTTTTGCGTCACGTAAAGCCAACTCGATTACAGCGTTTTGGCTGTTCATGTCGTTTTTGGTACGAGTCACAAGAGTTTCAATTTGCTCTAATTCGTCGTAAGCTTTGCGGTTGATTGCAGAGGCTAAACCTTTTACTACACTTGCGTCAGTAAAGATGGATTGACCATTTTCTCTGTTTTCAACATTAATTCTTTGAGATGGTAAAACGGTAACTTTTTCGTTATCATCTGTGTAGATGGTAACCATATCATTACCCTCGAATTCGTTCACGTTGATCTTTTTGATCTTGCGTACGTCAACTTGGGCAACTTTAACGTTAAAACCCTTTAATTCTTTTACATCAACTACTTTGATTTTGAAAATCTTGTCAGTTGCGCTGATTTCTCCAGCTGTTTTTTTGATAATTTTAGACATAATATTTTGTTCCTTTCTTTTTTAAAAATTTGTTGATATTCGTTTTAATTAAATCTTTTTGAAAATTTGAAATAGAAAATCGGATTGGATGTTTTTTAACCTCTGGTTTTGGACGCCAGTCAGCAAACTATTCACTACTAAGAATATTGTATTTAATATTGAATTTGACTTCAATTATAAATACTCACTACACAGTTTATCATGTACAGGTAGATTGATTTCATTCATTCTATTGTTCCTTTCAGATAATCCTCTCGCTAGCTTTACATCTTTATTGAAAAAAGATTAAGACTCATTCGAATGATATTAATACTAACAGTCCGTTCCTATAGCTCGGATATCTCTGTAAGTCGAATTGCTTTCACTAAGCTATTGTACAATTCTAAATATTAACCTATCGAAGTAGATTTATATGGCATCTTTTCTTTTATGCAATCCACGTTGTAATATACAATTTGATAATCACTTTACGTCATCTCACGACTATCTGACGGGCTGATTAATGGAGGGCCGCCCCGTGACATTTTTCTGCGTATTCCACTTGAGGCCTGGATTGCGACCTTTAACAATGTACTTGACACTGAGTTAACGAATGTAACTGCATGATTAGTCCGTTAGCCTAATCCGCTTTATTTTGAGCTCTTACTATGAAGATTGCTTTTTTCCTATGGTGGGGATTCAACCCACGAGACGACATAAGGACGCCACATTTTGATCTTCTGTTCGTAATATGTTTGTCGATATCTTCGTTGTAACTATTCGGCATATGAATTTGATTACGTCCACCTCTTGATATTATCGTCTTTTGTGAATGATGCCTCTCGGACGATCAAGATTTTTCTCTATTTACCTATACTCATCTTGTTATTTCATTATAGCTCCAGTTGAGGTTCTGTTGGTAGAGCACCCTAATTACGATAGGGCCAAGTTTGTTTTTGTTTGCTATTTATATATTTTAAGACTTATTTACATGCATATCAGGCATGCTGCGTTTTCCACTTTCGCCACAAGGTTGTCCTTTTCGGGCCTTGATGGGACTCGAACCCACAAAATTTATCAAAGGCACTATTAATAGCTCCGCCTCTTCATTATTGAACAATCCCCGCAAGCGTGTCATGTCCTCATGGTATTTCAGTCACATGCTTATTAGGCATGCCGCTCTTCCTTATAGTTAAGATTTGCATAAAACTTTTGTCCTGTATAATAACCATTATGAAAAGATCACGCACAATGACGAGCGCTTAGATTCCCTCTCTCCTTCCCTTTCATATTATAACTTCAGACGTCGAATATAGGCCAGCAAGCTAACACCTATTTTCTCGGGATTTGAACCCTCGTATGACAGCTTTTCACACTTCATACTACCTTGACACCACCCATCGGTTCTCGTGTCGTTATACGCGTTTAAAACAGCCCTTAGGAGGCCGAAAACGGGGCCCTCGTCTTGAGGTGCGGGTTATCGCCGTTTTTGTTGTTGGCCATTTTAGGGGCCGTTGATTTTTAGTATGTAATCTACTATAGAGCCTGGGCCCTTATTCCGAGGTTCGCACTCACTTTGAGTTGAATCCTCTTTGTTAGTTGATATAGTCGCGTTTACAACCAGTTCTTTCTTCGTGATAGGATTTTTATTTCCTAAGACTACTATTGGGGCTGAAACTATGGTTCTATCTTTAGCTACACAAACTACAGTTGCGTCGTCCTGGAATGAACTAGCTCCTTTCATTGGAGTTGTTAAGAATAGAAATAGACCAATCAACATCCCGATAAACGTTGATGTTCTCATTGTTTTGGATGTTTTAGTTAAACTTCGTGTTAATTTGTATGATATAATAATAAGCATAATTGATGCAGGCTTGCTTAGCACCCGTCCCGCGTCTTTTTAAGTTGTAAAAACCGGTTAAAACCACGCTATTTTATAGAAAATAGCCAAACTCTACTGTTGAGAATTCAATCTCGATTGTTTTGAAATTAGACTACTCGCTTTCGCTTCTCGTCTTCGTTGATTTGTTTGTTACATGTGTAGTCATCGCGTCCTTATCGCTACCATTGCTGGGTCACCGCGGGAAAATCGCTTTACACTTCTAATAGAAAAAGGCCATTATTGGCGGTTAACGTGAATAATTGCATGCCGAAGCATTTACATGCTGTGCGGCTTGGTTCCAGATATACTTATATAATGCCGGATTTGTTTGTTTCAGTTGTCTTGCTTGAGTTTCCAGCGAATCGTCCGTAGATTGTGTTTCGCTTTGCGTTTGAGCCTGTCCAGTGTTTGTCTCTAGGTTGTCGCGTACAAATGCGTCTTCCTTTGATAGAGACTCTTCTGGGGCTATGCCTGATGATGGCTCACCCATTGAACTTTCTGATACTACTGGCATAAGATCTCCACTATCCACTCTAATATAAGCGATAGTATCTGGTGGGAGATTTTTAATTAATTCGATATCGGTTGTTGATGGTAGCTCTGCGGTCGTACCACTTCCGGTATCTTCATTGTCCGTGACAGGGACTTTGAAATGATGAATCTTGTGACGTCTATGATTCTTCAATTTAGGACTAGATTTAGCTATAACTACAACTTCATCTAATCGTACTTCTTTTATCGATTTCTCTTTTACGTCTTTCATTATTTGAGCATCAATAGCTGCTCCCTGAACTGAGTCGTCATAGAGTCGTTGCTGTTGTTCTGCAATCAATCTCGCTTCGTCCAAGGACTGGTTTAATTGATCGTTTGTTGGCGGCAATTTCTCTTTGTCAACGTTGTAAACTTTATGGCTTGATGCCATGAGATTGTTTTGTGCATACTCTTCACCGACTTTCATCGATAAGAATGTCATACCTACGAACGCTATTAAAGCGAACAGTGTGGTCATAATTGCTTTTCTGGCTTTGATTAATTTTAAACCAAATCCACCCGCAGCTGGGGTTTTTTCTGAATTTTTCGACATAATTTTCTCCTTTCGTTTTAGTTAATTTTTGTTTTAATTTGTTGTTATTTATATTGCGTGTAATTGTTTTCAAAAGAAAAAGGAAAGGGCCGAAGCCCAGTCCTTTAGATAAATGCGTTGACGAATCCTCTATCTTCGTAGGTTTTTCTCTGTTTGTTTCTTATGGCAGGAACCATTGCCTCTGCGATTTCTCTACATTTAATAAAGTCATCGAAATGGCTGATTGATTTTTTAAGAAGATTAGGCCCCATTTCCATGAGTTCTTGAGTCTCCTTAATTTCTTCCATAATTTGTTCAACAGATTTGATGTCATCGAAGTAAGTTCGAATCCGTCTGTTTTTGTACATTGTGTGTTTAAAGTTTTCATCTTTAATCAACACTTTTTCATTGTCATAGACGTATGCAAATTCTACTAAATCTGCGGCCATGAATGGCAATAAATTGTACATTTTAGATGCAAATAATACCGGGAATGCTGGAGTGTACTTTTGACCATACTTTGCAAGAAAATCTAGAAATACGCCTGATTTAGTAATGGTCTGAGGATCACCTTTTTCCATTAATAATTGCATCATTTCTTTCGAATCTGCACTGTTGGTTTTGTACCGGAAAGTTTCAATTGCTGTACGAATATCTTTCATGTTGGCATTAGCCATACTTTGCCCTAATAAAAGGGCTAATTCGCGTTCAGCTTTATCCTCAATACCAAGGATAACCTTGCCTTGAGAATTGCGATCTTTGTGTGGAAGACGAATTATGACTCCACCTGATGTAGGATTAGATCCTCCGCCTGCCTGTGTTTTGGTAGACGTCTCGGCCTTGCTGGGCTCTGATGCATTCGCTGGTGTTTCAACTACCTGGTTGGGTACTTCAACAGCCGGTTCTTCTTCAAACTCGATCGCTACTTGATTTTCGTCTTTTACGACTTCTTCTTCGGCATCCAGCCTTCTCAGTAACTCTTCATCGACCTCTTTCAGTCGTTCTGTGTTTTTTTCACTTGGATTATCTATAAGCAACTTACGTAGCTCATATAATTCCATTTCTGTTTTTTCGGTTAACTTCATAACTTCTTCGTTTTTTTATTTGGGTTATATAATTTAAAAAATTAGTTGTTATTTGTTACGCGGCTTTTTTAGCAAGCTTTTCAGCTTTTTTTACAGCTTTCTTTTGATTAAATTCAGCCATAGCAATAGCTTTTTCAATCTTTCTTTCTGTAGCTACTTTCAAGTGAGCTGTAATAGCTCCTTTAATTTCTTTACTTGAGTATACTTTTTTCTCAACTTTTTTAGTTGATTTAATAGCAAACTCTTTTGGTTGAGGAAGCATCATTTCGATTCTTAATGCTTTGTCCTCGCGGGATTCGTGCAATCTTTTTGTACGTTTACCGATTGGTTTTTTGTTGACTTTTTTTGTTCTCATTTGACTTTTTGGTATTAATTTGACTTAAAATGATTTTTAAAAAGAAAGGGGAATACCTTTCGATACTCCCCTTAATTGGTACCACGCGTTTCATCGCAGCAACTTAGATCGGTTACGCCGCAATAGCGAACGTCTGTCTAAGATTTACATGTAATGCTAGCACCTCCGGAGAGGTCAGGCTTGGCACTCATTCGCATCGTTTTTGAGGGGCACTTGCCAGTTATCCTCTGCCTATGCCACAGGCTGATACGTATCGGATTTCTACGGATACTTCACAGTGTCCGCTGCTCACCACACCGATCATCTTCTTTTAAAACACTCAAGCGTAAAGCCAGTAATCATAGTGTTTTAAAAAGGTTTCAATGTTTAACCTATTTCAGTTGCAGGTATCACTTGAACTGTTTACTTTGCCAGGACTCTAAAAGTCTCTGTTGTTGTTCCTAAGAATTCCACTTTATCTTTATATACTACATTTCCAGGTGTAATGGAAACAAATAGTTGTTTAAGATTCATTGGATTTCTTTGATTCGATTGGACATGAAGAATACCATTTTGGATATCTCCTTTTTCTCCGATGAAGTCCATTACTTCTTCTTCGTTGCTTTTGTCGTAAGCAAATTTGATTGACGTTGTTGTTTTTGACATGTTGTGTCTGTTTTAGTTTGACATATGAAATTTATTGTGGGCCCTGCAAGATTTGAACTTGCGACCAACTGATTATGAGTCAGCTGCTCTACCACTGAGCTAAGGGCCCCAAAGAACTATTATGGATTTAGTTCTTTATATTTTTTCCAGACGTCGGCTACTACGGCTCCTTCGTACACACCATCGTAGGTGGTTTTGAAATGTTCCATACATGCCTTCATCGATGTGAATTCCATACCATTTACAATGGCTTCTACAGATTCTCTGTCCATAACTGTAGGTAGGAATTGTTCAAGCACTTCATTTTCAAGCATCAATTCCATAGCAATCTGTTCGTAAGTTTTACCATCTTTACGATGAGTTTCTTCTCCTATTTTACTTTCTGCTTCTGCAATTGATTCTTTATTATCTTTTACCATTTTACGGATAACCAACTGACAATCACGGTCTGTTGGATTTTGAATTTGGCCAATAAGGCCTAGAACTACACCCATTAACACTCTGTGTTCTGGATTAGCATTTCTGAAATCAGCTAATTTTTGTCTCATTTTGACTTTTTTTTTGGATTTGTATAAAAATTAATATAAATTACTTTTTGCAGGATAAATCCTAATAGGACTCCAATTAAGAGTCCGAGTACGAAATCAATCATACTATTTAATTTTAAATTTAAGAATGATTGTTTCAGTATGTTCTGTAATTTTAGATGCGTTGAATATGCCATAAAGCGGTTCTCCGCAATATATTGTACTCTTATCATTATCTAGTATATCACAAACATGTTCTTTTACTCTTTCTATTGTTCCGAATTTAGAATATGGTAAAAATACTTTATCTCCAACTTTGGGATTAACGATAGGTTTAAGTGTGAGCTGTTTATTGATACGTGGTTTTAATTTCTTTTCAAGAATTATTTTCCACTTTTCATCTATACGATCATTACTGCTACATTCTCCTGACAATGATAAATGATTTAATTTTGGTGCTCCGCAATTTAAACACAACTCTCTTAACTGTTTGCTATATATGTCGTTTGTTAATTTTTTACATTGCTTTTCAGTTAAGAATTTACCTGATGGTTTAAACTCTCTAAATTCCTTTTTAGGCCAACAACCTCCATTTAACCATTCCTTATCACAATCTTTGCATGATGTTTTATTGCATTTACTCATCTTTATTGAATTTAGGATTTTTTATACTAGAATTGTGTTGATCTTAATAA
>Ga0062382_10000272_pt1 | contig 12556 bp, 13 predicted proteins | sample DOMMetBare2Fresh_FD_59507 | JGI IMG/M metagenome (GOLD analysis project Ga0062382, IMG submission 59507) | Wetland sediment microbial communities from St. Louis River estuary, USA, under dissolved organic matter induced mercury methylation -... | ecosystem: Environmental > Aquatic > Freshwater... | reverse complement strand
TGGCCGTTCCTCCACTACCAGCTCCACAATATCGAATCGAGCCTGATGATGGCGGATCCCGGCGTGATGGAGCAGTACTCTTCGCTCGTGGGCGATGTCGAACTGCGCCGCGTGACGCTCGACAAGATCCTGTGCGAATACCACCGCGCATCCGCGGCGATCGACGAGTTGTTCGGCGGACCGGCCGAGCGAAGACGGCCGCGCCTGGCGCTGGCTATCCGGCTCCGAGATCGCGCGCTCAAACAGCTTCACCGCGAGCAGGTGCGCTTGCTGGCCGTCTGGCGCGCCAATCGGGACGACGAGACGCTGCGCGCGCTCCTGCTTACCGTCAACGCGATCGCGATGGGCCAGAAGATGACGGGCTAGTATTGGTACTCGGCCGGCTTGATATTGCGGGCGCGGAGATACACGACGCACTGGCCGCGGTGGTGCGTGGTGTGATCCAGCGCCTGAAGCAACGTCTCAATGTGCCTGTCCGCCTGGCCGGGCGTGAGCTTGCTCACAGCCGCGATCACGTAGTCGAACGACTCGTTCACCGCCTGGATGACGCTCGCTTTGTCGAGCTTCACGGGCTTGACCAGCGACGCCTTCCTCCCCGTCACTTTCCCTAGAAAGTACTCGTTCATCCCCGCGATGTGCAGCATTTGTTCTTTGAAGGTCATCTGATCGGGATTCGGCTTGAACCCGAAGTCCTCTTCAGGCATCTGCTGCGCGATCAGCAGCGTATAAGCCTTCGACGTCTTCCAGTGCTGAGCCAGCTTCGGAACGAGGTTCTCCCCAGCCAGCGCGGGCGCGGCCAGGATGGCCAGTATGAACAGGATTCTCTTCATGAGTTCGGCTCCCACAAGCGATCGCCTATCTAGTATGCCCCAAGAGGCGGGCCCAACGTAAAGGGACGGCGTGGGGCGCCACCGAGACGGCTTCGCCCGTTCTGCCTCGCGCCCGGCATTCATGTAATCCTCATAGTATCGGTCTACTCTGCGGAACAGGGAGAAACCGTGATCATTCCAGCGATAGGGTTCCTGGTTCTTACACTCCAGGACTGCATCCAGAAAGCGCAAGCGGCCGCATCCGCGGTGAGCGTCGCCCGGCATACGAGCGAAATCGCGCGGCTGGGCGTGCGGCAAGCCAGGGCGGGCTTCCTGCCTCGCGCCGAAATCGGCGCCGGCCACATCTATAACAGCGATGCCAGCTTTATTGCCCTGAACGGCGTTCGCGAATACCTGGGGCAGTTCATCGCGTCGGGAGAGCTGGATACTTCGGGCCGCCTGCGTGCGGGGCTGGCGCGGGCGCACGCAGACCGCGACGCGGCCGAAACGGGAGTCCAGCTCAGTCAGCGCGATCTGAGGCGCGAAGTGACGGGCGCGTACTACCGTCTGCTGCTCGCGCGGCGGCTGGCGGCTGTCGATCGGCTGTCGCTCGATGAGGCGCGGGCTTTTGAGGCCCGGGCGCGCTTGCTGGCGAATAGCGGCGAAGCCGCCCAGGCGGATGTGGTGAAAGCCGCGTCGCAGGCGGCCTTCCTCGATCAGGCGCAGCGAGCGGCGGAACTGGAAGCGGAGACGGCGAACTTCGAGTTGGCTTCGTTCTGGACCGCGGACGTGGCCGCCCCCCTCGACGTCGAAGATCCGCTCGACCGCGACCCGCCTCCGCCCGAATCGCCACCCCTCCTGCGGCGACTGGAGTTCAACCTGTTTGACGCGCAGCGAAGGGGCTTTCTGGCCGACGCCCGGACGGCGCGCGCACAGATGCTCCCCCAATTGAACCTGTCCCTCCAGTACGGCATAGACGCCCAGCGCGTCACTTGGCGCGACAACGGCTACGCAGCGTTCTTTAACCTGCGCATCCCGGTGTTCGACTGGTTCCGCAGTTGGAGTGAAATGCAGCAGGCCCAAGCGCGGGCGCGGCAAGTGGACGCCAGCCGCGAGATCGCCACGCGAGCGTTCTCGAAGGAATACCAAACGGCGCTGGCGCGCGCCAAGCGCATCTACGAGCAGATCGCAATCACGGCCAGCCAAGTGAATCTATCCGCAGAAAACCTGCGTCTCAGCCAGCTCCGCTACGAAGGCGGAGAAGGAACGGCGCTGGATGTGGTTTCCGCGCAAGCGCAGTTGACGCAGGCGCGCTCAAATCGCTACGCGGCCATCGCGGCTTACCTGACGGCGCGGGCGGATCTGGAGGTCGCGAGCGGACGATGAGACGGGGACTCGTAGCGGCGCTCTCGCTGATCCTGGCGGGCTGCGGCCAGAAGCAGGAAGAGCCGGCCAAGCCGGTGGTGGCCGTCAAGGTAGCGCGCGCGGAGACGGCGACGGTGGCGCTGGTTGTGCGCGCGACCGCTACCGTCTATCCGCGCGAACAGGCGAACATCGCCGCCCGCATCACGGCGCCGATCCGCGAGTTGCGTGCACGCATGGGAGAGAACGTCGGCGCCGGTCAGACGCTGGCTGTGCTCGAGAACCGCGATCTGGCCGCTCAGCGGCAGGAAGCGGAAGCGATGGTGAGCGACGCGGCGAACACGCTCGAGCGCCTGCGGAGCGGCACCCTGCCCGGCGACGTCGACAAGGCGCAAGCGCAGTTGGCCTCGGCGCAGGCGGCGCTCGATCAAGCGCAGAAAATTCACGAACGCCGCAGCCAGCTCTACAAGGAAGGCGCCATTCCCGGGCGCGACCTGCTGGTCTCGGAAACCGATCTCGCCAAGGCCCGCGCCGATTTCGCCCTGGCGAAGAAGTCACTCGACCTTCTCGAGAATCAGTCGCGGGAACGCGACATCAAGATCGCCCAGAACAGGCTGGAGCAGGCGCAAGCCCGGGCGGCCGCGGCCAGGGCGCAACTCGACTTCACCGACATTCGCGCCCCGTTCGGCGGTGTGATCACCGCACAATCCCTATATGCGGGGGACATGGCGAAGCCCGATACGCCGATCTTCACCCTCATGGACCTCAGCGCGGTAGTGGCCCGCGCACAGATCGCCGAGCGCGACGCCCCGGGGGTGAAGCCGGGCCAGCCCTGCCGCTTCGAGCCGAATTTCACCGGGCGCGTCACTGCGGTGAGCAAAGCGGTGGACCCGGCGCGCCGCACTGTTGAGGTGTGGTGCGAAATTCCCAATCCGCAGCGCGCCCTACGCGGCAACGTGTTCGGCGACGTCGAAATCCACACCGGCGACGAACCGGGCAGCGTGGTTGTTCCTCTCGCCGCCGTCCAGTTTGTCGAAGGCTCGTCAAAGGGAACCGCCCTTGTCGTGGATGCAAAGCGCCAGGCTCACAAGCGCGAAGTGGAGGCCGGGCGCACGTTCGACGGCAAGGTGCAGATTCGCTCCGGGCTGGCGGCCGGCGAAACCGTCGTGGTCGAGGGCGGCTACGGACTGGCCGATGGCACGGAGGTGCGCTGGTGACCGAACGGCTCGGCGCGTTCGTCGAAGGGCACGGCCGCGCGCTCGTCCTAGTTGTGCTTGGCTTCGCTCTGGCCGGCTGCATTTTTCTCTTCCAATTGCCGATCGCGATCTTCCCGCAGACGGATTTCCCGCGCATCGTAATCCTGGTCGACAACGGCATCGCGCCGGTGGACTTCCAGATGCTCACTGTCACGCGCCCCATCGAGCAAGCCATCCGGCTGGTTCCTGGAATCACGGACGTGCGCTCGGTCACTGCGCGCGGCTCCACCGAGATCAGCGCGTTCTTCCGCTGGGACGTCGACATTCTGAACGCTCTGCACCTGGTGCAGGGTCAAATCTCCCAGATCATGCCGACGTTGCCCCCCGACGCGCGGTTTTACGTCAACCGGCTGACATTCTCGGTCTTCCCGATGATCGGCTTCAGCATCACGAGCGACGCCAAAACCCCGGCGGAGCTCTGGGAGTTGGCGTATTACGACATCGCGCCCCGGCTGTACCGATTGCCCGGCGTGGCCGAAACGCGCATCGTCGGAGGACGCCAGCCCGAATATCACGTGCTGGTGGATCCGCAAAGGCTGAACGGCTACGGCTTGCCGCTCACCAAGATCGCCGACGCCATCCGCGGCAGCAACTTGGTTCAGCCCGCGGGCATGGTGCAGGAGAACTACCATCTCTACCTGACCACCGTGAACGGATTGGTGCGCAGCCGCGAGGACATCGAGCGCACAGTCGTGGACGTTGTGAAGGGCGTTCCCGTGGAGATCAAGGACGTGGCAATCGTTGTCCCGGGCGAGCGGCCCGTCTACAACATCGTGACCGCCGACGGCCGGCCCGCGGTGCTGGTCAACGTTCTGCAGCAACCGGACGGCAACGCCGTGGAAATCGCCGACGCCGTGAATCGCGAACTGCGGGCCGTCCAACGCTCCCTGCCGCCCGGCACGCACCTGGGTATCTTCTACGACCAATCGGTGCTGGTGCGCGACTCGATCACGAGCGTACGAGACAGCATTTTGATCGGTCTGGCGCTTTCCATCGCGGTCCTTGTGGGCTTCCTGAAAAGCTGGCGCACCACGGTCGTGGCTGCGCTGGTGATTCCCGTCGCGGTGCTCAGCGCCGTCGTCTTCATGAAGCTGTTCCACATGAGCTTCAACCTGATGACGCTGGGCGGCCTGGCGGCATCCATCGGAGTGGTAATCGACGACGCCATTGTGATGGTGGAGAACATTTCGGTCCATCTATCGATGGGCCAGTCGCGATACGAGGCGGCGCGCAGCGCCATTCACGAGCTGACGCCGGCGCTCATCGGCTCCACGCTCACTCCCATCATGGTCTTCGTGCCCCTGGTGTTTCTGGGCGGCATCACCGCGGTGTTCTTCCGCGCGCTCGCGATGACGATGGTGACGGCGCTGCTGGCCTCGCTGTTTTTGGCCCTGTTCTTCACCCCGGTGCTGGCGCGCCTGTTCTTCCGCCGCCAGGCGACGGCCGAGAGCGCCGAAGCCGCCGAGCAGGCGGGCGAGGGGCGGCTGATGCGCTGGGGCACGGTGAGGTACGAAGCGGCGCTTCACTGGGCGCTGGCCCACACTCGCACCATCTTCGCGGCGGCAGTGGCCATTGTGGCCGCATCCGCCGGGCTCTATCTCACGCTCGGCAGCGGCTTCCTGCCGGAGATGGACGAAGGCGCCTTCGTGCTCGACTACATCATGCCGGCCGGCACGTCGCTCACCGAGACCGACCGTGTGCTGCGCCACATCGAACGGCTCCTGAAAGAAACGCCCGAGGTCGAGAGCTACTCGAGGCGCACCGGCGCGCGGCTGGCGCTGGCCATCGCCGAGCCCAACACCGGCGATTTCCTGGTGAAGCTCAGGCGCGACCGCAAACGCGCGCTCGAAGAGGTGACGTCGGAACTGCGCGACAAGATCGTGCGCAGCGAACCGGCCATCGAAGTCGAGTTCCCGCACATTCTCGAGGACCTCATCGGAGACCTGGCGTGGTCGCCACAGCCCATCGAGATCAAAGTTTTCCACGACGATCCCGCGGTGTTCAAAGTCGTGGCGAAAAGCATCCAGGACTGGCTGCCGAAGGTAGAGGGCGTGGTGGACATCGTGAACCAGACCATCGTGATTGGTCCTTCGGTGAATTTCCGGGTCGACCAGCAGCGCGCAGGAAGAGCCGGATTCGGCGTGAAGGATGTTGCGGCGATCGAATCGACGATTCTCGACGGCGACCTGGCGTCGAACATGATCCGCGGAAATCGTCTCATCGGTATTCGCGTGCGGTACCCGGATGAGTACCGGAGTTCCGTGGAGAAGCTGAACTCCCTCCTGCTGACTTCGCCGGCGGGAGTGCAGATGCCGCTCTCCAGTCTGGCGCGTGTCGAGATGGAGGAGGGGGTAACCGAGATCCACCGCGACAACCTCCGCGATCTGACCTCGGTAACGGCGCGCCTGGAAGGGCGCGACCTCGGCTCGGCCATGGCCGAGATCCAGCAACGGCTGCCGAAGGAGATCCACCTGCCGCCGGGAACCGACATTGAGTACGGCGGTCTCTACCGCATTCAGCGCGAGTCCTTCCTGGCGCTGACGCAGGTGCTGCTCATGTCGATCCTGCTGATCTTCGTGATCCTGGTCTTCGAGTTCCGCTCGTTCTCGCACCCCACGGCGATCCTGGCGGCCACCATTCTGTGCGGTTTCGGCGCGCTGGCGGCGCTCTGGATCACTGGCTCCACGCTGAACGTCGCTTCGTTCATGGGAGCGATCATGGTGGTGGGCATTGTGCACAAGAACGGCATTCTGATGCTCGACGCAGAGAAGCACTACACGGCGCAGGGTTTCGAGCTGCGCGAAGCGATCTTCCACGCTGGGCGCCGCCGCCTGCGGCCCATTCTGATGACCGCGCTGGCGACCATCGCCGGCATGCTACCTCTCGCACTCGGCATCGGAAGCGGAGCGCAGCTTCTGCAGCCGCTGGCCATCGCCGTAATCGGCGGCGTCAGCGTGTCGATGGTTCTCTCGCTGGTGATCACGCCGGTGCTTTTCTACCGCCTGCGGCGACGCGGCCACGCCTGATTCTGAGGCGAATAGACAGGCTGCAACTACTTCTGGCGAACGCGACGGTTCATCTCGGGATGGAAGAGGAACTCCTGCGTACTGGCGGTCTCACGCTCGAATGTCGCCCTGTCGATCTCCACATAGATGTACGCAATCCGCTCGTCGCGTTTCCTGCGGTCAATCGTCCCCTTGATCTCCGCCAAGTCCCGATTGGTGGACGTCTCCGCCCCCTTCCACAGGAGCGTAGTGACGTCTTTGTAGGTGATGGGCGTGATGAAGAACGGACTTGTTTCCGGATCGCTGGCATACTTGTGCTTCCCGGAAACGAGAATGATCTCGCCAGTGTCCGCCTGCTTCCAGGTCCCGCGATCGGTCACCCCCACGAACGTGTGTTCCCGCGTGATCCGCCGATAGGCGCCGCCCCTCAGGAAGTGAACGTAGTAAGACCCGGTGAGGCAGTAGTTCCTGAAGTACAAATCCCGGTCCGCGGGCATCTTGAGGACGGCTTCTTTGGCCTTCTCCGGCTGTGCACCTGCCACGGCGCCGGCGACCATGAGGACGACAAGCAGCGCCGCGCTCTCAACGCGAAGATGGACAGCCAGGATTGTCATAGCCTGAGACGCACCCACTTAAGATAACAACCTGGTGGGGCTGGCGCCGGGAACCTCACCGGTGCGCTGAACGCGCACGGCGGAGCAGAAGCGCAGCGGCGGCCTTGAAGGCCGCAAGATCAACGCGAGAGCCAGCGCGCCCGCTGTCCTACTTCGGCTCGAACTTCAACGAGGCGGAGTTGATGCAGTAGCGCAGCCCAGTCGGCTTCGGACCGTCCGGGAAGAGGTGCCCCAAATGCGCTCCGCAACGGCTGCACGTTACCTCGGTGCGGCGCATCCCGTGGCTCAGGTCGGGATCCGTTCTCAGGTTCTGCGCCTCAGCGGTAGACCAGAAACTCGGCCATCCACTGCCGGAATCGAATTTCGCCGCCGAGTCGAACAGCATCGCTCCACAGCACACGCATCGGTACGCGCCCGGCTCGTGTTTGTCCCAGTACTCGCCTGTGAACGCAGGCTCGGTGCCCTTGCGGCGCGTGATCTCATACTGCTCCGGCGTGAGCCGCTGGCGCAGTTCTTCTTCGTTGATTTCCAGTTTGTCGCCCATGAGCGTCTACCTGTACGGTAGCATGGCTGAATCGCCCCAACAATTTGCGTCCGGCGGAGCGAGCCCGGGCGTATATTGCTATTGGAAGGCGGATTCGGTTGGCCACGGTGATGTTCGAAAGCGGCGCGGTGGCGGCTGACGCGATGGACTTCGCGTCCATCGTGCGCCTGCGCCAGTCCATGGTGTTCAGCATTGCGTATCACTACCTTCACGACCGCGCGCTGGCCGAAGAAGTGGCGCAGGAAGTGTTCTTGCAGCTATTCGAACGGTTGCAGGGGTTCGACTCGCCGGAGCACGTCACGTTCTGGCTTCGGCGGGCGGCCTGCCATCGCTCGATCGACTGCGCCCGGCGCAGAAAGCTGCGGCCCCAGGTGGGCCTGGACGACGCGCCGGAACCGGCCGTCCCGCCAGCGCCCGGCGACCCGTTGCTGTCGCGGGCGTTGAACCGGCTGGTAGGTTCGCTTCCGGAGAAGCCGCGCATGGTTGTGATACTGCGCTATCAGGAGGACATGGACCCGAGCGAGATCGCCGAGACGCTCGGGATGCCGTTGCGGACGGTGAAGAGTCACCTGCAACGCTCGCTCGCGATGCTGCGCGAGAAGCTGGTTCGCACGGTTGGACAGGAGAATTTATGAGCCGCTTGGAAGACGCTCTCAGAGAAGCGCTGAAAAGGGAGGACCCTGGGCCGGAGTTTACGCTGCGGGCGCTGGAAAGAGCCGCGTCCGCGCAGCCCCGCGGAGCCGGCTGGCGCAGTTGGGTCGCGGCTGCGTTCCGCCCGCCCGCCCTCCGTTGGGTGGCCGCCGCCGCGCTCACCTGCACCCTCGTTATTTTCAGCGGCCTGGAGTACCGGCGCGAGCGCCGGGTGCGCGCCGAAGGAGAGCAAGCCAAGCAGCAGCTCGTGCTGGCGCTGCGCATTGCGGGAAACAAGTTGCAGATGGCTCAGGCGAAGATCATGCATCGGAGAGGCGAGTAGCTGCGGAGACGACTTATGCGAATCGGAATCATTCTCACGCTTGTGGCGCTGCCCGCGCTCGCGCAGGAGATCAAGTGGCCCGCCAACTTCGAAAAGCTGGCGGCGAAGGCCGCGGAGGCCACCGACATCAACCTGGATGGCGCGTTGCTTCATATGGCGGGGATCTTCCTTTCCGGCAACAAGCCCGACGAAGCCAAGGCGAAAGCGCTGCTCGCCGGAATCAAGAGCATCCAGGTCAAGAGCTTCGAATTCAAGAACGAAGGAGAGTATTCGCAGGCTGACCTGGACGCGATGCGCAGTCAGCTTCGCGCGCCGGGCTGGTCGAAAGCGCTCTCCGTGATCGAGAAGCGCGAGAGCACCGAGATCTTCATCAAGCAGGAGAACAACCGCGCGGCGGGGATCGTCATTTTGGCCGCAGAGCCCAAGGAGCTCACGGTCGTCTACATTAGTGGGTCGGTCGATCTCTCCCAGTTGAGCGAACTGGGCGGCCGATTCGGCATTCCGGACATCGATCTGGGCCCTGTGAAACCCAAGGGCAAAGACTGAAGTTCCTCCACAAACAGCTCCCGCCGCGCAACAGCGTATAATGCGGACGTGAGCGGGAACAATCCCTACATGGCAATGGCGATCGAGCTGGCTTGCGACAATGTGCGCCGAGGCCGGGGCGGCCCCTTCGCCGCCGTGATAGTAAAGGACGGAGCAGTGGTCGCAGCAGGAACCAACCAGGTCGCCCTGACCAACGACCCCACCGCCCACGCCGAAATCGTCGCCATCCGCGAGGCGTGCCGCAAACTGAACAGCTTCCAGCTGAGCGGTTGCGAAATCTACACGTCCTGCGAGCCCTGCCCGATGTGCATGGGCGCGATCTACTGGGCGCGCCCGGCGCGGCTCTACTACGCCGCGACGCACTCCGACGCCGCCGCCATCGGCTTCGACGACGCGCTCATCTACAGCCAGCTTCAACTCCCGCCCGGGCAACGCCTCATCCCCATGGAGCAGATGATGCGCGACGCCGCCCTGTCCGCCTTCAATGCCTGGGAAGCGAAGCCGGACAAAGTACGGTACTGAAGGCGCTCTTGGAGCACGACCCCTCTGAAGACGTGGCCGGTGACGCCCTACTCCAGCATCCGCACCGTCTTGAGCACCACGTCTCCCACCACCTGTAAGCTCTGCGCGCTGAGCTTGTCCATCGTGTCCTGGGCCGTGTGCCAGTAGGCGTTGTTCGGGCCGTAGTCGAAATCGATCAGGTCGCACGCGTTCACCCCTTTGAACAGGAATGGCGTGTGGTCGTCCGTGATGGAGGACGGTTGCGTCAGGAAGTAACGGGAATACCCGAGTTCGGCCGCCCCGCTCCAGATCAGCCGCCGCAGTGGCTGGGACGAGTTCGCGTCTTCGAGCACGCCCAGATCCCGGTCGCCAATCATATCGACGTTAATCAGCGCCTTCAGCCGCGCCAGCGTCCCGTCCGCCAACCAGCGCTCGGCCAGATGGCGGCTGCCGTACACTCCGTCCGTGTCGGACCATTGCTGAAACGCCTCCTCCCCATCGAACCACACCAGGTACACGTCGCTCTTCAGGCGTTGCGCGGAGAGAACTCGCGCCAGCTCCAGAAGGAATCCGGTGGAAGAGCCGCCGTCGTTCGCCCCCACAAAGCGAATACCGGAGAACCATTTCGTATCGTAGTGGCCGGTAATCGCCACCGCGCGTCCAGAGCCGCCCCTGAATCGCGCGATGACGTTCTTCATCGCAGTGGGACCGTTGGGCGTCTGCGCCGTGAAGGCGTCGAAAGACACCTCGCATCGCGTCAGCTTGAGCCTGGCGAGAATGTACTGCCGTAGCTTCTCGATCGCCGGCGACCCAGGCGGCCGCGGCCCGAACGAAACGGTTCTGGCGGTGAACGCGAGCGCCCGCGCGCCGCTGAACGCCGGCGCGGCGGCCTTCGGCTGCGCGCAGGCAAGCGGCCCGAGGCCCAGCGCCAGCAGCGCTACGAACGCTTGGTGGCGGTGCATATGTATCCGAGAGTGAAATTCCGGTCGCGGTCCAGCGAATCGAGCGCCGGCAGGACGAGCGCCGGCGGCGCCAACAGCAACGCGGCAGGAATCATCCAGACGCCCCGAAAGAATTGTAGCCCGTTGAGCAGCCGTCGCGATAGCAGACGGAAGAAGCCGCCCGCCGCCAACACGCGCACCTCCCCGAAACCGGCTCGTTCCAGCAGGCTCCTCACACCGTAGCGTGTGTACCGGAAATAGTCGTGCGGCGCCTGGTGAACCTCCCAATCCTGCGGCACGATGAGCAGCAACCGCCCGTGCGGCTTCAGCGTCCGCCCAATCTCACTGAGCGCCCGCGCCGGATCCGGCACGTGCTCGAGCGTGACGATGTTGATCGCCGCGTCAAAGCTGGCGTCGCAGAAGGGGAGGGCCGCCAGGTCGCCGACCGCGTCCAGTCCGCGATAGTTCCACTCCGCATCGCCGACGCCCAGATCGACTCCGACATACCGCTGTTTGCCGAACTGCGCCGAATACCTTCCCTCCCCCGCTCCCGCATCGAGCACGCGCGCGCCCGGCGCAAGCGCCGCGGCGAACTCCTGCACCGCATCCTCGATCCGGGCTTCGAAGTACAGCAGATGGCGCCGGAGAAACCGCGGCAGCAGACGCTCGATCCGCTGGTACCTCATGCGCTCTTCTTCTTCGCCTCCACCATGATCGTGGAGCCGGCGCGGCAAGCCGCCTCGACGATGGCGAACGGAACCGAGGCTGTCACCAGCGCCAGGTACATCAGATCCTTGGCCAGCTTCACAATCGGCCTCTCCTGAACGCGGCGTATGCGCCGGGCCATTGGATCGAGCCAGGGCGCGATGCTGGTAGCGAGGCCCGCGGGATTATCGCGAACCGAAAAGAATTTCCGGCGCACGACCTCGAACCCGCAGCAGTCGAGCAGCGTTTCCAGGTCCCGCGTCCGGAAATTCAGGAGGTGCCGCGGAACATCCAGACCGCTCCAGTTTTCTCCGAGCAGCAGAAACTGCCAGCAAGCGGCGTTCGGAACCTGCACAATCAGCCGCCCCTGCGGGCGCAGCAGCGCATGGGCGGCGACCAGATACTCGAACGGATCGAGCAGGTGTTCGAGCACGTGGAACATCGTGATCGCCGCACAACTGTGGGGCGCAATCGGAGGACGCGACAGTTCACCCGAGATTGTCGGCACGCCGTTCACTTTCCAGGCCACCGCCGCCGCCCGCGCCGAATAATCCATGCCGATCGCCGGAATGCCCTGCTCGCGGAGCATCCGCGGAAACAGGCCGCCGCCGCAGCCGACGTCGACGATCGCCCCGCTTTCGTGCGACGACTCAATCGCGCGCCGGACGAAGCTGAGGTGATCCCCGAGCACAATGCGCCGGTATGCTTCCTCCAGCCGGCCGGCGGCCGAGGGGTCGGGATCGAACCAGTAGTTGTCCGGATAATAGCTGGGCAGTTCCGCGGCGGTGGGCCGCGGCTCCAGCCGCAGCAGCCGGCAGCGGCGGCACTCGACGATATGAAATTTGCGATCCGTCGCGCCATACAGACGGTCCGTGGCTTCGAACAACGCCTGTACGTCGATAGCGTCGCAGGCCGGGCAGTGCGACGGCCCGTCCGGGTCTAGGCTGCGCGTTCGCTGAGCGCCTTGAGCGGGATCCGGTTTTCCAGAATCAGCGCCCGCACCTGCCGCGGGCTCAGCTTTCGCAGGCTGCGGAGTTGCCGGCGCTTGCGCAGCATGCGCGGGAGCATCCGCAGCGCCGCCAGGTCCCCCTGCACCAGCGCCAGCGCCGCCCGCAGTTTTCCCCCCATTCCCTGAAATCGCGCGATCTCTCCCCTTCCCCGGGCGGCCGCCCAGGCCCCCGCGGTCAGCCGCGCGAGATAGTACGCGCCGTTTAGCCACAACAGACTCCACGGGAACAGTTTCGCCGCCAGCAGCACACGGTTGCGTTCGATGAGCGCGAGCCGCCGGGACGAACACAGG
>Ga0062382_10000271_pt1 | contig 12588 bp, 9 predicted proteins | sample DOMMetBare2Fresh_FD_59507 | JGI IMG/M metagenome (GOLD analysis project Ga0062382, IMG submission 59507) | Wetland sediment microbial communities from St. Louis River estuary, USA, under dissolved organic matter induced mercury methylation -... | ecosystem: Environmental > Aquatic > Freshwater >... | reverse complement strand
TCTTTTGTAGAAAGATTAGTCAGCAAATCCAGGATATTCTTCAAACCAATTTTTTGTCCCCATTCAAAAGGGCCATAAGGATAATTGGTACCCAGTTTCATGGCTGTATCTATTTCTTCCTTTGTACTCACATTTTCATCCAGCGCAAAATAGGCTTCATTGATAATCATGGCAACCACCCGGGGTGTAATGAATCCAACTATATCCGGCACCCACTCAGTTTTTTTTCTGAGTGCTTTAAAAATAATTTCACCGGTGCTTTTATTCCATTCATTATTCGTTGCAACTTCAGCTATATCCCTTTTTAAAAAAGTAGGCCATGCATTTAAGCGGATAAACGGAAGATTAATTTCCCCGATTGTCTTTATTACAGAATTAACAATAACCGGCTTCGGTAAAAATTCATTCAGTATAATTATCTCTTCTTTTTTATTTTCAAATAGCAGATCAATTACTGCATCTGCATCAGGATGATCCGCCAATTCGCTGACGGTGTTCAACCAGGCAAATTTTACATCAGCTTCTGGTTTGGTAGCTAATAGTTCAGCTTTTAATAAATCATTTGCCACAACCGCCAGTTTCATACATTATTTTTTGCAAAGAAAAGGTATAAACCTAAATTCGTTTTCCCTAAATCATTTTTAATGGATAAGCAAGTAATCAACACGAAATCCGCACCGGCGCCAATTGGTCCGTACAACCAGGCTGTTCTCCATGGAAACACCTTATATATTTCTGGCCAGGTTTGTATAGATCCCGTCTCAGGCGAATTAAAAAATAAGGATATACAAACAGAAACACACCAGGTAATGCACAACCTCCGGGCTATCTTGTCTGCCGCAGGATTGACTTTTAACAACGTGGTTAAAACAACTATTTTTCTTACTGATATGCACCAGTTTTCAGAAGTGAATGAAGTTTACGGGAAATATTTTGAAGGAGATTTTCCGGCACGGGAAACAGTACAAGTATCCGCCTTGCCCAAATTTGTAAATGTGGAGATTAGTATGATTGCGGTGAATTAAACCCGGGCATAAAAAATCCTTTAATTACAATTTTGCATAAACCGGGGTTAGTTATTCATGCGTCGAATACTTCAAATAATTTTATTGAAACCAATTTTGTGGGCATCGAGAAAATTTTCATCCAGGCCACAACCGGATAAAATATTTGAAGCTCTTTCTGTGCTGCGACAACATATTGCTGACAAAAATGAGAAGAAAGGCATTACGCTTCAATTAGATCTGCCAGATAAATTTATTGTGTTTTCTGATCAACACCGTGGAGCAAAAAACGGGGCAGATGATTTTATGAATGCCGAGCCAAATTACCTGGCTGCACTTGATTATTATTTTCAAAACGGGTATAAATTTATCAGCCTGGGTGATTGTGAAGAACTCTGGGAAAATTCACTTGCCAGTATAAAAAAACATAACGCCCTTTCATTTGATTCAGAAAAAAGATTTGTACAGCAAAACCGGTTTTATAAAGTAATCGGTAATCATGATTTGTTCTGGAATAATGATCCGCTCGGGTGGTTGTTTTTAAAAAATATTTATGACCAGGAAGTGAAGGTGTATGATGGAATAGCATTACAGTTAGGAGTCATGAGTCAGGAGTTCAGAGTCAACACCACTGACTCAGAACTCGGAATTCACAACTCCGAACTCAACATCTTCCTCACCCACGGTCACCAGGGCGATGCAAGCAGCGATGGCAACTGGTTCAGCAAATTTTTTGTAGCAAGAATCTGGGCGCCGTTACAGGCGTTTTTAAAAATAAATCCAAACACGCCAGCTTTCAATAACCAACTGAAATCAGTGCACAACCGCATCATGTATGAATGGTCTGCCCTGCAAAAAAATCTGATTTTAATAACCGGGCATACACATCAACCCGTATTTGAATCATTAACTCATCCTGAAAAATTACAACGTGATTTAAGAAAAGCAAGAGACGAAAACAGCGTTGACAAAATAAAAGAGATAGAAACAAGTTTGAATAATTTACTAAGAGGCAGTAGTGTTTACTCAACAGATTTTTCCAGCTTAAAACCATCTTATTTTAATTCCGGTTGCTGTTGTTTTAGTGATGGGGATATAACAGGTATTGAAATTACTTCTGAGCATATTTCTTTAATTAAGTGGAGTTCGGGAAAAGGAAGAGAAATATTAGAGCAAACTACTTTATCAGTTCTTGCGGATCAATTAAAATAAAAAAGCGGCTTTACCAGCCGCTTTTAATTTATCAGAAAGGTTTTTCTTTCATTTTATTATTACCCCGGTTTATATCCGGCAATAGTTTATCGGGGTCAAGTATCACATCGGTTATTTTACTGGTAGTAGGTACACTGAATGTCCATTTTGGCCCACGCTGCCAAACTTCTACCGGCAATTGCAATTTATGTTCTGTACCATTTTCTTCTTTTATTAATACAAGTACCGGCATCGGCATTTTTTCCCGGTTTTCAATCGTAATGGTTATTCCATTAGTCGGATCATTGCGTATATATTTTACATCTTTCACTGCTTGATCCAGTTTCCAGGTATTCAACACCCAGGCACGCCAAAACCAACCAAGGTCTTCACCAGAAACATTTTCTATTGTATGAAAAAAGTCCCATGGAGTTGGATGCTTAAATGCCCAACGCTTGATATATTCCCGAAAAGCAGCATCAAACCTGTCTTTGCCCAGTACCACATCTCTTAAAGCATTCAGCATAATGGAAGGTTTTTCATATGCAGCGACACCCAGGTTATTTTGCTGAATTACTTCCGGTATATTAAACAAACCATCCATTTCATTCCTGAAAACTCCGTTTGCATTGTCGCCGGGTGCATCATCACCAAAAGAAAATTCGCCTCCATTAAATTCTTTTGCAGAAAACCCGTTGATGAATGTATTAAAACCTTCATCCATCCAGGCATACTTTCTTTCGTTGCTGCCTACTATCATAGGAAACCAGGTGTGTCCAAATTCATGATCAGTTACTCCCCACAATCCACCCCCGGTGGCGAAATAACTGCAAAAAACAATTCCCGGGTATTCCATACCACCAACTGTACCTGCTACATTTGTTGCAGCCGGATAAGGATATTCATACCACATTTTAGAATAATGTTCAATACTTGCTTTGGTAAATTCTGTACTACGCTGCCATCCGTTTTTCCTGATACTTTCTACCGGGTAAACGCTGATAGCCATTGATTTTTTTCCGCTGGGTAAATTTATTTTTGCTGCATCCCAAACAAAAGCTCTTGAAGCTGCCCAGGCTACATCTCTTGCATTCTGAATTTTAAACTTCCATGTACAATTAGGCTTTGCAGGTCTTGAACTGGTTTCTTTTATTTCTTTTTCACCACGAAGAATTACTGTTTTGTCACTGTTCTTTGCTTCGTTCCATCTTTTTTGTTGTTCTGCAGTCATACACTCCTGTGGATTTTGCAATTCACCCGAGCCCGCCACAATTAAATCGGATGGAGCAGTAATAGAAAAATCAATATCTCCGTATTCTAAATAAAATTCTCCTGCTCCCAGGTACGGTAAAGTATTCCAACCCTGAATATCATCATACACACACATGCGAGGAAACCATTGTGCTACTTCATAAATAATTCCGTTTTTAGTTTTTTGCTGTCCCATGCGATCAGTACCTCTTACAGGAACTTCAAATTCAAAAACAATTTTCATTTTTAATTTATTGCCGGCTGATTTCAGCACATCAGTAAGCCATACCTGCATACGGGTATCTGTTATTGTATATTTTGGTGTAAAGGCTTTTCCGGATACATCAATACTGATAGATTTTATAACATCACCTTCGGTAAATTTTTGATTAGCCCAGCGGCCACCTGCTTCTGTTGTAGTAGCAGATCCGCGGGAATCTTTTCTGTAAATATTCTGATCGAGCTGTAGCCATAAAAATTTCAGGTTGTCTGGGCTATTGTTGGTGTAGGTAATTTCTACATCACCACTCACCTTATGAGTGGCTGTATCTAATGTTGCATTTATTTTATAATCGGCTCTGTTTTGCCAGTAACGTGGACCGGGCTCACCGCTTGCACTGCGAAAATCATTTCCAGGATAAGGATAGAATTGCGGATTAAATGCTTCATGCTGATTATAATAAGTTGAATCTTGTGTATAGCCGGAAATTAAAAAACAGATACCTGTGAGTACTGCGATAATTTTTTTCATGTGGGAAATTTAAATTAGGGTGTAAAATAGTTGAATTATGTAAATCAGTTTTACCGCTGACACAATATTTATTATTATTTAGATAAAAATTGACGCTGCCAAGGCAATACTTTCCGGTTTACCCACATCCACAAACCGGTCACCGGTATGATCATAACCAAGAATAAGATGATTGGCTGCTAATGCCAGGTAAACATCTATCAGTGAAAATTTTCCTGAAAAATTATACTCCTGCATCAACCGGAAGATATCATACTCAAATACCACTACGCAGCTATAAGCCATTTCTTGCCTCATCCCTAACACCTCTCCTGATAGATAAGTGGGAATGGATATTTTTTCTTCACCCGTTTTTTTATTTCTCCAGCCGCAGAGCCTGTTATTTTCATCAAATAATAAATAACGGGATGTTTTTCTTTCTGTCACGCCAAAGCTGATTAAGGCTTTTTGTTTCTGGTGAAATGAAACAAGTTTATTAATATCTAAATCCGTAAGGATATCCGCATTGCAGGTAATAAAACTTTCGCCGGGAGTAAAAAAATATTTTGCCTTTAGCAAACCACCGCCCGTATCCAGCAGTTCATCTTTTTCATCACTGATTGTTATTTTACTTCCCCAGCCATTGTTTTTATTTACAGCTTCAATTACCTGGCCGGCAAAATGATGAACATTTACTAATACATCTGTAATTCCATATTGCTGCAGGTATTCAATATTTCTTTGCAATAAAGATTTTCCATTCACCACTGCCAATGCTTTTGGATGATGATCTGTCCAGGGTTTAAACCGGGTGCCAAGTCCTGCCGAAAAAATCATTGCTTTCATAAAAACTTAAAACCCTTTATGCTCGGTAATATTTTGTTCACGGTGATTTAAAATTATTTTCACTTTAAATTTATTTCTCAGGTGCCGGGTTAATGCTTCGGCAGCATATACACTCCGGTGCTGCCCGCCGGTGCATCCAAAGCTGATGACCAGGCTTTCAAAATTTCTTTTTAAATAATCTTCCACAGTAATGTCAACAATATCAAAAGCACTGTTGAGAAATTCCTGCATCCTGGTTTGTTGTTCCAGAAAATCTTTTACTGATTTATCCCGCCCGGTTTGTGTTTTGTATTCTTCAAGGCGGCCGGGATTAAGAATACCACGACAATCAAAAACAAATCCGCCACCATTTCCACTACTATCGACTGGTATTCCATTTTTATAAGAGAAACTATTTATTTTAACAAGCAGGGCAGTATTATCATTCGCCTGAAAAGGTGTAAATTCATCAAAAACTTCTTGGCTGATGCAAATGTCCAGTACTTTTTTAAATTCAGGTACGGCGATGCCCATATGATGGTTATTCAGAAATGACTTTAAATTTTGTAAAGCAAGAGGGATGCTGGTTAAGAAATGTGCTTTACGTTCAAACAATCCACGAAACCCATAAGCTCCCAATACCTGCAACAGGCGTATAAGGACATATCCATTGTACTGGGACTTAAAAATAGTTCTGTCAATAGTTGAACCTATCATTTTTTCAAATGCATTCATATAATCGTTCAGCAATTTTTCTTTCCATTCATCAGGCAGGTTTGCTCTTGCCTGCCACAGCATACTGGCTACATCATATTGTGGGGCGCCCTTCATGCCACCCTGGTAATCTATAAAATGAATAGAGTCATCTTTTTTTATCATAATATTCCGGCTTTGAAAATCACGGAACATAAAATATTTATACTCTGCATGCGTGAGGTAATTACTTAATGCCTCAAAATCATCTATGAGTTTTTGTTTATCATAGGGGCGTCGCAAAGCATCCAGGAAATAATATTTGAAATAAAGTAAATCAGCCATGATAGCCTGTTTGCCAAATTCTTTATTCGTAAGACATTTGTCATAATCTAAATTCTTATCGCCTGCTACCTGGAGATTTGCAAGGGTCTTTAAACTTTTTTTGAAAAATAAATAAATATTATTTGTATAACCTTCTGTTTCCAGCCGGTCTATTAAAGAAATGTCACCAAAATCTTCCTGCAGGTAAAACATGCGGTCTTCACTTACAGTAAGAATAACTGCAACCGGCAATAAACTTTCCCTGAATTTGTCGGAGAAATAAATAAAAGTTTCGTTTTCATTTATGTTGGCTCCATATGTGCCGATAATGGTTGTTCCACTTGCTTCATGTATGCGGAAATAGCGCCGTTCGCTGCCCGATTGGGGAAGAATGTCTATTGATGCAGCATTTTTACCACTCCAGTTTTTATAAAGATCAAGTATAGTTTGTACTGTTTGCTGCACAAGGCAAATGTAACGAACAGCACCCAAACCCTTTTGTTAAGCCTGTTTATAATCAGGATATTGTCTTCCTAACGGGCATTAGTTTTATTACCTTTGGACTTTCTGCTGATAATAATATATGAGTTACCACCCGGTAAATAAAGTAAGGATAGTAACCGCGGCAAGTTTATTTGACGGCCATGATGCAGCTATTAATATTATGCGCCGCATTATGCAAAGTAAGGGTGCAGAAATTATTCACCTGGGTCATAACCGGAGCGTAAAGGAAATAGTGGAAACAGCTATTGAAGAAGATGTGCAGGGCATCGCTATTACTTCTTACCAGGGCGGCCATGTAGAGTTTTTTAAATACATGAAAGACCTGCTGGATGAAAATGGTTGCGGGCACATAAAAATTTTTGGCGGAGGTGGCGGCACAATTTTACCAACTGAGATTGAAGAATTACATAAATATGGCATCACTAAAATTTACAGTCCTGATGATGGAAGAAAAATGGGATTAGAGGGAATGATAGAAGAACTAATTGGTTTGTGTGATGTGCAACTGAATGGCAAAGCAGATTACGAAACTGCATTGAAACTGGATGAAGCAAAAGATATCAGGGTTATAGCAAGACAAATTACAAATGTTGAGAATGGAATTCAGTTGGGTGTAAAGGGTCACGGGCCAGGAGTTAAGACAATTCCGGTATTAGGTATAACAGGAACAGGCGGTGCCGGAAAATCTTCGGTTACTGATGAAATAGTTCGTCGTTTTCTGAACAACTTCACTGATAAAACCGTTGCAGTTATTTCTGTAGATCCTTCAAAGAAAAAAACTGGTGGCGCCTTGCTGGGCGATAGAATAAGGATGAATTCAATTTCGCATCCCCGGGCATATATGCGTTCCCTGGCAACAAGAGAAGACAATACGGCACTGAGTGCAGCCATGCAGGAAGCAATTGATATTTGTAAAGCTGCTGCATTTGATTTTATAATTCTTGAAAGCGCAGGTGTGGGACAAAGCGATGCAAGTATTCTTGACTACTGCGATGTAAGTATGTATGTGATGACGCCTGAGTATGGTGCGGCAAGCCAGTTGGAAAAAATAAATATGCTTGATTATGCAGATCTGATTTGCATAAACAAATTTGATAAAGCAGGTGCATTGGATTCATTGGCTGATGTAAGAAAACAATTCAAACGCAATCACAAGTTGTTTACTGCAGCGGATAATGAATTACCGGTAGTGGGAACAATGGCTAGTAAATTTAATGATGAAGGTGTGAACCTGCTTTTCACTATGTTGCTGAAAAAGATTGAAGCGAAAACAAAAATTTCTTTTGGAACTTTTCATTTTGCTGAAACAGCCCAGATTTCACAGGCCATTATTCCATCCAATCGTGTAAGATATTTAAGCGAAATCAGTGAGAATAACAGAAGCTATGATCAACTGGTAAATGATCAATCTTCCATTGCCTCGAAACTATACAAACTGGAAGGCACCCTTGATATGATGAAGGATTTTGATTTTGCAAAGGGTTCACACGGTTATTCGCAGGCGGTACTGGAAAAGATGAAATTGTTTTATGAAGAACAACTGACACCGGTTTCCCGTAAACTTATCAGGAACTGGAATGAAAAACTTAAAGAGTATCAAAAAGATTATTATGAATTTACTGTACGTGATAAAGTGATTAAGCAGGAAATGTTTTCAATAAGTTTATCCGGTACAAGGATTTCAAAAGTCGTGTTGCCCAAATACAAAGATTGGGGTGATATATTGAAATGGCAGGCACAAGAGAATGTTCCGGGTCATTTTCCTTTCACCGCAGGAGTATTTCCTTTAAAAAGAGAAGGAGAAGACCCGACCAGAATGTTTGCCGGTGAAGGCGGACCTGAAAGAACAAATAAAAGATTTCATTATGTAAGCCTTGATCAACCAGCGATAAGATTATCCACTGCATTTGACAGTGTAACACTTTACGGTGAAGACCCGGCACCACGTCCTGATATTTATGGTAAAGTGGGAAACGCAGGTGTAAGCATTGCAACTGTAGATGACGCAAAAAAATTATACAGCGGGTTTGATTTATGTGATCCCAAAACTTCGGTGAGTATGACCATCAATGGGCCGTCACCAATGCTTCTTGCATTTTTTATGAATGCTGCTATTGATCAGCAATGCGAAAAAAAGATAAAAGAACTCGGATTAGAAAAGGATTTGGAAAAGATTTATAAGGAAAAATATAAAACACCTGGCCGGCCGGTATACAACAATACATCTTCTCCAAATAGTTTACCAAACGGAAATAATGGTTTGGGGTTAAAACTTCTCGGTTTGAGTGGCGATGAGGTTTTACCAAAAGAAATTTATGAGCAATGTAAACAAACTGCCTTGCAGCAGGTAAGAGGAACCGTACAGGCAGATATTTTAAAAGAAGACCAGGCACAAAACACCTGTATTTTTTCTACGGAGTTTGCATTGAAGCTGATGGGTGATGTGCAGGAATATTTTATAAAAAATAAAGTAAGAAATTTTTACAGTGTCAGCATCAGCGGATATCATATAGCAGAAGCAGGAGCCAATCCTATTTCTCAATTGGCCTTTACTTTATCCAACGGTTTTACTTATGTTGAATATTATCTCAGCCGCGGAATGAAAATTGATGATTTTGCTCACAATCTTTCTTTCTTTTTCAGCAATGGTATGGATCCCGAATACAGTGTGATAGGCAGAGTGGCAAGAAGAATATGGGCAAAGGCAATGAAGTATAAATACAAGGCTAATAAACGCAGCCAGATGCTGAAATATCATATTCAAACATCAGGCAGAAGTTTGCATGCGCAGGAAATTGACTTCAATGACATTCGTACAACTTTGCAGGCTTTGTATGCGATATATGACAATTGCAATTCACTGCACACAAATGCTTATGATGAAGCGATAACTACACCAACTGAAGAAAGTGTAAGACGGGCCATGGCTATTCAGTTAATTATTAACCGGGAATTGGGTACAGCAAAAACAGAAAATATTAATCAGGGTTCATTTGCTATTGAGGAATTAACTGACCTGGTGGAAGAAGCTGTACTGGCAGAATTTGATCGTATTACCGAACGAGGTGGTGTGTTAGGCGCCATGGAAAGAATGTATCAACGAAATAAAATACAGGAAGAAAGTTTGTATTACGAACATCAGAAACACACCGGGGAGTTTCCAATCGTTGGTGTAAATACATTTTTGAATAAACAAGGTTCACCTACAATCATACCTAACGAAGTAATAAGAAGCACTACAGAAGAGAAGGAACAGCAGATAAACAATCTTCATGCTTTTTGGAAAAGAAATGAAGCCAGGTGTAAAGAAGAGTTAAAGAAATTAAAGGAGACCGCAATTAATAATGATAATTTATTTGCTCAATTAATGGAAACAGTTAAATATTGTTCATTAGGACAAATTACAAATGCACTTTACGAAGTGGGCGGGCAATACAGAAGGAATATGTAGAAGCTGCAACTGTATAAAGAAATTAGCCGTCATTAACTTTGGCATGATTTTTTTAATACCAAAGAAACTAAACACTAAAAAATGAAACGAGTATTTTTACTTTTCACCTCTTTTGTAATCAGTTTATTAATGATTGCCCAGGGCAATAGCCAGGGAAAGGGAAAAGACAAACAAAAAGACAAAACTGAAAACCCGGGTAAATCTGGGAGTAATGAAAACAGTAAGGGGAAAGAAAAAGATGATAATGATCAAAAAGTAGAAAAAGAAAAAGAAAAAAAGGAAAAAGAAGAACATGATAGGAAAATTTGGGATGGTACCAGTGATAAAGGAGGTAGCGGTCCAAAGGCTTCTAAAAATCAGCCAGCAAAAGTCAGATCGTCTTTTCAACGTGATTACCCCAACGCAACAAATGTATACTGGACAAAATACCGTGGAGACTGGACAGCAACTTTTGGTAATGGACTTTACAGATCAACTGCAATCTATCATGCAAGTGGTGAAAGAAGAGATACAAGAACACCGATTGTAAAAGATAAAATGCCTAAAATAGTGTTGGATTCAATTTTCAAACGCCGTCCTGATACAAGACTGGATGAGGCAATTAAAATTGAAATTCCCAGGGCTGTGAAAGATATTTTCAGAATAAAAGATATTATACAGGGAAAACCTGAGTATAGTTATTATGATGCTGATGGAAAGCTGGTAAAATACGAGTATTAAAAAATAAAATATTTTGAATAGCCATTCCAATTGAGGGATGGCTATTTGTTTTAAAATCCTTTTTGTTTCATTAAAACATCAAGCTCCTGCCATTTTTTATTTTTAGAAAAACTTGCAGCTTCTTCCGGAGTAAAGTTTTCGAGTAATAGCTGATGCATACCCAACCTCTTGATTCTTTTCTTAAGAATTGCGTTTACTTTATTTTCCTCAGCAATCATACCTGCATAAATTACCGTAAACCATAAATCCATTTCCTCAGCATATGGCTCATAATCTTTGCTGATGGCGGATATGTTATCTAATATTTTTTGATCAACCTGTTTTGTTGTGGACTCGTAAAATGAAATAAAATCATTATAAATTTTTGCCGCGCCATGTTTTTTTGATTGATGTTTGAGTAAACTGAAATATTCAATATCCGTTGGTGCATAGCGGGGTAAACCCGGTTTTGAAAGATAAACACACCAATCATCAAATTTTCCTGTATCAAATTCAACCCTGATTTTATTATTTATAAGTTTGATAAGTGTAGCCAATATTTTTTCTTTAATAACACAAATTATAAACAGTTAGTGAAATTATTACTACTTTTCAGAAAGTTAAATGCAAGACATGATTAAAAAAAAATCTTCTTTTACTCTTTTATTTTTTTCAACACTATTAATTCTTGCTGCCTGCTCCCATAATGCCTATCAGGCTACCAACAAAGTCTATAAGAAGCAATCTAAAGAATTTGCAAAACTGTTAAATGAATACCCGCTTAAAGATTCTGCCGGTTTAACTACTGCATTATACTGGGTGGGCACTACAAATTTTTCAATGCGTCGCCCCAATTTTGTCGTTATCCATCATACAGCACAAAACAGTTGTGATCAAACTTTGAAAACATTTACACTTACCCGTACACAGGTAAGTGCACATTATGTTATTTGCCGCGATGGCACAGTACATCATATGCTGAACGATTTGCTGCGGGCACATCATGCCGGCGTGAGTAAATGGGGAAATACAACAGATTTAAATTCATCCAGTATAGGTATTGAAATAGACAATAACGGTAGTGAAAATTTTACTGATGCACAAATGAATAGCCTGCTTTTGTTGCTTGACAGATTAAAAAAAGCTTACAATATTCCACAAACAAATTTTATAGGGCATGCAGATGTGGCTCCTGGGCGTAAAGTAGATCCCAGCCGCTACTTTTCATGGAAGACTTTAGCCGATAAAGGATTTGGTTACTGGTTTGATACTACGAATATAAATGTGCCGGCAGATTTTAACCCGTTACAGGCATTGCGGATAATCGGGTACAATATTTCAAAACCGGAAATAGCCATTCAGTCTTATAAAATTCATTTTGTACCGCAGGATACAATCAATATAATAGGTGAAACAGATAAAAAGATTTTAGTTGATTTGATGAAAAAGTACCAGTAATGTGTTTCATTTTTTTAAATTTATAAACCGGGAAAATTTTCATACTTCATTTCCTTTATTACATTTTCATTATCCGCTTTTCTGGTACGGATTGTATTTACCGGCCAGGCTTCCAGTTTTTCAGTAGGAAATTCATAATGAATTATTTTATTTATTTCCTCATCCGGCAGTTTTTCATTCAACCATTTTTCCGCCAGTTCTTTTGTAAGTATCAGGGGCATGCGGTTGCTGTTGGCACCGCCATTATGAATTTTTGCCATCAAAGTATTGGCAGGGCGGGTTATTATTGAAAATGTTCCGATGGCTTCACCAGTTTCTGCATCCGGAATTGGCGAATAGTTATACAGACCTGCAAAACAAAAAACAGGCTCTCCTTTTATTTTAATAAAATATGGAATTTTCTTTTTAAGACCCGCTTCATGATGCTCAAAAAATCCGGTGGTAAATACAAGGCATCG
>Ga0062382_10000269_pt1 | contig 12605 bp, 10 predicted proteins | sample DOMMetBare2Fresh_FD_59507 | JGI IMG/M metagenome (GOLD analysis project Ga0062382, IMG submission 59507) | Wetland sediment microbial communities from St. Louis River estuary, USA, under dissolved organic matter induced mercury methylation -... | ecosystem: Environmental > Aquatic > Freshwater... | reverse complement strand
CCGGCATGGACTGAAACGCCCACTCGATGCGGCGCTTGCCGGCTTCCGCCAGCGCCAGTTCCTTGACGTCGCAGGACACTGGCGACTGTGCGTTGGATGACATAGCCTCCTCCCTGGGGCGGAGAAGCCTGCCCTAGACGGCGGAGGCCGCCAACCGCGCCTCGTCACGCAGGACGGCGGCCTTGTCAGTGGCTTCCCAGCTGAACGTATCTTCGGTGCGGCCGAAGTGGCCGAACGCCGCGGTGCGGCGATAAATCGGCCGGCGCAGTTTCAGGTGTTCGATCATGCCTCGCGGGGTGAGCGGGAAGTGAGCGCGGATGAGTTCGACGATTCGCGTCTCGCTGAGAGCGCCGGTTCCGAACGTGTCGACCGCGATCGAGACCGGGTCGGCGACGCCGATGGCGTAGGCGAGCTGCACTTCGCAGCGCTTCGCCAGGCCGGCCGCCACCACGTTCTTCGCCACGTAGCGGGCCATGTAGCAGGCTGAGCGATCGACCTTCGTCGGATCCTTTCCGGAGAAGCAGCCGCCGCCGTGCCGGCCCATGCCGCCGTAGGTGTCCACGATGATTTTCCGGCCGGTGAGCCCCGTGTCGCCGTGCGGGCCGCCAATGACGAAGCGTCCGGTGGGGTTGATGTGATATTTCGTGCGTTTGTCCACCATGCTGGGCGGAATCACGGCGTCAATGACCAGCTTGCGTACGCCGTCGCGCACCTCTTCGATCGGGATGTCGGCGTGCTGCGTGGAGACGACTACGGCGTCGATGCGGGTTGGCTTGCCGTTTACATATTCCACGCTGACCTGAGATTTCCCATCGGGGCGGAGGAACTTGAGCCCGCCGGAGCGGCGGACGTCGCTGAGCTTGTGCACCAGCTTGTGCGCCATCATGATCGGCAGCGGCATCAGCTCGGCCGTCTCATCGCAGGCGTAGCCGAACATCAGGCCCTGGTCGCCCGCGCCGCCCGTGTCCACTCCCATGGCGATGTCGCCCGATTGCTGCTGCACGGCGTTAATGACGCCACACGTTTTTCCGTCGTAGCCAAACGACGCGTCGTTGTAGCCGATTTCGTTGACCGTCTGGCGGGCGATGCCCTGGATGTCGAGCCGGCACTCGGGCCGGGTCGTGATTTCACCGGCGACGATGCAAAGCCCGGTGGTCACCAGGACCTCGCAGGCGACGCGGCTCATCGGATCATCTTTTAAGGCGGCGTCCAGAACGGCGTCGGAAACCTGATCGGCAATTTTGTCGGGATGTCCCTCGGTCACCGATTCGGACGTGAATATGGAACTGCGATCTGCCACTTGCTCATCCTCCTTACGAGATAGGGCCCCGACCCGAGCCGGATCCGGACACGATACCCCCGGAATGGGCGCGCCTCGGGTTTCACCTGAGGAAAGTCGAACCTCAAGTTTATCGGACCCCTGACAGAAGCGTCAAATCGAGGTGGGGGCGGCTCAGACCAGGGCGGGCTCGCGCAAGCGGGCGCGGCTGTTCCAATCGTTCCAGGCCATGCTGACGGTCCAGACGACCTCGTTGGAGTCGAGGGGCTTGGCGAGGACGTCGCAACCGCCCAGGTTGAGGACTTCGGCCCAGAGATACTCGTCGGCGGACCGCGACGTGACCACGAGCACCGGCGGGTTCTCCGCGGCCGAAAGGCCGGCGAGTATGTCTTTCCAAGTCCCATCCGGTAATTCCTGATCCGAAAGCACCACAGCGGCGGCATTTTCCCGCAATAATTGCATGGCTGCTTCAACAGTTCTGGCGGAATGCAGAACCCAATTGGAGTGGCCGAATATGTGACCAAGAGTGATGTGGTCTTCTTCCTGGCCGCTCACAGCAAGTGCGACAAGCCCTTGTTTGGCCTGTTCGCGGAGGTCTGTGTAAGGCACTGGTCCTTGTTCCTTCCAGCGCGAGTGTAACACATGTAAACTACGAAAAGGATGGAATGATACCGCTATTATTTGAAATAAATACCTGAGATTTTTTGAGAATCGTCCCACCGCCGCCCTAAGGCGAAAGGGGGGCCGTCCTCGTCTCCTCCAGCGTCGGACGAATATGCTCAAAATGGAAGTGGTGGCGATCCTAAGCGTAAACCCTGCGACTGGAGAAACGCTTCGGCGGTTCGATTCCCTTGGTGCGGCCGAACTGGAAGCGAAGATCGAGCGCGCTGCCAGCGTGTTTCGCGTGTACCGCCGGAGTTCGTTCGCGCAGCGGGCGACGTGCATGTCACGGGCGGCCGAGATTCTCGAGGGCGGGAAAGACCGTTTTGGGCGGCTCATGACGCTCGAGATGGGCAAGCCGGTCAAGGCTGCGCGGGATGAGGCGGCCAAGTGCGCGTGGGCCTGCCGCTACTATGCCGATTGTGCCGAGCGGATGCTGGCGGATGAAAAAGTCTCGACCGGCGCCAGCCTGAGCTACATCCGCTACCAGCCGATTGGACCGGTGCTGGCGGTAATGCCCTGGAATTTTCCGTTCTGGCAGGTCTTCCGGTTTGCCGCGCCGGCGCTGATGGCTGGCAATGTGGGACTCCTGAAGCATGCTTCGAACGTGCCGCAGTGCGCGCTGGCGATTGAGGAGGTTTTTCGAGAGGCTGGGTTTCCGGACGGCGTGTTCCAGACGCTGCTGATCGGCTCGGAAGAGGTGGAGCGCGTTTTGAACGATCCGCGGGTAGCGGCGGCGACGCTGACGGGCAGCGAGCCGGCCGGGCGGAGCGTGGCAGCCGTGGCGGGACGGCAGATCAAGAAGACCGTGCTGGAGCTGGGCGGGAGCGATCCGTTTGTCGTGATGCCGAGTGCGAACCTGGAAACGGCTGCGGAGACGGCGGTTCAGGCGCGGATCATCAACAACGGGCAGTCGTGCATCGCGGCGAAGCGATTCATCGTGGCCGAATCCGTGGCGGGCGAGTTCGAGCGGCGGTTCGTGCGGGCGATGGAATCGATTCGGGTTGGCGATCCGATGGACGAGTCGACGCAACTCGGCCCGCTTGCCTCCGCGCAGATCCTGGACGGACTGGACGATCAGGTGCAGCGTTCGGTCGCGGCGGGCGCGCGCGTCCTGACCGGCGGCAAGCGGCTGGATCGGGCGGGACAGTACTACGCTCCCACCGTGCTGACGGACATTCCGAAGGCGGCGCCGGCGTTTTCGGAGGAGTTGTTCGGTCCGGTGGCGGCTCTGTTCCGCGTGCGCGACGCGGCCGAGGCGATTCAGCTTGCGAACGACACCGCGTTCGGCCTGGGAGCGAGCGTCTGGACCAACGAGTCCGCCGAGCGGGAGCGGTTCATCGAGGAGATCGAATCGGGCATGGTCTTCGTGAACGGCATGGTGGTCTCGGATCCACGCCTGCCGTTTGGAGGAGTGAAGAATTCCGGCTATGGCCGCGAGCTCGGCGAGTTCGGCATCCGCGAGTTCGTCAACATCAAGACCGTGTGGATCAAATGAAACCGCCGACGGCCTTGTCGATCCCGGCGTCGGTCCAGTCGGCGAAATTCACGTTCCGGTGCAGACTCCAGCGCTCGATGTGCTCGACAGCCGCGCCGGGCTGAACCTTGGTTAGCGGCCCGAGCGTCTCCAGTTCCAGGAAGTCGGCGTTTGTGAAGGTCTCGAACGAGCAGCCGAAATCGGGATAGGTGAGCGCGGGATCGGCGACCGATTGCTTCACGAACAACTCCGAGCCGAGCAGATACGCGGCCCAGGTTTTCGGATTGAAGAGCCCGATCTTCTGCGGCTCGGCGATCTTTGGGTCCTGGCGGAGCGCGAGATATTTCTTCGTGAAGCGCCAGCGTGGATCGTTGAGGTCCGTGTAGGCCCACATCACGAGCGGATTGGTGGGCAGCAGCGCTTCCGGGTGTTTGCCGCGCGGCGGGAAGCCCGTGATCGCGGTTCCACCAGGCGCCATCACGCTCATCGCCCAGGGCGCGAACTCGACGGTCCATGGGTTCGCGTTCTTGATCCGGTGACGGACTTCGACGCGTGTGTCCGCGATCTGCACGACGAGCTGCTTTTGTACGCCCGTGGTGGGTTCGGCCGGCTCGGTGGCTGTGAGCGTGTCCCTGGTCACTTCGATTTGGACCGGCGAGTTGTCGGGCGCCCAACTGGTGGCCAGCGTTTCAGGCGCGACCCAGAGACGATGGCCGCCACGGAGCTGGAAACCGGGCTCGGCGCTCTTGCCGAGCTGATCGGCGAACTCCTTGAAGAAATTCTGGCCGCCCACGAACGCGAGCCGCATGATGCGCGGGCCAACGTCTCCGGTTACGACCAGCTCGATCTGGCTGTTTGAAATCCGATAGCAGTCATGCCAGCCTTTGTACTCGGTCCTTTCAATCATGGTTCAGTTCCGAAAGTGATCATAGCCGAGCGCAGTGAGCGGTTTTCCCTGGAACTCGACGTGTCCCGGCTTTCCTTTTGTGATGACACCGACGCGGGTGGCGCCCTTTACTGCGCGCCGCGAGGCGAAGAGCAGTTCGTAGTCTTCGCCGCCGTGGAGCGCTTGTTCCAGTGTGGCGCCGGCGAAAACCGGGATGGCGTCGTCGAGCTTCGCGGCGACTCCGGAAGCGAGGCAGAGGCGGTGCAGGTCGATGGAGAGGCCGTCGCTGAGATCGATGGCGGCGGTGGCGCGCCCTCGCAGACGTCGGCCGAACTCGAGGCGCGGCTCGGGATAGGCGTGTTTCTTCCACGCCGTCCCTTGATGAGTTTCGAGGCCGCGAGCGGCGCCGCCCAGCGGGCCGGTGACGTAGATCGCGTCGCCCGGGCGAGCGCCGTCGCGCCGCAGCGCTTTGCCGCGCGGCGTGGCGCCGCAGACGATCACATCGCAGGAGGTGCGGTCCGCTCGCGCCAGATCGCCCCCGGCGAGCGTCGTTCGCGTGCGCTTGGCGAGACGCAGGAAGCCGCGGTAGAAGCCGGCGATCCAGCGCGCGTCCGCCCAAGGCGCGAGCGCGAGCGAGAGCAGGCAGAAGCGCGGCTCGCCGCCCATCGCTGCGATGTCGCTCAATCCCCGCGCGAGTGCGCGCCAGCCCACTGCATCGGCCGGATGCGTCTCCGGGCGGAAGTGGACGTTCTCGATCGTCATGTCGGTGGTGAACAACAGGTCTTCCTTGGCGCCAGCGGGCCGGAAGATCGCGCAATCGTCGCCGATTCCGAGTGTGACGCCCCGGCCGGGTGCGCCCGCGCGGCGCGCGATTCGACGGATCCACTGGATCTCGTTCATTCGGAGAAAACCAGGCCCGAGGGGAGTTCCTCGCCGAACATGCGGTCGAGCGCGCCGGAGTCCAGTTCTTCCTCGCCCTCGAGCGTGGCGAGCAGCCGGGCTTCGTCTGCCTGGCCCGCAACGGACCGCCGGGCCTGCTCGAAAACGACGGGAGCGAGATCGCGGGCGGGGTCGCCGGTGCGGCGGGCGATGGTGACCAGGGCGTCGGCGGCGCGCTCGAGCGGCAGCAGGACTTCGATCCAGCGGGCCGCGGCCGCTGGCGGAACCACGTGGTTGGCCGGGCCGTAGAACAACTCGCGTGCGCCGAGCCGCGCCAGGCACCACAGGTTCGAGTCCGAGCGGTCGCCGGATTTGATGGCCGCCGCGAGCTTGTCGGCGAGTTCCGTCTTGGTTTGGAGCGGCAGCAGTTCGAGGCTCGCCGCGGCGCGCCACATTTCACGCAACAGGCTCGGATTGACACGCTGTTGCTTCTTCGCGCGCGGAAGCAAGGTGGCCGAGAGGCGCTGGTAAATATCCACCTGCTGATTGCGGTTCAGACCGCCCGCCACGCGTCCCCAGAAGATCCACCACTCGCTCTCGTTTTGCACCTGGTTGGCGAACTGAAGGCCGGAAGCGTAGACGCGGCGCGCCTGTTCAATGCGGAAATCGTCGCCCGGATATCCGAAACCGGGGCGCAGGCAAAAGCCACAAAGGTTGAGCCAGCGCTGCTCGTAGGCGGGCGCGGTGTTGCGGCCCTCCGCCGTCTCCAGGAAGACATCGCCGAGCTGGCGGATTGCGCCGAGCGGCCAGGAGTTCTTTCCGAGCCCGAGCGCGCCCTCGAGCTTGCCGGGCAGTTCTTCGGAGGCGACGGTGCGTTGCTCGAAGACGGCGCCCACGAGATCTTTGGCGCGTCCGAGTCCTTCTTCGCTGATGACCGCCGCCGGGCGTTTTCGCGCTTCGGTCTCCGCGGCGGCTTTCTTGCGCAACTCAAACTGGAGACGCCAGCGATGGTCGCTCACTTTCGATTCACACCAAATCTCGAGCGTGCCGATCTCGCTGAGCTTTGCGCCTAGTTTGACCGGGATCTGGCGCTCGCCTGTGCGGTGGCCGAATCGGATGACTGCGTTGAGCGGCGCGTGCAAATGGAAGTCGCGCTCCAGTTCGTTGGGGGCGAATTCGATTACCTGGCCCATCTGGTCGCCGGTGCGGGTCACCGAGCTGTAGAGTCGGAAGGAGACCGGGCGGTTGGCGACGAGCTGGAGGTTCTCGAGGTCGAGTTCGAGCGTCGATCCCTCTTCGGCTCCGCGCGGGACGAGGCAGACTGCGCGAATGCGCTCGCTCTCGGCGTGGTCGCCGATGCCGATGTAGTAGGCGCGCGGCAGACCGCCGCGCACGATCACGCCCGTTCCCGTAGTACGCGCCCAGGAATAGTAGGCTGCGCCTTGCGCGACTGCCAGGTCCAGATCGCGATTCTCAAACACCAGCGGGCGGCGGCCGTACCAGTTTCCGACCACATCCGCGACGCGCTCGCGGCAAACGTCCGGAATGAAGAAACCGCCGTTAAATAGAATTGCGTCGACGCCCTGCGGCGCATGTTCCGCGGCGCCGGTGAGAAACACGGCGAGGTGGCGCGTTACCGCAGGGTCGGAGACGTAGGGCAGCCCAAGCTCCCGGAAGAGGCTGCGTTTTTCCTCCTTCGGCTCGTCGCTGAGGTTGCAGAAAGGCAGGAAGCCTTCGAGCGCGAGTTCCAGCGCCTCTTCGCGCAGGATTTCCGTTTTGCGCGCGCCGCCCACGAGCGACGTGCCCGCGCCGACCACCGTGACTTCGACGCTGGGCAGATTGGCGTCCGCGAGCAGGCGCTCCTTGGCGGCAGTGCACTGACGGCGGATGGCATTGCGCTGGCGGATGGAGAGTTGCACGCCCAATTTGTTCTCGACCAGCCAAGCCAGCGTGAGATCGAGGTTGTCGCCGCCGAGCAGCAGATGGCGCCCCACGGCCGTGCGCGTGAACTCGATATGGTCGCCTTCGCGCGCCACGCGAATCAGCGTGAAATCGGAGGTGCCGCCGCCGACGTCGCAGACCAGCACGACCTGGCCATCGAACAAGTTCTTGCGCGATTCGGCGAGGTGGTTCGCGATCCAGGAGTAGAAGGCCGCCGCGGGTTCTTCGAGCAGCGTCAGCTTGGGGAGCCCGGCGTCGGCCGCCGCCTGCACGGTGAGCTCGCGCGCTTCCTCATCGAAAGAAGCGGGCACGGTGAGCACAACGTCCTGCTCGGCCATGGGAGCGTCGGCGTGCGCCTGGTCCCACGCCTCGCGCATGCGAAGCAGGAAGCGGGCCGAGACCTCGACCGGCGAGAGGATGCGTCCAGTCTCCTGCGAATCCCAGGGCAGGATCTTCGCGGTGCGATCCACGTCGGGGTTCGAGAGCCAGGATTTCACCGAGTGCACGAGGCGGGTGGGCGTGAGCGCGCCTTGATCCCGCGCGAACGCGCCTACGTACTCCCCGTTGGCCAGATACAGGAACGAGGGGAGAACTCGGAGCGCCTCGACCCGTTCGGGCGCCACGTGCTGCGGAATGGGCAGGATGTGCACCGGCGGGAAGTCGGTGTCTTCCGCTTGGCGCGGATCGATGAAAGCGACCGCTGAGTTGGTGGTGCCGAGGTCGATGCCGATCTTCATGCCGCTGCCGTGCGCTCCCGTACGTTGAACTCGAGTTTCCAGCGGCGGCCGTCGCGCGCCACGCACCACAACTGCAACTGGCCGGTCTCGGTGACCACGCTCTCGAGCGTCACGGGAACGACCTCGCCCGCGGTTCCGCCGTCGGCGGGCAACTCGATTTCCATCGGCGCGAGCTCTTCCAGTTCATCGGTCACATCATCAATCATCGCGCCGGGAGAGTCGTCCTTGCGCAGGGCGGAGGAAAAGAAGCGGAACTCGGCGGGCTGGCCGACGATCAGACCGAACTCGCGACCGGGGATCGGCGCGGCGCTCCCTTCTTCCATGCCGAATGGCGCGACGGTGAGCGCCTTGAGCGGCGCAGCTAGGCCGGGCACCGCGGGCATGGCGGTCTCGACGCCGACGTAGTAGGTGCGCGCGACGCCGCCGCGTATGCGCACGCCCTGGCCCTGCCGCGCGAGGCCGTAGTAGGCCGCGCCGCGCGCTACCGCATGCATCAGATCCTCGCCGGTGAGCGCCACCGCCGCGGGAGCGCCCTCTTGCGCCAGCCAGCCGTTCAGCGCCGAGAGCAGCCGCTCGCGAATCAGTTCCGCACGTAACACGCCCCCATTGAACAGAACGTGCGTTGGGCAGGCCAGACCGCTGGGCCCGCGCCGGACCTGCTCGTTCTGCGCCGCCGAAACGTGCTGACGCAGAAAGCGCGCCAGGTGACGCGTAACGGCCGCATCGGCGGCGTAAGGCAGGCCGATCTCCTGCAGACCCGCGCGCCGCGCGCGCTGCGGCGCATCCTGGCTGGACGTAGCCGGGAAGAACCCGTCGAGCAGGATACGCTCGAGGTCGGCGCGCTGCAATTTGGCTTTGATCGCGCCGCCGACCAGACCGGTTCCCTTGCCGAGGATCGTCACCGGCGTTTCCTGAAGCTTCGACCCCTCTTCGAGCAGCTTCTCCTTTCCCGCACGGCAGTTCTGCCACAACGCGTGCAGTTGCAGCGTGTCGAGCTTGACGTTCTTCGCTGCGAGATGCTGTTCGACGGAGCGCGCCAGCGCCAGATCGATATTGTCGCCGCCGAGCAGGATATGCTCGCCCACGGCGACGCGATCGAGCGCGAGTTCGCCGCTGCGCTCAGTCACCGCGATCAGCGTGAAATCGGTGGTGCCGCCGCCAATGTCGATCACCAGAACAAGGTCGCCGACGGCGACGCGCTCGCGCCAATCCGGATGGCGCTCGATCCAGGCATAGAAGGCGGCCTGCGGCTCTTCGAGCAGCACGACGTCCCGGTATCCGGCCAGCGCCGCGGCGCGCTCGGTGAGTTCACGCGCGACCGCATCGAAGGAGGCGGGCACGGTAAGAAGAACCTGCTGGTCCTCGAAGGGCGCTTCGGGGCGTTGTGCGGTCCAGGCTTCGCGCAGGTGTTCCAGGTAGCGGCGGGAGGCCTCGAGCGGCGAGACCTTCGTCACGCCTTCGGGGGCGTTAACCGGCAGGAGCGCAGCGGTGCGGTCCACTCCCGCGTGACTCAGCCACGACTTCGCCGAGGCGACCAGCCGGCCGGGGTTCTCCACGCCGCGTTTCTGCGCGAGGTAGCCCACGGTGTAGTTGCGCTCGGCGTCCCATGGCAGCGCAAGCGAGCCGACAGGAAAATCCACCGGCCCGGGCAGGTACAGGAACGACGGCAGCAGCGGCTCTTCGCGCACCTCGCCCGCGTTTACGACTTGCGGAATTCCGAAAAGCGCGGCGCCGGGCAGCCGATGCGGATCCTGCGCGGACGCAGCAGATGCGAAGGCCAGCGCGCAGTTGGTTGTCCCCAGGTCGATACCGATGGCAGATTGCGGCGACAAGGTTGTTACTCGATTTCGATTTCCGCCGGCGCCACCACGGTTGCGTCATGGGGCGGGGCGGGCAGGTCCACCTTCACCGCGCGCCAGCCCTTGTGCCGGAGCGTGCCGCCCTGCGGCGTCCCGGCGGGAACGTTGCCGATGAACTTGACCAGCGCGGCATTCTGGGCCGCGGGCGTGCCGGCCACTTTCGTAAAGGTTCCCTCGACGCCGTCGATGACCGGAGCGAGCTGCAGGTAGCGCTTTAGGGAATCGCGACAGTCGTCGTGCAGCGTACGAACCGCCGCGCCCACTTGCTCGTCGTCGTAGCCCGAGATGTCCTCCATCAGAAAATCCACCAGGCGCGCGTCGCGCTGGAGAATGGAAAGAATCTGCACGGCGCCATCGGCGGGATTCGCGGCGGGCGCAGGCGTGGCGGCCGGTTTGCCGGCCCGGCGCACGAGGCCGAGGCTCGCGGCCAACTCGTCGGAGAGCGCGCCGTGAAACAGGACGCCAAAAAAACTGCGGAACGCCAATGCAAGGCGGTGCAAGGAATACCCCCAAGATGAGTGAAAACTCGCCCTACCTCAACTAGGATACACTGCCCGAACCCGAGTCCTGGCCAGTCTTCGAGCCGTCGACCACAGTAGCCCGGCAGAGTTTGTCGAGCTCCCGTTTGGCGATCGAGGCCCAGGAGCTGCCAGGGTCGAGCTTGAGGTAAGTCTTCCAGTGACGCACAGCGCGCATCACGTCGCCTTGGCTCTGGAAGATCAGCGCGGCGTTGTAGTGGGCGTCGGCGTAGTTCGGGCTGACGCGCAGCGCCGCCTGATAGTGGAAGAGCGCGCGGGGGCGGTCGCCGGTCTCGTCGAACAGATTGCCGAGATTGAAGTGCGCAAGCGCGTAGCCGCCGTCGATTTCCAGGGCCTCGCGATAGCAGCGCTCCGCGTCTGCCCACCGGCGGAGGTGGTAATAAATGGTGCCGAGGTTCACCAGCGCGCCCGCCGAATGCGGATCCAGATCGAGCGCCCGCTCGTAGGCGTCCACGATTTCCGGCAGCGGAGCGCCGGTTTGCTCGAGCTCCAGCCCCTTCTCAAACCAGTCTTCGGCGGCCCGCTGCCGCGCCGCACGAGACGTCGGCGTGCGCTCCGAAGGGAACGATAACAGACTGTTCAGCTCCTCGCGGTCGAAATCGAGCAGAAGCTGTCCTGAGACCGCCTCCATCTTCTGACCGTCAACGAGCACCGCTACGTTCTTTCCCTCGCAGACCAGCTTGAGCTCTGTAAGGGGGTTCGTCACGCCTCTGAGTTTCTCCCGCAGGGCGCTGACGGCCTGACGAATGCGCGACGGGCGAACGCTGTTCTCGTGCAGACGAAGGAGAGAGCGCAGAGCGATCAGGTCGGAGAAGGCGAACTCCTGGAGGCGCGGAACCAATTCTTGCTTCTCCCAGCTCCGCAGACGCCGTTCGGAGACCCCCGCCACGCGGAGCGCTTCTTTTCGCGTGTACAACTGCTTAGGCGCTCCGACCAACATCGCGGAGAATTGTAGCAGAAACAAGGCCGCTGAGCCATCGCGAGTTGCGAGAGGCAGACGCGGGGGTCTAGCCGGAGCGCGCCACCAAGCCAGTTGCAAGCGGGTTGCACTGATGGCCTTGACAGGCCTTGCTTCAGAGTCGGATACTGGAGCTTCATGCAAGCGAGTGTCAAGAAGCACAAGGGCGCCCGGGCTTCCGGCAGCTTGGTCGATCTACGTCAGGGCGAACAGGGCGTTTTGGAGCGCCTGGAGTTACCTGACGAGATCTCCCGCCGGCTGATGGAACTTGGTTTCGTTCCTGGCAGCCCGATCATCGCCGCGATGAGCGCACCGGGAGGAGATCCACGCGTGTTTCGAGTGGACGGCTCGGAGATCGCGCTGCGTCGGGAAACCGCCGCCCAGCTCAGGATTCGCACCTCCCCGGCCGCGGCGGAGTAGCATGGGCGACTGCGATCACTGCGCGCTAGCCCGCGCTATGACCGCTCCGGAGGGCGCCGGCAACGGCCGCAAGTCCCGCATCGTGGCAATCGTGGGTCCGCCCAATGCGGGAAAATCCACCCTGTTCAACCGGCTAACGGGTCTGCGGCAGAAGGTGGCCAACTACCCGGGCGTGACGGTGGAGCAACGCGTGGGCCGCGCGCGCCTGGAGGATGGCCACGACGTCACGTTAGTGGATCTGCCCGGAATCTACAGCCTGGCCGCGCGGTCGGAAGACGAGATCGTGGCGCGCGACGTGCTCACCGGGAAGATGAAAGACTTCCCGCAGCCGGACGCCGTGGTGCTCATTCTCGACGCCACGAACCTGGGCCGTCACCTCATGCTAGCGGCGCCGATTCTCTCGCTGGGCCTGCCGACGATGATCGTGCTGAATATGGCCGACGACCTCAGGGCGCGCGGCGGCGCGGTGGATCTGGAAGAGCTTACGCGGCAGGTCGGGGCTCCCGTCGCGCTGGTCAGTGCGGCGCGCGACGAAGGTCTCGAGCCGGTCTGGGAATTCCTGGCGGAGCGGGGCGCGGAACCAACGCCGCTCGGCCTGCCGGCGCTCCACGACGTCCCGAAGTGCCGGGCCTGGGCCGCGCACGTGGGCCGCGAGTCCTCGTATCAGGCGCCCGCTCCCCCGGTGTGGACGCGGCGGTTGGATTCGATTTTTCTCCATCCAGCGGCTGGACCCGCGGTCTTCTGTCTCGTCGTTGTCACGGTGTTTCAAGCAATCTTCACGTGGGCGCGGCCGCTGATGGACGGCGTGCAGGCGGCCGTCACGTGGTCGAGCGCGCGTGTGGGCGCTCTGCTCCCGGACTCGCCGTTGCGGTCGCTGGTGGTCGACGGCGTTTTCACGGGCGTCGGCTCGGTGCTGGTTTTCCTCCCACAGATTCTGCTGCTGTTCCTGTTCATCGGCGTACTGGAGGAT
>Ga0062382_10000265_pt1 | contig 12628 bp, 9 predicted proteins | sample DOMMetBare2Fresh_FD_59507 | JGI IMG/M metagenome (GOLD analysis project Ga0062382, IMG submission 59507) | Wetland sediment microbial communities from St. Louis River estuary, USA, under dissolved organic matter induced mercury methylation -... | ecosystem: Environmental > Aquatic > Freshwater >... | reverse complement strand
CGGTACAAGTAGGGAGAGGCAATTCTTAAGGTTTTAAGAATTGAGGCGGACACTGCAATGCCGAGAAAGCCATCACGCACCTTGACAGAGGCCGAGCTTCCGCTGATGGAGATTCTGTGGAAGGTGGGGATGGCCACGGTGAGCGAGGTAGCCGAGGCGCTGTCCAAGATCAAGCCGGTAGCCTACAACACGGTGCTGACGATGCTGCGAATATTGGAACGAAAGGGCTATGTGCGGCATACCAAAGATGGGCGCGCATTCGTCTATCAACCTTTGGTGGACCGTGGGCAGGCCAGCAGCCATGCCGTGCGGCAACTGGTGTCGCGGTTCTTCGAGGGATCTCCGGAGCTACTGGTTCTGAATCTGCTCAAGGACGAAGCCATTGATGAGCGTGAACTGGAACGGCTGAAGAAACTGACGGCGGGCGAATAAGGGGAAAGGGATGGCGGACTGGATAGCGGCTGAGGCGGCTGGAGCGGTTCTGAACGCCCTCGTTGTGGGTAGCGCCCTCGTCGCGGCTCTCTGGCTGGGCTTGCGGCTGATGCGGCGAGTGAACGCAACGACGCGCTACGCCGTTTGGATGGCGGCGTTGGCGGCGGTGGTTTCCCTGCCGGCGCTGGTGGGGCGAGGCGCGGCGCTCGGGGAAGCCGCGGGGGCGGCCGGCGCCGAAGCGTTGATCTCGCTCCCTGCGCCGGGCCGCTGGGTCATTGGGGTTTTCGCGGTCTGGGCGATGGTGAGCGCCGCGATGCTGTTCCGGCTGGTGCGCGCCTATGTGTCGCTGCGCGGACTCAAACGCCGCGCGCAGCCTGCGCCCTCGCGCTGCCAGGAGCAGTTCCAGCGGCTGTGCGCGATCCACGGTGGACGCCGGCGCACCCGGCTCTGCGCCTCGGACGAAGTCCGGGCGCCGATTGCCGCGGGTCTGTTCGAGCCGGCAATTCTGATTCCGCCAGGCCTCCTGGAGCATCTCTCAGACGATGAGCTGAGTCAGGTGCTGATGCATGAGTTGGCGCACCTACGGCGCTGGGACGATTGGACGTGCCTGGCGCAGAAGCTGGCCGAGGCGCTGTTGTTCTTTCACCCCGCTGTGCTCTGGATTGGCTGGCGGATGAACCTGGAGCGTGAGATCGCCTGCGACGACTGGGTGGTGTTGCGGACTGGCGCGGCGCGGCCTTACGCGGTCTGTCTGACGAAACTGGCGGAACTGGGCCGGTTCTCGGAGACCCCGCAACTGGCGCCGGGCGCGGTGGCGCGCAAGAGGCAGATTTCACAGCGCATCGAATTGCTGCTGAGCCGGCGGCGCGTGGGGAGCGTGCGGCTTTCGGCGGCGGGAGCGCTGGCCGGCGTAAGCGCGCTGGCGGCCGGACTGATATTCGGAACGCACACTGCGCCAATCGCTGTGGCCGAGCCCCAGTTGGCGGCGCTGCCGGTGCAGGCGGCGGCGATTCCAGCCTCCGCGGCGGCTTACGCGAAGCCCAGGGCCGTGCCTGTGCTGGCGGCGGCGCGCCGGGCGAAGCGCGCGGCGCCTCCTGCGGCCCTTGCCGCCCGAAGATCGGCGCCGGCGCAGTACATCGTGGTCGAGGAGGTGGCGGTCATGGACATGAACCGCCTGACGACCACCTACTGCGTGCTCTATATCGGACAGGTGAAGCCAGCCGCTTTGGCGCGGCCGGTGCAACAACTGTTCACGATTTTCTGGACCCGGCCAGCGCCATTCAAGGCGTCGCCGGGTCAAACGTAATCCGGATTCTGGGAGAGAAAGAAGAGGAGAGATCAAGATGGAGATCCTAAAGACCCGCAGGGCGGTTGCGGTTGTGGCGCTGGCGGCCGGTCTGCTGGGGGGAATCGCGATCAATTCCGGGGTGAAGTCGGCCAGCGCGGCGCAGGATGCGACGCCGCTCACGGTGCCGAGCCCGGTGCAGCTTTCAAACTCCTTCTCCAAGCTGGCCAAGCAGTTGGAGCCCTCGGTGGTGCAGGTGACCAGCACAATGGAGGAAACGGCGGCCCGCGGCCCGCGCAATCGCAGGGGCCAGCCTGGTCCGCTCGACGACGACGGCTCGGATCTGTTCCGCCGCTTCTTCGGCGGCGACCCGTTCGGCGGAGGTATACCCCAACCGCCGCGCCGGGCCGAGGGCACGGGATCGGGATTCGTCGTCGATAAGAACGGCTACATTCTGACGAACAATCACGTGGTGGACGGCGCGACTCGCGTCAAAGTGCAACTGCACGACAGCACGACCGAATACACGGCCAAGGTGGTGGGCGTGGACCCGGAGCTCGACTTGGCGGTGCTGAAGATCGACGCCGGCAGGCCGCTCGCGCCGGTGCACGTCGGCAATTCCGATGGCGTGCAGGTGGGGGATTGGGCTGTGGCGATCGGCTCGCCATTTGGGTTGGAAGCGACGGTGACGGCCGGCATAATCAGCGCAAAGGGCCGTGCGCTGGGCGATCAGGATCACCAGATCCAGCGGTTTCTGCAAACCGACGCTGCGATCAATCCCGGCAACAGCGGCGGGCCGCTGCTGAACATCAACGGAGAAGTGATCGGCGTCAATACGATGATCGCCACCAGCACCGGAGCGTTCGCCGGAGTGGGATTTGCGCTGCCGATCAACCTGGCCGTGAATTCGTACAACCAAATCATCAAGAGCGGCAAGGTTTCGCGCGGCGCGATCGGGATACTCTATAGCCGGAATCAGAAGCCGGAGCTGCTGAAGGCCTACGGCGCCGAGGGCAAGGAAGGCGTCTTCGTGACGCAGGTCAACCAGGGCAGTCCGGCCGACAAAGCCGGCATCCGTGAAGGCGACATTATCACCTCGTTCAACGGCAAGCCCATCAAGGACGGGGAGGACCTGGTCAGTCTGGTTTCGCAGACTCCCGTGGGTGTGCGCGTTCCCGTGACGGTCCTGCGCGATGGCAAGAAGGTCGATGTGAATCTGGAAGTCGGCGATCGCGCCGAGATCGTGGCCGGCGATTCGAACCGCGGCCGGCCGGGGGCCCCGAGCCGCCCCGGGCAGGAAAGCAGCAAGTCCGTGAAGGTCGGGGTCTCTGTCCGCAACCTGCGAGTGAACGAGCGCCAGTCGCTCAATCTGGAGGAGCAGACCGGCGTGCTGGTGACCGAGGTGGACGAGGGATCGTTCGCCGATGACTTGGGAATTCGCGAAAACGACGTGATCACCGTAGTGAATCGCCAACCGGTGAACTCGGCGGAGGACCTGCGGCGCATCGTCGCTGGGCTGAAACCGGGCGATGCGGTGGCGTTCAAGGTCATGCGCAGCGCGCCGCAGCTAGGCCGCAGCGGCGGTAACTGGCAGACGTTCTTCGCTGCCGGAACCCTGCCACAGGAGTAGTCTCTCCGGGTAAGAGCCGCGGCCGGACCTGCCGGGTCTGCCGCGGCCTTTTCATATACGAACGATAGCATTGCCCTCACGGAGCTCCGCGAGTACTCTGGAGAATCGCGGAGCCTGTCATGAGCGACCTCAGCGTCAGCGCGGTGATTCCCGTCTATTCGGAGACGGACCTGCTCGTAGAAACGGTTTCCCTCCTGAGGAAGAAGCTCGGCGGGGACCTGCACCAGAGCATCATCGTCTACCACCCGAACGCGAGTCCGGAATGCATCGCGACGTGCGAGCGGCTGGCCGCGTCCGACGCATCGATCCGGCTGCTGAAGCAGGGGCCGAATAGCGGAATCGGCTGGGCCTATCGCGAGGCGATCCCCTATATCACCGGCTCCCATACGTTAATCATTTCGAGCGATCTCGAGACCGACCCCAACGACGCGGGTCTGATGACGGCGAAGGCGCGCGAGACTGGCGCCGATATCGTATGCGCGAGCCGCTGGCTGCCCGGCGGCGGTTTCGAAGGGTACAGCCCGCTTAAGCTGGTTCTGAACTTCACCTACAACTGGATCTTCCGGACGCTCTACGGCATTTCCATCCACGACATCACGTTCGGCTACAGACTGATGCGCACCGAGATCCTGCGGAACGTGAAGTGGGAATACGGGCGGCACCAGTTCTGCGCGGAGATCCTGTTGAAGCCGGTGCGGCTTGGCTACAAGGCAGTGGAGATTCCTACCCGCTGGGTGCGCCGCGCGACGGGAACGTCGCAGAACAACCTCTGGCGCGATCTTCGGTTCGCTACCGCGGCGCTGCGAATACGAACGCAGAGCCGGGACTCGATGAGGGCGAAATCGGAGGACGCCGCCGGCCTGACGGATTCCCGCCCGGCCCGTCCGGCGGCGGGGAGCGGCCCGAGTTGAGGCCGTTGGGCGCCCCCTCAGCCGGTCCGGCCAGATCCGATTCCGCGCCGTCTTCTGCGCGGAGATTCGGGCCCGCCGCGGCGCTGTTGTGTGCGGCGGTCGCGGCCTACGTCGTCCTCTCCTTTCGGATCGCACAAACCAAAATCCCCTGGATAGACGAAGGCTGGAACAGCGCGCCGGTGCTGTCTCTCCTCACCGGACAGGGGACGGGCACTCCCAGCCTGGAACCCACCGGATCCTGGCTATTCGACGAGCTGACGGGCGTTCGCCAGTACACGTATTGGATCATGCCGCCGGTGATACTGGTCCAGGCGGCTTGGTGCAAAGTGTTCGGGTTCACCTTGGTGGCAATTCGCAGCGTCTCGATCGTTTGGGGCGTCGTCTGTCTGCTGGCGTGGTACGCAATCGTTCACAAGCTGACCGGCTATCGGCTCGCCGCTTCAGTGACGGCGCTGCTGCTGGGCTTGGATTTTACTTTCCAGTGGGGATCGGCCGATGTGCGGATGGACGTGATGTGCGCGGCCCTGGATTCGGCCGCGTTGGCGTGTTACGTTCTGTTCCGCGAGAGGAACCTGTGGCGCGCCTTGTGGACAAGCAACGTTCTGGCCGCCGCGTGCGTGTTCACGCATCCCAACGGCGTGATCGCGGTTCTGGGATTGGCGTTTCTTGTGTTGCACAAGGACCGGCGGCGGCTAGCCTGGCCGCATGCGGTTGTGTGTCTGCCCTACCTGATCTTCGGGGCGGCTTGGGGTCTCTATGCGCTCCAGCAGCCTGTGTATTTTCTGGCGCAGCTTCACGCAAACGCGAGTGTGAGGGGAGGAGAGCGCTGGTTGGGCGTTCTCTCTCCGTTGCGGGCCATACGCGACGAGGCGCTGCTTCGTCACCTGTCGCCTTACGGCCTGTACCCGTTCTGGGCCGGGCGCGTTCCGAAGCCCCTCACTTTGGCGCCCATCTTCTATTGGATCGCCTGCCTCGTCGCGGTTGGATTCCGCGCCATCCGGCAAGAGCGAGGCGTAGCGACGCTGCTGTGGCTCACAACCATTCATCTCGGTTTCCTCACGTTCTTCGTGGGACTGAAGAACACCGCCTACTTGCCGCTGGTGCTTCCGCTCTACGCCGCGGTGACCGCGATCGTGCTCTGCAATAGCCTCAAGCAGAAACTGGTCTTCGCTCCGGTTTTCCTGTTCTGTTCAATCGGCCTGGTTTCGCTGCACGTGTACTCCAGCTGGACCAAGATCCGCGAGAACGGCTATGGGCGCGAGTATGCGCCCGCTGTCGAATACCTGAAACGGAACACTCGTCCGGGGGACGTGGTGGCCGCAGCGTCGTACTTCGGCATGGACCTCGGCTACGGGAACATCGTGGACGACGCCAGTCTGGGCCGTCATAGTCGAATCAGGCCCGATTTTGTCGTGGTGGACAAGTGGTATCGGTACTTGTACGAGCCGGAATTGATGCGACACGATCCGTTGTCGGTCCGGTATATCCGCCGGGTGCTGGAGTCGGATTTCCGGCAGGTCTTCGAAGCGGGGCAGTTCCGAGTGTACCGCCGGATCGACTCGTCCGGAAGAGGGACTCGCTGATGCGGAAGCTCGTTGTGGCGCTTCTGGTCGTGGAAGCCGGCCTCGCCGCCGCCTGCGGATTCATTGTCTTGCGCATTCAAGAGATTGGACGGACCGCACCGGCTCGGATGCCGGCGGGGGAATCGGAGTTGGTTTGGTTCGACCGGGCCGGGCGCACAATCGAGCGCCTGCGGGCGCCGGGTAAAGCGGTTGACGTGCGCCTCTCGCCGGACCACCGCGCCGTGTTGTGCAACGTACTGGCGCCGGGCCGATCCTCGATCTGGAGAATCCCCCTGGAAGGAGGGGCCATTTCCCAAGTCACGCCGGACGGTGTCAGGACCGCCCGCCCGGTTTGGTCGCCGGATGGACGGCGCTTCGCGTACATGGCGTGGCCGGGAGGGCGCATCCAAATCCGCCAGTCGGCCTCGGCCTCTTCCGGCGATGAACTGCTGGTCGGAGCCCAAGAGGATGCCAGTGCGGTTCCGGAAGATTGGTCGCCGGAGGGTGGCCTGCTCTACTCGCGGTTTTATCTGTCGGCCCGGCACGGCCTGTGGATTTTGCCGCTGCGCCGGCCAGGCGAGCCGCAGTATATTGCGGCCGCCGGCGACAACGCATACGAGGGGCGGTTCTCTCCCGACGGGCGCTGGATCGCCTTCACTACTCTGGATTCCGGCCAGGAAGAAGTGCAGGTCGCGACGGTTGGCGCCGGACAGGCGCGGCGCGTCTCCCCTTCTGGCGGACACTCCCCCCAGTGGGCGCACTCCGGGGAGGAGATCTTCTACATCGACCAGCAAGGCTGCTTGGCGGCTGCGCCTTGGAAGGATGGCGCCGCTGGGACCCCGATTCGCTTGTTTGCACTTCCAGCGCGGGATCCGGCCATCGAGTTCGGCTACCGTTTTGGCGGGTTCGCACCCGATCCGCAGGGGCGGCGTTTTCTGGTGGCGCTCGAGAAGAACGCTCCGAAGCGTTGAGACCGCGGCTCAGCCGGCGCGGCTGATGCGGGCGGAGTTCTCTTCATCTTCGAGATACTGTTGCGCGTACACCGCGGCGCCCGAACGATCCTCGGTCCCGAGCTTGGAGTGCAGGCTTCGGATGTGCCAGCGCACGGTCTCGTGGCTGATCGACAACTCCTGGGCGATGGCGCGGTTCTTGAGGCCGCGGGCGATCAGCTTGAGGATATCGGTCTCTCGCGGCGTCAGCCTGGGCGAGCGTGTGGCGAACAGAAACTGCTGGAGCGCCCGTGTTTGCAGGCGTCGCTCATACCACATTTCGCCTTGTGCGACCGCTTGCACCGCCCTCTTGATGGTGGCTGTCGGAGCGCCTCGCATAAGATAACCCACGCAGCCCATGCCGATGTGTTTGAGCAGGGTGCGTTCATCGCGCTCCGTCACGAACACCAGGACCTGAATCGCCCGTCCGAAGTCGACTCCATGCGCGAATTCGGTCGGATCGAAGCTGGCGAGAGTCGCTTCGTCGACGATCAGAACGCACGGGAGCGTCTGCTGGCACTGGGCCAGAAGAAGGCCGGCGGGTTGGACGCCCTCGACCATCAGGAACCGCTCGCCGCGGGAAAACGTCCGGCGCAGTCCTCTCCAGTTCCACAATTCCGGCGCGCCAACGATTACGGGGACCAATGCGGGACGGTCGATCAGCTCGACGGGAGCGGGCAAATCGCCCGATGTTGGGAGATTAGTGTCGAAATCCACGCCTACAGCCCTCCACTTGCTCTTAATATGGCGTTGCCGCCTGCACCCTATATTTCGCAGGCGCCCATACAACTCAACTATTCCACCTACAATAGTGCGGGTATTTTGGAGCGTAATTCGCCCAAAGTGGACTTTTTTTTTGCTCCGGAGCGGGGTGGTACTAGCCTGGCTGTACGCCGGTCGCGTAACCGGAGGCGGCAATCGGATACCGGAGTCCGTTGATTACAGTTCGCCATAGGTCCTGGTTCCCGGAAACCGGATTCCGGTTGGGACGTCTAGTTGTAAGCATCGGAAAACAAAGGTATTCTTGATGAGAAGCACAGGCGGCGAGGCGGTGGTACATAACGTGCTAGCGAAAGCGATGGAAAGGTGTAGTGTGTCTGTCTTCGCGCCCCAGGTAGGGCGCTGCCGATGAGAGGACTCCGCTTACAGTTCTCGAACGCGCTGCTGATGATCCTGACAGTGGCAGCGGTGATCTCTGCTGTTATTAACTTTCAGCAGCAGAGCCGCTTCCGGCTGCCCAGCGACGGGGTGCTGTGGTCGGAGCGCAACGGCGCGGTTCAAGCCCTGCACATCACTCCCGCCAGTCCCGCCGCGAACATCGGTTTGCGCCCGGGCGACACGCTGCTCAAGGTTTCTGGCGTCGCCATCCAGAATGCCACCGAGGTGGCGCGCGTTCTGCTGCGGATTGGCGCCTGGCGTGAAGCGGCGTATCAGATCCGGCGCGGCGGAGTCGATTTCGAGACGAAACTGATTGTCGGCCAGGAGCCTCGCGACCTTCCGGAGCTCTACTACCAATACGCGGTCGGCTTGGCCTACCTGGGCATCGGGCTGTTCGTGCTGTTCCGGCGCGGGCACGCCCCTATGGCGCTCCACTTCTATATACTGTGCCTGCTCTCGTTCGTGCTCTACAGTTTTCACCGAACCGGGAAGCTCAACAACTTCGACCAGGCAATTGACCTGTGCAGCTTTGCGGCCGGCGTGATCGTACCGACGGTGTTCCTGCACTTCTGCCTCGTCTTTCCCGAGCGTCCCCGCGGCTGGCGCTGGCGGTTGGGCGTGACGCTGATCTACGCGCCCGCCGTGCTATTCCTGGCCTTCTTCTTCGGCGTGACTTCGGGCCGTCTGGTGGTCGCCATTCCCTTGGTCGAGCTGAACTGGATGCTGGACCGGTTTCGGCTGGGGTTTCTGGCCGCCGTGTACCTGCTCGGCGCCTTGGCGCTCACCAGAGCCTACCGGCGCGCCGATGATCCTATCGTTCGTTCTCAGCTCAAATGGTTGCGGAACGGCACGGTGTTCGGCGTAGCGCCTTTTGCGGCTTTCTACGTGGTTCCATACTTGATGGGCGGGCTGCCCTCCGGCTACATGAAGCTGGCGATCCTCCCGCTGCTGCTGGTTCCGGTCACCTGGGCGTACGCCGTCGTACGCTATCGGCTGATGGATGTAGACGTGATTTTCCAGCAGGGGTACGTCTACACGCTGGCGACGATCTGCGTGCTCAGCGTCTTCTATGGCCTGTTGTTCTCGCTCGGCAAGTTCGAAGACCTGGGTCCCACGGCGGCGGGCGTCCTGATCCTGCTGGCGGCCTTTGTTTTCCAGCCGATCCGCAACTGGATCCGCGAGTTACTGGACCGCTACGTTTTCTACAAAGACCGCTACGACTACCGGCTGACCCTGGTGGAGTTCGCCCGGGAGCTGAGTTCGGAAACCGACGTGGAGGCCATGCTGCGCCTGGTATCCGAGCGGCTCACCCACACGCTCTCGATCCAACGCCTGGCGTTTTTCCTGGCCGACGAGAACGAAACCCGGTTTGAGCTGGCGCGCGCCTTTGGCGCCGAGCTGCGCCCCGCTCATCGCGGCGAGCTGACGCTGGACCTGAGCTTTCTGTCGCCGGAACCCCGGGAGCCTTACTGTTTCTTCGAGCGGACGCACCACCTCGTCGACGTGGTGTCCAAGAACTGGCCCGCCGCCGTGCGCCAGACCATTTCCGATCTCGATCTGACGTACTACCTGCCCTGCCGCGTGCGCAACCGCGTCATCGCCTACCTGGGCATCAGCCGGAACGATCGCGGGGACTTCCTCACCAGCGACGATATCGAGTTGCTGCTCACCGTCTCGGGCTACATCGGGATTGCCATCGAGAACGCCCGGCTGTACCACTCGCTCGAGCGCAAGATGGAGGCCTACGAGCGGCTGAAGGAGTACAGCGAGAACATCGTCGAATCGATCAACGTGGGCATCCTGGCTGTGGATCTGGACGACCGTGTGGAGAGCTGGAATTCGCAGATCGAGCAGCTCACGGGCATCGTGCGCGACCAAGCGGTGGGCCACTCGCTCGCAGAGCTTTTTCCGAAGGAGCTGGCTGAGCAGTTCGACGCTATCCGCGGGCAGAACGGGATTCACCACATCTACCGTTTCGAGCTACGGCGGGGCCCGGCGGTCAAAGTGATCGCGATGCCGGATCCGGCCAACGGCCGCGGAAACGGCAAGCCGCACGAGGAAGAGGAAGCGGCGCAGCAGGAGACCATCGTCAACATCGCGGTGGCGCCGCTGGTGACGAAAGATTTCGAGCAGATCGGCCGGATCATCATCTTCGACGACATCACCGAGCGCGACGAGCTGGAGCGGCGGCTGGTGCAGGCCGACAAGCTGAGTTCGATCGGGCTGCTGGCGGCCGGCGTGGCGCACGAGGTGAACACGCCGCTGGCGGTGATCTCGACCTACGCCCAGATGCTCGGCAAACAGGTTTCCGGCGACGAGCAGAAGTCGCGGCTGCTCGAAAAAATCGCCAAACAGACATTCCGTGCCAGCGAGATCGTCAATTCGCTGCTCAATTTCTCCCGCACCTCGCCCACAGCGTTTGACGAGTTGAACTTGAATCGCGTGGTTCAGGAAAGCCTTGTCTTGATCGAACACCAACTGGAGAAGGCGCAAATCAAGGTACAATTGGAGTTGGAAGAGCACATCCCGGCGATCAAAGGGAATTCCGGCAAACTCCAACAGGTATTTTTGAATCTCTTCCTGAATGCGCGGGATGCGATGGGAGGCGGCGGAACATTGACGGTACGCACCCGCCAGACGGGGAACGCCGTGGGCGTCGACGTGGTCGACACGGGCCACGGCATCGACCCGGAAAACCTCTCCAGGATCTTCGACCCGTTCTTTACGACCAAGGCCGGACGTAAAGGGACCGGACTCGGATTGTCGGTGACCTACGGCATCGTGCGCGAGCACAATGGCGCCATTGAGGTCGACAGCCAGCCCGGCGAAGGGACGCGATTCCATCTGGAGTTCCCGCTGGCGAGGAAAGCGGTGCATGCCTGAGAACGAAGAAGCCGCTCCGTTCTTATCCAAAGGAAGAGTGCTCGTCGTCGACGACGAGGCCGACATCCGCGAGAGCCTGGAAACGCTGCTGACGATGGAGGGCTACGCCGTAGACCTGGCCCAGAACGGCGGGGACGGAATCCGGGCCACCGAATCGCGCGACTACGATCTGGTACTGCTCGATCTGATGATGCCGGACCGCTCCGGCATGGAAGTGCTGAAGGAAGTCCGGGCGCGCGACAAGGATCTGCCGATCTTCATGATCACGGCCTACGGCTCGACGCAGGTGGCCGTGGACGCGCTCAAATCCGGGGCGACGGACTATTTCCAGAAGCCCTGGGAGAACGACAAGCTGCTCATCGAAATCGAGCGCACGATCGCGGGCCGGCGGCTGGAGCGGGAGAATACGCAGCTCAAGCGCACCCTCAAGCAGCGCTACAGTTTCCCCAATATCGTCGGGAAAAGCGAGCGGATGGTGCGCATTCTGGACCTGGTGACCCAAGTGGCGCCGAGCCGCTCGACGATTCTGATCACCGGCGAGACCGGCACCGGCAAAGAGCTCATCGCCAAGGCGATTCACGCGAACTCGCCGCGCGCCGAGCAGATGTTCATCGCGGTGAACAGCGGTTCACTGCCGCCGGAGCTGCTGGAATCGACGCTGTTCGGCCACGTGAAGGGCTCCTTCACCGGCGCGATCGCGTCGCGGAAAGGGTACTTCGAGATCGCGAATCGCGGCACGATTTTCTTCGACGAGGTCGGCACCATCGGCGCGGAGACGCAGACCAAGCTGTTGCGCGTCATCCAGGAGAAGGAGTTCATGCCGCTCGGCTCGACCGAGGTGATGCGCGTGGATGTGCGCATCCTGGCGGCCACCAACGCGGACCTGCGCAAGCTGGTCGAGGAAGGGAGGTTTCGCGAGGACCTCTACTACCGGCTCAACGTCATCAATATTTCCCTGCCTCCCCTGCGCGAGCGCAAGGAGGACATGCCGGGTCTGGTCGAGCACTTCTTCGCCAAGTATTGCGTGGAGAACGAGAAGTTCCTGGACGCGAACCGGCGTTCCACGCTGCGCTTCGAGCCCGAGGCGATGCAAGTGCTGATGGACCACTCCTGGCCGGGCAACGTGCGGGAACTGGAGAACGTGGTGGAGCGGGCGGTGGTGCTGGCTTCGCAGCAGATCGTGACGGTCGACGTGCTGCCGGAGTACCTGCTGCACGCCGGCGGAATCCGGTTGCGCCACGACGAAGGGGCGGGACTGCCTTCGGACGCATCGCTGTTTGAGATTATCGCCGACTACGAGCGCCGGGTGATCCTGGAGCGTCTGGAGACCGCCAACTGGAGCCAGACCGACGCGGCCGAGGGCCTGCGGGTTCCCCTGTCGACGCTGAACCAGAAGATCAAGCGCCTGAATATCGAAATCCGCAAGAAATCCGAGCTGGCCAAAGCGGAAAAATCCGGTTAGTCAGAACCAGCAGCGGCTGTCGCTGACGCGGCCATCCCTGTCTGCTTTACCCCGAAGCATCAATAGAAGCGGGCAATGCTATCGCGATAGAAACCGGGCGGTCCCGGTGCGATCGTGGCCGGCGCCCAATCGATGCGGTAGTCCGCATGGAACGATCGCACCAGACGCGGAATGGCCTCTGGATCGCCAGGTAGGTGATACGTGCAAATACTCATGCGCGGCCTGAATCGCGTGATGGTGGCGCGGCCCCCGGTCAAGGCCTGTTTCTCCGCACCCTCAATATCCATCTTGATCAGGTCCACTCTGTCGAGGTGCA
>Ga0062382_10000263_pt1 | contig 12694 bp, 8 predicted proteins | sample DOMMetBare2Fresh_FD_59507 | JGI IMG/M metagenome (GOLD analysis project Ga0062382, IMG submission 59507) | Wetland sediment microbial communities from St. Louis River estuary, USA, under dissolved organic matter induced mercury methylation -... | ecosystem: Environmental > Aquatic > Freshwater >... | reverse complement strand
GCGTGCTCGTTTCCCAACGCAGCCCGTAGTTGAGCGTCAGCCGCGATGTGACGCGCCATTCGTCCTGCGCGTATACTGCAAAGTCGACGTTGCGCAGGCCGCGATTCATGTCGCCGCCGCCCTGAAAGAACACCACCGGGAACCCGAGGAGGAAGCTCGCGAACGGATCGCTGGCCGGAAACGGAGCGAACACGAAGAAGCCGTTGGAAGCGATGCCCTCGGTCATGTTGACCTGGTTGCGGCGCAGCTCCGCGCCCCCCTTGAGACTGTGGGCGCCGCGGATGTGCGACAGCGCATCGGACAGCTCATAGGTATTCTGCGCCGTATCGCGCGGGCCGGTGATGGGGCCGCCAACGCTCGCATAGCCGCTCACGATCAGGAACGGCGGGCCTTGCGCCGCCGCCAGCGTGCTGTCGTAGTTGAAGCCCAGCTCGCGCGGCGAGGTCCGGTTCAGCGGCTTGTCTGCGTTGAACACGTTCCGGAAGAAGCCCGCGCGCACGTTGTTGATGGTGGCGCCGCTGAACAGGTGCGTCTCCGACAACGCGACGCTCCGGACGCTTACGTCCTCGCCGACCGGGAAACCCGGCACGTTTGCGCCCGCCACGGACAGGGGATTGACGTTCGCGCTGGCCGCACGCACGTACCGCATCGAGAGTTGGTCCCGTTCGTTGAAGATGTGGTCGAAGCGCAGTGCGCCCTGGTCCGCAGCATTGCGCATCACCTGGGTGGTCACGAACAGGTTCGGCCCGGCGTTGGCGTGCGGATAGAAATCGACGAGGCGAAGCGCGGCGGCGTTCAGCAGCGGCCCGGGAATTCGGTTGTTCGGAAACGGCTGGCCGCTGAAGTAGTCGATCAGTGGAACGGGCTGGCCGGTCTGCGGATCGCGCAGCCCCGAGAAATCGCCGCTACGCTCGGCGTCGCTGGGTACGGTGGCGCCCTGCGTGACGCCCTGCCGGTTGCGGAAGCCTTCGTAGTTCATGAAGAAGAAGTCGCGGTTGCGGCGAACGGGTCCGCCCACTGTGGCGCCGAACTGGTTCTGCTTCAACGGCTCGACGGTCGCGGCGAAGAAGTTGCGCGCGTCCAGAACATCGTTGCGGAGAAACTCGTAGAGCGCGCCGTGAAACTCGTTGCCGCCCGATCGTGTGACGACCGTTGTGGTTGCGCCGCTCGAGCCGCCGTATTCGGCGGGCGCCGTCTGGGTGAGAATGCGGAACTCCTGGATTGCGTCCACCGGCGTCCTGAGCGCATAGCCTCCGTCCACACGGTTCACATTGGTGACTCCGTCGAGCAGGTAGTTGTTCGACTCCGGCCGCTGGCCGTTGACGGCGTACGCCTGGCCGGCGCGCAGCGATCCGCCCGCCTCCGCCAAGCCGGCCGTCATCGGTGCGACGCCAGGCTGGAGCAGTCCGAGCTGTGTGAAATTGCGGCCGTTCAGCGGCAAGTCCAGCAGCTCACGCCCAGTGACCACGTCTCCGATCGCGTTCGATCCCGACTCCACCAGCGGCGCGGCGCTGCCGACGTTGACTACCTCTTTTTCCTGCGCCACCTGGAGCTGAACGTCAATCCGCGCGGTCCGGCTCACGTTGAGCTGGATGCCGGACCGGACGTATTCGGCGAAGCTGGGAGCGCTCACGTGCAGTTCGTATTCGCCGATGGGCAGGGAAAGGTGATAGGCGCCGGCGCCGGTGGTGATCTGCGACCGCGTGTAACCAGTCGCGGCCGAAGCAGCCCGAACCACTGCGCGGGCGATCACGCTGCCCGACGGATCTGTTACCTGCCCCTCCAACGTCGCGCCCGTATCCTGCGCGTAGACGGCCGCGCACACCAAAAGCGCCAGTACGGACTTCCTCATCTGGCTGGATACCCCCTCTGTATTGGGGTCAGAATAACGCAACAATGGCGGCTTGGCAATACTGCAAACGTACTATCGGCGCTCCACTTTAGACCGCTCGCGATGGCGGCGACCTTCGCGCGGCGGCCTCCGTGGGCACTCGCTGGTGGCGTCCAATCGGACCCATGGGCCGCCAATCCCGCTTGTCCTCTTCGTTCGCTAGAACGAATACGGTTCGAGAATCAGCTTGGCGCCTTGAACGTTCTTGACCCGAGCTTTGCCGACGGGCGCTGGCGCGGACGCGGCCCAGTACTGGAGCGGATGCGCACCCTGCACGTTCCCGCTTGACCCGGATGACAGCGTCTCCCACGGGACGAAGATCGTCTGCACCGGTCCGGCGAAAGCCATTCCGATTGCGCCGATCAGCCTCTCCGCTTCCCCGGGTGCGCCCGCCGAGAGGCGAACCATTCGGTCTATGGGCGCAAACAGCAGGATAAGGCCGGGGCCTTTAGCAACCGGATGCATCCGGCCTAACCGGAAGATCACGGCGCGCTCGTCCTCTCTGAGGATCTTGATCGACGCCACCAGATAGACGGCCGCCAGGATCAGCACAATCAACGCTGGGTTCATCATGGTGAGTATAGTCGGTCTGGACAAGCCCCGACGGCATAGCCTACCCTGGGAATCTGTGTCGATCCCGGCGTCAGCGGCGGAGTTCCTGGCCGGCCAGACTGAGCGCGTGCGCGCGATGCGGCCGAAGAAACGCATTGTGTTTTCCGACGGCGGCGATCCGCGCGTGCTGGCGGCCGCCGAACGGCTGGCTCGCGAGGGTCTGGTGGATTCGATCCTGATCGGGGCGAAACCCGCGAGCGCTCCCAACGGCCTTCAGTTTATCGATCCTGAGACCGCGCCGCAGGCGGCCAGGTACGCCACTTTGTACGCCGAGCGGCGGCGCGGCCTCTCCCTTACCGACGCCGAAGCGCTGAGGCAAGCGCGGCGTCCGCTCTGGTTTGCGGCGCTGATGGTGGCGGCGGGCGACGCGGACGGCACGGTGGGGGGCGCCTCCAACACCACGGCGGAAACCGTGCGCGCTGCGTTGCACACGATCGGCCCGGCGCCCGGCGTGCGCACGGTCTCCGGCTTTTTCGTGATCGCTCTGCCGGACCGCTCCTGGGGACACAAAGGCCTGCTCGTGATGGCCGACTGTGCGGTGGTGGTCGACCCGACCGCGGCTCAACTCGCCGATATCGCGCTCGCCGCCGCGGCCAGCGCCGAAACGCTGCTTGGCGTTCAGCCGGTAGTCGCGCTGCTCTCGTTCTCGACCAAAGGCAGCGCGCGCCACGCCGAAGCGACCAAGGTGGCGGAGGCGCTCAAACTGGTGCGCGCGCAGGCGCCGCAACTGGAGGTGGACGGCGAGTTGCAGGCCGACGCCGCGCTGGTGGCGGCTATCGGCCGCGCGAAATCGCCGGACTCGCTGGTTCCGGGCCGCGCCAACACGTTGATCTTCCCCAACCTCAACTCGGGCAACATCGGTTACAAGCTGACAGAGTGGCTGGGCGGCGGCGCGGCGATCGGTCCGCTGCTCGAGGGCTTGGCGAAGCCCGCCAACGACCTCTCGCGCGCCTGCACCTCCGACGAGGTCTACAGTGTGGCGGTGATCACCGCGGCGCAGTGCGGCGGCAAATGAAGGTCCTGGTTCTCAACGCCGGCAGCTCCACAATCAAGTACCAGTTGTTCGCCGCCGGCGCCGGCCAGGAACGCGTACTCGCGCGCGGCATGGTGGATCGTATCGGCCAGACCACGCCCGATCACGCCGCAGCCGTTAAGAAGGCGTTGGATGAGTTGCAGTCGCTCGGCGAGATCGAAGCCGTGGGCCACCGCATCGTGCACGGGGGCGAGTATTTCTCGGACCCGGTGCGGATCGACGAAGCGGCGGTCGAGCGCATACGAGAGTGCGCCACTCTGGCGCCGCTGCACAATCCACCCAGCCTGAGCGCGTACGAAGCCTGCCGGGAGCGCTTGCCGCATGCGGTGCACGTGGCGGTCTTCGACACGGCGTTTCACCAAACGCTCGCGCCCGCGGCCTACACCTACGGTCTCCCGTACGAGATGTGCGCGCGGCACAAGCTGCGCCGGTACGGCTTTCACGGGACCTCTCACCGCTACGTGGCGCTGCGCTTCGCCGAAATCCACGGCCGGCCCGTCGAGGATTTCAAGCTCATTACGTGTCATCTGGGCAACGGCTGCTCCGTGTGCGCGATCGGCCGCGGGCGCTCTGTGGACACCTCGATGGGCCTGACGCCGCTCGAAGGCCTGCTGATGGGCACGCGCGCCGGCGACACGGATCTGGGCGCCGCACTCCACATCATGAAGTGGGAGCAGCTCGGCGTCGAAGCGATGGATTCGCTGCTGAATCACCAGTGCGGTCTGCTGGGGATTTCCGGCGTCTCGAACGACATGCGCACACTGCTCGAGTGCGCCCAAAACGGGGACGCGCGCGCCGGCTTGGCCATCGACGTATTCTGTCACCGCATTCGCAAGTACCTCGGCGCGTACTTCGCGACGCTCAATGGCGCGGACGCGGTGATCTTCACCGCCGGCATCGGAGAGCGCGCGCCGCGGATACGCGCCGCGGCCTGCGGGTCGCTTGAAGCGCTGGGAATCCGCATCGATCCCGCGCGCAACGACTCCGCCGTGGGCTGCGAAGCCGACATCTCGGCCGACGGGGCGGCAACGCGCGTCTGGGTGATCCCAACCAACGAAGAACTCCTCATCTGCCGCGATACGGTGCGGTGCATCCAAGCGGGCTGATTCGGGGACAAACCCAGCGGGTGCAGTCCGATAAGGAAACAGAGGAGCTAGGCGTTTGTGTGCACTTTGCCCGCCTAGGATACCGTGACATATGTCGTCCCATTCGCCCATTTCGCTCGCGTTTCTGCTTTGTTTTCTGCCGGTTGTCGCTTCTTGTCAGGCGCCGCCGAACGAGGAGGCGCTGTTCCAGGACATGCCGGTCGTCGAGGCGGCCGCCCTGCACGCCCAGAGTCTCGCGGACACGCCGGCCAGCGCAACGGTGATCACCCAGGATGAAATCCGCAAGTACGGCTTCCGGACTCTGGCGGAGGCGCTCTCGAGCGTACGCGGCTTCTACACCATCAGCGACCGCAACTACTACTTCGTGGGATTGCGGGGGCTCAATCTGCCCGGCGACTACACCACCCGGATTCTGGTCATGATCAACGGTCACTACATGACGGACCGTGTTTACGGCTCCGCCGGGTTATTCGGTCAGGATTTCGGACTCGACATGGAACTGGTGCACCGGATTGAGGTCGTCCGCGGCCCGTCTTCTGCGCTCTACGGCAGCAACGGAGTGCTGGCGACCATCAACGTGGTGACCAAGTCGCCGGCGGAGTTTGAGCGCGGCCTCGTGAGCGCGGAGACGGGATCGTTGGGGGAGAAGAAGGCGCTGGCCGCCGCGGCGGTGGATCTCGGCCATGGCGCCAACCTGCTCGTATCGGGATCGGTGTTCAATAACCGGGGGCCGGACCTGTACTTCGCCGAGTTCGACCAGCCGCAGTTCAACAACGGCCGCATCAACGGCGCGGATGGCGAGCGGGGCTACCACAGCTTCGCCAACCTGATCTGGCGCAATTGGAGTTTCCTCGCCCTGGTGAACAACCGTGAGAAACAACTTCCCATCTCGTGGGGCGATTTCGCTTTTGGCGACCGGGGAGCCCGGAGTTGGGACGGGCGCAACCTCGTAGAGGCGACCTATACCAGGCAGACTCGCGGAGAGGGGCAGTTGCAGTGGCGGTGCGCCTACGACTGGTATTCCTACCGCGCCAGCTATCGAAAGAACGACGGTTCCGCGATCGGCGACAACCGGGATCTGAGCCGCGCAAACTGGCTGAGCTCGCGGCTCACCTACCGCCGTAGCGCCGGCGCGCTCGGCGATGTGACTGTGGGCGGAGAGGTGACCAGGGACGTGATCACGGATCAACGCAACTTCGATGTCGCGCCGCAGCCGTTGGAGTACATCTCGATCAAGAGCCCCGACACCGCCGTGGGCCTCTTCGTGCAAGACGAGCTGCGGTGGAGCCGGCGCTGGGCGGCGAACCTGGGTGTCCGATTAGACAGTTCGCGCAACTTCGGCAGCGTGCTGTCGCCGAGATTGGCCGTGCTTTACCAGCGCTCTCCGAAGACCACGCTGAAACTCCTCTACGGCCGCTCATTCAGGAATCCCACTGCATACGAGGCGTTCTTTACCGATGGCGATACGCAGATCTCCAACCCGAGCGCGCGCCAGGAGTCCGCGGACACGTTCGAGACCGTGCTCGAGAAGAAGGTCCGTCCGGGGCTGGAGGTTTCCGTCAGCGGCTACTACTACCGGCTGAGGGATTTTCTCGAGATCGTGTGGGTAGCGGAGAATGCCGGCCAATACCAAAACATCTCTCGCGTCGAAGCCGGCGGCGGGGAGCTCGAGGTCAAGGGAAAACTGCCGCACTCGATCGAAGCCCAGGCAAGTGTGGCGCTGCAAGCCAACGTGCGCCGGCCGGAGGGAGGCAGGCTGCCGAACTCGCCGGTGGCGATCGGCAAGTTCCAGTTCGCCATTCCGCTGCGGTCGAAGGTGACGCTGAGCTCGGGCGGTCAGTACATGAGCGCCAGGGACACACTGCAGCAACAGACGCTCGGCCCGGCGTTTCGGTGGGATTGGACGGTTTCCACGAGCCGCTGGCGGAGGAACCTCGACCTGGAGGCAGGAGTTCGCAATCTGCTGAACAACCGTTACCGCGATCCGGTGGCGCTCACCACGCTCGTGGATTCGCTGGAGCAGAACGGACGGACCGTGTTCCTGAAGCTGGCGCTGAGAATCGGCGAGTAACGCCGGCTTGAGGATGGTGTTCGGATGGAGGCGTGAGAAGTGAACAGCCCCGGACAGAACTGCCCGAGTAAATGGAGCCGCCGGGAGGCGCTCCTGCTGCTGGGGCTGGGTTGTGTCCGCGCGTACGGCCAGCCGAAGGGCAAGGTTCTGGTGGTCGCCACGTCGGCGGCCGGGCCGTATGGGATGGCCCTGGAAGGCCTGCGGTCTGGGCTGACCCGGGGCGGTCAGACGATGGTGATGATCGATCTGTCGTCATCCGCAATTCCCGCAGGCGGGCTGGGCGAGTGGATCCAGATGCAGCGGCCCGACCTGATCGTGGCGGTCGGTTCCAAGGCGCTGCGGGTAGTGGCGTCCGCGGGCCGTCAGACCCCGGTGATCTCTACGATGGTTCTGGGGCCGCCGTCCTCTGACAACCTCTACGGCGGTGCAGTGGCCGTGCTTGGTCTGGAGCCGGCGCCGGAGCGCTGGCTGGAACGGCTGTCCACGCTGTTGCCTGGCCTGCACCGGCTGGGGATCTTGGCGGGCAAGGCGACGTCCGTCTCGACGCTGGACACCATCGAGGCGTGCGCAAATCAGATGGGCTACACCGTCCGGCGCGTTCAGTGCTCCGACGTCTCTGAGGCCCTGGCGGCGATTTCGGAAATGGCCGGGCGGGTAGACCTGGTCTGGTGCGCGCCGGATAGCACGCTGTTCAACGACGCCACTGTGAAACCACTGCTGCTGGCGGCCCTGCAACGGCAGTTGCCGGTGATCGGATTCTCCGAAGCCTTCGTGCGCTCCGGCGCGTCCGTTGGTTTCTTCCCCGACTTTGAGGACGTCGGCCTGCGCACGGCGGAAACGGCGCAGAAGGTGTTGAGCGGCGGCGCGGTGGCGAGCTTCCAGGCGCCGCGGACGGTGAGAGTGGCGGTGAACGAACGTGTGGCGAGGATTCTCGGGCTGCGGCGCCAAATGGCGGACCCGAAAGCGGCGGAGGCGCTGATGATCCGATGAAGCCGTGGTCCCGGCGTTCCAATTCGGAGCGGCATCAGAGCCTGCTGACGCGCGCCGCGGCGGGCAACTTCGTTCTGCTGACGCTGGCCGCGGCGCTGCTCTCCGCCCTGTTGTTGCTCAGCCTGAGCCGCGCGATTCAGGCGCAGATGGAACTGCGCGCCAAGTCCTTGGCGGGCTTTCTCGCCGGGCAGTCCGGTTTCGACCTGCTGATCGGAAACCGGGAGGGTCTGGAACGCCTTGCCGGGAGCGCAGTGCGCGAGGAGGATGTGCTGTTTGTCGTGATCAGCGATTCGGCGGGTGAGATCCGCATCCAGGCCGCCTCGCAAGGCTTCGACGCGTCGCGGATCGCGAAGGGAGTCTCGGAGCAGCCGCTCTTCCGCATGCGGCCCGTCCGCCACGTGGAGGTGGCGCGGGCCGTGTTGCAGCCGGCCGCTCAGTCGGTGTTTGGCCTTGAGCAGGAGGCGCCGGGCGGCGCTCCGCTGGGCGTGGTGCGCGTCGGACTCTCGATGGCGCGGTACGACGAGATGAGATCGCGGGCGATCCTCACCGTTTCGCTGGCTGCGCTCCTCTGCATCGGCGTCATCGTGGGAGTCCAGCACTGGAATCTGAGGCGCCTGCTGAAGCCGCTGCGGGAACTGATCGCCTTCACTCGGACGGTTTCGGAAGGCGACCTCAGCAGAGAGGCGCCCGTCCGACGACGGGACGAGGCCGGCGACCTCGCCATCGCCTTCAATGAGATGATCGAGGGTCTGCGGTCGCGGCAGGAACTGACCCTCCGCATGCGGGAGGTGGAGGCTTCGCAACGCCTGCGGAGCGAATTTCTGGCCAACATGAGCCATGAGATCCGCACGCCGATGAACGGGATCATTGGGCTGACCGACCTGACGCTGCAAACGCACTTGAACGAAGAGCAGCGCGACTACCTGACCACGGTGCGCGCCTCGGCGGGCTCGCTGCTGACGGTTTTGAACGACATCCTTGACTTCTCGAAGGTCGACGCCGGAAAGCTCGAACTGCGGCCGGTGGCGTTCGATCTCTGGGAAACCCTGTGCCAGGCGGGGCGCACCTTGGCGGTGTCCGCGTGCAACAACGGACTGGAAATCGTCTGCGACGTAGCGCGCGAGGTCCCGCGGACGCTGGTCGGCGACGCGGTACGGCTCAGGCAGATCCTGTTGAACCTCATGGGCAACGCCGTGAAATTCAGCCGCCAGGGTCAGATCGTCGTAAAGGTCGATCCGGAAGAGTGCGTAGGCAGCGCTGTGACGCTGCGTTTCGCGGTCAGCGATACAGGCGTCGGCATCCCGGAGGACAAGCTCCAGCACATTTTCGAGCCTTTTACCCAGGTGGATTCGTCTGCTACGCGCAGCTATGGCGGCACGGGCTTGGGTCTCGCGATCTGCTCGCAATTGTCGAAGCTTCTCGGCGGAAAGATTGGCGTGACGAGCCAGGTAGGGCACGGCAGCACATTCCATTTCACGGCGCGGTTTGAGATTCTCGCCGAGCAGCCGGCTCCGCAGACGCCACTGGAGCTGGCCGCGCTTCAGGCGTTCGTCGTGGACGACAATGCGGAGACGCGCCGTGTGATCGCGAAGTTGCTCGAGCGCTGGGGCGTGGGGGCGGCTGAGTTCCCGACCATTGAGGCCGCCGAACGGGCCATCGCCGCGGATTCGGGGGGCGCGGGGCGAGACCGTATAGCGCTCGTGGATCACGATCTGCTCGCCGCATCGGACGGTGCGGCGAACGCCAGCGAGCAACCTGGCCTGATCGAGGTCTTCCCGGTCCGGCTCGGATTGGCCCCCTGGCGCACAACACAATGCATCGTCAAACTGCAGAAACCCGTGGAGCCGGGTGAGCTTCAGAGAGCTCTTCGCGCCGCGCTCGCCTCGCGAGACGGCCGGGTGGAGGAGAACAGGCTGACGGCGCCTGTCACGCCGTCGCCGGACGCCGCCGCCGGTTTGCGCATTCTGCTGGCTGAAGACAACCTGGTCAATCAGAAGCTGGCAAAGCGGCTGCTCGAGAAACGGGGACACTCGGTGACGCCGGTGATGAACGGGCGTGAGGCGCTCGAGGCCATCGCAAAGCAGTCGTTCGACCTCGTACTCATGGACGTGCAAATGCCGGAAATCGACGGCCTGAAGACTACGGCCGAGATCCGCCGCCGGGAGCGGCTCAGCGGAGGCCATACGCCGGTTCTGATTGCAACCGCGCACGCCATGAGCGGCTACCGCGAGCAGTGTCTCGAGGCCGGCGCCGACGGCTACATCTCCAAACCGATCAACCCGAGCGAACTGACGGCCGCCATCGAGCAGGTCCTCCAAGCGGCTCGCGTGCAATAGAGGGAGTTGAGATCTCAAGCGCTGACTGGTTCGAGCGCGGCCAGCGCGCGCCGGCAAACCTCGGCGCGCCGCCCGCGTTTGTCCTTGCGGAACCGCTGGAGCGTCTCCTCATCGAGCGGCGGCAGCAGGTCGAAGGTGACGTTCGCCGGCTGATAGTGCGCGGGGTCGGCGCCAGAGACGTAGCGGCAGAGCGATCCCATCGCCGTCTCCGGGGGCATGGCGCGCGGCTGTTCTCCGCGGGCGAGCGCGGCCGCGTTCCGTCCGGCAATCAGCCCGGTGGCGATCGATTCCACGTACCCTTCGACGCCCGAGATCTGCCCCGCAAACAGCACGCGATCCTGACTTTGTAACTGGAGTGTGGGCGTGAGCAGCGCCGGGGCGTTGATGTACGTATTGCGATGCACCTGGCCGAAGCGAACGAACTCGGCGCGTTCCAACCCGGGGATCATGCGCAGCACGCGCGCCTGCTCGCCGTACCGCATATGGTTCTGAAACCCGACCAGGTTGTAGCTGTCGGCTCGCAGGTTCTCCTGGCGCAATTGCACGACGGCGTAGGGACGCCGGCCGGTGCGCGGGTCCCTGAGACCCATCGGCTTCATCGGCCCGAAGCGCAGGGTGTCGCGCCCGCGCCGGGCGATCTCCTCGATGGGCAGGCAGGCCTCAAAATACGGCGTGCCGCCCGGGATGTGCTCACCTACGCTCGCGGCGGCGAGCAGCGCGTCCACGAAGCGTTCGTACTGTTCCCGGTCGAACGGGCAGTTCAGGTAGTCGCCGGAGCCGTCGAGCGATTTGCCGTAGCGGGAAGCGCGAAACGCCACGCTCACATCCACCGAATCGGCTTCGACAATCGGGCTGATCGCATCGTAGAAGAAGAGGCGCTCCGAACCGGTGAGCTGCGCGACCGCGGCCGCTAGCGCGTCGCTGGTGAGCGGGCCGCTGGCGATCACCACGACTCCATCGGGGATCGCAACCACCTCCTCGCGCCGCAGTTCGATCCCGGGGTGCGCCGCCACTGCCTCGGTAGCGCGCCGGGCGAACGCATCGCGATCCACTGTCAGTGCGTGTCCTCCGGGCACGCGCGCCTCCGCCGCAGCGCGGAGCAGCAGCGAGCCAAGCCGCCGCAATTCCTCCTTCAGTAGCCACGGCGCCGAGTCTTCCTGTTCGGTCTTGAGGGAGTTGCTGCAAACGAGTTCGGCGAGGCGGTCCGTCTGGAGCGCGGGCGTCTGCCGCGCGGGCCGCATTTCGTGAAGAACGACCCGACACCCGGCGCGCGCCGCTTGCCACGCGGCTTCGCTGCCCGCAAGTCCGCCGCCGACGATGTGAATGGGGTGGATCAAAGGACTCCTGCTCCATTGTATCCACCCCGACGGAAGGATCAGCCGTGCTGGCACTGCGCCATCTTCGACATCATGGCGTCCATCGCCTTCTGCATTTCCTCGCGGCTCACGTCCTTGATGTGCGTCAAGAGGCCCCAGGAGTGCCCGAACGGATCTTTGACCTTGGAGTAACGATCGCCCCAGAACATGTCTTCCGGTTTCATTTCGCTCTCGGCGCCCGCCGAGACCGCACGGTTGTATGCCGTGTCGACGTCTTCCATATAGACGTTCAGCGATACTGTTGTTCCACCTAGCGACTCGGGCGCGCGGAGCGGACTTTGCGGCCACTCGTCGCTCAACATGATTATTGAGTTGCCGATACGCAATTCGGCGTGCCCGATCTTATCGCCGGCGGTCAGGCGACTGATCTCGGCGGCGCCGAAGGCCCTCTTGTAGAAATCAATCGCCTTGGCGGCGTCCCGCACCACCAGGGCGGGAGTGACAGTGTGATACCCCTCTGGTATTGGCTTTCCCATGTATCCCCTCCTTGAGTTGACGGAATCGATCCGTCCCTCTTAGTCTACGCACTGGGCGCAGGCCAGAGAAACCCGGGAATGTAAAATAATCCCATGGTGCATCCCGTCCAGCCCGATCAGATCCGTCAAGCCGCCGAACGCATACGCCCCATTGCGCACCGCACTCCTGTGATGACTTCTCGAAGCTTCGGCGACCAAGCAGAAGTGCATACTTACTTCAAGTGTGAGAGTTTCCAGCGGGGTGGTGCGTTCAAAATTCGCGGCGCGGCGAACTTCATCTTTTCGATCGCGCCCGCGGACCTTTCGCGCGGTGTGGTGACGTACTCTTCCGGCAACCACGCGCAAGCGGTCGCGATTGCGGCGCGCCATGTTGGAGCGCAGGCGACAATCGTAATGCCGCTCGACGCTCCCAGGTCGAAGGTGGAGGCCACCCGTTCCTACGGCGCGCGGATCGTCACGTATGACCGGCTGGCCGAAAGTCGCGAGGCCATCGGCGCGCGCATTGCGGCCGAGAGCGGCGCGACGCTCGTTCCACCATACGATCATCCCTGGACGATTGCCGGGCAGGGAACGACTGCGCTCGAACTGCTCGCGCAGGTCCCCGAGCTGGATGCACTGGTGGCGCCGGTCGGCGGCGGCGGCTTGCTCTCCGGATGCGCCATCGCAGCCCGCAACGTGAATCCGCACATCCGCATCTTTGGCGTTGAGCCTGCGGACGCCAACGACACTTGTCTCTCGTTCCGCGCCGGCCGGCGCATCGGCATTCCTCCGCCGGCGACACTGGCGGACGGCTTGCGCGCCCC
>Ga0062382_10000250_pt1 | contig 12901 bp, 17 predicted proteins | sample DOMMetBare2Fresh_FD_59507 | JGI IMG/M metagenome (GOLD analysis project Ga0062382, IMG submission 59507) | Wetland sediment microbial communities from St. Louis River estuary, USA, under dissolved organic matter induced mercury methylation -... | ecosystem: Environmental > Aquatic > Freshwater... | reverse complement strand
TCCTCGGTAGTGCTATCACCTCTCCGCCTAACTCCTAGCACTTCGTACCTCAGCATTCAGCCCGCGAGCATGGCAGATTCCGGCAACGGCATTATTTGTCCGCGACTCAAGCATACAAAAATCGCTATAGCCGTCCATGTCTACGTCCGCCGTCCCCCATCCCACGACCTTATGATAGAAATCTCTCAATTGTGAGGCATTCTCAACCGTTAAATCCGCCCAGCCGATCGAGCCGATTTTCCCGTTATTTTGTTCGCTCATAAACTCTCTCTCTCTCGTCAGACCCAAAATCTCTTAATAGATAGCAGTATAAAAGCTCGCTAATGATGACTTCAAACATTGCGTCTAACCGCTCCGATTGACGTCGGCCGAGCGAGGTACTACGGGCTGCACGAGATGCTGTCGCGGCGTCGCGCAACGCCAGGCCGATGTGTCGAGTTAGCAGGTGACCGTCGACGCGCCAAACACCTGCGGGTTTCGGTGCGGATCTCTAAACAAAATCGTGGACCGAGAGCCTTTCGCTGTGAATCACAGAAGGTGGATCGAACAATCAGCAATCCGCAACTCTTTGCAGCCCCTATTGGATCATAGGCCGCGCTCTTGCAGCATGAGTCTCAAATACCAGATCAAGCAGGAAAAGCAAAGAACAAAAGCGGTCTCTAAGATAGTGCTCAGGCCACGACGTGGGGACTGGCAAACAATTCGATGACCCAGTAAACAAAGGCCAGGCGCTGGCGCGCAAAATGCTTGCTTCAATTGCTGGTGATCGGTAAAACTTACCGCGATGCTCTTTTGTCGACATCGAGACCGGCAAAGACATCGTAGGTGCGTGTTACAAACTGAACTGGCCCTGCCACCGTCGTTTCTCGTTGAATGGGTCTGCTTTGCCGCAGTCATTCTGGATAACCGCCTGACCTTCAACAGACACTTCTCTGACGTTCGTGTGACAAATGGGTTCTGAGCGAATGTCCGTCCAGACTGTCATTGACGACTATTCACGGCAATACCGTTACCGCTCATGGCCGCTCGTTTTTGATGCCATGCCAAATTGTGACGGACACACTGTGTTGGACCTTGGGTGCGGAATTGGAGACCTGGCGATTGATCTAGCGCTGCGAGGGGCGCGGGTGATTGGTGTAGACGCTAACGAAGGATTCCTCCAGTTCGCCCGTGGCCGATCCATCAAAAATGCGGAATTTCGCGCTGCTGACTTGCGATCAATGGCCGAGTTGAATTTGCAAGTGGATGGGATTTGGTCCAGCTTTACTGCAGCGTATTTCCCAAATTTCGATGAGACACTCAGTGCGTGGACAAAATGTCTGCGGCCTGGCGGTTGGATGGTGCTTACGGAGATTGATGACTTATTTGGACACGAGCCGCTCTCGGAAAGGACGCGATTACGGCTGGCTGACTATACGAGAGACTCGTTGGTGAATTTCCGGTACGATTTTCACATGGGCCGAAAGTTGGCCAGCGCTCTCCGACGGGCTGGCTTTATCGTTACAAAAGAACTTACTTTGCCCGACACAGAACTCAGTTTCGCGGGCGCGGCAGGAGCTGACGTCATTGCTGCATGGCGAACTCGATTCGACAGAATGAATCTACTTCGTAGCTTCTGCGGTGCGGAAATGGACGCGGTCCGAGACGATATATCGTTTCTTTCCCCTGGACGTGAATTGGTTCGGCAACGACTTGCGCGTAACGCGAGCCGCCCCGGAGTATTCTCGCGCTCTTGGCACTCGCGTAATAAAAATTGAAGACAAGCTGCTAACTCAAGTGAAAACGACGCTCAATCAGCTTATTCCACAGGGCGAGACGGAAGGGTACGCTCTCAATGCCAGCGCGTTTTTTATACTCAGCGCAGAAGCTCTAAATGCACTCGGTATCACGAAGAGTTTGGCAACCACGCGCTGGACGCTTGCAGATGACAAGGGCAAGCAAATCACGCTTGCCATCACCTCCGTTGCCCAAAGATACCGCGACATCAAGATGCTTCCAGCCGTCACCAACCAGCCGCTTTATTTGCAACGACCAGAGGAAGAATTTTGGTACACATATCTTTCCGATGCGCAGACTGTCTTCTTGAACTTCAAGGCTTACCCGCAAAACTTCAAGGAAGCCGTCCAAGGATTGATGGATTTCATAGACCGGCATCGCACCAAACGACTTGTTGTTGATATGCGTCAAAACGGAGGAGGCGATTTTACAAAAGTTCGCGCCTTTCTCATTCCTGCGCTAAAACAACGCCCTGCACTCAACAAGCGCGGAAATCTCTTCGTCGTCACCGGGCGCGAGACCTTTTCCGCCGCGATGACTAATGTTGTTGATTTCCGGAAAGAAACCAAAGCTATTCTTGTCGGCGAACCAACTGGAGCCAGACCCAATGGCTATCAGGAGAAACGCGAGTTGATTCTTCCCAATTCCGGCTTGCGAGTTTCGTACTCGGCTGAGTACTACCAATTTCAGGAGAAGGATACGCCAGCAGTAATGCCAGACAAAAAAATTAACCTAAAATGGGCGGCGTACAAAGCAGGACGCGATCCAATAATGGAATGGATTCGTTCCTCTGGCGCTAAATAATCAGTTCTTGCGATCATCTAGCATCAGCGACCGCGTCCCGCACGACACGCTGGCCAAGGCGCCGTTGTTAGTAATCGATTTCCTGATTTTCTCAAGACTTGTGATGCGCACTGCACTCGACCAACGAGATATGCTGCTTGACGCGTGGAGGACCAACAACCGCGTCACCACGTTCCTCGTCGAGCACTTACCCCCCGAGCTATGGGTCGCCACAGTGCCGGGCGCTCCACGCCGAACCGTGCGCATGATTGCCGGCCACCTGCACAACGCACGGTGTATGTGGATCAAGACGCTGGGCAAGGAACACGGGATCGCCGTGCCGCGAGCGGTCAATCGACACAAGGTTAAACCGCAGGAGCTGATTTCAGCCCTGGGCCACAGCAGCCGCGGAATTATTGGCTTGCTGACGCTCGGTTGTGACCAGGGCGGCACAATCCCCAGCTCCTCGTCGTACACCTGGCGTAACCTTCCCCTCGACGTCGGACATGTTCTAACCTATTTCGTCACCCACGAGGGGCATCATCGCGGGCAGATTGTCATGCTCGCCCGACAGTTGGGCTATCGTTTGCCCGCGGAGATTACAGGTGGTCTTTGGCAATGGTCGAAGCGCGCCAGGGAAGCTCGGAGCTAGTTTTCGCCGGCGCCGACCTACGATCAACGCGAGGGGTGTGAAGAATGCCAAGAATGCGCGACCAGCGGTTGTCGACGCCGCTGACGTTGCGAATAGTGTGATATTCTTCCGACTCCGCAATGGTTTCTTCTCCGTTGCTTTTTGATTGGCCGCCAAAATCGCGCCAACGCATCGACCGGAGGTTCTTATTTCGGAGCCCGCGTGAGTCGGGTTGGCCTCGAGACTAATGAAAAACTCAGTGACACGAATGGTCTTTTTCGTGATTCCCTTCCTGCTCGGCGCGGGTACGGTTAACGCTGAATCCTGGAGAGGAATTACTCCCTTGCAGTCCACGCGTGCCGACGTGGAAAGGCTACTGGGAAAACCGCTTCCCGCCAAGCTGAGTTTTTATGTAACCTACCAACTCGAAAGCGAAGAGGTGCGCGTCCAATATGCTGACCGAAATCTCTGTACCCGGGAGGACCAGTGTAGTTGCCGAGTGCGAGACAACACGGTCCTTCACATAGTCGTGCGCCCCAAAACTGCTATCAGCTTTTCTTCCCTGGAATTGGATAAATCCAGGTTTCATCCCATTGTCAACCCCGAAAATGCAAACAACGTGGCTTATTCTAACTTTAACGCTGGGGTTATGTACGTAATATCGAAACGGGACGATCTGGTTCAGTATGTCCAGTATGGCCCAACGGCCAAAGACTGCGAAGCGGCTTTGAGATCGCCACGGTTACCTGATTGAGCGGTCCCTGGTCTTTCGTTTTTTAAAACAGGTTGAGAATAAGGAGAACGATATGCTTAACAAATTGGCTTCCATCGTGGTCGTCGCGGCGTTAGTCTGGACCCTGGCCGGGACGCCTGCTTTCGCTACGACCACACCCGAGTCCAACTCTAAAACAGGCGCGACCGCCGACCGCCGGGGTGGAGATCGCGAAGCGGATAGAGTAGCGAATGAGAAGTTGCAGATGGCGCTGGCAAAACTCGTCGCCGATGCCAAAGCGGGAAGCAATGTCGTGACGTTTCCCCGTCCGCAAATTCAATCTCCGCGGCGGAACAACCTGTCCACGGGGACGAAGATCGCCATTGGGGTCGGCGTCGCAGTTGCGATAGTGGCTGTGATATTTATCAGTAAGCGTTGCAGCAACGAGCCAGGAAGCTGTTAGAGAATGGCCTGAGCCCGCCGCGGAATGGTTGGATTGGATCAATTAGGAAACGCCCAACTACCTGCGAATAGTCACGCGACTCGACGCTTCATCGCCTGCCATCCGCTGGTTTGTAAAGATGCTTCGAGTGACCAGCTGCATATTTGTCTTTCTACTCTCGGCTTGTATGCCGGTTTCGGCCCCGGCAGAGCAGGGTAGATGGCAGCGAGTTTATACCGGTGACGACTTCGTTGTTGAGGTAAATCCGGAAAGTCTGACTTTCGCACCGGATCATACCTGCCGTGCACACTTTCGCACGGTCCTCTCCAAACCGGAGACGATCAGCCGTGACTCCACCACCAAATATAAAATTCGCCTCGAAACCATCGATTTCAAGTTAGGCGAAAAGCGCTATCGCTATTTCGAAACGAGCTTATTGGATGCGGCCGGCACACTCGTGCTGACTTACCCGACTGGGACTTCAGATTGGAAACTTTACCAGCGGGGCGGATTCACGGAGCGCCTCTTTGAGGCTGTTCGGGCTTTGTCTCCATTCGGTCGTTGGCAGGTCATTGCGTATCGGTATGCAGACGGGAAACCCAAAGAAGCCATTGAAGCCCATGAGCTGGCGAAGTTGCATGGAACGTCGGTCACACTGGATGTCGATGCGGCCCAGGTTGGGGCCCAGCGTTGTTCCTCGCCGGCCTATCAGTCCCGGGTTCTGGCTGAAAAAGAGGTCTGGCCAGAACTGGGAACACTCCTGAACACGATTGGAGTCGAGGGAACTGAAACTGACACCATTAGCCTGAGATGCGAAACTCAGGAATGGTCTCCGCCTCAAAGCCTGATCCTAAAATTGCCATCAGGCCACATGCTGCTGCTTTGGAAGGGTGTCTTTCTGGAACTGAAGAAACAACGCTGAAATCTCTTTGGTTGAACACCGGAGCTCGAATCTTTTTCCTGCTTGAATACGCCAATGTCGACTATTGTCGCACGAACTCTTTCCCCGACTGTGTTGCTTTACACATTCGTGGTAATCACTCAGTTCGCTTACGGTATTTATTTCGGGCAACAAACCTATGCGCCTGGAGCCTACACGCTCCTGCATTGGGCGGCACAGCTTTGGATCATTGGTTGGTGGTTGCGAACTGACAGCCGGAAGCGTGGCGTCGTCTGGGTTTACGATCTGGGTTTCTTTCTTTGCATCGCCTGGCCTATCGTTATGCCCTATTATCTGGTCAAGACCAGGGGCGTGAAAGGAATTTTCGTTGTTCTGGGTTTCGTGGGCGCCTATGTTGGCGCCACTATTGCGGGAATCATTTTTTCTGTGGCGCTTACTGTTTGGCGCACTTGAGTCGGGCGGTGAATTCGGGCATTGGAAAACTTCGCATCTCGACGAGAACCTTGTGCCAGCCTTTGCGTTAGACTTAACGAACCTACTCGCCGGCCTGATGTGGTTTGTTGTCCTGGCCTGGCTCGTCAGCTCTGTCCTGATGCTGTATGGACTTTCTCAGCAACAGGCTTTGTCGCCGATCGATAATTTGCATTGGCAGACGGACGATGCGCCGCTCGTCTCCGTACTCGTACCCGCCCGCAATGAAGAGCACCGGGTGCTGGCAGAATGTATTCACTCCATACTCGCTCAGGACTATCGAAGTTTCGAAGTCATTGCTCTTAACGATCGCTCTACGGACGGAACCGGCGCGATATTGGAGTCCCTCGCCAGAGCCGACGCTCGCTTGCATGTTATTACAGGCGAAGAGCCCCCGGCCGGATGGCTGGGCAAGCCTTACGCTATGCAGCAGGCGTTAGCTCAGGCGCGCGGCGAATGGATCCTGGCCACCGATGCGGACATGATCTTTGACAAAACAGTGTTGCGTACCGCGGTAGCCGATGCTCTGGCGCACGAGGCTGACGCTGTGACACTCATCCCACATTTTGAGACGCGCGCATTTTGGGAGCGCGTAATGATACCAACATGGTACTGGGTCCTGTTGCTGTTCAGCGTCATTTACCGCGTGAATAATCCGAGGAGCCCGGGGGCGGTGGGCGTTGGCGGATTCTTTCTGCTGCGGCGCGCTATCCTGGAGCGCGCCGGCGGATATGGAGCATTAAAAGATGAGGTCCTCGAGGACGTGCGCCTGGCCGAAACGATCAAGCGATCAGGAGGAAGATTGCGTATCGAGCACGCCCCCCGTCTACTCAGGACGCGCATGTTTCGAAGTTTTGACGAGATGTGGGAGTGTTGCACCAAGAATTTGTATTCGGGCATGAACTTCTCACTGCCTTACGCGCTGTCCAGCGTGTTCTCTATGTACCTGATCGCGGTGGCGCCGCCGCTGATTGCCCTGGCGTCGGCGCTTGCAATTGCTACAGGCGTGGGCCCGGGCCTTTGGCGAGTGTTTATTCTCGCTGCTTTGTCATGGCTAATGCAAATTCTCGTGCTTGTGATCGCCAGCGTCAGGTCGGACGTTTCCCCCATTTATGCCTTGACCGCACCGCTCGGCTTGGGAATGTTCTACGCGATGTTATTCGATTCAAGCCTCAGGATTACGATGGGAAGAGGTGTGAGCTGGAAGGGCCGGCGAATCTACGAACACGCGGGAGTTTCTCCGCCGCGAACACGCGCCATGGCGTTTTTCCGGCAGAGAGAAAAAGGTGAACGCCAGAGGTGAGCAAATCTGTAACCCGGCATCCACCAGGAAACGGTTAGAGTCTTGATGCTATGAGCCCAGCAGCTAAGAGTTTGTTGGTCTTCGGTATTTACCTCTGCGGATTAGGCTTGCTCTTGCTGCTCGTCCCAAATCTGATCCTGCGGGTTTTCGGAGCGCCGCCGACAAACGAAGTCTGGATCAGGCTCAATGGAATGTTTGTCCTTTGTCTGAGCTTCTATTATGTGCAGGGGGCGCGGAGTGAATTAACGAGTTTTATCCGTTGGACGGTTTGGACGCGTCTCGCGGTTATTTTTTATTTTGCTGCTCTCGTGCTGCTGGTCTCAGCTCCGAAAGCGTTGCTGCTGTTCGGGCTGATTGATTTGTTGTCGGCGATTTGGACATGGCTGGCGTTGAAAAAAGATATGGCGTGCTGAAGAAGACAGCTTGCGGCGCGTGGATTGACGCTGGGTTGTTTCCCGCGGCGTAAGAAGAGCAGTTCAAACCTTGCGCCCCAAAAGAGAGTTTTTCATGCGTCGAGTATTATTTTGGGCTTCGCTGCCCTTCGTCTTACCGCAAGCGCTGCGAATTCGGCACACTGCGCTGAGACTTGCGGGAGCGTCCGGCGCTACCTCCGGGTTGATTGCCGGCGAGCTGACGATTCGGCTCATCGCGATTGGCGATTCGATTGTTGCCGGTGTTGGCGCCAGCACCCTGGAGCGCGCCCTGGTGGGTCGAACAGCTGCAGGGCTCGCTGGTGCGCTCGATGTCGGCGTTGCATGGGAGTGTCTGGGGAGCATTGGCGCCACGTCAGACAAGGTCGCACAGCACCTGGTGCCCCAGTTGACGCTTGAGCCGGCTGACTTCATCGCCCTCTCGGTGGGAGTCAACGACATCACGTCTTTGACCACACTCGCAAAATGGCAAAAGTCGCTTAACGCACTACTGGTTCTTCTGCACCAGCATTCCCCTGGAGCCACGATCGCCGTAGCAGGCATACCGCCACTGCATTACTTTCCACTGTTACCACAACCTCTACGAGCAGTCCTTGGCATACGGGGTCGGGCCTTTGACTCCGTGGCCAGGCAGGTTGTCGCCCAGCATAGTTATGCCGTATATGTTCCGCTTGAGTTCACGCCGGGCCCGGACAACTTTTCGCCTGACGGATTTCATCCTTCAGAGTTGAGTTACGCAGGCTTAGGAGACGCTGTGGCGGTGTCAATGATCGAACATGCCAATCGCTCCGGCATCCAGAAGCCCATCCAAAGTTTGCGAGCGCTTATCACAGCGTAGCCGGGTAGAAACGGAGAAGGTTCTCTGCCAAAGTAATCGCTGCAGGGAAATGACAAGAAAGCGAAGAGACCGGTGCAGTCCTTTGAGAACAGCAAAAGTGCCTTCAACCACCTCCCCAGGACTTTCTTCACCGAACTTGAAAAGAGATGTTCGTAAGCGCAAACTTACAAGATGAGGCGCAGCCTGCATCTTCTAATCTCCCTGATCCTCCTGCTGCTCCTCTCAGCGTGCTCATATCACTACGATTTTGTGGTTATAAACAAATCAGCCGGCCCTATTGAAGTGCGTTACCAACTCAAGCGCTATACGCCCGAGACTCCTGGCAGATTTGTTGACGTACACGCGCCGGCCAAACTAACAGTCGCTGAATTTCAGAAGTCAGAACACGAATGGAACAACTTACGGTCAGACCAATACCAGTTCGACAATCTCAGCGGCACGTTTACAGTGAGTGTCGCCCCTGATGAGGTTCTGTTTTTGCAGTCCGCAAGTAATTACGGCGGGGATGAAAACGAATTTGATATCGCGAGTATTCAGATCTCAGGCGCGCAAGGCTCGATTGACCTGCAGGGCCGGCAGGCGCAGACGCAATTCAAGTTTGAAGCAAGCACGACCTATGCTCTGCGATACAGGTGAATTGCCCACGAGGGCGAAAGGACAAAGCAATGAAGCTTAGAATTTTGCCGCTCATCGTTATCGTTCCGATCCTGGTGGTAATGGCTGTACCCGCTGAGGGCGTGAGTTGCCTTGTACAGGGCCGAAATGCTCCTGCCGTAGCCATTGCTCCGGAGTTGGGTCATGCCGCGGAGTTCGTCGAATTTCTTAACCGCACCACACTAAGAGTTCAGGAAGTTCAGCAGTCGCACTTTACCGGTATGTTTGGAACTCGGAAGCTGGCGGCGTTGATAAGGACCGATAAAGGGATTCTTGAGGTTGTCTTCCTGCCGGGATCGAGTGATGCGCACAAAATGACTTTCACTTACCAGAGGGACCCTTCTTCAAATAGGCACCTTTATACCTTTAGTGGAGTGGGAGTAGAAGGAAAGAGCGAAACGGTTAATGCCGCCTATCCCATCTACATTACGCTGCACCGGAACTGGCTGATCATAACGCGGAACTGTGAGTTGGACCGGACAATCAAGCGGGCTTTACTCCAAACGAATGGCCAGTAACCCGCGCTGTTTCAACGCTGCGCCAAGCTAAATGAAACCAGATATGATTAAGCCACTGGCGCATGAAGCGGTGCATACGACCGTAGTCCGTATTCTGGAAGGATTGCCGCCGGGTACTTTGCTTGACGTTCCAGCAGGCGAAGGGGCATTAGCAGTGCATCTGCTGCGGCTCGGCTATGATGTCAGGTGTTGTGATCTGCACCCTGAGATTTTTAAGTTGCGAGAGGTTGAGATCAAGCGTGGCGATTTATCACAGGCCCAGCCTTATGACGATGCCAGCTTTGACTACATCACCTGCGTCGAAGGGTTGGAGCACATTGAGAACCCCCACCAGGCCATACGCGAATTTGGCCGTCTGCTCCGTCCGCGTGGTCAACTCATCCTCAGCATCCCCAATACACTCAACATCGAGGAACGATTGAAATGGTTGTTCTATGGGTACACCTCTCATTTCAAGCCGCTCTCTCGTGATTTTCTCAAAAGCCTGGATGCCGATCTGATCGGACGGGAAGAGGTCGCCCTGCACATTAATCCGATCGCCTACCCGGGGCTCAGACACATGCTCGAGAAAAATGGTTTTGAAATCCTACGGCTGTATCGTGACAAGCCCAAGAAAAATTCCTGGGCCTATTTACCGCTGGTAGGTTCGATTCGGCTACTGACTCGCTTCCAATCCGCGCAGCGCAAACGAGAGCGCTGGGCGGTGGAACTTCAATCCAACGAGGTACTGCTTGGCGGCAATACGCTGATCATTCATGCCGTGAAAAGCCAGCCTGCAGTTTGACCCAAAAAGCCGGCAGACGCTGCCTCACACAATCCGGAGGCAATTGCCTTTACGCCCCTTCCATTTCCCGCTACGCTTTGCGGCAAGATCATGTTTCAGCAAGCTCCCCCAACCCTGGGCAATCAATACGAAGATGATTCAGTACTGCGCTCTTACTTAAGACGCAGCCTGCCCGCCAGCGTGCTGCACGAGATCGAGGCGTCGCTCTTTGAGATGGGACGACTGGCGGGCGGCGAGCTTTATCAGATGCAACTCGCCGACAGGCTCAACGAGCCGACGCTTACGCAATGGGACGCCTGGGGAAATCGCATTGACCATATCGAGCTTACGCCCTTGTGGCGCGCCGCCGAGAAAATCGCCGCTGAACATGGCGTGGTTGCCACCGCCTATGAACAAAAGCACGGTCTTCACTCGCGCGTGCATCAAGGCGCGCTTGCTTATCTGTTTACACCTTCAACCGACATCTATAGTTGCCCACTGGCGATGACCGACGGAGCGGCCCGCACACTCCTCAACTCGGGAAACCAGGCCCTCATCAGCCGGGCCGTGGCGCATCTGACCAGTCGCGACCCGAGGGAGTTTTGGACCAGCGGCCAGTGGATGACTGAACTAACGGGCGGCTCAGACGTTGGCACTACGGAGACCGTTGCGAAACCGGATCCGGCCAACAGCCAGAGCTGGCTGCTTTACGGTCGCAAGTGGTTCACCTCCGCCGCCACTTCGCAGATGGCGCTGACACTGGCCCGGCCCGACGGAAATCCTGAAGGAGGACGGGGACTCGCGCTTTTTTATCTTGAATTGCGAGATGAGCAGGGCCGTCTGCGCCATATCTCGATCGATCGCCTGAAAGACAAGCTCGGCACACGCAAAGTTCCGACTGCGGAATTGACGCTGAACGGCACTCCCGCGCAATTAGTACTGGGTTCCAGCGACGGCGTGCGTAACATCACGCCGGTGCTCAACATCACGCGTCTATGGAACGGCATCAGCGCCGTTTCGCTGATGCGCCGCAGCATTGCGCTCGCGCTCGATTACGCTCAGAAGCGCGCGGCCTTTGGCGGCTTGCTCTCTGAAAAACCCCTGCACAGGGACACTCTGACCGGGCTGGAAGCAGAAACCGCAGGTGCGTTACATCTCGCTTTCCTGGTGGCTGAACTGACCGGTCGGGCTGAGACCAGAGAGATCGATGAAGAGCAAAGTCTGTTGTTGCGTCTGCTGACACCGCTGATGAAACTTACGACCGGCAAACAGGTCGTGGCCGTCGTCAGCGAAGCGCTCGAGGCGATTGGCGGCGCGGGCTATGTCGAAGACACCGGCCTGCCGGTAATCCTGCGTGACGCGCACGTACTGCCGATTTGGGAAGGGACTACCAACGTGCTGGCGCTGGATGCGCTACGCGCCCTCGGCGCTGGCAATCAAGGCTTCAAAGCTCTGCTGATGGAAATACGACGCTGCCTGGCCCAGGTTAAAGACCAGCGTCTCTGGCAACCCGCGCAGATTGCACAGGCAACGCTGGCGCATGCGGAAAGTTGGTTGGCCGAAGCACAACAAGCAGGAACGCCGATCCTGGAAGCCGGCGCGCGCCGTCTTGCACTCACGCTGGGTCGAGTCACCGAGCTGGCCCTGTTATGCCACCACGCTCAGTGGTCACTGGAAAACGAAGGCGACGCCTGGACCACCGCCGCGGCCCGACGATTGGGCACTTCCGGCATTGATCTGCTTACCGCCCTGGATGGGTGACGTGCAGAGCACTGATCGTTTGGCTCCCCGGCTACCTGAGGATGCCAAAGACTTTTCTCAACAAATCGGTGCTGCGCCCCACTGGATTCTTGCGAATATTCTTCTCCTCGTCAGCGACCAGCAGGAATAGACCGTCCAGGGCTTTTTGTGTGACATAACCATCGATGTCAGACACGTCTTTGCCACCGAGCGCAGAAAGAAAGCCCGCTTGTCCGATGAGGCCTTTATACTGCGCCGTCACACCTGTCTCTGCCGTGAACTTCTCAACGATGGGCCGAAACTTGACTCGCAGAGTTTCCTCGGTTGTGCGGCGAAAAAATTGTGTGGCAGCGTCGTCCTGGCCGCTTAACAAGATATTTTTCGCGTCGGCAAACGTCATCTGCTTGATCGAACTGGCGAAAATATCGAAGGCCACAGGTACAGCCTTTTCTGCCGCGTGGTTCATGGCGGCAACAAAGTCATCAACCTTCTTTCCCTGTCCGGCGACTCGCAAACCCTTCGCCACGGTTTTCAGAGTATTGGGGACTGGAATCTTCACGCGTAGATTACCAAGGAATCCGTTCTCCTTACCGAGCGACTTGATGGCATTGGAAACGCCCTTCAAGAGCGCTTCCTTGAGTCCGCCGGAGATCTCCGTGTCGGAAAGCTTCGCAGTTGAAGTTGTTTTCTTCGCCGGTTTTTGAGTTTGCGAGAAAGTTGAAATTGGCAGAGAAATAAGAGCCAGTAAAGCCACGCAGAAAATTGATCGTTTTGACAAAAGCATCTCTAACCTCCGGAGGAAATCATTTCGTTAGGGAAAGGTGGCAGATTCGCATCCGCATTGATTGCAAACCCAGCCGTGCCTGAAGCTGACTCAATGACGTCTCTGACAGGAGTATCAGGATCGTTATCGTGTCAACATCGCAACAGGGGCTATT
>Ga0062382_10000248_pt1 | contig 12973 bp, 10 predicted proteins | sample DOMMetBare2Fresh_FD_59507 | JGI IMG/M metagenome (GOLD analysis project Ga0062382, IMG submission 59507) | Wetland sediment microbial communities from St. Louis River estuary, USA, under dissolved organic matter induced mercury methylation -... | ecosystem: Environmental > Aquatic > Freshwater... | reverse complement strand
AGTCTTTCGACCGCCGCACCACCCACCATGCCACGCAGAGCAGAACGCTGAAGTACGCAGCGATCATCACCCAGTCGATCGGAGTGATATGGGATTTGCCGGTCGCCGAAACCAGCAACAGGGCAGGAACACTCATGTGCGCAATTCCCTTCTGTTATTCGGTGTTCGATGTGGCCTGCGGCTTCGGCCGCCGGCGGGAGCGAACCAGATTCAACGACTCCTCAGCCCACCACAGTTGAGACGCTGGGGTCTCAACCCCGGAATGATAGCACAGCGCCAAGCCAATTCGAGTTTTCTACCGTTACCGTTACGTCGCGTTCTACCGTTACGTTGTGCGCCTTTCGGTAGAATGGTGGCGGGGGGAAAAACAATGCACACCACAGAGAAAGTCATGTGGCTGTTAATTGGCGCTGCCGCTGGCGCGGGCGTCGCCATGCTGTATGCGCCGCAATCGGGGAAAGAAACCCGTAAACTCATTCGCCGCCGGGCCGAGGACGCAAAGGACGTTTTGTCCGAAAAAGGCGAGGAGATTCTAGAAGCCGGCCGGGGCGCCTACCGCAAGAGCGTCGACGCTGCGACCAGCGCAGCCGGAATCTTCAACCGCGTCCGGACGCAGGGCTGAGTTCGCGGACCTGTCGCCGCGCCCTGCCCGGGAGGACAACATGAGCGCAAAAGAGGCGCCGGCGCTTCCGGCGCTTCCCGCTTTTCTCAACGAGCCGTACACCGATTTCTCGCGCCCGGAGAACCGCCGGGCCATGGAGCGCGCGCTCGCCGAGGTGCGCGCGCAGTTCGGCCGTGAATACGAATTGCAGATAGGCGGGGAGCGCTTCCGGACCGGGCAGTTGCTCAGGTCGCTGAATCCATCGCGCCCGTCCGAAATCGTGGGCGTTCACCACAAGGCGACTCCGGAGCTGGCGCGGCAAGCCATAGAATCCGCTGGGGCGCAGTTTCCGAAATGGAGCGCCACACCCGCCGAAACGCGCATCGCCGCGCTGCTCCGCGCCGCCGCCATCCTGCGCCGGCGCAAGCTGGAGTTCGACGCCTGGCTCGTCTGCGAGGCGGGCAAGACCTGGCCCGAAGCCGAGGCCGACGTCTCCGAGGCCATCGATTTCTGCGAGTACTACGCACGCGAGATGCTGCGTCTGGCCGGCCCGCAGCCCGTGGTGCAACTGCCCGGCGAGCGCGATGAGATGGTCTACCTGCCGCTCGGCGTGGGCGTCGTCGTTCCGCCCTGGAACTTCCCGCTCGCGATTCTGGCGGGCATGACCGCCGCGGCCCTCGTCGCCGGCAACACAGTCGTCGTCAAACCCTCGAGCGACACGCCCACCATCGCCGCCATGTTTGCCCGCGTCCTCCGCGAGGCCGGATTCCCGGAAGGCAGCTTCTCGCTCCTGGCCGGCAGCGGCGCGGAGGTGGGCGACGTTCTCGTCATGCATCCCAGGACCAGGTTTGTCTCCTTCACGGGATCCAAGGAAGTCGGGCTCCGTATCAACGAACTCGCCGCCAAGCCGCAGCCGGGGCAAATCTGGATCAAGAGGGTGGTCGCGGAAATGGGCGGGAAGGATGCGATCATCGTCGATCGCGAAGCTGACCTGGACCGCGCTGTCGAGGGTGTGCTCCAGTCTGCGTTCGGATTTCAGGGCCAGAAGTGCTCGGCCTGCTCGCGCGCGATCGTGGACGAGCCGGTCTATGACGAGTTTCTGAAGCGGTTGCAGCCGAAGGTCGAGGCGCTCCGCGTCGGCCCCTCCGAGGATCCCGGCAACTACATGGGACCGGTAATCAACGAGCGTGCCCGGCGCACCATCCTCGACTACATCGAGATCGGTAAACGTGAAGGCCGGCTGATCGCAGGCGGCGGGCCCGCGGAGGGCGAGGGATACTTCATCCGGCCCACGGTCATTGCGGACGTTGCCCCCGAGGCCCGCATCTTCCAGGAGGAGATCTTCGGCCCGGTGCTGGCGGTCGCCAAAGCTCACGGCTTTGACGAGGCGCTCGATCTCGCGAACCGCTCGGAATATGGGCTGACCGGCGCCGTCTACACCAACAACCGCGAGAAAATCGAGCGCGCCAAGCGCGAGTTCTTCGCCGGGAATCTGTACATCAACCGCAAGTGCACCGGGGCAATGGTGGGAGCGCATCCCTTCGGAGGCTTCAATATGTCGGGAACCGATTCCAAGGCGGGCGGCCCGGACTACCTGCTGCTCTACCTGCAAGCCAAATCGCTGGCGGAAAAGACTGTTTGACCCGCGGCGCCCCTGCTGCTAGGATGAAAAAGCCCCGATGCGAAGGGGACTGAGAAGTCATCAATTCAGGGTCAAATCCTTTTGACGCGGCGAAGGGCGCACTCCGGTGCGCCCTTCTTCTTTGCACACCGTGTAACCCACAAGCCCCGGCTGGCCGTATGATATATGGCATGACATTGGGGAAGTCGCTGCGACTGCGCCGGATTTTCGCGAACGGGCGGGCGCTGATCGTCGATTGCGATCCGCTGGCCGGCGACCGTCTCGGTAAAGTCGGGTTGCTCGCGCGCGCAGGCGCCGACGGCGCTGTGCTCACTCCGGGGCTGTTGGAGGCGGTGGCCGAGGACTTGGGGCCACTGGCGGTGGTCCTGCGGATCGACGGCGGTTCGCGGCGCGCGCAACAACTGCTGAGCGTTCAGGCGGCGCTCGAAATGGGCGCGGAAGCGGTGCTGGTCAGCGTGCCCGTCTGCGGCCCGGGACCCAGCGAGGCGCTCGAACGCTTCGGCCACATCACTGAACACGCCAGGCGGCTCGGCATGCCGGTCATCGCCGATGTCCCAGGCGACGATTGGCTCGAAGTCGCCCGCCTCGGTGTGGACTACGGCGCCGACGTCGTGCAGGTGCACGCGCGGCCCGAACAGGCCTCCGAGCGCCACTTCGTGCGCCTGACCGGGCGGCCTCTGCTCGCCAGCTTCGCCGAAGAACGTCTTCCCACGCCCGACCTGCTCGACCTGATCTACGACCTGATGCAAGGGGCGGCGCAGGGGTTGGTCATCCGCGACCGTGCGCTGGCTGAGCCCGGCATTCTCCAGGCCATACACGCGCTCGTGCACCAGGGCGTCTCCTCCGCCGACGCGCTCGAACTCGTCCAGGCCCCGCGCGCGCTCTGATCCCGTCGCGGCGGCGGTAAAATCGAGGTGACGAATGCCTCGGCTATTCCTCGCGATCCTCGTCTCCGCCGTCTCGCTGTTCGCGGCGAATTTCCGCCTGTACATGCAGGACGGCAGCTTTCAGCTCGTTCGCGAGTACAAGGTCGACGGCGACCGGGTGCGCTACTACACCGTCGAGCGCAGCGATTGGGAGGAGATTCCGCTCCGCATCGTGGATCTCAAGCGCACGGAAGACGAGCGCCAGGTGCGTGACGAGAAGATCAAGAAGGACGCCGCTGAACTCGCGGCCGAGGAGAAGTTCGAGCGCGAGCAGCGCGACGAGCGCGAGCGCGTTCCGCAGGAGCCCGGCGTCTACCTGCTCGACGGCAAGGAACTGAAGACCGTCAAACAAGCCGAGTCGAAGACCGTCACCAACAAGGGCCGCTCTGTCCTGAAAGTGTTTTCGCCGTTGCCCATCGTCGCCGGCAAAGCCACCGTGGAGCTGGACGGCGAGCATTCCGCGACGCTGGTCCCAACAAGCCGTCCCGAGTTCTACATCCGGCTCTCGGATGATGAGCGGCTCAGCATCGTGCGCGTTCGCCCAAAGAAGAACTCCCGGGTGGTGCAGCGCTGGACGATCATTCCGGTCGCCAAAGAGATGGTCGAGGAACAAGACGACGTCGAGATCTTCCGCAAGCAGGTTGACGGCGCCCTGCTCAAGATATGGCCCACCGCGCCACTCGAACCCGGCGAATACGCGGTCATCCAGTACACGGCCGGCAAAGGCAACATCCGGGTCTGGGACTTCGCCTCGGCCGGAAAATAGCGCCACGCTCAGGAAGCGAGACGCCTTGTCGCCCGCTTACCGGCTCTCTGCGCCGCTTGTCGATCTGGCGCGCCTCTGATCGAATTCCCTTTCCGCGTTGCGCCAGAGCGCGGTAATCTCTCCTGCGGAGGTAGCCATCATGTTTCGTTGGATACTGGCAGGATGGTTGGCGGCAGTTGGCCTGCAGGCGGCTGAGATTCACGACGCCGCAAAACGGGGCGATCTCGCGCGGGTTCAGGAGTTGATCGGAAACGACCGTACGCTGGCCGGCGCCCAGGACGCAAGCGGGAACCTGAACACACCGCTCGGCGTAGCCGCCCAGAACGGCCGTTTGGAGGTCGTCCGCTACCTTCTAAGCCAGCGAGCCGATCCGAACACCCGCGACCGCAGCGGGAGCGCGCCGCTCTACCACGCAGCCGCGGGCGGCCACCTGGAAATCGTCCGGGCGCTGCTGGACCGGAAGGCTGACGTCAATCTCGCCGACGAGGGGGGAAACACCCCGCTCTTGATGGCTCTGATGCGAGGCCACGCTGAGCTGTCGCGGCTCCTCATCGAACGCGGAGCGAACGTGCGGGTGAGGACGACTCATCAAGGCATCACAGTCCTGCACGCTGGTTCCGCCGGCGCCTTCCGCCAGGATCCCGGACTCATCAAGCTCCTCATCGCGAAGGGAGCGGACGTGAATGTGCGCGGCCGCCGCGGCGAGGCGGCTCTCCACTGGGCAGCCGGCGGAGGCCACATTCCGACCATCAAGCTTCTGATCGAAGGCGGCGCCGATCTGAATCCCTACGACTCCGCTGGCGGGACGCCCCTTCATGGAGCGTTTCAACAGAACAAGCAAGAGGCGGCGCGACTGCTCATCGAGAGCGGAGCCCGGCTCACCGAGAAAGATCCCTACGGCTACACGGCGCTGCACCTGGCGGCCATCCGCGGCTATGCCGATTTGGCGAACGTCCTGCTCCAGCGTGGGGCCGATCCTCACGCCGGGGACAGGTACGGCCGCACTGCGCTCTACTATGCCACGCGCCACGGACGCCGCGCCGTAGCGGAAGCTCTCATCGCCGCTGGCGCGAAGCAGGACCCCGCGATGGAGCGCAACTTCGGCAAGCCGCCCCAGCTCGACGCCCGGCTCGCCGGCGGTGAAGCGTTTCTGTGGTTTCTGGGGTTCTTCGCCCACGACGGCTACGCCGTGAAGACCGGGCGGCATCTCCTGCTTTTCGATCCCCCTGGGATCGACGAGTCGCCCGAGGCGAGTCTGGCGAACGGCCACCTCAACCCGAAGGAGCTGGAAGGCCAGAACATCACGGTGTTTATCACCAAGCCGGACTGGGAGCGCTTCGATCCGGCGGTTTTGGACCTCGTGAATCGTCTGAAGAACGTCAATGTCGTGATGGCGTACAAGCCGGAAGGCCGCGCCGGTGGCCGCACCATACCGCCCTATCGCCTGGCCGAGCCAGGCCAGACTTTCTCGATCGGCGATCTCACGGTGCGCACAATCCGTGCCACGCTCGGCGGCGTCGGCTACCTCGTCGACGCCGACGGGCTGAAGATCTTCCACGCCGGCTACCACGTGCGCAACACGCCTGCGCAGGACGAAAGCTACCGGAAGGAAATCGACTCGCTCAGCGCCGCCGCTCCGATCGACATCGCCCTCTTGCCTGCCGCCGGCCACGCCATCGAAGCCTACACCTATGACGCCTACACCTATCTGCTCAACCGGCTCTCGCCGCGCGCGGTCTATCTGATGCACGGCGTCTACGGACGCGAGAACTATTGGGAGTGCGCGACAAAACTGCAGAAGCAGGGCGCCCGCGTGGAGTTCCCGGAAAACGAGGGCGACCGGTTCCATTACCAGCGACCCCAAACGAATAGTGCACCCGCGCCGCGGGCAGCCGAGCGCGGCGCGCTTCACTCCTCCGCTCTGGGTGAAGACCGCGAGTTCTCGGTCTGGTTGCCCCACGATTACGCCACGTCCCAGGCGCGCTATCCCGTGCTCTTCCTGCTCGACGGGCCGCGCCACTTCGAGTACGCCACCGGCATGGTCGAGTACCTCTCCCGCTACTCCGAGGCCATCCCGCCAGTTATTGTCGTCGACATCTCGCAGCAGCATCGCAGCCGCGACATGACTCCGACGCCCGACAAGGACCGCCCCAACGACACGGGCGGCGCGGACAAGTTCCTTGCGTTCCTCGCGAACGAACTCGTGCCCCACATCCAGACCCGCTACCGCACCCAGGGACCCCTGGTCCTATCGGGATATTCGCTGAGTGGACTCTTCGCCATTCACGCGCTCTTGACGAAGCCGGATCTCTTCGACGGCTACATCGCTGCAAGTCCGTCGCTCTGGTGGGACAATAGCCTCCTGGTGCGCCGGGCTGGCGAATTCTTCCAGGGACGCGAGAAACTGGATCGGAAGCTGTTCTTCGCGGTGGGGAAAGAAGAACGCCAAGTCGTGCAGGACTATTTCGACGAGATGAACCGCATTCTCGAGAAGAACGCGCGCCCAGGATTCCAGGCCACGCTGCGTCGCCTGGACGGCGAGGGGCATCCAACAATCTGTATTCCAACCATGTACTACGGGCTCAGGGCGGTGTTCGGCCAATAGCGATGCGGCCGCTTACCGCCATCATCGTCGACGACGAGCGCCTCTCGCGCCGTGAGCTCCGGCGGCTGCTCGAGGAGTTTCCCGCCATCGAAGTGGCGGGCGAAGCCGCTTCCGTCGCGGAGGCCGCCGGCCTGATCGGACGTTGCCACCCCGATCTCGTCTTCCTCGACGTCCAATTGGGCGGCGAAACGGGATTCGGACTGCTCGAACAGATCGCCGCTCCAACGCAGGTCCTCTTTGTCACCGCTCACAACGAGCAGTCCCTCCCAGCGCTCCGCGATCGCGGGTTGCCCATCCTCGTTAAACCGGTCAATCCGAAACGGCTCAGGAAAACGCTCGAGCCTTACCTTCGGGCCAACGGGTAGTCCGCTTATCGATCCACGCGACCGCTTGTCGATTGTCGCGAGCGTCTCGCGCGCCCCGAATGCTATGCTGGCGCAGGTGACATCAGATGTCCGTGTCGCTTAGTAAGAAATCTCTCCTGATCCCGTTGGCCCTCGCGGCGGGCTGGACGCTCCTTGGCGCCGTCAATGGTATCGGATGGGCCTTCAAGGGTAACAGCCCCGCCGCCTTCATCCTCAAGTGGGAGCTGGTTGACTACGGCCTCGCGTTCCTGGTCAGTCTGCTGCTGTTCCTCACTTACTCCCGGCTGCAGAGGCGGCTTGGATCGTGGCCGTTCGCGCTCCTCGCCGCGATCCTCTGCTTCGCGTTCGGAATCATGTGGAGGCTTCTCTTCTTCTGGACCGCCCCATCCATTCAGTTGATGAAGGCCTTCCAGCCCGATCTCAAAACCCTGCTCATTCGCGGCGGCCTGATGGATGGCACAACGCTGGGAACCATCTCGCTGCTGTACTTCGCGATCCACCACTGGCGCCAGCTCGTCGAACAGCGCGAGAAAGCGCGGCAGGCGACTGCCCTCGCGCACCAGGCCCAGCTTCAGATGCTGCGCTACCAACTGAATCCGCACTTCCTCTTCAACGCTCTCAACTCCATCCGGGCCATGATTGTCGAGGACCAGGAACGCTCCCGGCAGATGGTCACCGAGCTCGCCGAATTCCTGCGCTACTCGCTCGACGGCAATGAAGAGGAGAGCACGATCGGCGACGAGATCCAGGCCATCGAGAACTACCTCGCTATTCAGCGCATACGATTTGAGGAGCGGCTCGAAGCGACGGTGCACGTCGACGCGGAAGCCCACGAATTCGCCGTGCCCTGTTTCCTCATCCATCCGCTCGTCGAGAACGCCGTCAAGTATGGAATGCAGACGAGTCAGATGCCGCTTCGAGTGAATATCGAAGTCTCCCATCGCGGGACCGATCTCGCCATCCGCGTTTCCAACACCGGTCGGCTCCTGGAGCGCCCCGAAAACCACGGCGCAACCCGCGCGCCCGACGGCGCCGGAATCGGGATCAAGAATATCGCACAACGCCTCAAGCTGGTCTTCCCAAACCGGCACAACTTCAAGATGTGGGAAAGCGAAGGCTGGGTCCGCGCCGAGATATTGATCCAGCTCGAACCCCAGGAAAGACGCGATGAAAAAGCACCGAGCGCTCATCGTGGATGATGAGCGCCTCGCCCGGCGCGAACTCGCCTACCTGCTCCGCGACCAGCCCGAAATTGAGGTTGCCGGCGAGGCGGGTTCGGTCGATGAGGCTGTCGAGGCGGTAGGCCGGCTGCGGCCCGATCTCATTTTTCTCGACATCCAGATGCCGGGCGCCTCCGGCTTCGAGTTGTTCGACCGAACCAGCCTGGACGCGCACGTGATCTTCGTCACCGCTCACGACGAGTTCGCGCTCCGCGCCTTCGAGGTCAACGCTCTCGACTACCTCGTCAAGCCGCTCAATCCGCGGCGGCTGCAACTGGCCCTCGACCGCTATCTCCATCGCGTCGAGGCTGAAGCGCCGGCCGGCGCGCCCCTGACCCTCTCTGATTCCATCTTCCTCACCATCGATCAAAAGCCGCGATTCGTCAAGCTGCTCTCGATCATCTGCATTCTCGCCGAGGGCGATTATACGCGCCTGGTCGGCGCCTCCGGCCCTATTGGCATGGTTCTCAAGACGATGAAGGAATGGGAGCGGGTTCTGCCCGAGCGGCATTTCTGCCGCGTCCAGCGCTCCACAATCATCAACTGCGAGCACGTGCTGCGCTTCGAGCCGTGCTTCAACGGCGCCTATCACATCCACATGAAGCACCTGGAACAGCCGCTCCTCATGAGCCGCCGCTACGCCAGACGCTTTCGCGCCCGGTTCGAGATTTAGCGGGCGCGCGCCGTTTATCGCCCTAACGGGCCGCTTGTCGAGGCATGCAGCCGCCCGTCGAAAACGTTAGCGTTTCTGGAGGAATGCACTTACCCTGTCTAGTAGCATGAATAGCACGCGAGTGTCCCCCGTTCTTCTGTCCGCGCTTGTGCTCGCAAGCCTCGCTCCAGCTTCTGCGGTCGGCGACAGCGCGGCGTTCTGGGCTTTCATTGCGCAGGTCGAGCAGTTGGAAGAACGCCGCCAGTACCAAGAGGCGGTCTCCGCTCTCGAGAAAGCCCGCCGGCAATTCCCGGGTAGGGAGCATGAGATCGATTGGGAACTGTCCGCCGTCTATGCGCAAAGCGGCGAGCGCCAGAAGAGCATGGATATCTGGAGAAAGGCGCACACTGAAGGCCGCTTCTTCGGTCTGAATATCCGCTGGGAGTGGCTTCGGGCCTTCCGCGAACTTCCCGAGTTCAACAGCCTGGCGGATCGCGACAAGGAACTTGCAGAGGCGGCTGCCCGGACGGCGGTTATGCGCTACGAGGTCGACCAGCCGGCGAACTACGCCCCGACCCGTAAGTATCCGCTCTTCATTGTGCTTCATGGGGGCGCCGACAGCATTGACCACGCCAGGACCTACTGGAGATCGCGTACGCTGAGCCAGGCCTATCTGGTGGCGTTCATCCAGTCCGCCCTCCCGGTGAGCTCGAAAACCTACGGCTGGCGGGGCCGCGACCCGGACGCGCGTACGGGCATACGGAAGCTCTACGACGAAATTGTCAAGAAGTACCCGGTCGACCCCGGCAGGGTCTACATCGGCGGGATGTCCGCAGGCGGCATGATGGCGCTCGATGTGGCCTTCCATGACGTGATCCCGCTGGCGGGTTTTATCGCGAACTGCCCGGTTGTTCCGCCCGACTTCGAGCCGGGCATGGCGAGACAGCTCCAGCAGCGCGGCGTCAAGGGCGCCGTAATAACCGGCGAGAAGGACTTCGCGATCGCGCAACAGAAAGAGATGATCGACGCGTTTGCCAAAGCGGGCGTCGCGCATCAATTCACGATTCTGGACGGCATGGGCCACGAGATACCGAAGGACTTCTCAGCCCGCGTTGACGCCGCGCTCGAACAGATCGGCCCAACACTTTCTGCGGGCGCTCGTTCACTTAGCATCACGCTTGTCTCCAATGAGGGCTTCCTGCTGTCCGCCGGCGGCAAGAAGGTAATGATCGACGCCTTGTTCAGCGGCCAGGATCAGCCCTATGGCGACTTTCCTTCGAGCGAGCTGATTGGCACGCTCGAACAGGCGCGCCCGCCCTTCGATGGCGTCAGCCTGTTGCTCGCCACCCATTCGCACGACGATCACTTCGTCGCTCGAAACGTTGCGGCGCACCTCTCTCAGAACCCAGCCGCAACCTTCCTTTCCACCCGCGACGCCGTCGGCCAGGTGCGCGGGATCGCCCCCGAACTCGAAACCATGGGCCGCATCCGAGCCGTCTGTCCCGAGAAGATGCACACGTCCCAAACGGTGAACGTTGATGGTTTCCGCGTCGACGCCCTGCGCGTCGATCATGGCGTCCCCAACTTCGAAGACCTCGCGTTCCTCGTCCGCTGGAACGGCCTGTCCGCGCTTCACACCGGCGACAGCATGCCGGACGACTACCGCGCCTTCCCATGGGACGGCGCCGGCATTGACGTGGTGTTCGTCAATCCTGGCTACTTTCACGATTCCATCGAGCGCGGCGTGGACCTGGTGAAGAACGTAATCAAGGCCAGGAACGTGGTGCTGATGCACTACAAGCTGAACCGCGACCTGGACCGGATCGAACGCCTGGCCGCCGATTTGCGCCCTCGCTTCCAACCGGGTCAGGTGCTCGTCTTTTCCAAGCCGATGCAAACCATGACGCTCTCCCTTGCGCCCTCAACGCCCGCCCGGCAGCCGCGGCAACCATGAGGGATCCCGGCTTTGAGGAGGACCCGTGAACATTCGACCGCCTGAGGCAAGCCCCTACACCGTTCCCCTGGCCGCGATCGCTCTTGTCGTGATGGCCGCCGGCTCCGCCGCGCACTATATCGGCGATCCCGCCGCCGGAAAAGGGACCTACCTGGGCGAGCATCCGCCGGGCCTGCATCCCGTGCCGTTCGCGCCGGCCGCGCTCGCAATCCCCGGAAAGAACCACCACACGCTCTCGTTTAGCGCCGATGGCCGCGAGCTCTACTTCTCGCGCTATCCGGAGCACACGACGCTGGTCATGCGCGAGGCCAACGGAGAGTGGACGCCTCCGGAGCCGGCGCCCTGGAATGGCTGGGAGGCCATCGTGAGCCCCGGCGGCAAGAGGATCGTCTTCGGCGACGGCGATCTCTGGATTTCCGAACGCACCCCGGCGGGGTGGGACCGGCCGCGGAAGCTCCCGCCTCCGGTGAATTCCGGCGATCGCGAATACTACGCGTCCCTGACCGCAGGGGGCAGCCTGTACTTTTCACGTCTGGTAGGCGCGCGCCCGAAGATCTTCCGCTCCCGTCTGGAAGGCGGTCAATACCGCGCGGTCGAAGAAGTCTTCGACAACGCATATCATCCGTTTATCAGCCCCGATGAGCGCTACATTGTCTTCAACAGTTTCGGCCGCAACGATGGGCGCGGGGCCGCCGACCTCTACGTCGCCTTCTCCATTGGCGGTGGGGCGTTCTCCCCGGAGCTCAACCTGGGCCCCGAGATCAATTCCCCCGATTCCGACCTCTGTCCGACCGTCTCGCCCGGCGGCGAATACCTCTTCTTCACGCGTCTTCACGAGGGAACCGGCCGGCCCTTCTGGGTCAGCGCGCAAATCCTGAAGTCCGTGCGAAGCCGGCTGCGATCGCAGTCGCTGCAAGCGGTCTCCTTCGAGCGCTGAAGGCGAAGCGGCGGGCGGACAGGCGTACACTGGGATGAGTGCGCGGTGAGGCTTCTCACCGCTCGGGATCCACCTGCTCGCCATGGACGACGACCCACTCTGGTACAAAGACGCCGTCATCTACGAAACGCACGTGCGCGCGTTCTTCGACGCAAACAACGACGGCACGGGCGACTTCGCGGGACTGGAGCAGAAGCTCGACTACATCCAGGATCTCGGCGTGACAACCCTCTGGATTCTGCCGTTCTGCCCGTCTCCGTGGCGTGATGACGGCTACGACATCTCCGACTACAACGCAGTGCATCCGGCTTACGGCGCGCTTCGGGATTTTCAATCCCTGGTCAAGGAGGCGCACCGGCGCGGTCTTCGGGTAATCACCGAGGTTGTGCTCAATCACACTTCCGACCAGCACGCGTGGTTCCAGCGCGCCCGCAGCTCACCGCCGCGCAGCAGACGGCGCGATTTCTACGTCTGGAGCGACACTCCTGACAAGTACAAAGATGCGCGAATCATCTTCAAGGACGCCGAGTCCTCCAACTGGACGTGGGACGCGGAGGCGAAAGCGTACTACTGGCATCGCTTCTTCTCCCACCAGCCCGATCTGAACTTCGACAACCCACGCGTCCGCCGGGCCATGCTGGACGTGGTCGACTTCTGGCTGCGCCTCGGCGTCGACGGGCTTCGCCTCGACGCCGTGCCTTACCTGTTCGAGCGCGAGGGGACGTCGTGCGAGAACCTGCCCGAAACCCACGCCTTCCTCAAGGAACTCCGGCGGCACATCGATTCATCCTTCAAAAATCGAATGCTGCTGGCGGAAGCGAACCAGTGGCCGGAAGACGCAAGCGCCTATTTTGGGACTGGCGATGAGTCCCACATGAACTTCCACTTCCCGGTGATGCCGCGTCTGTTTATGGCGATCCGCATGGAAGACCGCTTCCCCATCGTCGACATCCTCGAACAGACGCCGGCGATTCCCGAAACCTGCCAGTGGGCGCTGTTCCTCCGCAACCACGACGAACTCACGCTCGAAATGGTGACCGACGACGAACGAGACTACATGTACCGCGTTTACGCCGGCGATCCGCAGATGCGCCTCAACCTCGGCATCCGCCGCCGTCTTGCTCCACTGATGGGGCACGACCGCCGCCGCATCGAGCTCATGAACGGCCTGCTGTTTTCCCTGCCAGGATCGCCCATCGTCTACTACGGCGACGAGATCGGCATGGGCGACAACATATACCTCGGCGATCGCAACGGAGTGCGCACGCCGATGCAATGGAGCGCGGAACGCAACGCCGGATTCTC
>Ga0062382_10000246_pt1 | contig 13014 bp, 14 predicted proteins | sample DOMMetBare2Fresh_FD_59507 | JGI IMG/M metagenome (GOLD analysis project Ga0062382, IMG submission 59507) | Wetland sediment microbial communities from St. Louis River estuary, USA, under dissolved organic matter induced mercury methylation -... | ecosystem: Environmental > Aquatic > Freshwater... | reverse complement strand
TGGCGTCCCCAGGGGGATTCGAACCCCCGTTACCGCCGTGAAAGGGCGATGTCCTAGGCCGGGCTAGACGATGGGGACCGGGGTTGGAAACGACTAATACCTTAACTACTGTAGCGGCGCGGGCGCTGTGGCGTCAACCTGGAAGCAACCCTCGGGCGCGGATGGCTGGCGTCGTCCCGCGGCTAGGGCTCGTACACCACGCCCGCAAACAGGATCGCGCCGGTAGACGTGTCGCACAGCAGCAAGGCAAACGGCCGGTCGAAGACCAGCGTCTGGTGCTCCATCTTCCGTGGCGCCGCCCCGGCCCGCACCACCACCGCCGTGGCCGCCGCCGCCACCGCGCCTTCCTCATCGACCTCCAGCCGCGTCCTGTGCAATACGTCGCCGATGTAGAACAGCGGCGAGCCCAGTGGCGCAAACTCCGCACCGGGATACTGGAATGCAATCCCCATGCCCATTCGCTCCAGCGTCCTTTTCAGGCTGCTGTCGAACTCGAGCGTGAGCCTCGGCAGGCGCAGGTCCAGTACGAACGGCTCGTAGCCGCGAATCAGCCTGGCGGCGGAGACCTTCGTGAGCGCTTCTTCCGGGCTCTTCCCCGGCGCGGGCAGGATCGCGTAGAGCGCCATGCCTGAATTGCCGTACGGCAGCGCCGCCGCTTCAAAACCATCGCCGCTCCGGTAGGCGCCGTCGAGCGCCCGCTGGTGCATCAACGGAACTTGCTTCTGCCCGCCATTCACCAAGTGGAAGGTTCCGTTCTGAGTCGCCTGCCGCGGGAATGGGTCGCTCCACCTGCCTTTGAAATACACCGCGTTGGTCAGGATCGCGTTCGACGCAGCGACGCTCTCCGGCGAAACGATGCCGGGGATTCTCCCCCGTGTTTTCTGTCTGACCCAGCGATTGATGATGTCGGCCGCGCCGGGCTTCCGGAAATCGAGTGTCGTCGCATCGGCTTCGTACAGGTTCTTGCATCGCTCGACGAAAGCGGCCGCCAGGGGCATGCTCAGGTCCGACCACAGCGCGTTGGCGATCGAGATCTCGACGCCCTCGTGCGACCGCAGCGTTTTCGACAGCGCGGCCGCCGACTCGTGCAACGCGTCATCACTCGCGCCCGCAGGCGTCTCCAGCGCGCGCCGCATCGCGCTGCGCGTCTTGCCGGCCGCGCCGTTCTCGGTCATGGCGAGCGCCAGGAAGACGCTCGACGGCGACACAAACACGTTCGTATGCCGCCGTTCCGCCGCCAGACGCCCCAGCAGTCTCAGCCCAAAGGCGTTTTGCGCCTCCGCCGCGATCTTCGCCTTCTCCACCAGCGCTTGCGCATCCTGCATTCGGCCTCCCTCGTTCCCGGGCGGACGCGCGATCGCAATCGGCAGCGCCACGGCGACAGACACGCTTAACCAACCGCGGATCGTCATTTTGACCTCATCTCATATTAGAAGGTCCGCTAGCCGAAAAAGCGCCTGGGGTGCGGTACAGGCGGCGCGGCCGGCGGGTATAATGCGCTAATGATCCTAGATCGCCGACGGTTCCTTGAATCCTTGCCCGCGCTTGCGCCTTCCGGTCTTCTTGCTTCGAGCGAGGAGGGGCGGAAAACGCGGTTCTATGTTCTCGAACAGTACTTCATGGAGCAAGGGTCGCAGCCTGGACGCTTGCATGAGTTTCTGTCGAAGGGTTTGTTGCCCGCCATGGAGCGCGTTCACAAAGGACCGGTGATTGTGCTCGAGGCGACAGTGGCGCCGCATTCGCCGCAGGTGGCGCTCATTGTGGGGGTGGAGACGGTAGACCAGGTGTGGTCGGTCTCGAAAGCCTTGTTCGCGAACCAGGAGTTCAACCAGGCTGTGGAGCGTTGGGAAGCCGAGCAGCCGTTCATTTCCCAGAGCGCGTCGCTGCTGGAGGCGGCTGACTATTCGCCGGAAATTGTGGCGCCGGAGAAGCGGCCGGAAACGCCGCGGATCTTCGAGCTGCGCACCTATCACTCGCCCACGTCGCGGCAACTTAAAGCGCTGCACGAGCGGTTTGCGGGCCCCGAGATCAAGATCTTCCACCGGTCGGGCATACACCCCGTGCTATACACCACCACCGTTTTCGGGGCGAACCGCCCCAATCTCACCTACCTCATCCCGTTCGAGTCGCTGGCGGCCCGCGAGAAGGCGTGGGCGGCGTTCTCGGCCGATGAGGAGTGGGTCAAGGTTCGTAAGGAATCTGTGGACAAGTATGGGCAGATCTCGAGCGTGATACAGATCTCCCTGTATCGCGCCACGAAATACTCGCCGGTGCGTTAGCGCGGGTAGGCCGGATCGGCCTGGACCTCATGGATTTGGGCGATGTGGCGATCCGTGTGCCCGGCGAACAGGAGCAGCAACTGGTAGGCGTCGACGGCGCCGGCGCCGGTAACGTGCACACGGAGCGGGGCCTGCGTGGTGCGGACGAACTCGAGGGTGCGTTCGCGGCGGCGTTTGAACTCCACGGCGAACGCGGCAGAGGTGGCGTACTGCCCTTTCGGCTGTAGCTCGGGGGCGGCCTGCCGCTTCTGGGTGCGGTCGGTCACCCCTTTCAGCAAGGCTTCGTCCTGGGCGCGGTCGGCGGGGCGGGGGGCGACGGCTGGAGTTCGGAGCGCGTTCTGGATGGCGGCGTTCAGTTCGTCCTCGCTGAGCGCGAGGTGTTCGGCGATCTGGGCGATGGACCAGCGGTCCGGCGCCGGCTTGAAGTTCCACTGGGCGGGGGTGAGCGCTGTGACGCTGTCGAGGAGCGCTTTGTGGCTGGCGTGCAGAGCGCTGAGGGCGAAATCACGCTCTGGCTGCGTGAGGGACTGGGCGATCAGTGCGGCCACGGCAACGGAAAACAAGACAATCAGCTTCGTTTTCATGATGCAAACACCTCTAGATTTTCCCGTAGTTCTGCCGATGAAACAAGTAGGGTGGATGGCGTCTTCCGCCGGGGCTTGGCCGCAGAGGCCAGGACCGGGCGGAACCTCTGCCGGGTGGCAGGGGGGGCGCCACACCACATGAGCAGGCCGAGTGAGAGACGACGTTTCCACAGAGACGAGCCCCGTTCCGACCGAGACTGTTCGGGCGGCAGCGGCGGCTTGGGATGCGATTGCACGGTGGATCCCGACGGAGTCCGAGCGGCCGTCTACGATTCTGGTTCTGGAGCCCAGGGAGACCAACCGGCGGGTGCTGCAGGCGGTGCTGAGGCCCGAAGCGTACCGGGTGCTCGAGGCGACCAGTGCGGACGCTGCGTTCGATCTGCTGGCGCGAGAGCCGATCGATCTGGTCATTCTGGATTTGATGCTGCCGGGGCTGGGCGGGCTCGAGTTCTGCCGGACGATGAAGGCGAACCGGCTGACGCGCCTGATTCCGGTGTTGATCCTGACAAGTCTGGAAGGGGCGGAGAACGAGATCGCCGGGATCGAATCGGGCGCCGACGAATTCCTGGTGCAGCCGCTGCAACCGGCGATCGTGCGAGCGCGGATCCGTGCGATGTTGCGGCACAAGTCGGCGATCGATTCGCTCGAAGAGGCGGAATCGATCCTGTTTGCGCTGGCGCAGGCGATCGAACAGCGCGACAAATGCACGGGCGGGCATTGCGAGCGGCTGGCGATCACCAGCATCAGCCTGGGTGTGGTGCTGGGGCTGCCGCGGAGCCAGTTGCTGGCGCTGCATCGGGGCGGGTTCCTGCATGACATCGGGAAGGTGGCGATTCCGGACGCGATTCTGTTCAAGGCGGGGCCTTTGAACGAAGAGGAGTGGGCGGTGATGCGCACGCACGCGGTGCGCGGCGAGGAGATCTGCAAGCGGATACGCACGCTCGCCCCGGTGCTGCCGATCATACGCAACCATCATGAGCGGTGGGACGGCTCGGGCTATCCCGACGGGCTGGCCGGGGAGGCGATCCCGCTGCTGGCCCGGATCCTGCAAACGGCCGATGTCTTCGACGCGCTGACTTCGGTGCGGCCGTACAAACCGGCGCTGACTCCGGCCGAGGCGCTCGACGTGCTCGAAGCGGAGGCGCGGCGGGGCTGGCGGGACCGGCAGTTGGTCGAATTGCTCCGCAGCATGCATGAGACCGCCTTCAGCGGCGCGCCCGCGCCGGCGATGGCCGGCGCACCCGATCTCATGGAGCAGTCGCTCGAGAACATGCGCCGCGCGCTGATGAGATAGCGGCCGCACAATCCTCGGCGAGTCGGCGACAATAGGGGCAGACGATGCCCGCCGATATCGCGTCACTGGGAGGGATTCAGCGTGAGGTGGCGGCGTGCGTCCGCTGCCCGCGGCTGCGGACACATTGCGCGCAGATCGCACAAGCCAAGAAGAAGGCCTACCGGGAGTGGCAATACTGGGGCAAGCCTGTGCCGTCGTTTGGGGATCCCGAGGCGGGATTGCTGATCGTGGGCCTGGCGCCAGGAGCGCACGGGGCGAATCGCACGGGGCGCATGTTCACCGGGGACAGCTCGGGAGATTTCCTGTTTCACGCTTTGCACGCGACAGGGTTCGCCTCGCAGGCGGCCAGCCGCTCCCGGGATGACGGCCTGGAGCTGCGCGGCGCATATATTACTGCGGCGGTCCGCTGCGCGCCGCCGGGCAACCGGCCCCTGCCTGAGGAGATCCTGAACTGCCGCGAGTACCTGGCGCGCGAGATGGACCTGCTGACCGGGGTGCGTGTGGTGGTGGCGCTCGGCCGCTTGGCCTTCGATCAGTATCTGACGGTATTGCGGGCGCGGGGCGCGATCGCGAGCAAGGCGGGGTTTGTGTTTGGACATGACACGGAGCGCGAAATCGGTCCGGGGCGGCCGCGGCTGATCGGGTCCTACCATCCCAGCCGGCAGAACACGTCGACGGGTCTGCTGACGGCGGGGATGCTGCGGCAGGTGTTTGTGCGGGCGCGGCGGCGGCTGGAGGCCGGCTTATGACGGACGCCAAGCATGTGAGCGCGGTGGTGACGGCGCGGCGGGACGTCAGCCCGGATTTGTGGATCGTGCGCCTGCGCACGGAAGAGCGGATTTCGTTCATTCCCGGGCAGTACGTGACGGTTGGGCTGCCGGAGGCCGGCCGGCTGGTGGAGCGGCCGTACTCGGTGGCGTCCTCGCCGAGGGAGGCGGAGCTGGAGTTCTTTCTGGAGCTTGTGCCCGGGGGGCATCTGAGCCCGCACCTGTACCACGTGCCGGCCGGGGAGCGGGTTCTGGTGCGGCGGTTGGCGAAGGGGCGCTTCCTGTTCGACGATCAAAGCGGCCACCCTTTCCATTTCATGGTGGCGAGCGTGACGGGCGTGGCGCCGTTTGTGAGCGCGCTGCGGGAGATGGCGGCGCGGTATGAGGAAGGCGAGCGCATTCCGTACCGGATCGCGCTGCTGCATTCGGCCAGCGTTGCGCGCGAACTGGGCTACTGCGAGGAGCTTTCGGCGTACGCGCGGCGTTTCGACTGGTTCGAGTACATTCCCACAATCAGCCGCGTGTGGCTGGACCCCTCGTGGCGCGGCGAGTTAGGCCGGGCCGAAGACGTGATTCGCAAGCGTCTGGACTCGCTGGGATTCACCGCCGGGGAGACGACGGCGTACGCTTGCGGCAATCCCGTCATGATCGAGAACGCGAAGGGCGTTTTCGAGCGCGCGGGCTTTCCGAAAGAGTCGTTCAAGCAGGAAATCTACTGGGTGGCGCAAAAGGGCGAGTAGGGGCGAGAGCGATCTGGTAGCATGGGAAGGCGGCTGGGCACTGGGACGGAGGGGGCATGAGTATCTTCTGGATGATTCTGATCACACTGGGGATCCTGCAGCTATCGACGCTGGCGACCACGATTTTCCTGCATCGCGCCATAACGCATCGCGGGCTGGAACTGCATCCGGCGGTGGCGTTTCTAATGCACCTGGAACTGATGATCTTTACCGGCGTGTCGCCGAGGCACTGGGCGGCGGTCCATCGCAAGCACCATCATTTCTCCGATCAGGCAGGCGATCCGCACAGCCCGCGGCTACTCGGGCTCTGGAAGGTGCTCGTGGGCAACTACCACTACTACAAGAAGGAAGCCGCCAACCCCGAGACCATCCGCAAGTACACGCCGGACTACAAGCCGGACCTGATCGATCGGATTGGAATCCCGCACGGCGAACTGCTGGGGCTGGGAGTTTTCCTGCTGATGTTCGGGTGGGTGTGGGGCGCCGCGGCGTGGCTGGTCCACGTAAGCCTGTACCTCACGATCAACGCGATGATCAACGGGCTAGGGCATGTGGTGGGGTATCGCAACTACGAGAACGAGGCCACGAACCTGCGGTGGCTGGCCTGGATCTCCGGGGGCGAGGGCCTGCACAACAACCACCACGAGTATCCGTCCTCGGCGCGGTTCTCAATGCGCCGGGGCGAGGTGGATCTTGCTTGGCCGGTGATTGTGTTGCTGGAAAAGGCGGGACTTGCGAGGATTAGGCCGGAGCCTGTCGCCAAGGCGGCCTGACGGCTGCTGGGCGAGAGCGACTACGCGGCCTTTTGCACCTTGCCGCTGCGCAGGCAGGACGTGCAGACGCGGATTCTCTTGGCCGCACCGTTGATGATCGCGCGCACACTCTGCAGGTTCACGTCCCAGCGCCGGTTGGTCACGTTGTGGGCGTGGCTGATCCGGCTGCCGAACCGGGGGCCTTTTCCGCAGACATCACATACTCTTGCCATCGAAGGATTTCTCCTGTGTAGTCGGTAGGAAGTTCAATTCTAGCAGGGGGTCGCGAGCGCCTGCAACCGGCTGAGCTTCAAGCGCCCGAGGGCCGGATGCATCCCGTGATGAGGATTCCCGCTGGGGAGCCGTCGCGCAGATCGCGGGCGTAGGAAGCGCCAATGGTTGAAAACGCAGCAGAGACCCCGGCGGCAAACATTAAGATGATTTCATAATCGGGTGGGGCTGAGGGGAATTTTTACGCGTTACCAACAGTTTGTGTGCAATTTTAGGAGCCAACACTCGTGCTTCGGACCAACAAGTCTTTTTTCGTCATTGGGCTGCGACCGATTGCAGGATTGGCCCATGACGTGCCATGCTTGTGCGCGGAGGGATTAACATGAGTGGTTCAAAAACCTTGGTAGGGTTTAGCGGTCTTGCGATGCTAGTCGCCCTCTCTGCCCCGGGCTGCGCTTCGAAGAAGTTCGTTCGTCAGCAGACCAGTCCGATACAGCAGCGAGTCGAGGAGCTGGACAAGAAGCATTCGGAGGCCATTGCCTCGCTGGAGAGCAAGGAACAGAAGGACGTATCACGCGTGGAAGAGCGCGCGATGACGGCCGAAAACAAGGCCAACGACGCAGCGCGTGCGGCGCAACAGGCCGACAACAAAGCGACGCAGGCAGGCCAAGCGGCGCAGAATGCAACACAGATGGCCCAATCGGCGCAGAGCAAGATCGGGGATCTGACTACGGCGTTCCAGAACGTGGACAATTTTAAGGTAGTCTCTTCCGGAGACGTCCTGTTCCGTTTCAATCACGCCGAACTGAACGATGACGCGAAGGCGAAGCTCGACCAGTTGATCCAGCAGGCGAGCGGGATGTCACGCTACGTTCTCGAGATCGAAGGCTTCACCGATCAATCGGGGCCGGCGGACTACAACCTGGCGTTGAGCCGCCGCCGCGCGGATGCTGTGGTTCGGTACCTGGTGGATCACAACGTGCCGCTGCGGCGAATCCACATGATCGGTCTAGGCGAGGATCAGGCCGCCGTGGCAGAGACGCAGCAGGCGGAGAAGCTGACGAAGAAGGAACAGCGGCGGGTGGTAGTGAGGGTGCTGGCGCCTGAGACGACGCTATCGGCGAGCGCGAGTTCGCCGCAGAGCTCGATGGCGCGGCCCATGAGCGAGTCGCAGCCGGCGGCGCAGCCATCGGCCCAGTCCGCTTCCTCTGAGACCGCCCCCAAACCTTAAACCGGAAGAAACGCCTCACAACGCCCGGCACGCGACCGGGCGTGGCACAGCCCGGGGGCAGGCTCGCACCCTGCCCCCTTCATTCAGGCGAGCGCGAAGCAGAGGCTTCGGCTCGCCTATTTTCCTTTCATCATAACGAGCAGCATGACCAGTTCTGTCTTCGCTTTCACGCCGTGCGGCAAGCTGGGCGGCATGTAGACGAAGGCGCCTTCCGAGACGTCCCGTTGTTCCTCGCCGAGTTGGATGTGGGCCTCCCCTTTGAGAACCGTGAGCATCGCAGGGAATGGCGCGGTGTGAGCGGAGAGTTCCTGGCCGGGCGCGAAACCGAATAGAATCACCTTCGTTCCGTCGCCGTCCTGCAGCGTCTGGCTGAGAATGCCCTTCTCGGGGACATTCGCCTGTTGGCGGAGATCTTCGACAAGAATGCAGTGTGCGTCCATCCCTTCTAGTATCGCGCCGCGGAGGGCGGCGGCTACTGCACGCTGCGAATCAGATCGGTGGCGAGAAGGCTGGCGCGCTCAGCGAGGTTCTTGGCGCGGAAGAGATCGGTCTTGCGGGCGTCGAGGGCCTGCTGGACGAAAGTCCGAATCCGTTCGAGGTAGGCCTGCTGATCGCGGTTGAGCCGGCGGCCGTTGAGCGCGGCGATGGTGCGCTGGGCGCTGGCGATATTGCGATCGATCTCCTCGTTGAAGGTTTGCTGCTGCTCCGGCGAGAGAATCGGTCCGAGCTGCGGCTCAGGGGCTGCCGGCGGCGCCGCTTCCGGCGCGGGCTGCGAAGGTCCCGCCTCGGGGGTCTGGCGAGGACGGGTCGCGGCGGGTGTGCGGCGGCGAGGCGGAGGTGGCGCCTTGCCGGGCGGGGTGACGGGCGGCTGACTAATATCCGGAGGCTGGGGCGGGAGTTCAGGAGCGGGCGGGACGGCTGCCGGCTCGCTCTGGCCGGGCGCCGACTGGGCGGATGGCGCCGGCGTGGGAGCGGGGCGCGTTCGAGCTTTGGCGGAGCGGTGAAACAGGCTGCACGAGGAAGACAACAACGCGCCGAGCACCACCACCGCACAGACGCCCGCTCTCTCGACAGTCATTTCCATTCAGGGGTTTCTGACCAGCTAGGCGCCCTGCCTCTTCCCGTCTGTGGCGGGTGCGCCGCTCTCGATAGCTGGGAACCGCAGCCGGAACGTGGTTCCCTTGCCTGTCTCACTTGTGAAATCGATAGTACCATTATGCAACTGCACAACGCGGAAAGTCATCGCCAGGCCGATGCCTGACCCCTTCCCTTTGGTGCTGTAGTACAGGTTGAAGATCTTGTCGCGAATCTCGGGCGGAATGCCGACGCCCTGATCGGCCACGCTGAGCAGGCACTCCCCATCGATCTCCTGCAGTGAGACGTTGAGCAGTCCGCCAGCTTTCATCGCCTCGATACCGTTGACGACGACGTTGAGGACGGCCTGTTGAAGCAGGTCGCGGTCTCCTTGGACCAGAACCCGTTCGGACTGGGCGGTGACTTCGACGCGGACTTCCTGCCGGCTGGCGGAGGGGGAGACCAGGGCGGCGACCTCGCGCGCCAGGCTCACCATCTCCACATCGCTCATTTTGACGTCGATGGGGCGGGTGAAGTCGAGGAAGGTTTTGACAACCCGGTCCAGACGCTGGATTTCGCGGGCGATGGTATCGATCTCGGGCGAGACGGCGTCGGCGTCCCCGCCCAGCTTGCTACGCAGCAGTTCGAGGTGAACCGTGATCGCCTGCAGCGGGTTTTTGATTTCGTGAGCGACGCCTCCGGTGAGCCGGCTGATTGCCGCGAGGCGGACGGACACGTCCAAGTGCGATTGAATCTGGCGGCGGGTTTCGGCGTCGCGCAGCGTGATGAGAGTGCCGATACGCTGGCGCTCGGGAAACGCCTCGAGCGTCTCCACATTGACGAGCAGGCGTGTGCTGCCGCCGTTGCGTTCGAGCGTAACGGCCACGTCCTTGAGCGGCTGGCGCAGCCCCACGGCGTTCCGGACGGCGACGCCGAGCGCCGAGGCGGAGGGGAACAGGTCGGTCATGGGGCGGCCCATGATTTCCCAGCGGCCGCGGCCGAGGAGGCGCTCGGCGGCGCGGCCGGCCATGACGAGGCGGTCGTCGCGATCGAACAGGAAGACCACCTCCTCGAGGCGCTCGAGCAACTGCTCCACGTTGCTGCGCAACAGGGTGGCGTCCTGCCGGGCGCCGTGATACTGCTGCCCGAGCAGGTTGAGCTTGGACTGGACGGCGGCGAACTCCTTGGCTGCGCCGTCGGGGACCGGCGGCTCTTTGGCGACCTCGCCGCGGCTGATGCGGTCGATGGTCTGACTGATGCTGGCCAGCGGGCGCAAAGCCAGGTTGGAAACGACCACGGCGAGCACCATAGAGAGCAGCAGCGCGCCGAGAAAAATCAGCGCGATGCTGCGAATCTGAGTGAACATGGTGCTGCGGAGGAGGACCGAAGAGAGCACGACGCGTATGGAAAACACGGGCAGCGGCGGCTGGGCCGGGATGCCGAACGGAACCGAGTATTCATAGTCCTGGCTGCGCGTGAAGACCTCGACCAGGCGCCCTAGGGGCCGGCGGCGATTCCATTCGGCGAAATTCGGCCAGCGGAGCGCCGTGCGTCCAACGCGCGAAGGATCCGAGTCGGCCAGGATGCGGCCGTTTTCGTCGCTGATGAGGATTTCGACGAAAATCTGCGAGTTACCCGCCCAATTCTCCAGGAAACGTCCCAACTCGTCGTCGGATTCGACGAGCTGAGTCCAGAGCTTCTTGGTCTCCTCGAGGCTGGCCGGCGTGGGCCGGCCGGCCGAACGCTCCGTGATGCGCTGGTGTATGAAGCCGCCCACCTGCGACGCGTAGACCTCGGCGCGCTTCTGCACATCCTCGAAAGTGGCTTGGCTCAGGATGTGAAGATAAAGCGCCGAAAGTGCGCTAATGACCGAGATCATCAGCACAATGATCAACAGCCGCAACCGGGTGCTGAGAGACATCCTCTTCTAGGCCCTTTCGGGCTAAGCCTCGCTTTCAGCCGAGCCGTACTCCTTGAGCTTGTTATGCAGGGTCTTGAGACTGATGCCCAGAATCTCCGCGGCGCGCGTTTTGTTGTTTTTTGTGTGCCGCAACGTGCGCAGGATGAGCGCCTTCTCCGCCTCGCCGATGGTCGCGCCGACGCGCAGCCGGACCTGCGTCGGGTCGTCGTGATCGTCCCCCTTCGGCGCGGCGGCGGCGCTGTGGAAATTCCCCGGGAGGTGCTCCAGGCTGATCGTGCCTTCGCCCGCCAGAATGACCGCGCGTTCCAGTGCGTTTCGCAACTCGCGCACGTTGCCGGGCCAGTGGTGGCGGTTGAGCCGTTCGAGGACTTCCGCGGACAGATCGGCGATGCGGCAGTTGTGCTTGCGGTTGAGGTCGCGCACGAGGGCTTCGGCGAGCGCCGGCAGATCGTCCATACGCTCCCGAAGCGGCGGCAGGCAGATGTGGAAGACGTTGAGGCGATAGTAGAGGTCTTCGCGCACCTCGCCCTTCTTCAGCGCGTCCTCGAGAACTTTGTTCGTGGAGGCGATCACGCGCACGTCCACGAGAATTTCGCTCTTGCCTCCCAGGCGGCGGACCCGTGAATCCTCGAGTACGCGGAGCAGCTTGGCCTGAGTGGCGATCGGCATATCGCCGATCTCATCGAGCAGCAGCGTGCCGTTTTGAGCGAGCTCGAAGCAGCCGGCGCGGCGCTCGAGCGCTCCGGTGAACGCACCCTTTTCGTGGCCGAACAGCTCGCTCTCCATGAGGGTTTCCGGCATCGCGGCGCAATTGATGGCGACGAAGGGGCCGGCGTTGCGGGGGCTGAGGCTGTGGATGGCCCTGGCGACGAGCTCCTTGCCGGTACCGCTCTCACCGGTGACGAGCACGGCGGCCTTGCTGGGCGCGACCTGGCGGATGAGCGAGAACACCTCTTGCATGGCGGGCGAGCGGCCCACCAGTTCGGCGAGCGCGCCCTGATAGCTGAGTTCGCGCTTCAGGCGCTCGGCTTCCTCGGCGAGGCGTTGCTGGGAAGCGGCGCGTTCGAGCAGCACCCTGAGCGCGCGCGGTTCGATGGGTTTTTCGAGGAACCAGAAAGCGCCCAGATCGTGCGTGGTGGCGATCGCCGTTTCGATGTTGCCGAACGCGGTCACGACGATCGCGGGCGGACCGCCGCCCTGCGCTCCAAGCCGGCGCAGCAATTCGAACCCGTCCATGCGGGGCATCATCAGATCGGTGACGAGCACATGGGCGGGGAACGTGCTGAGTTTGTCGAGCGCTTCCTGTCCGTCGGCGGCCGTTTCGGCGGTGAACCCCCAGGATGCGACCATGCTGGCCAGCCCATTGCGCTGGCTCTCCTCATCGTCCACGATCAGGATTCGGGTCGCATTACCAGCCATAACTATATTCTGCGTCATTTCCAGATCCGGTTGAACGAGGGTGGTGCGCGAGCGCGCGGTCCCGCTCTAGGAAGCGATCTCGCGCCAGTGGGACACGATGAGCGTGTAGCCGGTCAGCAGTCCCTCGGCGGCGATGCTCTTGCCGACGAGCTTGTCGAGCTCGGGATCCTGGAAAGGGTTGCCGCCGCGCCGGCGTAGCACGTACTGTTCCCCGGAGCCGGCGACGAGATACACCGCATCGCGCTCGCTCTTCGAGCCTGCGCCGAACGGCTTCTTGACGACCTGGCCCTCGAACTCCACTAGCCCCAGTGTACAGCGGAAGCGGCCGCCAGGATCGCTGTTTCAGCGTCTGGCGTAGAGTTCCTGGACGCTGACGATCTTTCCGCCACTGACGTTGGCGATCAGGGCTTTGATCACGGGCACGGGCGCGTCCTTGGCGACGGTCTTGCCGATGACGACTTGGAAGGAGTCGGACGCCGGTCCCTTGGCGAGCATCGCCTTGGGAAGCGACTTCTTCTCGGTTGCCGGCGTGCGCACAGAAAACGAGAGCATAGTCGGGTTTTTGATTTTCGCCTGGATTGCGAGCGCGGCCAGCTCCTTTGCCAGCGCCGGGGACGGTTTCGGGCGGCTGCCGGTCCTCGCCGACGGGCGGTTCTCGGCGAGCCACATGCCTTTGACGGCCAGCTGGCGGCGGCGGCTGGCGCGCTCGCCGGCGTGTCCGT
>Ga0062382_10000242_pt1 | contig 13055 bp, 8 predicted proteins | sample DOMMetBare2Fresh_FD_59507 | JGI IMG/M metagenome (GOLD analysis project Ga0062382, IMG submission 59507) | Wetland sediment microbial communities from St. Louis River estuary, USA, under dissolved organic matter induced mercury methylation -... | ecosystem: Environmental > Aquatic > Freshwater >... | reverse complement strand
ACGTGTGCCACCAATGCAAACAGCCCATCCCTCCCACGCGGGCATGTGGCCAGCTGAGGCAATTCTGTGACCTCTCTGTTCAACGCAACACTCTAGACTGGGCGCGCGCTGTTGTTGAGATCGGCCGCCGGCCGATCTCAACACCACTCAACAAAGCATTGGACGAGGTCGTCCGGTCAATCGCCCACGGAGTTGCCAACACCGGAAGTCTGAAATTCACATTTTGATCGCAACACCACAACAAAGTGAACAATTTATTTTGTGACACAAAAAGAACTCCCATTTTTATTTTCTCAAGAGCAGCCACACAAACACCCACTTACAACCACAACAACAACAACACCACCACATGGACACCAAGACTGACGCTAGCACCGTCGCCAACACTGCGTCTAACATCAAAAATGATCTGGCCTTGCGCGTGGCTCTCATGAAGTCGCCGGTCGTCGACATCAACCAGATCCGTCACCTCATCCTCGTGGGAGCGGACGTTTCTCAGCCCGATCGGGACGGGTTCACCCCGCTCCATTACGCCTGCTACAGCGGAGACTTCCTCGCCGTAGACCTCTTGTTGCAACACGGCGCCAATGTGGCTGCTAAAGCCGATGGAGGGCACCGTCCGCTGCACATGGCGTGTTCGGCGAAGCCGCCATGCCGAGCTCTGACCGCGCTCCCCGACGAAGCCAAGGTCCGCAAGCTACGGTGCATCGAGCTCCTCGCCGAGAGACGCGACAAGGGCCTCGATTTCAACATCAGGGACAAGCTTCAAACGACCCCCTTCTTCTGCGCCTGCTACAGCAACTTCCCCGAGGCCGCGCAGTATCTGGTCGAATCGTGCGATGTCAAGCTTGATCGCGCTGACCTCGCGCGGCTCCACGCGTGCGCTTTTTGGGCTGCCAGCCATTCGCATCCGAAGCTTCTGCGTTTCCTCTTGAAGTGGATCGATCAGAAACAAGTGTTCCGTGACGGACGTGACCTACTGTCGACTGCTGCTGGTGCCCTGGGAGATGATGACAACGGCGACGAAGACGGGCCAAGCGAGTACGAAGAGTCGGACGAGTACAGTAAATCTCGGGCGCGCTCGGAGTGTGTGAAGGCTCTCCTCGCCTCCGGCAGTCACACCCCAGCCGGCCTGGGGCAGGCGCTGTGCTGTGCGGCCGAGGTCGGATGTCACTGGTCCGTGCAGGCGCTGATCGCTGCCGGCGCCCCCCTCGACGCGCCGCACGAGAGAACACACATCACACCGGCATTCATGGCAGTGATGAACGGGAACTTGCTCATCACGTCGCTTCTCATTCATCACGCCAAAGGGAAGATCTCTGTCAAGACCATTCCTCCTCTGCATCTGATTCTGCAGCTGGCTCCAAACTACTGCCGCCACCCTGCGATCCACAACATCACCGCGTGCTACAACATGCTCTCGTCCTGGGAAAATTTAGGTGTCATCAAGAAATAATCTTGATTGCTTTGGACCATGTTGGGGGGGCATCAACTGAAATTGAAAGAGATCAATGAGATGGATAATAAGCTTCCAAAAGAGTCTCCCTAGTGTACCCGACCCATTTGAGGAGCTTCTCGTAACCCTCAGTGCCGAGGGACGCTTCGAACTCCTTGAGCTCGTCTTTGAGTGACTTGAACATGAATCCGGGCGCGTCGACGGCTTCGTGGCTCTCGCGCCACTCTTCCAGGCGACCATCGAATGCGTCAAAGCTGTGGCAGAAGGCTTTGTGACGATTGAAGTCAGCGGCCTGGCACTCCCTACTGCAGTACGGAGTGTGGCACATGCCGCAGGCCTGGAAGCGCAGTTTGGTGTTCTCAGAGATGCATTCTGGTGGCTCGATCTTGTCACAAGGCGGGTTGGTGCACGACATGCACTTGGCGATCGAGGCGACTGGTTTGGGGAACGGGGTGTTGCAAACGAAACTCATGCAACCAGTGTACCTGCTGTGCCATCCATCGCGCTTGCGGGCCGTCGCCCACATGCCTTCTTTCCTGACTGCCTTCCCGAGGGCCTTGTAAGACGTGGGATTCGCTTTGGTTGACATTAATGTAGTGTGGTGTGGTGTGGTGTGGTGTTTTTGGCGAAGCCAAAAAGCCAAAAAGCGAATGATTTCAATATCTCGCGTTGTTTTGAAGGAGGCGATGGTTGTTAATTGATTGAGAAATCAGAACTTGGGGAGGGTCAGCTTGCTGCCTCCGGCCGACATCATGGCCTCGAATGCCGCGAACTCGTCGTCCTCAACGATAGCAGCGCGGGCTTTGGGAGCGCTGGTCGGCTGCGCGGGGAGCGCAGTGGTCATGGCAGGGACTCCGTTCATGGACAGGCCCACGATCACTTCCGCGTCTCGGGCGTTGTTGGAGATCGCGCGCACAGTGAGCGACGAGTACTCCTGATCAAGTTTGCCGTCCTTCGTTCCACTCGGCCATGCAACGGGCATGAATGTGACTCCTCGGCGCCAGTGCATGAGAGTGGCCAAGAGCGGGCTGTTCTTGGGCAACAAGTGATCACCCCCGGGCAGCGCATCGATGGTTCGGACGGCCGGGGACGCGGTGCGGCACGAGTCACAGACATGCACCCGCGAGCCGGCGAGGGTCATCGGGTTGTCAGGCATCAGAACAAAGTCACCGGACGCGCCGAGGAACGTCTGGGAACAACTGCGCCACGCCAGTGCGGGATAGCAGCCATCGGCCATCTTCAGCGCGAGCCCCCTGAGGGTGGCCGGCTTGTCTCCGAGCGAGCAGAGCGTCTCCCCGTGTCTGACCTTGGACGACGCTTCGGCCGTCTGGTAGTGCTGGAACACCTTGTCGACCGCGTCGCAGTCCCGCGCCGTCATGAGGAACTCTTTGGCGACCGCGAGGAGGCTGGGGATGGGGAACCCGTCCCTCGTCTCATCGTACCCCGGAATCGGGCCGGTCTGCTCGGTGGTGGCTTGCCACGGCTTGTGCTCCCCCGTCCCACACGCCTCGTCTGCGATCGGATGGCGAGCAGACCGGGGCTGCACAGCATCGCTGCTGTAGGGGGCGAGACCAATCGCCCTCAATGAAATGGCGACTTCCGCCTCTCCCGATTCAGCGATGACGCGCAACACGAGGGCGTTGAGCCATGTGCGATGGACCAAATCAAGATGAGCTCCCAACGCAACCAGTCCGCTCGCGTCCCCAGCGGGCTGGAGGGCCAATCTCGCCAACGACTCGAGTATCGGCTTGGTGCTGGGGCCGGCCGGAGAGAGCAGCGCGCCGAGCTTTCCAATAACGGGTTTGAGAGCGCGCGCGTCCATCTTCCACAAGCGCAAAGGGCGCGCAGCACAAACAACGCCTCGGGCCAGTTCGCGCATCGAGGGAGCGGCTGATCCAACGTTCACTTTGCGCGCAGTGGCCATCAGAGCGGGCAGCATCTGATAAATCCCAGCGACGGCCCATTCGCGGTGCACGTTGACTGCGATGTCGACCAAACCGGGCCGGTTCATCACATCGTCTCGGCTCACCGTCCCGAGGTCGGCCGAGTACGCCGGGATATGTGTCGCGAACCCAAGGGACGCGTCAGCTTCCGCGTCCAGCAAAGCCGCGAATGAATTGGAGAGGTGCGCCAGTGCAGCGCGGGCCAGGTGCAGATAACAGGACGTCCGGACCCATGGGTGGTATTCTGGTGCGTTCTCGTCCCCCTCAGCTCGTTTGGCGGCCTCATCGGCTGCTTCGATCTCCTTCCGGGTGATGCTCTCGGCGACGGCTAGGCAAACAAAGGCAAACGGGTAAACGAAATCACAGCCACTGATGTGGGCCGGCCGCTCGCGGCCCCCTGCCATGGCAGCGATCATGGCTCCAATGATCAGCCCTTCGGCGTGAAAGGAGCGCTCGGGGAGCACAACCATCGTGCGGGAGTGATCAGCCACCACAGCTATCCCTGTCCCGAGCAGACGGGTCTCGAGGGCCGCTGCCGCGAGAGCAGGCGCCAGACACACGTCACAGGGCCAGGATTGGGGTGGAGTGAGCACGAGCACAGACGGGCGCTTGGTTGTGTTGAGTGACCCGGCTTTGGCAGCTGCTGCCGCCAACTCAACGGCCTGCCCTCGCAGCCCCAGGCTGAGCAAGTCATCGACTGCTGCGGCCGGAGTGATCTGCTTTTGCACGGGCACAAAGTGCCATAGCTGAGGCACAGCCGTGGCTGTTCCCGCGATGACGGCGTCTCGGGCCGTTTGCACTTGGCCACTCCAACGCCTGATGACCCACGAACGAAGATCGAGGGGATTCGGGCAGGTAGGCGAGTCGCTCCCCGCTGCTGTTGACATCCCGGTCTCGAGTGCGAATGGGAGATTGCGAATGTTGCAAGACACCTTTGGATAAGGCGCCGGACGGGTGCTCGCCGAGATCCCTCCGGCGATGGCGCTGGGCAACTCGTTGTAGAACAGATTACAGTCCCAGTTCAGCATCCGGGCGAAGCTCGGATCACGGGCAGTCAGGGCGTGCACAGTCCCGAACGCCAGGTCCATGGCCAGCGCCGTCACGGCTTCCCGAATCGCGGCGACGTCAAGTGCGTCGTCGGGCAGAGTGATCTTGGGGCCGTGCAACCCATTGACGCTGCGCATCGTCTGGCAGACCAAGCGTTTGTGCACATGCTCGGCGATGCGGGTCACCAGCTCGGCGGTGCATGCGCACGGAAACGCCTCTTCGTACGGACTGCACGCGTTGTTCGCATCCGAGGTCATTTGATCGCTCCAAGGCGTCACCAGCTGAGCTGATAGCGCCACATCGTCCAGGGCGAGGTGCCAGACGCTTCGAACGTACTCGGCGAGCGTGACCTCTGCGAGCGCCTCGGGGGACCATGACGCCTTTCTCTCGTACCTGGATTTCGGGGGCGCCGTTGACGTGGAGGCGGCTGTCTTCAAGGACGCTGTGTCACTCTGCATGAGGGAATAAGCAGCAGATCCAAAATCCACATCACCATAGTCGCCGGACGCGTGGGTCGGCCCAGTGGCGCCCGATTTCTTCTTCCCACCGAGACTGGCAGAGGCGCCGGCCATGAGACCTCGTCCTCCGATTCCTGCGTTGCCGAGGAACGCGTCCTCGTTGTCAAAATCCAGGGCCCCAACGTCGCCATCGGCCAGAGCGCGCTGAGCCAGTTTGATGCTCGCAGCGACAGCATCTGTTTCAGCAGTTTCCGACGTTGCTGCGCCAGCCGCTGCAACAATCGGCGCATCAGTTCCCTCTTCCCCATCGTCTTGCGTCACCGTGCGCGTGGCTGCCACTGCTCGCTGCCGTGAATCACCCCACTTGCGCAGCTGCTTTTTGGGGGCAGTGGCGGCGGCAGCGGCGGCTCCGCCGCCACTGCCCCCAAAAATGGTTTGGAGATCGGGCCCACTCGACACCAAATCCATAACCACCGTCGCCATCGGAGGACCGCCGTACCTGGTGGATCTGTACGTGTTTGCGTAAGCCATCTCCCGGACGGCGTCTTGCTCCAGTGTGTCGATCTCCCTCCGGGCGATCACAGCCAAAGCGTCGGGAACGAAACAGTTCTGCATGGCCGATATGCTCACCGCTCGCATGGGAGTGCACACGAAGGAGCGCGGGATCTCTCTGGGGCAAAGGTTCGTCTCAAAGTCGCGAATCGCCTGGCGGTCACGACGGCAGAGTGACGTCCACACGAGGTAGTCAATGCCGTCCAAATCATAGATTCCATGCAGCAGGCCGGCTGACTTCATCCAGATGCTCCCCATCGGGCAGACGGCGTCCGGAGAGAGCAGGGCAGTTCTGTCCCCACCTCGCACCCGTCGAACGGTCTCGACAGCATCGCACATATGCGAGATCTCCTCGCCCACCCTCTCACGAACGTCATTCGGGGACCCCCCGAGACACCACAGCAAGTCGTCAAGCATGAGGGCCGTGCTCTGCTCTCGCACGGTGACAGCGTTGTCAGAGGACGCATTCGACGACTCGATCAGTGGGTAGTACAGCGTCGAGTTGCGATTCTTCTGGAGTATGCCGAACAGCTCGTCGATACGAGAAGCTGCATTAGCGTCGGACACATGCGGGCCTCGCACTAATCCGACGTGAGGAGGATAGCACCAAGTCGCGTCAGTGCTCATCAGGCGTGCTGGTGTCTAATGGCGTTCTTTGTCCAAAAGTGGTCTGCTCGACTGAACGTAAATTTGTTTGCATTTCGGCGAGGAATCTTCGCATGGGTGTGAGAAAATCTTTCGCCCCCCCTCTCGGTTAATCACACTCCCCCTCCGTCTCCGTGCCACCACAAATCACCTCACATTCAGTAACGAGATGGACAATCAAACATGCACGATCGGCCTCACCGGCTTAATGCAATCGGGCAAGACTACCGTCGCCATGTTACTCTACCAGATGGGATTCGAGGAAGCCACGTTCGCTAATCCGCTGAAAGAAGCAGTCCGCGTCATTTGCGGCTTCAACGATTCGCAACTCTACGGCAACCAGAAGGAGGTCATCGATCCGTATTGGGGGACGAGCCCTCGCAAGGTCATGCAAGTCGTCGGCACTGACCTCTTCCGCAACGAGCTCCCGCGACACATCCCAGAGCTCCACCATATCTGGATCAGGGCGCTTCACCGCAAGCTCACATACGCCGATCCCTGCTCGGCAAAGGGAGTTCCCATGATCCACCCCGGAAGCAAGGTGGTTATCTCCGACATCCGCTTCCAGGACGAGTACGAGATGGTCAAATCTCTCCCCAATGCGCACATCTGGGAGATCAAGCGCGATGCTGTCGTGGCTTCCGTTGCCACCCACGCTTCCGAGGGATTCGTTTGCACTGACCCGCATGAAGTCATCCATAACAACGGCAGCCTCGCTGACCTCGAATGCGCCGTTAATGGCCTCATTCACTCTTATGGCATCCACCCTCTATGATCCCCCCCATCTAGCTCTCTCTTCAAAGTGGCGGCGATCATTCTTTTCCATCCGCGTACAACACACCAGCGTGCAACACATCCACACACACACATACACACATGACCAACATCCAATCTATCACGCACACGGTACTTCTGCTGTTATTTATTGTGGGGTGTGTGGTGGCGGGGGCGGCGGCCGCGGCCGCCGCCCCCGCCGTCCTCATGTTTGAGACCAATCAGGACACCTCGCCTCCATCAACAGTGATATGTGAGTCCCTCGGAGATGACGGGTTCGCCCGTCCGACAGAGACGAGGATACTGACCGTCCCCAGCGAGAACCTGCAAGGCGTAGTGGTGTTCATGGACGACGCGATGTCCCACCGCCTCTTGGTTGAATGGATTGCCAACAACATCAACAACATCGTCAGTCACGCCACCGACACGTCTGAACGCCGCGTTCACAACATCGTGGTCGTGGCCGTGGGACCGAGCGTCGGCGTGACCGTCGCGTCCTCACTGTTCACGAATGGCAGTTGCATCCGCACCAGCGCAATCTCTGCCGACCGTGTCCCCATTGTCGCAGTGGCAGCAGTCGGAGCCGCCGCCTCGGAGCGAGCGGCAGCAGCTATGTTACACAGCATGATCCGCACCCGGTTCAACCACGCCAGTGCCCACCCAGATCACAGCTGTGAGCAGAGTCACCTAATCCCCCTTTACACTGACCACAACACCGTCGAGCGGCTCACGTCCTGGCACCTCCCCCTGCCGGTGGCGAGTCATTGGACTGAAAATGCGGCAGTCACCGAAGAAACGCTTCACATCCCAGCCACAGCCGGCCTCCGCGACATCTCGGTGGCCGCAGCCACGGCCACCGACCACACCGTAGCAGTACTGGGACTCGTCATCCTCCCGTCCGGGTGTTCAGTTGGAAAAGCGCCGCTGCCGTCATCCCCAACGGGTCGGCCGAGCAGCCATGGTGACGTAGCTCCATTCATGTACCCGCTGAAGTTGCTGAACACTCTGGCAGCAAATCTTGTCGAACGCGAGCTGGTGCAGGGCACTTCGACGGCCGCCGGATGGTTGGCCTGTCTTCCGTCAGCCCCTCGCACACTCGTGTGGCAAACCACATCTGTACCACCAGCCACAGACGACACCAAACAGCGCATGCCAATTTCATCGTCGGTCCCATTACCATACCCATCAGTACAAACACTCCCGGCAGCGGCGGCAGCGGCGGCGGCCGCCACTCCCAACACACCCCCTGACGAGCATACACGAACGGCCCACCTGTTACTGCACGGTCGCTTGTTGTGGGCAAGAATGGTTCCGTGGGTGACTCCCACCACTATCAGCATCTTCTTCGGTCTGCTGTCCATTCTCGTGGCTCGCAGCATCGCATCCGGATCACGACCTTCCGACCGATTAGGGGAAGGGGATCGCAACACAACTGCGTGGTATGCAGACGACAAAAATGGAAAGATGTCCAACTCCTCTCATATTGCTCAACAGAGACGGGGAGTCGGATCTGCCAACATTCCCGGTAACTGGTTCTGACTCTCTCCCTCTCTCATCTAAGACCCCCCCATCCTCAACAAAACACCTGAAGCGAAATTATGCCAAACGTTGTTGTTGCTATTACTCGACGAAAGCCACTGCACATGACAGCATGGCCGTCAACAGGATGACGCTCAGAATGACTCCAAACGAGATGGCGATGTAAGACGCGGCTGGGATATAGTGATCCTCCACACACCCATCGAACTCGGGGTCATAGATCATTCCCTTCGGACATGCGATGACCAGATTGACGATCACCGTATTGTTGCATCCGATCTGAGTCTGAGTGCAATCGAGCGCCTTCAACAGCACGATCTCCTCGCGGGCGACTGGTACGGACGTGGCCAGAGCGACTGCACCGGCCGTCCAAACGATCTGAATGACGCCGTTGGAGGCCATTGTGGGGCGGTAGCAGAGGACACTGTCCCCGTTGTCGGCGTGCTTCAGAGAACCGCCGGCATTCTGCTCAAAGTCTCGGGTCACGAGGCCGTCCTCAACCATGACGAGGGCGCCCGTCACGTTGTAAGGCTGGGTGGCGTTGGTCACCACGGGGCAGATGCGCCCTGCTGCCGTTTGGATGTCACACGGCACGAGGAAGGCCGAGTCAATGTACATGGGAATGGCAGTTGCCGAATCGATGCTGGCGCTGATCCTGATGCAGAACAAAGTATCCTCACTCCCCAGCGCCAACACGCTGAACGGGTCACGGCTGTTGGTGTTGAAAGTCTGCACGCCAGCAGTGGTGGCTGATGTCACCGCCACACTGAGGCTCGAAGAGTCACGCGTGGAGGACCTCGCTGCTGCTGCCGTTGCTGCTGCCACCATTCCTGATCCAACGGGAGCAGGCAAGGGCGCACGGAAGCGCACAATGAAGTTCGCGTTCTTCATGCTGGCGTCGATAGAGGTGGCCACAGCGGCCAATACGACGTCCACCACCCCATTCTTGGTGGCAGTGGCCACGCTGTCATAAGTGACCCGAACGACCCAGTACTGGACACACGCGACGTTGTTGTCATCCGGCGAGAGATAGGCGCACCAGGTGGCCGTGGCGTCTCCAAACACGCCGACGGGAAGGACGCGGTACTGCGCTTCATAGGGCGAGATGCTCACCGCGCACTGGGCAGACGAGAGGCCTCGATCCCCGCAAGTCGCAAAGACGGCGCTCTTGGGATCAATGTGCGCCGAGGGAGTTTTGAGATCCACTCCGTCCGCATAGGAGATGCGAGTCTCGAGAATGAGTTCGGCGACGGTAGGGCTGGCACGGGACGCAGACACTACTGTGGCGCTCATGTCATGCGCCCCCTCTGTGGCACTCTCAAATGAGACAATGTTCACGAACACAGTGGATGAGATGCCCTTCCCAGTGGACCGTTCGTAGAGGCACGCTTGGACCGTGGCTCCGATCGCTCCTCCGGCCACAGATACGGCTGCCTTGCCCTGCTTGTCAGCAAAATGCTGGCGGAGGTGGGCCGGAGAAATCGTCGCAGTGTAGACGCGGTCGGCGGGGTCCCCTGAGCCGGCGGTCAGCGACCAGACGCCTTTGAGGAGCAACTTGGAACCCACTGCCACAGGATCGACCGCGGCATCCCGGATGTCCATCGTCCCGGCGATAGGTGCGTATGCGTCACAGACATTGCTGCCGTCGGCCTCGGACTGTGCAGTCACCCGCAACAGAACACCAAAGGCTCCTGCAGTGGTCGCGGTCACAGTGACCTGCACCGCCCCGTGGTCGAGGTTCTCAGATTCGAGTTTGACGGAAGGCCTCAGTGCGGCGGGAGCTCCCAGGGCCACAAAACAGCCAAGGATCGCGATTGCACACAGAACACCCAACGCGCGCATTGTGATTGCAGTGGATGGAATGGGTGAGGGAAGGGGGGGGTTTGTTTTTGATGTTCAATCCAATTCATGATGGCCCTATGTAGCAGGTAAATACTCAGAGATATTTTTGGATGTTCTATTTGGTCGCAGCCAATCGGGCTGGGATTGCCATCTCATGTCTGGTCAGCAGCAAATGATGAATTGCAGCCATCTGGGAAGTGAGGTCCTTGAGGGCCTTGATCGTGGCGTCCTGGAAATCCGCGTAATTCCATGCCGACCAACCGATCCACCCGATGGCCGCACTGACGACCAACGCCCGGAACCAGGTCACCCCGGTCGGCGAGGCGCCTGGGATCAGGTAGATGAGTTCGAGGGCAAAGGACGCGATCAACCCAAGCATCAGGCGCGTCCGGGCGCCGGCCGTCCGCGCAGGGGTCGTGACGATGAATCCGATCACCGCCGCTCCGAGGTACCAGAGAACGCCGTGGGCTCCGCCCACCATGGTCTGCTGGAAGCTCATCATCTGCTCCATGGCCGCGATGATCGCGGAGCTCGTCTGCCTCATCTTGACTTGCTCCTCGGCGAGCAAGCGTTGGCGCTCCAACAGCTCCCGCTGCTGGCCGCTGGCCAGGTCAGTTTGAGTCGCCAGCTCTCCGATGGACGCGGCGATGCGGCTCTGACTCTCAGCGAGACGCGTCAGACCGTCGAGAGACTTCTCGGAGGTATCCTTGATGTCTCCGGTGGTGGTGAGCACTCGTCCCAACGTCTCCATCCCATCGAGCGCCAGACGGCGTTGTTCAGTGGCCGATTCGACCACCACAGCATGCAGACGTTTCGCAGCGTCAAGACCCTCGGCAATGCGCCTGTTGGCCTCCTCCTGGTTGATTCGGACGTCTTCGACCCCGCGACTGATGTCGGATGTGGCGAGGGCCAGTCCGGCTATCTGGGTCGCCGTCTCGTCGGTGGTGGTCACGAGTGCGATCATCACCTCCTCTGACGCCCTCCGACGCAACTGGTCTTGCAGATGCACGCACAGGTCTTGCGTGTGGGCCAAGAACGTGGTGTAGGCACCAAAGGCAGCGTCCGTCATTCGAGTCGTGCAGCTCTCCAAACTGTCCCAGGAATCGCATCTGTAGGTGGGGCGGTTCGACTTGGCGAGGTGACAGTTGGTCAGGCGCACTGCGAACTTGCCGAGGTCCTGCTCAGTCATGCCGGCACAGCTGCCGGGCATCGCCGTCATCGTGTCGGTGAGGCAGCTCCCGGACAACAGCCCCGATGTCGCATCTTCGATGTACTTGACCATCCGCTCAGCCTCGTTCCTGGTCGTCGCCACGGCCGACCTCATGTCAGGGGCAGTCATCTTCCATCTCTTCACTGCATCAGTGGCACTCTCCCCACCTCCCCTTCCTTCTTCTTCTCCGCCTGCTGACTGAGAATGCGATGAGGTTGATGAGAACCAGTCCAAGAGGCCGCCTTCCACGGGCATAACCAGCACTAACGCCGTCGCAATTATCACCAACAAGACGGACTTGATCAGCATTCGTTCGTTTGGCTGCAGTGGTGTTGTGGGTGCGTATGATGATTATTAAAATCTTAATCGAAGCCTCTATTTGTGAGAATTTCACACAAACACGCACAACCACGTATGGAGAACGAACCCGAGAACGCGACTCCATCCATGTGGTGTGAAGTCACTTGCCTCGATCCCACGGCACATCAACCGAGTTACGTTGGTGTGAGTAACACGATCATCATCGGTCGGAGCTCCAAAGCCGACATCATGCTGGCCCCCACTTGGATAAGCGGCGTGCATGCGACTATAAGGAGACAGAAAGTCGATGGCCGCAATGAGATGCGCGTGACAATCGAGGACACGAGCACACACGGCACAGAGATCGACGGCCACGAACTGACACGGGGAGTGCCGTACATCTTGACGAGCGGTGAACACATTTTAATTGGATCCAGGCACAGCACGAACTACGAGTTCTACTTCAGGATGGGCCGAGAGCCGCAACTGCGAGGCATTGCAACCCATCAGTACGATGCAGTAAAGCTCATCGGAGAGGGCCGTTACGGGACAGTTTACAAGGCCGTGCACAAGAAGAGTGGTCATTGCTGTGCGTTGAAGGTCGTCAATCCCCTGCTGTGCAAACGCGACCGCGGCATTGCATTCCAAATTGCGATGCGCGAAGTCCGAACACTGTGCGCGGCACGGAACCATCCAGGGATCGTCCAACTGATCGAACACAATTTCCAGCATCCCGACTACTACATCGCGCTGGAGCTGGCCGAGTTCGGCAACCTCTGCAGCGTCTTTAGAGATCGCCCGCCCAAAGACTCGACGGTTGGTTCCGTCTTTGTTCAGCTGCTGAGCGCTGTGCGGTACCTTCATTCGTTGAACCTCGTCCACAGAGACATAAAGCGGGAGAATGTGGTCGTGGTGGCGTGCGACCCCGAGATAGTGGTCAAGCTCGCTGACTTCGGGACCGCGGTGTCGTGCGCGAACGGAGACATTCACGCGCCGCTCGGTGGGACCACGTCACACTTCAGCCCTGAAGCAGTCGAGCGGTGCGCCGGCCAGGGACACCTTCGGCGTTCGCAAAAGCTTCCATGTGGCAAACCATGCGATATGTGGGCGATGGGGGTGTTATTCTATCGCCTGCTGTTTGGAGTGCTCCCTTTTGTCGGCAAGGACGAGTACCAGCTGTGTGCAGCAATCCATGCCGGTTCTCTGTCGTACCCACTGCACGCGCGAGACAGCGCGCCAGAGGGCGCGATTGATATGATCAATTCATTACTTCGGGTTGACCAAACAAC
>Ga0062382_10000238_pt1 | contig 13168 bp, 11 predicted proteins | sample DOMMetBare2Fresh_FD_59507 | JGI IMG/M metagenome (GOLD analysis project Ga0062382, IMG submission 59507) | Wetland sediment microbial communities from St. Louis River estuary, USA, under dissolved organic matter induced mercury methylation -... | ecosystem: Environmental > Aquatic > Freshwater... | reverse complement strand
GAGGTGAGATCCTTTGCGCTCGACGCCGAGCTCCTGGAGCGGGTTGTCTACAACCTGTTGATGAACGCCGCGCAGGCCTCCCCGCCAGGCGGAGCTGTTACGGTCAAGACGCGGCCAGCCGATGGCGGTTGCGAATTCTCAGTGATCGACCGCGGCGCCGGCATCGACCCGAAACAAATCGAGAACATCTTCAACCCGTTCTTCACTACCAAGAAGGATGGAGTCGGCCTGGGTCTGGCTATCGTTTCCAAGATCGTCGATCTGCACGGCGGTAAAATATCGGTCGAAAGCGAGCTGGGCAAGGGCAGCGTTTTTCGCGTGCTACTGCCGTACGAATGAAACCACGCATCCTGGTTGTCGAAGACGAAGAGAAGCTGCAGCGTGTGCTGGAGTTGCAGCTCCGTTCGGCGGATTTCGAGACCGAGAAAACGGCCTCCGCCGAGGAAGCGCTGCGACTGGCGGACCGCGCCGATCTCGTACTCACCGACGTGCGTTTGCCCGGCATGAGCGGCTTGGAGCTGATCTCCGCCATCCGCCGGCAGAATACCCGCACGCCCATCGTCGTCATGACCGCGTTCGGCACGGTCGAGACCGCGGTCGAGGCGATGAAGGCCGGGGCGGCCGATTTCCTGCTGAAGCCCTTCTCGCTCGATCACCTCGTGACGGTGATCCGCAAGGCGCTCGAGGTGCGGGCGCTGCGGGACGAGAACCGCACGCTGCGCGAGGAACTGGGGCGGCGCTACGAGTTCGACAACATCATTGGGAGCAGCCCTCCGATGCAGGAGGTTTTCGCCACGATCGAGCGCGTAGCCCCCAGCCGCGCCACGGTGCTCCTGGCGGGTGAGAGCGGCGTGGGCAAGGATCTTATCGCGCGTGCGATCCACTATCACTCGCCGCGGCGCGACAGGCCGTTCGTCAAGATCAACTGCACCGCGATTCCCGAGAACCTGATGGAGAGCGAGCTGTTCGGTTACGAGAAGGGCGCGTTCACCGGCGCGAACGCCGCCAAACCGGGCAAGTTCGAGCAAGCCGACACGGGCACCGCGTTTCTCGATGAAATCGGCGACGTGCCCGCCTCGATTCAGGTGAAGCTGCTCCGTGTCTTGCAGGAGCGCGAATTGGAGCGGCTCGGCAGCAACAAGACGCGCCAGATCGACGTGCGCATCATTGCCGCCACCAACCAGGACCTGCGCGTCGCGCTGGAGCAGGGCGCCTTCCGCGAGGATCTCTACTACCGGCTCAACGTCGTGCCCATGAACATCCCGTCGTTGCGCGAACGCCCCGAGGACATCCCTTTCCTGGCCGAATACTTCGTCAAGAAGCTGGCGCGCGCCAACGGCAGTCCGGTCGAGGAGATCAGCGAGGCCGCCATAGAGAAGCTGATGGGCTATCATTGGCCCGGTAACGTGCGCGAACTCGAGAACGTCATTGAGCGCAGCATCGTGCTCTCCCAGGGCAAGCGGCTGGACGCTGGCGATATCCGCCTGGATACTGCGCCGCGCGCCCCGCGCCAGAGCGCTGAGTCGTTCTCGCTTCCCGAAGGGATGACGCTCGACGAATACGAGCGGGCGATCATTCGCGAAGCGTTGCTGCGCGCACAGGGCAACAAGAGCCAGGCCGCGCGTCTGCTCGGTCTTACCCGCAACGCCCTGCGCTACCGCCTCTCTCAGATGGGCCTGGAGAAAGACGGTGGGGGCGAGTGAAGTCCACCGTGTCTTCACCAGAATCTCGAGCGACTGTGTGACGCTCTGGCCGTCCTTGCCCAGGACCGCTCAATGGATTTTGAGTCTTAACCGTTTGTCTCAAAACTGGGGGCAAGTCCAGCCAGGCTACAAGTCGACTGCCTACAAATGCTCATTGCGCACGGGCTGGAAGGTGCGTCCCGATGTCATGCTGTTCAATTGACTGCAGGACGTTTCCCCGAGAGAACCGTGACAACGCCGTAAGAGCTACCGCGCCCTCACCAGAATCTCGAGCGACTGGGTGACGCGCCGGCCGTCCTTGCCTTCCGCCGTCAATGTGTAGCGGGTGGTCCGGCCGGGGGAGATGTCGAGGCAGCGGCTCGGCGTCGGCCAGAGCTCGTCGATGGGCGGGTCGATCCGCACGGAGCGCGCATTCGCGACCCCGTAGCACAGCAGCGCCTTCTCGTCGCGGGCCAGCTCTCCCGACGTGGCGTAGAACCCGAGAATGCGCACTTCAGTTCCCCAATGGGGCGCGCCGGGCCGCTTGGCGGCGTTCTCTTGTTCCAGCCGCTGGTTCTCCGCATAACGGCCTCCGAACACCCAGGCCACATAGAGGAGCGCAACCGCCAGTGTCGCCAGGGCCGTCCCGACCGTCAAACGCATACTGTTCCCACCATAGCGCGGGCGGAAGCGAAAGTTCCGGCCCCAAAAGCGTTCTTGGCGGCCGATAAGTGAATTGTACGGAAGGGCGTTGGCCCGCAGCGCTTGACGATAGGCTAGAGAACCTTAACGCGGTGATGTACCGCCGGGCCAGCCGTCCGCATCCAATATGGTGTGAGGGGTACGAACATGGCTCGGCGCAGAGCTCTGGACGCGACAAAGACAGGACGTGAGGCGAAGGCCCTCGAGGCCGATCTGAAAGCGATGATCGTAGGGCAGGACGAGGCCATCGCACAGATCGTCAGCGTCTATCAGATGTTCCTCACCGGGATCAACGCCCCCGGCCGGCCTGTGGGCAACTTCCTGTTTCTCGGCCCGACCGGCTCGGGCAAAACGCGCACCGTCGAGGCGACGGCCGAGGCGCTGGCAGGCAGCGATCGCGCCGTCGTCAAAGTCGACTGCGGCGAGTTCCAGCACAGCCATGAGATCGCCAAGCTGATCGGCTCGCCCCCGGGCTACCTGGGGCATCGTGAAACGCATCCCATGCTGAGCCAGGAGGCGCTCAACCAGTACCACACCGAAACCCTCAAGCTGAGCTTCGTGCTGTTCGACGAGATCGAGAAAGCCAGCGATGCGCTCTGGAACCTGCTGCTGGGCATCCTGGACAAGGCGACGCTCACGCTCGGCGATGGACGCAAGGTCGATTTTTCGAAGGCGATGATCTTCATGACCAGTAATCTGGGAGCCGCCGCCATGAGCGCGCTGGCCAATGCCAGGCTCGGCTTCGCGTCCGTTCAGACCGGCGCCCCGCCCGCCGAGAAAATCGCCAAAACCGGGATAGAGGCTGCGCGCCGCAAGTTCACTCCGGAGTTCATCAACAGGCTCGACAAAATCGTGGTGTTTCGGTCGCTGGGCGACGCCGAACTGCGCAAGATCCTCGACATCGAGGTCGGCGTGGTGCAGGATCGCATCTTCCATTCCACCTCCGCCAAGCCGTTTGTGTTTACGCTCGGCGACGATGCCAGGGAGTACCTGCTCCATGAGGGCGCGGATGTCAAGTATGGCGCCCGGCATCTCAAGCGCGCTATCGAGCGGACGCTCTTGCAGCCTCTGTCGAACCTCATCGCCAGTGGGCAGGTGCGTGAGGGCGACTGGATCACCGTCCACTACGTGCAGGACGAGGATCGCTTGACGTTCAACCTGGAGGCCGAAGGCGTCTCCCCGTTCGCGATGGAAGAGATCGCCAAGACGCCGCCGCCGATGTCCGCCGCCGCGTGAGCGATCAGCGCACTTCTTCGAAGACCGGCCCGTCTTTCTCCATCCGGGCGTAGTAACACTCGATACGGACGTCGCCGAACCGCTCGCGCAGCCCCGCACTGACGTCTTTCAGATCCCTCACTTGCTTCTGACGCAGATCGGCGGGCGGCGGGCCGAATCGCGCGTCCAGGTACCAGCGGCAGTCCTCATGCGCGATCAAGATAACCCGGGATGAATTGCCCAGATCGCTGAGGAACTTCACCCAGCGCCAGCCCGTCCACGCGAACTTCGGCAGGTAGTCCATCATGGCGAGGAACTGCGGGCCGCCCGGCACGGCCACGAGCGCGTACCGATAGAGCCCGAGCTGCTCCTGTAAGAAGGTGTGGAATCCCGCCTGATAGCGCGGGTCGCTGCAGTGGATTACCAGCACCCCGGACTCGACAGTCATGCGTTCGCTTTCTTGGGCGGGCCTTCCACCTTGACGGCAGCGCCTTCAGGCGTTTTGACGCCGAGTTGCTGCAGCACTGCCGGCAGATTGAGTCCGAGCGCTTCCAATTGCTGCAACAGGTTGAACACCACCTGCGGGCCGGACTTGGCCAGGCGCGCCAGACTGGTCTGCCCATCGCCGCCGTTACCGCTATCGATCATGACCAGCTTATCGATGTTGCCCAGCGGCGCGGCAACGGCGCCAAATACGCCGGTAGAAGCTTGAAGGATGGCAGGCAACTTCTCGAGTAGTGTCTGCAGCCGCGCCGATTCGTTGAACTCCTTCCACGCCTCTGCCTTGCGCAGAATAGCAGCCGCTTCCGCGACGCCCTGCGCTTCGATCGCCTTGGCCTGCGCCAGACCGATCGCCTCGATCTTGGCGGCCTCGGCTCTGCCCTCCGCCTCGACTGCGGCGGCGCGGCCCGATCCCTCTTTGTGCAGCTTCTCCTGCTCCGCCTCGGCGAGCGCGATCATGGCCGCTCGCCGGCCCTCGGCTTCGAGGATGGCCGACCGTTTAGCGGCTTCGGCGCGAACCACCGCGGCCTCGCGCTCGGCGTCGGCCGGCTTGATCACCGTGGCCTCGAGCTCCTTTTGCCTGCGCATGACCTCCTGCTCCTGGACGGAGATCATCTCCTGCGTGCGCGTGCGGTCAACCTTGACCTCCTCGGCGACGACGGCTTGTTTGGACTGGGCGCTGGCCAGGGGCCCGGCCTGCGCGGCGCGCGCCTTCTGCGTCTCCACCTCGGCCTGATACTGCGCCTGGCGAATCTGGAAATCGCGCTGCGCCAGAGCGATTTCGGCGTCTGCGATGTACTTGGCCTGCTCGCCTTCCTGTAGCGCCACGGCCGAACGCACCTTGGCGTCGCGGGTGGCTTCGGCCTCGCCGATGGTGGCGTCCCTCTTGACTTCCGCGGTGCGGCGTTTGCCGAGCGCATCCAGGTAGCCTTCTTCATCGCTGATCTCCTGGATGGTGAGCACGTCTACTCCGAGGCCCATCTTTTCGAGGTCGGCGGCCGCTTCGCTGGTCAGCTTCTGCGCGAAGCTCTGGCGGTCGCAGTTGATCTCTTCCACCGTGAGCGTGCCCAGGATGGAGCGCAAGTGGCCTTCGAGCGTCTGGAAGATCACCCGCTGCGTCTGATCGTGCGTCATTCCGAGAAAGCGCTCTGCCGCGGCTTGCAGTGACGTATCGTCGCCGCGGACCTTGACGTTCGCCACGGCCTTCACCATCACCGGAACGCCTTTCAGCGTGTAGGCGCGCTTGATCTCGAGCGGGATCGTCATCACATTCAGTGAGAGATAGTCAACCTTCTCGAGCAGAGGGAATCGCAGTGCGGCGCCGCCCTTCACCATGCGATAGCCCACAGTCTTGCCATCGGGAAGCTTGCGTTTGCGGCCGCTCAACACCGCCACCACGTTCGGCGCCACCTTGAGATAGTTACGGCTGAGGAGCCAGATGGCCATGAAAAAGGCCAGCAACACCACCACGACGATGTAGGGAAGGATTGCACCGCCCAAAGCCTCGGGCCAGAACGATTGAGTATTCATGACGTCTTCGTGTCTCCTTGGTTAGCAGCCCGCGCATCGGCGCGCGCCACGATCACCGTCTCTCCCAGCACTTCCTCGATCTGTACTGGAGTGTGCTCCGGAATGGCCCGGCCATCCCGCGAACGGGCGATCTTGTCGATCAACTGTTCGCCGAGCCGGCAACGCACCTGCCCGACGCCTCCCTCCGGAATCGCGATCACTACGCGTGCCGGCTGGCCGGCCAGGTCATCGTTGAGCGTCTCGCTGGTAGCCTGCTGGCCCCATAGGAAGCGCGCAAAAACATACACCACGGAACCAAACACCACCCCGCTGCCGAACCCCACTCCCGACGCGGGAACTGGGCCGAGTCCGTAGTGCGTCGCCATCGCGCCAAAACCGCCGAAGGCCGTCACAAAAACGCTCAGCACCCGGCTGCTCAGGATGCCCGGGCCGCCCTGCTCCAGGCTGTGGTCAAAATCATGGTCGACGGAGAAGTCGAAATGGTCGAAGATCTCGCCGAAAATCAGCGAGATCAGCAGAAACAGAAATCCGACGCCCGCGATAGAAAGGAAGATGCTGAATGCGGTCATTTGTGGCAACCAATCGGGCCGCTGAGCGGCCTGTGCGGAAGTCTACTGAAGACGAGGCTGGAAGTCAAACGAAGTGGGGGCGCTCAGCGCGCGTACAGCGCCCAGAGGTCGTTCTCAGCCGCAGGGTGGAAATTGCGGGCCACGTACTCGAAGTAGATCGCACGGAGATTGGCGGCGCAGACCGGGTTGATCGGAGCTTTCGGGATCAAGACGTGAGTCGCATCTCCGAAGACGCGCTGGGGCGGCGGATGGTGGGTGCGGTCGAAGTTTCTGTGGAAATGCCATACGATCGAATCCCCACGGGGCGGCGTAAGTCCCAGTCCGAACGAGAACGGATTGCAGTAGTCCAGCGCCACCACGCGGGCCCGCGCGCCGGCGCTCTCACGTAACAACCGAGCTCCGTCATTGAACCAGACGACGAAGGGGTAGGCCTGGCCTGCATTCTCCCCTAGCGTCACAGCTCCGCTGCGAAGTCCGGCCCGAACCACCTCAGTGGATGCGGGCGCTGGGGCGTCAACTACCATGCCGCCGAGAGCCGGCGAATCCAGCCGCCACCCCTCGGCCACCTGTATCGCACCTTCGCGCTGCCCAAACGCTCCCGCTATCGCCGTCAGATCGTGAAACAGCGTCGTCCCGATCATCGAACAGGCCACCAGCGCCGCGAATGCAAACCGAATCCGCGCCGGTTCATCCTGGGCCGCAACCTCACGCCGTAGAATCTCCGCTACTGCGAAAGCCGCCACCGCGAACAGCGGAATTTCCGTCATGTCGTAGTTCGCGATCGTTACCAGCAGACCCAAGCAGGCCATCGCCAACGGAATCATCAGGCTGCCTGGCGGCCGCTTCCGGCCGCTGAAGCCTACGATCAGCAACCCCGCAATCAGCGCCAATTCGGGCAGCCCTCGAACGATCGCGATCGCCAGCGACGCCAGATGCCAGCTCAGCGGATTCACTGCGGACAGGAGTCTGAGATCCGCCACGAACGGACGGAAGTCGAAACCCAGGCGCCACCATGCGAGCGCCGTCACCGTCAGAAAACCCGCCGCCACGCCGCGCAGCCAGCGCCAGTCCAGGCCGTGCGCGAACAGGCGGACCAGGATCGCCAGCGCCGCCCCTCCGAAGTAATTCATCTTAGTGAAGAGCAGCAATCCAGCGAGCAGGCCTGTCGAAGCCGCCTCCAGAACGGAGGAGCGCTTATCGTTCCGGGGGATGAGCGCTTCGATCAGTGCGATCACGAGCAGCGCCCAGCCCCAGCGGTTGTACTGCATTGCGAACGTAATCGCTTCAGGCGCCTGGCCCAGGCCGCGTGGCGCTACCGCCAGCGCGCCCACATAGAGACCCATCGCCGCGCCGAACAGCCCGGAGGTCCGCTTTCGCAGGATGGCCCACGTCCATACGGCCAGCGATGGCAGCAGGATCGCATGCGTCCAGGCGCATGCGTCCGCCGTTCCCTTGGAAAGCTTCAGCCCGAGCGCCAGCAGGCTGAGGGGAACAACGCCCAGTTGCGAATAGAAATCGGTGTGCGGTCTTTGGCCTTGCACAACGCGCCAGGCGCCGTCCAGCGCGATGCACACATCCCACACTTTTGCCTTGATGTTCGGGCAGCCGGTGACAACAATCAGCGCTGCAAGCTCTGCCGCAACAACGACCAGAATCCCCAGTGCGGCCGAGTGCGCGCGTGGTGAATTGTCGCCCGCGAGCCGGAGCAGCCGGTCCAGGATGGTCTCTTTCATCGCGCCGCCAAAAGAGACTCACTTTAGCACGATGAAGGCGGGCCGCGCCGCCGGGCGCGTTACTTCTTTGGAGGCTGCGGCTCGCTCGAGGGCGGCACCAGGCCCTTCAGCCGCATGTAGGTGATCAGGTTGCCGTAGTGCTCGATGTCGTGCACCGCCACAAACGTCATCACCGCCAGGCGCGTGTGGTCCTCCCCGAAGAACTTCAGCATCTCCGCCGCCTTGGCGTCCGTCATGTCGGTGTACGCCGGCTGGCAGAATTCGTTTGACGCTTTCAGCGCCCCGATCACGTCGGTTTTGCTCGTTTTGGTCTTCTCGACCTGCACATCCGGACGGGGCACGCCCCTCAACGCGGCGCACATCATATACTGTGCATCGGCGACGTGCGCTACTATCTGCCCGAACGAACGGACTTCCGGCGTCGGCTTGAAGGCGAAGTTCTCTTCCGGCATCTTCTCGGCCGCGCGCATGATCAGGCTTGTGACGTGCCCGAAGACCATCCGCATGTCGGCGCTCAGCGGGTTGGCCGGAGGCGCCGCCGGCGCACTCGGCTGCTGAGCGGAGAGCGGCAATGTTGCCAAAACGAACGCAGTCAGGACCCAGGGAAATCTAGAAGTGGACATGAGAGAATTGTAATCCTTCGTTGGCGCCCTACGCTTGCCAGGCGCCGTAACCTTTGCCGGGCGCCAGCCGTTGCTCTATCCTAGTTGTCTATCGTTTGCTGTACTCACAGGAGATCTGAATGAAGGATCAATTCTCGCGCCGCGGCTTTGTGAAGAGCGCAGTTCTGGCCGTGGGACCCGCCGTCCTGCCCGCCCTGGGCGCCAACGGAAGAATCAGGATCGGTTGGATCGGGGTGGGTAGCCGCGGCTACTACTGCATGAACCAGCTCTACACAGGCAGCGCCGAGCTGGTGGAGATCACCGGGGTGTGCGACACGTATCAGGGCTGGCTGAACCGGGCGAAAGAACGGGTCCAGGCCATGGGACACAACACGCCCAAGACCTACGTGGATTACCGGGAGCTACTGGCCGCCCCGGACATCGACGCGGTGGTCATCTCGACGCCCGAACACCTGCACTACCAGATGGTGATGGACGCCCTGCGCGCCAAGAAGCACATCTACGTGGAGAAGCCGCTGGCGCACACCATTGAGGAAGGCGCCGCGATCGTGAAGGCCTCGGAAACCGCCAAGCTGGTTGTGCAGGTGGGAACGCAGAACCGCAGCAACAAGCTCTACCTCCGAGCCAAAGAGATGTACGAGAACGGAGAGATCGGCGAGATTCACTACGTTCGCGCCTTCTGGTATCGCAACTTCCTCTCTACCGATCCCACGCCGGCCGCTTGGCGCTATGCAATTCCAAGCGACGCCACGCCGGAGAACACGGACTGGAGCCGCTTCCTCGGTCCCGCTCCGAAAAGACCCTTCGATAAGCGGCGCTACTATCAGTGGCGCAACTACTGGGACTATTCAGGCGGCATCTCGACCGACCTGCTCGTGCACCAGACCGACATCTCGAACTACGTTCTGGGCAAGACCGTTCCGGCCGCCTGCATGGCTTCTGGCGGCATCTACATGTGGGGTCAGCCGGACGACCGCGAAGTGCCCGACACCTTCAGCGCCATCTACGAGTATCCGGACAGATTCCACCTGAACTACAGTTGCTTCTTCGGCAACGATCACTTCGGCTACGGCGAAGAGTTCATGGGGTACGAAGGCACGATCATGGTTTACAACCGGCAGGACATGCACTTCTACCCCCAGAAATTCCAGGGGCGCGCGCCCGCCAAGATCAAGGCGCGCAAGGAAGTGCATCTGAACTACCTCAAGGACTTCAACCAGCAGGACGCCACCGCCGATCATTTCCGCAACTGGCTCGAAGCCATCCAAGGGAAAGCGAAGGTCATCACGCCGGCGCACGCCGGCCAGTTGGCCGCCATCCCCGGCCACATGGCGACGCTCTCATTCCTAAAGGGCAAGAGGGTCGTTTGGGACGCCAAACTGGAGAAGTACCGATTCGTGTAGCGCAACGGCTGTCAGGGCGCGGCGCGCCCTGAGCGCCTCACCCCAGGTGAAACACCTCTTCCGCGGGCTCTGGAACGCGGGTCTTCGGCAGTTGCCGGTAGGCCATGTTGAGTAAAGCCGGGGCGATGACGGTTGTTGCCACCGACATGAACACCACCACTCCGTAAGAACTCCGCGAGAGAATGCCGAAACCGAGACCGATCTGAGCGACCACCATCCCTACCTCGCCGCGCGGGATCATGCCGACGCCCACTCGTAGCGCCTCCGTCTTACCCAGGCCCAGCGCGCCGCAGCCGCAGCCAATGAATTTGGAGAGGATGGCGGCCGCCAGAATCACGATCGCCAATACGGCCGTCCCGGGATTGGCGAACGCCGAGAGATCCACATGCAAGCCGATTCCCGCCAGGAAGAACGGCACAAGCAGTTCCGAGACTCCCTGAGCCAGGTCGCGTTCGCGCTGGCCGGCGTTCTCGCCCAGCGCGAGCCCGGCGAGAAACGCTCCCACGATCGCCGCTACCCCTGTCCAGACGGCCAGCAGCGCCAGCGCAAACAGCAGGCTCATCGCCAGGACGAACCGGGCCTCGGCAACCTTAAGACTCCGGTCGACATGGGGCGTCACCCGGCCCATCGCATGCGTGCCCCACTTCGCGACGATCACAGTGAAAGAGACCGCTGCGAGTGCGGTCAGGCCCAGTTGCAGAAAATCCACCTTGCCGTGGGTCAGACTGCTGACCACCGCCAGCACGAGCAAACCGAGCACGTCGTCGATTACCGCCGCCGCGAGGATGATTCTGCTCGAGATCGTATGGAGCAAGCCCTTGGCCGACAGCACCTGGGCCGTAATGCCAACGCTCGTGGCCACCATCGACGCGCCCACGAAGACGGCTTCGTTCACCGGCGCACTCCACAACAGCAGGATGGCCGCGCCCATGAGAAACGGAACGACTACGCCGGAGAAGGCCACCAGCGTCGCCACCCCTCCGACCTTCATCAGTTCCGAGGACTTTACCTCCATTCCGACTCGGAACAGCAGGAACATCGCGCCCAAATCGGCGAGCGCACTCAGAAACTCATTGGGTGCAAGCCATCCCAGGACGCTCGGCCCAATGAGCACCCCCGCCAGGATCTCGCCTACGATCCCAGGCTGCCCCAAGCGCTCCGCGAGCTCCGCCATCAGCTTGGCCGAGACAAAGACCACAAGCATGGCGAGCGGGATCTTGGCCGCGCCGCTCTGGCCAAAAAACACGAAACACGCTGGAAAGCCGGCGACAGGCATGGGGCCTCACGTCGCGCGCGAACTGCGCCTCATGAACAACGCCGCTCCGCCGATGCCGGCGGCAACGGCCAAAGGCGGCGCCCCGCTCGTCAGCAAGAAGTACGCTGCGAGCACCACCGCTCCGATGAAGAAGCTCCATTTCCGGTTCATTTCCAATACACCGTCACACACAGAATCACGGTCATCGCAAGCAGCCACACAGCGGGCGCCGTGAGCGGCTTGGTCCATTCCGGTTTCTGCGTGCCCTCGCGCATCAGCTTGCGAATCTCCTGCAGTTGCTTGCGCGCAAGGGAAAGCTCCCAGGAGTTTGTCGCCAGGTCGGCAGCCTGGAGCGTCAGCTGCTCGGCGCGCTGAAGAGCCCGCAGCCGATAGTGCAGTTCTCCATACTTCAGCTGCGCGAAAAAGTGGCTCGGTTCGAGCTCTACGGCCAGCTCCAGGGCGTCCATGGACTTGTACGCGTCATAGTTCATGGCGTGAGCCATCCCCAGACATACGCGCAGGTCCGCCGAGCGCGGGTTCTGCTCGCACGCCGCTTCGAGGGTTCGGATGTGCTCGGCCAGTTTCGCGGGCGAGACCGTGTGAGGGTCTCGCCACGGAACTGGCGGCAGGTGTACAGGAGCCGTTGTTGTGAGTTCTTGCGTCATGCTATTGCACCGCTACGGGCCGGGCCTTCAATTCGAACTCCGGATACCCGACCTGGCCCATCTCCGGGAGGTCCAGGCCTTCCAGTTCGGCCTTGGCGGAGACGCGCTGACCGACAAACAAATCGATCACGTAGTTGACGGCGAAGCTGAAAGTGAAGACGAAGCCCACCAGGGTCGCCACGCCGATGAGCTGCGCCACAAGCTGGCCGGCGTCGCCGTAGAACAAGCCGGTGACGGAGCCGGTCACACCGTTCCAGGAACCGCCGTAGTTGCTCCGGCCGTCTGCAAACAGGCCAACCGAAATCACGCCCCACAAGCCGTTCGCGCCGTGCACCGAGATGGCGCCAACCGGATCGTCCACCTTCAGCACACGGTCCACAAATTCGACCGAGAGACAAACCAGCACACCGGCGATCAGCCCGATGATGGCGGCCGAAACCGTGTTCACGAAGCCGCAGGGGGCGGTGATCGCAACCAGCCCTGCCAGCAGGCCGTTACCCGACATGGAAGCGTCCGGCTTGCCGTACCGTATCCACATGTAGAACATAGCGCCGAATCCGCCTGTCATTCCGGCGAGCATGGTGTTCACGGCGATAGAGCCAATGCGCAGACCGCCATTGCCGGAAGCGCCAAGGGTCGACCCCGGATTGAAGCCAAACCAGCCGAACGCCAGAATAAAGCAGCCCAAGAGCACCATCACAATGTCGTGTCCGATAATGGCGTTGGGCTTGCCTTCGCGCGTATACTTGCCAATGCGCGGACCCATAATCATGGAGAGCGCCAAGGCGGAGAGCCCGCCCACGGCGTGCACCACGCCCGAGCCGGCAAAATCGCAGTAGCCTTTGCCGAGACCGAAATTCGATCCCAGGGTGGCGAGCCAGCCGCCGCCCCACGCCCAATTCGCGAACAACGGGTAGGTGAACGCACCCATGACGAACGAGGAGATCAGAAACGCGGCGTATTTCCAGCGCTCCGCGGCGGAGCCGGTGACGATTGTCAGCGCGGTATCCATAAACACCATCTGGAACAAAAAGAGGACCATGACGGTTACGTCGTAGCTGCCGCCCTGTGTGAGGAAGAGGCCGTGCTGGCCGAAGAGACCGAACGTCTTGCCGAAGAGGCTGAAAGACCATTCGGCATTGAGCGGCGGTGAGCCTCCGAGATTGGCTACAGCGCCGACGCCTCCCATCTGAATGGCGAAGCCGATCAGCCAGTAAGCCAGCATGCCCACCCCATAAACCATGAAGTTCATCATCATGGTATGGTTGGCGTTCTTAGCCCGGCACAAGC
>Ga0062382_10000237_pt1 | contig 13176 bp, 9 predicted proteins | sample DOMMetBare2Fresh_FD_59507 | JGI IMG/M metagenome (GOLD analysis project Ga0062382, IMG submission 59507) | Wetland sediment microbial communities from St. Louis River estuary, USA, under dissolved organic matter induced mercury methylation -... | ecosystem: Environmental > Aquatic > Freshwater >... | reverse complement strand
CGAAGCGGAGGCACGCTCAACTCGAGCACGCGCAGGCGATACATCAGGTCCTGGCGGAACGCGCCGGCGGCAACCCTGGCTGCTAGGTCCTGGTTGCTGGCGGCAATCAGGCGCACGTCGGCACGTTCCTCCTGCTTCGACCCGAGCGGCCGGAAATGCTGGTCCTGCAGGAAGCGCAGGAGCGCGACCTGCCCGCGCTTCGACAGCGCATCGACTTCATCCAGAAAGAGCGTGCCGTAGCGGGCGAGCGCCACCAGCCCGGGCTGGTCGTCGCGCGCATCCGTGAAGGCGCCGCGGCGATGTCCGAACAGCTCGTTCTCGATCAGCTCATCCGGCATGCCGCCGCAGTTGACGGGGACGAAGGGACCGCTCGCCCGTGCGCTGCTGTAGTGGATGGCGCGGGCGACGAGTTCCTTCCCGGTGCCGGTCTCGCCCTCGATCAGCACCGGCGCGTCGACGTCGGCCATCAGTGAAACAAGTCGCTCGACCGATCGAAAGGCTTCCGATTGACCGACCATGGATGGCCTCCGACATCGCGCGGGTATCCGGGACGACCGCCGCGCGCGACATGACATATGAATATCTGCACCGAGTATAGGGTATGTAGAGCACAACATCAACGCACGCGACGCCGGAAACGCCACCGTCGGAACGTGAATATTCGCGCTCCAACGCCGTGCTGTGGCATTCAATCGGCGGTCAGACGGCTCGCGGGCGTCGCGACGTCGGGGAAACGCGGGAACCGTCGCCTCGACGCCGCGCCTCGCGGCTTCGGGATGTCGGCGCTCGATGACGTGCTGGATGTCCTGCACGCGGCCGAGCGGCACGTCCACCATCGCGTCGGCGGACCGCGTCAGCGTCGAGCTGGGCACGGCCGTGCCCACGAGCGTCTACGCGTGCACGCCGAACACGGCGCCGAAGGCGATCAGCAGCAGTACGCTCCTTGCTTGAAATCGGGGCCCGCGACAGGATATTGCGTGAGCAGCCACGCCGCCACCGCAGCCAGCAGCGCGCCGAGAAAGAACCCGCGTCCGGCCGCGTGCCGGACATCCGTCTTCTGCAACACCGAAGCCTCGTGCAATCCCTCGAGATCGGTTCCCCGGCGCCCGAGGAAATGCAGGTGGCGATCCTCGACGCGCGCGACGAGCAAATCGTCCGACGTGCGTCGTGCGCTTTCGACGTCCGGCAGCAAGCCGTGGAGTCTGCGTCTCATCTGAACGCCTCCTTCGAAGTCGACGCTGGATCCATGGCGTGCTGTCCAACAATTCGATCGAGGGCGGGACAGATTGTTGGCATGGGTTCAGTGCCGCGGCTGCTGTCGTTTCTCCTTGTAATTGTGTCGGGCTGGGTCCATCGGCATCAACTGCTCGTCATCGAATTCTTCCAGGCCGAGAATCAGTTGCATAAAGAACGGCTACGAGGAAAGCGAATCCAGTTCACCGACGCTGAGCGGGCTCTTCCGGCGCGCAAGGCCAAGCCGGTGGGGCGCAGCGCCCTGCTTGAACTCGACACCGTCGTCTCTCCCGATGCGCTATTGCGGTGGCATGGGCAGTTCGTGGCACAGCAATGGAACTTCACCCACAGACGCGGGCCCGGCCGGCCACGAATCATGCGTGCAATATCGGAGTTGAACGTGCGCATGGCACAGGACAACCCGCAGCGGGGGTAGACCCGCATTCAGGGAGGGCGGGTCGATCTCAAACACAGTGTTGGTCGCGGGGCCATTGCCAGTGTGCTGAAGCGCAATGGTATTGAGGCGGCGCCGGAGCGCGGCAAACGTACGACGCGGGCGACGTTCTTGCGGGCGCATTGGAAAGTGTTGGCTGCCAGCGACTTCTTTGCGGTTGAGGTTTGGACGGGCAGGGGACTGGTCACCTACTATCTGCTGTTCGTAATCAGCCTTGCCGATCGCGCTGTGAAGGGTGCGGGGATCACGACGCGATCTGATGCGGCGGCCTGCACCCCTTCAGACGTTGCGGTGCGAGTTGCGGCTCTCGGCGCGGACCGGTCGCAGCCCTCGCCGAGATTGCCGTCTGTCACGCGCCTGTCACGAGCAGCCGAGCGATCGCGTCGGCGATCTTTTGACCGGTACTCATTTCGAAGTACGAGTACGCGGGCGAGGGGTTCACTTCGAAGCAATACCATTCGTCATCGCAAAGCCTGAGGTCGATCCCCGACACGGATAACCCAAGGTCCTTGGTCAACGAAAGGCATGCGTCCCTGATGGACGACGGGAGATCCACCGCTTCCACGGCCGTGGTCGCATACCGATAGTCGATTCCCGTCGAGATCACTCGGCACGCGAAGGTCTCCTTTCCCACCACGTGGACACGGTAGTCGACTCCGCCGATGTACTGCTGAAACTGCGTGGGGCACGCGTCAAGCCTTTGCAAAGACGGCAAGTCCTCTTCGGAGAGTTCCTTCACGATGCTGCGTACGCCGCTGACGGACTTGTAGATCAGCCGCCCATGCCGGCGCCAGAATTCGCGCAGCTCGCCGAGGTCCGTGGTAATCAACGTGCCCGGCGTGGCGAACAGCGTTTTCGCGATGGTGACCGCCTGGAGCGGCTTGGACTGATTGGAGGCCATTGCCGAGGGCTTGTTCACGACCAATTTGTGCGTGAGTTCGGCCCACGACCACAGAATGCCTTCGGTCAAATAGGCGTTGACGGTCTCTGGGGTGGGAGGGTCGAGCCGTGTCGACGGTTCGTGGGTTTGCAGGTCGTAGGGACGACAATAGGCGGACTGGACTCTGTCGAGTTCGATCGTCTGGTCATACGCAGTCAGCGTTCCGGTTGGCTCGTCGAGAAAAGCGAAGTCCGCACTCGTTTCGTCCAAATCGGCGTGATTCAGGAAAAAGACCGGCGCCTCTAGCCGTTGCAGCGCATCAAAGACCATCTGCATCGGCGCGTCCTCCATCAAGCCCCAAAGCAGTATCATGAGGCCCGACGCTGCTCGAAGTAGCGAACAATCGCCGCCGACACTTCCTGGCCCATGACGTCGACGAACTGAGTGGCGCAGATGAAACGATGGCTGCCGTCGCGCTGGCGGTCGAAGCTCATTCGCAGCAGATCCAGGCCGGCCGCTCGAGCGAGCCGAGTCGCGCAGGCGCCCAGAACCTCGTCACGCGATCCGACGACACGGTCTCCGACGACGGTCAGGGTGGTCGCTGCAAGCTCGGGAACTTCCTCGCGCGGCAGTCGCCGTGAACGTCGGGTCACTGCCGCGACGGGAATCCGCGACCGATGCGCGAGCGTCACCCAATGTTCCTGTTGCCAGCCTGGTCCTGACAGGCAGGTGGTCGTAGGCGCGTTGAGCTTTGGGCATGGCAGTTCCGCCAGGACGTAACTCAGAAACGCCGTCATCTCGCTCGCCACGTAGGTACGATTCTCTTTCGTGATGTGGACGAGTTCCTCCGGATAAACGCACGGTATCAGCGTCACAACGCCCGTGACCTGGTCGAAGCGGACAACGCCTTCACGGGTTGCGAGAATACCGTCGGAGAAGGCGCCGGCAGAGACTCGGGTCCCGGCCACCGACAGATCGTGGGGGGTCAGAAGGGTGGCCGCCCCACGCGCGAATCGATCGACGAGGGACCGTGCGGCCTCGTCGACAACGCTGGCGATGACCAAGACCACCTATTTGCGATTCTTGTTGCCCTTCGTCGCCCGCTCGACGATTTGAATCCCAACGGGTGGCAGATCCGCGTTCTTGATGAACGGCGTTCGCTGCTGCTGCACCTGCTTTTCAAGGTTGGCGATCCGCCCCCGAATCTGCTCGATGTTGGTGGCGAACTGCCTCACCGTCTCCGGATCGATGACGTAGCGCCGGAATGGATCGACGGCTTCAGTCGAAGCCGCCTTCGGAAACTCGAAAGCGACTTCCTTGGCGATTTCCTTGACGACCTCCTTGTAGCGCAGCTTATGAGTGTCAACCAGTTCCTTGATCGTCGATTTGCTGTCCTGCGTGATGGCGATCACGGCCGTACAGTTGAGGCCGTCGATGCTGAGGACCTCGATCCGCTCTCCTGCCGGGTTCACCAGCGTGGGCTCGACGGTGACCAGGCTCTCCCCGGGCAACCAATAGAGGCGGCTTGCATCCGCGTTTCGGATGACGTAGTTGCGCCCATCGGCGCGAACCTCGTGAATAACAACGGCATGCTCCGGAATGGCGCGGTCCCACCCGTCGCGGCATCGAAGCTCGACGGTGTAGTTCCTGGCGTTACTGTTCATTTTCGCCATCAGATAGGCGCCGTTCTGAGGATGATTGAGTGCGGTCAGCGTGATCACGTCCGAATGTTTCCCCTGCCAGATCCGGGCGTCGGGAATCCATCCGAAGAGGTCCAGATTGGGGGCGTTGAAACCCGGTCCACTGCCGGCAAAGCGTGGACTGGTGAATCCATAGTTGTTGGTGAACGCGCTCATGACGTCGAACGGGTTCCCGTACTCGGTGTCTGGGTCGGCCGACCACGAATGGTCGAGGCTGAATCCATGCGACATTTCCTGCGCGGCCCAGGTATTTCCCCAGGCCAGGTTGTCGAGCACGACGAGTCCGTACGATTGAGTCGCGCCATTGAGCGTAAGGGTCGCGGGCCCTTGGAAGCCGCCGGAATCGACCTGCGCGTTGAGCATGACCGCGATGCCGGAGAAGGGGCGGAAATCGACGCGGTTGGCGACGGCGTTGATCGCCGACATCACGCGGTCCCACCGGCCCCGCGCGGCGTCCGTGTCCCGGGTGTATGGCAGATCGAACCAACCGAACACATCCGATCCGTCCATGTTGACGTTGCCGTACGACACGTCGTTGACGTAGTCGTTGATCCCGCCGCTGCCCCGCGCGACGAAATCGCGGAAGAATTGCGGCGGCTGCGGCTCCTCCGGGTGATCGGAAAACTTGCACAGAATGAGCGCCCAGGGCTTGGAACCGGTAAAGGGCTTCGGAGGAATCATCTTTGTCTCCCACGGACGAGGTTCATGCGGACCCCGGAACGTCGACGCGGCTCGGCGTCGCGTAACCTACTTGGCATCCCACCCTGTGCAATGAAATCTTCTGCCCGCGCGCGCGACAATGACATTCGCAGGCGGTTGCTGCCACTACGTTGGTGCCGACTTCCGCCTGCTCGCCCTCGCATTCGGAGCGGTCGTGTCACACTTCTGCGAGGACGGCGAAGTGAACGGTACCCTCGTAGTCGTCGTCCACGTCGCCGGACCAGTCGCGAACCCCCAGCGTTGCGGTCACCCGAACGGTATTTCCGAGGATCGCCGAGTCGACCCGGAAGTCCACTTGTCCGAGATGATGATCGTCGCGTGGCGAAAAGCCGAAATCACATCCCGTGAGGATGGCGACGGCGCTGGTCACGTTCGCGGAAAAGGCCACGTCCGCCGTCGCCGTGCGCGGGAAGACACCCTTGCCCCGCCCAAATGCAATTGAATCGGTCTTGAACTCCATGGTGCACTCACCCCCTTTCGGGCTTACTCAATCAGCCGACCTGCCGGAGCGGTGGTCTCTGGAAGTGTGCTCTGGATGCGAGGCCGAAGTGTGTTTGTGCGTCGGGCGCGTTGCGATTTCGATCTCCACCGACGCCACTTCGCTGGCGTCCGGTGTCGACAGCACGATCCTGTGTCGTCCGGGTTCGAGCGAGCGCAGGTGAAGCGAATTGCCCGTGCCGAGTTTCCCGCTCTTGTCGGAGTGCCACACGAGCGCGTCTGGCAGGACGGAGCCGGTGTCCGGGGAGAAGCCTTCGCCGAACAACGTCACCACGTCGCCACGGCCGAGCACTGCGCCGGCAGGCGGACTCACGATCACCAGCTCAGGGGCTTTCGGGCGCGTGCGAAACGGCGGAGTGTGGGCTTCACCGGTCCGGATACCCTCCGTCGCGAGCACTTGAAGGACGCACGCTTCGCCGCCCGGCAGACGATCCAAGTCGACGGTGAGATGAGTGTCCGTGATCGCGGGCGAGATCGCGCGATACGTCCAGCCGCCGTCGTGGCTATAGCGAACGAGATAGGACAGCGCCTTGTTGCAGCCGTAGCCCTCCCATGCCAACTCCACGCGCCCGGACAATTCCACCGTGCGCTCTGGCGCAACGATCCGCACCTTCGGAGGATCCTTCGGGACCTCGACGGTCAACAGATCCGTTTGTTTGCAGTCACCCGGCGCACCGCATGTGATCGCCGCGATCGCGACGTCGGGACCGAAACGGATCGGCTTATAGAAGTCGAGGTAGGCGCTGTCGAGATCGCGGTACACATCGCGCAGGTAGACGCGTTGGGATTCCACCACGCGACCGTGGGAGTCGCGCAATTCGATCCCATATTGCGTGATCTGGCCGCGAAAGATCGTGGGGTCCGACGGGTAGTGGAAGCTGGGATAGGTCACGGCCTTGCCACCGCGATAGATCCGGAATCGGAAGAAGAGATGCTCCCCGAAGTTCTCCACATCTCGCGTCCGCTTCATCGCGCGCCCGTCCGGAGACTGCGGCGCAGGCGGGAAGATGGCGCGAAGACTCTCGTACGTGTAGGGCGACACCCATCGGTTCAGGCTGCACGACGCTTGCGCCATGAAGTCGAGGAACACCGACGGATCCATCGGGTTGCCCGTCGTATCGATGCCCACTTCTCCGATGCTCCCCATCGGCAATGCACCTGGTCCAGTGTAGTTCGGGTAATTCGAATCGAGCGGCGCTTGGCCGCACACATGCTGACGATCGAAGGCGTGGGCAATTTCCTGGGCGAACGTCGCCCCCGGAGCCAATTGCAGGGCGGCTGCGACGCGGCCATCTCCACCCCCGCACCCGAACGCCCCCGACGGCACGCCGCTCGGAACCAGCCCGAAGAAGACCTCGTCGGTCGTGTCGCCCTGCATCTCGCGGAGTCGATCCAGAAGACCGTTCCAGCCCGAGCCGCACCCGCTGCCCGTATCCATGAAGTTGCCGTCGTAGTCGATGACATCGAAGGCCGAGATGAAGAGCTGCCCGACCGGGTAGTTCTCTTGCGTGAAGCTCAGCACGCTGCGGAGATCCGCCAATGCTGGCGCCGCGATGGGCCCTCCTGTTCCGGTGAACCGTATTCCGACACCATGGACGCGCAGCGGCGAGAGCCGCGTGAACTCGAGCGTGCCCTGGACGCCCGCGCTCGTGAATCCCGGCTGATCGGCGTGCGCCGAATCGAACGCACGCACGCGGAAGTCGACGTTCTCCGTCGCAAAAGCTCCGGGCAGCAGGAAGTTCAGCGTGTCGTCGGCGTTGAGCCGACTGATCGTGTCGTCGCGCTTCGGCGGAATCGGGCCCGCGTTGAGCACAGTGAGAGGAATGAAGGACGACGACCCAGGCAGACGTACCTCGCAGATGCCGGAAACACTCGCGATCGACGGGCGCGAGGCATCGTTGCCGGTGTCGACGAAGACGCGGAGCACAGTGTCCTTGCCGGCGATGAGAGCGATCGAGTTGTCGGGTCGTGCCGTCGACGGATCGAGGCGCGAGCGGAAGAACTGGATCGTCTGGCTCCTTTCGACACCGGTGATGGTGAGGTTGGATGGAGTGAAGCCGGCCTGGAGCTCGGCGAGGACTACGAACTGAATCGTTCCTTCGTAGTCATCATCGAACTCACCGCTCCAGTCTCGGACGCCGAACGTGCCCTCGACGGTCACCACGTTGGCGTCGATGGATGCCACGACGTTGAGGTTGACCAGGCCGAGGTGATGATCGTCGCGTGGAGAGAATCCAAACGTCGAGCCCACCAGACCTGCGACCGCGCGCTCTACCGGGCTCGCAAACACGAAGCTCGTTCGATCCGTCCTCGGCCCAATGTCGCGCGCGCGGGGAAAGCTAAGCGTCCCACTACGGATTTCCATGGTTTCTTCTTCCGGGAACCGGCATTGCGGACCTAACCCGAAACCGCGGACTGGTATGTATACGCCGCAGACAAACGGCAGGTCAAGGGTCGCGATGCGCCCTCAATGCTCATCGAGTCGGTCCGCTCCAACTGCTCCTACGGGCACGTGCTGCGTGCCTCGGAGCTCGTCAAGGCAACCCATGACCCTCTGATAGGTATTCCACCGCGCGAACGTCGACAATCGACCTCTTCTGTCGAAAGATCCGCCGCCCGAAGCAATCGAGGGGCCGTCGCGGCCGTGACGTCCGACGTCACGCATAGGTGTATCCCAACGCGACGATGTCCCGCGTGTCGGCCTCCGTTGCAGGCCATGGGTCCATCACGGCGGCCGCGCCGCTCACGGGCGGATTCTTGCCCGCGCCCGCCGAACTGGTCTGCCACTGCCACCACAGGCGATCGATGTTGCAGTGGTGCATCCAAAACAGCGGGTCAGCCGGTGCCGTGGGTATCGAGCCCATCGTTCCCCCCACCCAAACGTGGATCGAATCGTGAATCCCTTCGAGCGTCGACGTGAAGGTGTTGAAGGTGGTCTGCGCGAGTGCGGTCGGCGTATTCGATGCGATGGTGGCCAAGTCGGACGAGGAATTCGAGGCGCGGGTCACCGCGATCGTTCGGGTGGGCGTCACGACCGTGGGCGTGACCCCCGCAAGCCAGACGGGAATCGATTGTTCGGTGCTCTTGGTCCAATCCCAGTAAGGCAGCGTCACGTCGGGGTGGATCGCTCTCAGGGCTTGTTCCAACTTGATGAGGTAGATCCGGTGCCACGGCAAAAAACGAAGCGTATGGTGCATCTGGTGAGGCTGCGCGTGGATGTCGACCAGCTGACCCAACGTGCCATTGGCATTCAATACCTCAAACGCGCACAGGAAGCGTTGCTGCTCGAGCGCCGTGAGGCTTGCCTGATCGCGCCGCTTGTAGGGCAAGAGGAATCTTAGCCAGGGCGGCAACTTCAGCACCCGCCGGATCTCGACGTTCAGCCGCAACATCTCGGCGAAGGTCTCGGGCATGCCCGCGTGCATCATCATCGGCTCGTTATCCGGGCGCGCACTCCTGACGTTGCTTGGCCCGTGCATCGCCGGTGCTCTCTTTTGCGAAGCTACTTTGGACTTCTTGCTCTTGACCATGTTTTTCTCCACTGGGTCTTATGGCAGGAGGCGACCGCGCTGGTCAATCACACCACCCGCTCGCGAACACGCCACGCGCAGAACGGTTTGCGCAGCAATCGGGTGGCCGCAGCGCGCCGAGGGAAGGTGAACGCCACAAAGGTTCGTGAAAAATCGAGCGGAACATCCCCCGTTGAGGTAGACGCGGGCAGGGGCGTTGAAGCTTTGGGGGTGCCGACATCCGTCGCATGGAGCGCATCCAGCGGGAATTGACCAATGAAATTACGCTACCACTGGCTGTGGTAGCCTACAAGTCGAATATTCACGCGGAATTCTGCGGTTGCGGCGGAGCGGGGATGCCGGCGGCTTTGCGTCAATGCCTTGCGACAGCTCGTTGCCGCCTATCCCGGTTTCTCCCAGCTGAACGCCACCTGGCGCGCGTGGGTGGCGCGTTCGGTTCCTGGCAGGAAGCGGTCACCCAGTAAACGTGATAGCCGTTCCCAATAGTCCCCCACTGCCGCCGAGCGACACGGTCGGCAGGCGGCCGGCTTGGGCTCATACGGGGAATTCGTCACCGACACCTGACCCCGACGCTTCGAACCTGCCAGTCGGACCCTCTCTCGCTGAATGCTCAGCCCGGTCCGGGGATGGACTGCGAAAATCGTTCGATCCACCGTTCGTCGATTGTTTGCGCGCAAGCCGCCAAGCTCTGCAACATCGCCTGATCCCGGCGGTTGCACACCCTGATCGTGGTATTGAGCATGTTGGCCTTCTCGCCTGACGTATAGGCCGCGCCGGGCAACTTGAGGAGCTTCACATATTTCCCGAAGTTCTCGATCACCTGATACGCGGGCAACCTCTCTCCGGCCGACAGCTCAAAATCCGTTGGTGAACAGTAATGAGTCGCAAAATTCCGGTCCCGGAAGAACCGCCATCCGGCCTCGACACGGCCGTGTCTCGTGCGGACTTCTTCCGCCTCGACGCAGAGCATCCATGATTTCTTGATGTTCTCCTGTCCGCCGATTTGGTCGTAGTACGCGATCCAATCCTTGCTGTGCAACTCATTGGGATTGCCGGTGATTCGTTCGATGAGCGAGTATTCATGCGTTTCCGCGGTCAGGAGGCGGGTGATCGCCAATCGTTCCGGACCTCGCATGTCGATTCCTTCAGCGACGACGCTTCTGATGTACTCCGTCCATTCATAGAAGAACCGTTTGGCGATTGGTGTGAAACTTCGCGTAAGGTCCTTCCCGAGCGACTCGACCTCCCTGAAGGCATTCTTGAACTCCTGAAAATAGCTGTCGCCGGGCAGGGGGGTCGATAAGCGCCATGTCAATTCGTCAGAGAGTTGTCTGACAAATTCGACGTCGACGGTCTTGTATGACAGCGCCCTGAAATGGTTGACATCAAACGGAATGTTCGCCGGATCATCGACGAGAAGGACAACGTGTTTCCTTACCGCGTGCGCCAGACCGATTTCGTAGAACACATTCGGTCTGCCTCCGGACGCGACCGCCACGATCGCGGCGGCCTCGTCGATCTGATTGTTGATTCTATCGAGAATGTCATCATTCAGAAATTTCTGTTCGTCGACGCGTTGCGCGCTCGCGCCGGCCAGCTCGGCTGCAGGCTTGATGCCGTTCTCGAAGAGGTCATCGTACTCCGTGGAGAACGGCATCAGGACGAAGACAAGCGGTCTTGTTTGATCATTCATCGTCGCACCAGTTCTCGTAGAGGACTTGCTCATAAGGGTCTTCCCTGTTGCCTCACGCGCAGTCATTCCGCACGCGCTGCCTAAGCCGATCCCTGATCGGAAACTGGTGTTTGAGCACAAGAGACTCCGCGGCGACGGCGCGTAGACCAGCTGGGCGGAGGAGTTTCGCGAATTTGGCTCCGGCGATACGACTTTGCGCATCATCGTGTCAAAGAACGCAATTAGTGCGGAATACGTGAATCAGTGTCAATTCGCCAAGCCGCGTGCGATCACTCCGAGCGCGCGCCCCGTCTCCAGAGGTGCATGCCTGCAACAAACCGGAACCATGGCGGCAAGGAACTCGACGTGATCGCGCACGGACGCCAATTCGCGAGCGGAAGGCCCGGTCGACAGCGCGCGCGCATAGGCACGGTTGATCTCCTCCAGGCGGACTTCGATCGTTCCGTCGCATAGGGCGACGTGAAGCAGCGCGTCGGGTACGGCGACACGCTGCCAGAAATCGGGTTCGCTCGCCTGACGTTCCTTTTGCGTCGCTCGTTGCCATTCCCGCCCGGCGAGCGATCGCAGCTCCTTTCTCGAGCGCGGCCCGTCGAGCAGGAATCTCAGCGCGATCCAATTGAGAAGTTGATACGAGTCCTCGTCGCCGGCCAGTTTGCGGGCTTCGGAATAGGCTGCGCGTGCTCGCGCAAGCCGCTTCTGGCGTTGTTGATCGCTGGTCGCCACCAGCGCCCACCGCTTGTAGACCGCGCCGCGCAACGCTCTTCGTTCCTTTGTGGGCGCGAGCTTCACATCGAGCCAGTCGAGCCAGTCCTTTGCTTCGTTATAGAATTTGTCCGCTTCGGCGGTCGTCACACCCGTTACCGGGCCGACGGTGGGAGCGGACCTGCAGAGAATGTTCGCCAGCTGCTCGACCGCCCGCAGCGGGACGAGCGCCTTCGCCGAGCGCAGTGCGTCCAGGTAAAGGCCGATAGCGTCGCGGAAATTGCCGAGCTCGGCGGCAGCCGCTGCGAACTCCGCGAGCACCTCGCCGTCCTTCCACGAATCGATGAGCTGCCTGCGCAGTTCCTGGAACCGCTGCTGGAGCCTGTTCAGGCTCTCGCCGCGTGCCCCCCCGGCCCGGGCCGCCAGCGTTCTCAATTCGGCGATGAGCTCGCGACGCGACACTGCGCTAGACGTCGATTCGTTGCGATTGGCCGGCCGCGGAATCCGCAGGCGATATTGAGAATCACCGTAACACTGATACGCGCCCCAGGTGTTCGTCGTGGCGTGACCCTTGTACACGAGCTTCCGGGCCTCTTGTACGGCGTCGCCGAACGGCTGACCGGCCAGAAATGCCCGATAGAACGACGTTGCGAACGTGAGCGCCGCCTCGTCGTCCACTGCCCACCCCGCGGCGATGACGGCACGCGCCCCGGCGCGTATGAATCCTTCGGCGATGCTTGCGGCAAGTTGCGGAAACGGGACGGCCGCGTTGCCCCCTTCGCTGCGCCCCGAGTGGCAGCAGTTCAGGAACACGAGCTCGGGCACCACCGGAAGCGATTGCACATGCGCCGCCGTGAGATAATCGTCGGTGTCGATGATGATGCCGCTCTTGAGCGGGTTCTTGCTGAAGCAGCCGTGCGCGGCGAAATGGAGAATTCGGTAGTCGCGTGCGAACAATTCGGTAAGAATCGCACGCCCGGTTTGGTCCGTAACGCGCGTCGGGGTCCATCCAAGTTCGCGAGCGAGGCTTTCAACGCGGAAAGCCTCGGTCCGGGTGCCGGCGAGGGCAGGCAACACGTTCTTTGGCGAGCCAATCACAAGCATGTTGAGACCCGTCGCGGCGAGCGGCTCGTCGCGAAATTTCGCCGTTTCCAGCTGTCGCAGCAGCCCATAGCGGATGACGAGCGGCTCCAGTCGTTCGCCCACGCGCTCAGCCATCGCCTCGAACGGATACCTGGCCGCCTCGCCATCGAGTTGCAACAACAGATTGCCGCCCTGCTTGATGCGGGTCTTGATGCCGGGTGGCACCAGCAGCTCGTAGAGTGTGTTCGACAGTTTGAGATCGGCCTGCGAGTCCGTCATCGCGTTTTGGACAAGACGCAACACCTGCGTCTGGTTCTGAACCGTTGACTCGACCTCCAGACGCGCCAGGTCGCCGATCGCACTGAATTGCAGGACGAGCGCGTCCAGGTCGTTCGCGCCGCCTTGGCCCGTGACGGCAGGCTGTGCCTTTACCTGAATGCGACGCCACCAGCCCCAGCGATAGGGATCGGAGGGGCGATGGATTTCGCCACCGGGCCGGATCTCGAGCGTACTGGCGGGGTCGACGGCTTCATTGCTCGCTAGATCGTCAGCGAGAAGAGCGGGCAGCAACGTGACAGTGCGCGCCGCCTGTGTCGCGACGTCTTCGAAGAGCTCGATGAACTCGACTTGGTCGATGCGCACCCGGTCCCACTGGCGGGTCTGACGAAGCTGCCGGTTCGCAT
>Ga0062382_10000235_pt1 | contig 13234 bp, 13 predicted proteins | sample DOMMetBare2Fresh_FD_59507 | JGI IMG/M metagenome (GOLD analysis project Ga0062382, IMG submission 59507) | Wetland sediment microbial communities from St. Louis River estuary, USA, under dissolved organic matter induced mercury methylation -... | ecosystem: Environmental > Aquatic > Freshwater... | reverse complement strand
CCGCTCAAGCTCTTCACTTGCTTTCCCCGTAAAAGCAAGTCCTCTTATTAGATTGCTACTTTGTTTTTGACTCTCGAGCGTTTCTCTAACGGCTTTGAGCATAAACGTTTTACCCGTACCTGCATCGCCCTGGATCACTGAAATAGACTCATTGCTTGTGAGAATATGCGCATACGCTTCTTGTTGTCCTTTTGTGAGGCTATAAGGCGTATGGCTTAGATACTGCTCCACGTGTTGCGTAGAGATTAAAGAATCTGTACGATTTTTTGCCATTGCAACAATCTCAAACTCCTTTTGCAAGAGCTCTGGTGTAGAGTAGGCATTTTGATCCAATTGCACAATCGATCGCTCATTTACATGATCATCAAAAGCACTCTGCATAGCACTAAGTAAATGCTCACCTAACGAAAGCTTCATTGCGTTTTTCATCACATCTTCACGATTAAATACACTCGTCTTTTCGCTTTGAATACGAATCGAAAGATCCACCGCATCTTTAGCCGTTAATTTTTGCTGTTCTGGCTGTAGCTGAGAGCTATTAAGCTGATTGAGATAGTCCAAATCTTTACCGGCGACAATGGTTTTGGCTCTTTCGATATTGTTGGATTTAATGACACTGCGGTCAGCGTTTTTATCTTTAACGTTGCGGCTACTGGTTGTTGCCATCTCTTTGAGCTTTTCTTCCTCGAGACCAGGATATTGTTTTTTTAGCTCTTCGTATTTCTCAAGGACTTGCTCACGACGCTGTGAAAATTCACTGATCAACTCTTTGGAAACACCTTGGATTTCAAAGAATCCCTCTTTGGCATTTGTAACCTCAATCGTGAATCCTTGCTCTTTAAGATTTTTGGCCAATTCATTGCGATACGTCTGGCCTAAAAACATCTTGTGTGTGAAGAGTTGATCATTGTGTAATGCGCGCCATTCACCGTTCTCCTTTTGCGTTGCATTGACGATAAAGCAATGCGTATGCAATGATGGGTCATTTTCTCTACTGGTATCGTGTTGAAATTTAGCGATGATGAGATTCCCGGTTGAGATTGCTTCTCTATGCCCGTCCTTTTGTTCTCTTGTTTGAGCATAATGATCTTCTACAAATGACAATGTGGTTTGCACCGCTTGATCATGTGCTGCACGTATGAGTTGATTGGTACGTTCATCACCTAATTCACATAAGATCGATGCAGATTTTGGAGCGGAAAAGGTTAAATCCGTTCCCGCTCTTTCACTGATATCAACAAGAGTGCGTTCTTCGCTTGGATGAATACCGTAACACAATCGCTCAAACTGTTTAATATCAATCTCACCACTCAAGCCTAAACGTTCAGCACCTTTGCCAGTCCACACGCTTATCTCTTTGCCTTGCTGATAATAGTTTTGATCTTTTGCATGATAATGAGCTGCTTGTGCGCTATTCATATTTGCAATTGAAAGCATTTTTGCCTCTTTTTCATCTTTTTTTCACCTCGTGCCATTAACGTGGCGTTGGGTGTGAATGTTTTTTCGGTTGCCTTTGAGTGGCTCTTTGGTGGCACACGGTAGCTTTTCGATAGCATTGAGTAGCAAGTAGTTGCATACGATTGCTTTCGGTAGCATTACGGTGGCACGAGGTTGCATTACCTATCTTTTAGCCTTAGAGAAATCCTTTGAACTTATCCTCTAAACTCACTTTCGGTGTTTCACTTTTTTCTGCTTGCACCGTTTTTTCTTTGGTTGTTTTTTTCGAAAGAAACTTCTGAACTTGTTGCCTTGATATCTCGAGGCCTCTCACTTCTCGTAAATAATCAGCGATCTGATTATGCGTGTAATTCAAACTCACAAGCTTTTGAATTTCATCTCGATAAGGCTCGAGAGATGAAACACGCTTTAAGGGCGTGTTCTTAGCGATCCAATCTTCGTATTTCATGCTTACTCTCCCAAAATGATGCTTTTAAGATGCATGATTGCTTCACTCTCGAGATACGCTTTTGCGTTACGTGAGATTTTCCAATTGCGGTAAATTTTCGTCATTTTGTCCTTATCACCTTTGGTTTTTACCTTTGCATAATCCAATATCTCTTTTTGGTTGTATTGGCTTGCAAGAAGAGCGAGATCTTTGATCGTCTCTTTGTTGCGTGAAGCGGCATAAGAAAAAAGTGGACTTTTAGGGCAAACGGCAAAGTTCACGAATGTAGATGAGATATCTGGTATCTCATAGTCTTCATTTCCCTTGATGAACATAAGATGATCCGTATCGTTTAAATCCGCATTATTTAACACAACGAGGATCTTCGCTTCACTTGGTAAAACGTTATACGTATCGACAAGATTTTTAAGTTGCACGAAGTCGGGCATAAAAGGGATGATAAAAAGTGTATCGGCTATCAAGTCTTGATCAATAAATGCATGGATTACTTTCAGTGAATCATCACCACCACCGGCATCAATCACGCTGATCTTGTCCTCATCCAACATATTAGAGACAACAAGCTCTTCTAGTTTTTGCGTTCCCTCTTGAATATTTAACGAGGTGATCTTACCTTTGAGAATCTGTGTATTTAAAAATGCCGTCGTCGTTTTATTGTTGTTATCGATCTCGATAATCTCAAAATTTCTATCCGCTAAAATGGCCGGTAAAACGTGAAAGGCGAGGGTGCTTTTACCCACGCCGCCTTTGGTATTAATGATCGCGATATTTTTCATGCTGTTCTCCTTAATGAACGAATTGATAGATAAGATTGAGGAGCGGTTTATTGGCCGCTTCAAACGCTATAAAAACAATGCTTGTTGTAAGTGCAGAAAAGCACGTTGAAGCAAAAACGATCTTCAACGTGGAACGTTCTTCATACTTTCGCTTTTTTAAATCTTTCGTGACACTCTCAAGCTCTGCCACCGAGCCTAATAAATAGGCTTGAATAGTTTTCACTTGAATTTTTTCTGCGATCTTTGCACCAATCCCATCAATGCTCTTTTCGACTTTCGCAAAATCGCTCGTCGTTTTTTGAAAGACTTTAGAGGCACGATTAAACGCCGCTATATGATCCTCGAGCGTAGATAACACGATCTGCGCCTCTTCAAAGAATTGGTATGTTTGTTCTGCTGTTTCTGGCTTCATCGTTTACTCCTTAGTACAAGCCGCCAGGCCAAAAGATCTTCCATGCGAAAAACCCTAAAATATGACCGATACCACTCAATAGCCAAAACCAATGTTTGGTAACCATGTATCCCTTGATCTCATCAAAATTTTTAATGCCAAAATCAAAAAAATCCGAAAGGATCATTACGGTAAATCCTAGTATGATCCAATAGCCATACATCAAAATTAATGCGCCAATATCGTTAGGCACTATTAAATGAGGTACATCAATAAATTTTTTTGGATACCAAGCTAAAAAAGCAAAGACGGGTATAGCCCAGGTGGCCGATTTTAAAAAGGTTTCAATCACTCTATTGCCTTGTAGTTTCATTGCTCACTCCTTATTTTCTATACAAGAGATTGTCTCTCGAGCTTATTGGAAATTGGCTCGAGGAAGTCGCCGACATTGTGCAATCCGATCATTTTGATTGTGTGACCAGGTGCAGATAAAATTACTTTCCACATAAGATAAACCGCCGCAAACGACGAAATGATTTTGATAAGCCCTAGTGAAAGTTGCAATACCATCGCCACAAAAAAACTCTGATTGATCGCATCCAAAAGATAGAATTGCTCTTCCGCAAAGCCCAAAAATATATCGATGCAGAGGTAGTATAAAAAAAGCCCTAAGTAGATATAGAGAACGAGCAGTACCGGCTTAAAAAAGAGCACAATACCGGTGACGAGATACTCGCTAATTTTGTCTGTCTTACGCATCGTTACGGCATAGGCAACAACAAACGGAGTGATAAAAAAGTATTGTGTTAACTCAAATAGCCATCCAACCACCGCAAGAATTCCGGCGATCATCGACGTGATCAAAGGAATATATTTCAAAATCAATCCCACGAACATAGCCGCCAAAACAAGACTTGCTAGTTGAATCGTCGCACCACCGCCACCTTTGGAAATAAACGAAAATGCTTTTTCACCTAATGGTGAAAAGAACGTTGCGATAAACGTAATCATCTCAGCACCGCTACCGATAATCGAATTAAAAACTTGAAACACCGAATTTACACCTGGCAAAATCATATAAGCCATTTTTGCCATAACCGCACCGAATAGACTGCCACCCGTTGTTTTGATCTTCTCAAATAAACTTTTCTCTTCATCACCGGATGCGTAAGCATCACGGATCTTCAATTGATTACTCTCTTGATCTTCGGTAATAGTGCTTTTCGAAACTTCCAAAAGGGGCATCATCTCAATGAGGATTGCCGCAGAGGGGATAAATGCTGCATTGATCCAACCGAGCTCTGTTTGACGATTATTGAGGAATGTATTGATGCTATTGAGCTTGCTTTGCAATGCGTTATTGCCAAAGCTTTGCGCTATTTGATCCGCGTATTTACGCTGCTGATCAAAAGTTTTTGAAGCGATTAACCATTTGCGTTCAATAGATCGACATGCTTTAGCGGTAATGCCTTCTTTGGTTTGATTAAAATTAAATATGCTTTTTTGCGCTAGATCCGCATCGTCTACCTGGAACGTCATCGCATTGGGGAAACGAATTTTGCACTCTTGCATCACATTGGCATAAAGCTCTTTTTGCGCTTTTGCACTATCTCTTAATGCGTAGATCGTTGCTTCACCTTGCATCGTATTTGAGCCTACACTTGCGTATAGTTTTTGCAAATGCGTATTCGCACCAATAACGGCCGCTTTATCGGCAATCTTCGTACTTGTCGCCATGAAGTTGCGAATAATGTTTTGCATGATCGAGCTGTGCATATTGTTATCTGAAGGCATGGGGATATAAAACAATGCTACGGCAATGATTGCTATATAAAGCTTACTAAGATAATTCTCGGTGTCATTTTCTTTGGCTAAGTAGGCTTGTAGCTTTTTAGATCCAAGGATCACAATAAAGAATGCTGATACAAACGCAAAAAGGAGATTTTGCAAGTAAGCATAAATATTTGACATATTGGAAAACAAGTTCGAGAAGTAAGCTAGATTCGTTTTGTTGAGGGTATCAACGCTCGAGACGATCTCTGAGTTTGTCGTCGCATCTTCCACGCCAAAAAACGATAGAAATGTCTCTTGCCTTGTGGTTGAGATATTTGTACCGTAAAGCATGTTTGAGTTTTTAACTTGCAATATGCCGGTTGAGTTTGTCGCACTAAAATCAATGATGGACGGATCTAATGTTGCCATACCGGTGAGAAAGCGTGAAAACGTCATCGAGTCCGTTTCATATTTCGCGCCCGTCAATTGGTAATTTGTATCGGAACTAGATTTGAGTTGCCCGGCATAATCACTAGGGTTTTTATTTGCTTGCACTTTACATGTAAGGTTTTGTTGATTGGCGTTTACACCCAAAGCTTTACTTGTATTATTACTACTATACACCTCACAATGCGTTGTACCACTTTTCGCATCGATATCGATAATCTGGGTTACATAACCATCGGCAACGGCACGACATGAAAACGAACATGTACCTGGTGTGACGATAGCATCATTAGCCGTAAAAAGCGAATCCGCTAACGTATCTTTTTCACTTGCAACATCGCCAAAAAGAAATAAAGGAAATAAGAACAATACTAAGAAGCGCATTGTGAACTCCTTTTTTCACTTTGATCAAGCGAGGTGCAATACGCTTTAAACGAGTTATCAAACTTGAAAAATTCTTCCACATCTATGGAAGAAAAACCGGTAATTTTAATAAAACTCTCTCCCGTGATATAAAATTCGCTGATTGTGCCAAGTCGGTCATCTTTACTAACCAGGCACACGGCAAACTCACCACGACCTTTGCGAGCAAGAGCATATTGGGCTCTTAGAAGACTAAACTTTTTTTTGATAATTCCATCACAAGCCGTAGTATCACAAATGCCGGTTAGTATCTGCTCGCCCTGAAAAAGAAAACGAAACTCGATAAAGAGATTCGCCGCCATTTCCTCTCTCGTCAACCTCTCAAGTTTGCTTTCAAGAGCTTGTAGCCGTTTTAGAATATCTGTATCTTCATGTTTCATCACACACCTCTTACATGGTTTTAATGGTGCTGCGAGAAAGCCATTCAGCGATTTCAGTCTTTGGATAAAGCACTCGTCCTCGCTTACCTCCTCTCTCCACTTTTATGTATTGAGGGCCAAAACCATCTCTGCGCCATAAAATCAAAGTCGTTGAGCTAACACCTATAGCTTCGGCCGCTTGCCTCTGATTTAAACAAATGAGCTTTTTAAACATTGGATTATTATTGATTTCTTCCAAGATTTTCGCCGCGTTTTCACTGATTGTTGTTTGCATAGTTTTCTTCCTTATGTTGGTTTTGTGCTTGTATTTGTGCAAGATCAAGAACATGAGTTTTGACGTGGTAGAGGTATTGCCAAATCTCAAAGCTCTCAGTGCTTTTAACGATTTTATTGGTGTGGAGATCAAAGATATAACCGCCCTTGATACAAAAGCCAAGATGATTACTCGAATAACCCATCTTCCCTTGAAGGCTGAATGCGAAAGTAGGGCATGTAGTGATAAGTTCTTCCCTGAACTTATTGAGATACTTTAAATCAAATCTCTCTTTTCTTTCTGGAGTGGGAGAGAGAAAGAGAGAGGGTTTTATCTCTTTCTCTATATCTTTCTCTTTCTCTGTGTCACTTCTTGTCACATAGCCGTCACAATGTGACGTTAAGGGTATTTCACCTACGTTTTGACGTTCTCTTAACTTTCGCATTCTCTCGGCACTATCACCTTCTTTACCGATTAGATCCGGTACACGCTGCAATAAAAAAGCTTCATCAGAAACTTCCTCTAGCTCTCCGTTAGAACTTAAAAAAGCCAGGACAACTTTTACGTTATTCTCATCCTCATCAAGCTTTAAAGATAACTCATCTTCTAGCGTTTTTTCGATGCCCTCAAATTCAAGAATGCCGTTAGTATTAATCACAAGCAGCATCATTTTTAGAAAGATAATGACATATGTATCGCCCCCAGCAATACGACGCAATTTTTTGATCTTAGGGTCAACAAAGAAGTTACTCGGTAGCTTTAACCAGTAGTATTTTTTGGCCATAGATATCCCTTTGTGCATTTTTCAAATTTTGAATAATCAAGGGGCGGTGAGGTATAATGCAGCTTGATTAAAGACTCTATTAGGAACTTTAGTTACTCCTTTCTCTTCCTGTCAGCAAACTCTTAGAGAAGGGAGTTAATTACGTTAATTTACAAATTCTAGTTGCACTAAAATTTTTTATTCACACTCCTTTTTGTTGTATATAACGACATTTATTAAGATATAACATTAAAATAGTAGTTTATTGCAACTTAATAAAATATTAAAATATGTTGTAAATAACAACTTTATTATGTGTTTTGTATAAAATAGTTGTTTTATATATATTTTGTTATACTTTGAAAGATATGGAGGGAATAAATGACGCATAAAGAAGTAATGGCAAAACTGTTTGATTTTAATGCTACAACATATTATGCTTGGAAAAAGCAAAATAGACCTATTATCACTTTATTAGATCAATATTTTTCAAAAGAAGATATTGAAGAGTTTCTTGAATTCGGTTCAATAGAAAAATTTGGTTTTTTGGAATTTATAGATTACACCTATAAAGAAGCTGCATTCGTTTCAATATTATCCGCATTGGCTAACTTAGGGCATTCTTTTCATGGTAATATTGATGATTATATTGATTACTTAGCTTATGCACTGAGTTATGATAGTGGGTACATACAATCTTTAGAAACTAGACAAGAGTTTTTGGCAATTTTTATATATGCTTATGATAGCTATAAGGGTTATTTCACAATTGATGATTTAGGAATGGCTATAAAGCAAATAGATCTACATTTCCCTGCACATAATGGATATGCAGATGTTATAGCATATTTCATTGATAGGGATTTTCTTCCTTTTGTCAAAGCATGTATTATGAATGAACCTCAATATATCAATTTGGTAATACAATTTTGTATTCGATTCAATCTTTACAAATATAAAAGCACATGTCATTATGAAGACTTATATCAAAAATTCCAAATGCCTTTTGACAATAATATAGATTTTTCATCAGCAATACAAATCGTTACTAAACAGTTCAATTATGAAGCATTTAAAAATGAAATGAAGGCAATAAAGCAAGAGAGCCTATAAGGTATTAGGCGAATTTATATGTTAGTATTAATCTATTGAATTTTCTCAAAATAAGGAATTTAACTTATGCAAACTTGTTACTATACAAATCTGCATAATATACAAAATTGTATAAGTCTTTTTCTCTCAAAAAAAAGATTTTTTAAATGACTATTGATCTGATCCGGCAATAGCACCGGGTTACACACACTGTGAAAAAGACTGGCACGATTTTTTCATCAGTGGGATTAAGAGGTGCGGTGATTGGCCACTTCAAGAACGCAATAATTCCTCAAAATACTCAAATGCTTATTTTTTTTCTTGATGTGCTTCCTCTTATATAAAATATCTCAATTTTTATATAAAGAGGCACAATTATGATTGAGCTGTTATTTAAAATTTTAAAAGTGGTTTTGTTTGAGGCGGTTAAGGCGATCATCGATTTACTCTTTGAACGCCTAACCAAAACCTAGAGAAAGGGTGTTGTGGAAGTCTTAACGTGGTAGAACATTTTTGCCGAATGTTCGTTGCGAGGCAGAGCCACAAAAGACAACCTAAAGGCATCAGATCTCACATAGTGCGGGTAAAGCTAAAATAAAGCCCGTGCTATGAAATATAGCTATATATAACGGAATAAATTATAGCAAAAATATTTCAATTTAATGCATTAAAATACCGATAATTTCGATGTTTTCTTGATAATTTACAAGCGTTATTTTGGTGTTTTTTATACTCATTTTGAAGCTAACATAATATATGAATTATTGGTCAATATAATTTTATTTCGTACAAATTTACACAAATTGACGTATCCAAAATTATATTTGACTAACAAGTTATTATTTTAAAGTATAATAGGCTTCAATCATTTTGTTAAAGTTACATTAGTAAATATCAAATCTATTATCACGTTATTTATTGTTTATATTTTTTTACAATCAATATTCAAAGGATTATTATGGATAGAGCATTGCATCCTATTTTAGATAAAGTCATTTCTATACTAGAGTACAAACAGTTTATTGCTGACAGTGGTTATGTAACAGAGCATATAGCCCCTCCAGCAAGATGCCCGATATGCAAACAAGATATGAGATTAAGAGGTGGACAGACTCAAGACAATGAACATTTTTACCATATCGATCATAACTTGTATTGTCCCACCAAAGCAAAAAATGCTCTTCCTTATCTAACATTGTTTCCAACACATCCTGATCCGGCAATCGTTCGGGCAAATAAAGAATTTTTGAAAAATCATTTAGAGCATATTTATACAAGAATACGCGCTATTGTACCTTGCTTAGATTTCAAAGAATTTATCAAAATACTAGAAGAGGCATCAAGGTTAAAGATATACGCTTATGCCAATCTAAATCCACAATATCTACCATATGTCCTAGTTACTTTAATAAATTTTCTACCAAGCCATAGTTATCAAAAAAAGAGAAAATATAAATTTATTTTTATGTATGATGGTGGAATAGAAAACTTTGATCAACTGTGGATACACAATGGTTTTAATGCAAATTTATATCGCTATTCGTATAGCAATACAACACCAATTACAGCTAGTCTCATTGAAACCAACACAGACTATTTAAGTGAGCCTTGCATAAAGTTGTCTTCTAAACAAATTGATTGGTGTAACAAAGTAATTTAGGTAGATTTAGGGTTGGGTTTACATATGAATAATCTTGAATTCATTATAAGGTAATAATATGCACTTACTAACTACCCCTAGACAAATTGAGTCCGCATTATGCAAACTGATTCAAAAATATGAGCAAATTCAGTTTGCTAGTGCATGGGCATCAAATAACTCCTTGGCTTTTGATATGCTTATGAAAAATACCTCTAAAATCTATCATAGTTGTGTCGGTATTCATTTTTATCAAACTCATCCCGAGTTTATTAAAGCCTTCCTGAATAGTGATCATATGAGATTTAAAACAGATCCTAAGGGAATATTTCATTCGAAAGTATATTTATTTTCAAATTCTGCAACCGAATGGGAATGCTTGATAGGAAGTGCTAATTTTACGGCTGCTGCAATGAAAAAAAATACTGAAATGCTTCTCCATTTTAACAGCAATGATTCTCAAGCAAGTAGTATATTCACTCAGTTAAGTAATGAACTAGAAAGATACTGGTCATCTGCACAAATATTTAATGATAATGACTATAACCGGTATAAGAGCCTATGGGATAAGAAATTACATATACGATCACATTTGGCAGATGAATATAGTCAAGAATCGCCAGGAAAACCTGCATATCTATCAAATATTATGACTCTTTCGTGGTCACAATTTTATAAAAGAGCAAAAAATGATAAATACCATTCTTTTGAGATTAGGCTTGAGCTTTTAAAAAAAGCTCATGAATATTTTAAAACTTGGGAATATAAAGATATGCCGGAAGAATACAGAAAACAAATTGCCGGAATTGTAAAATATGATAAAGATAATCCAGAGTTAGATTGGATGTATTTCGGACACATGGCATCACCACGGTTTAAAAATAGAATTTCTGATGAACATGTGAATATTTCTAAAGCCTTGAAACACATCCCAAAAGATGGTGATATTAATAAAGAGGATTACCTTAAATATATTGAATATTTTCAAGAGCATGATAAATATGGTTATGGAGTCCCAACAGTAAGTCGTATTTTGTCAATGATAAGACCAGATGTATTTTTTTGCCTAACTGGAGCAAATGAAAAAATGTTATATGCTGATTTTGGAATTAAAAAAATTGGCAGAAAAGAATATGAACGTTACTGGGATGATATCGTCGAGAGAATCAAGAATTCAAAATGGTGGGATATAGGCAAACCTCAAAAAGCAGAAGAATTAGCTCTTTGGAATAACCGAGCTGCTATGTTAGATGCCATTTTGTATGATGGAAATCTATTTTCTAATTAAATATCAATGTGCCAATATCTTGGTTACTTACTTCATAACTAGAGTAATGTTCAGCTTCTAATTAACCAAATCAGAAGATAGCCCCGGGTTACACACACTGTGAAAAATACCGGCACGGTTTTTTCATCGGTGGGTTTAAGAGGTGCTGTGGTTGATCATTACAATGATCCTTTATGGCTACGCTCTTAGTATTTTCACGTATTCAATCGAGAGCATTCATCCCTTAGCTTCTATCGCTTGTTTTCTATCGGCTCAAGATGATGCCTCATAAGTATCTCGAGGCTATTAATAAACCCCTTAGCAGCGTTTTGACACGCTCTGATCATTGCCTCTTGAGAGACTTGATGGAGTGATAAAATGTAACCGGCATTTTGAGCAAGGCTTTCCATAAATAAACGCTGCGTTCGTCCATTTCCCTCACGGAATGGATGTAGCAAGTTTAAGCCATTAAAAAAGATCGCCATTTCTTGAGCAAATTCTTTGTGATCTAAATTCACAAAAAACTTATCATCTTGAAGCGCATCAAAAAGAGCTTTGGATACTTCTGGTAATTTGATCCCTGGTGTGAAGCGTGTTTCACCTTTGACAAAGACACCAGGATATCCCATCTCAAAACGATCTTTTCCGGCAAACGTATAGACATCATCAAAGAGGCGTTTATGAATAGCCTGAAGGTAGTTAAAATCGAAGATCCCCGTAACCGGCTTATCCCTTATCGATAATTCGGCAATAAGTGTTAGCTTTTGTTCTTTCAAAAATAGATCTTCTAAGTTTATGGCCTCGACTTTATTCGAGTCTAACAGTTCTTGATCAAAGAGTGGTAGTTCGGTATTCTTGTCCTGGATCTGCGCACGTATGCTTTTGATCTCTGCAATAGCCTCAATACGTGCTTCATCATAGGATAAATCATTCTTTGCCATACGTACTAATCTATCAATATCATCTTTATCTGCGAACATTCCCTCGAGAGCATGATTGCCTATCGTGGCTTCTATATTTCGATACTGAACTGGTGTTAATTTGTCCTGGTACTTATTGAGGATTTTGATGCAATCATCTTTACATGTAGGATTCAAGACTGGTGACCTTTGAGGCAATGAAATTGGGTGCATCAATATCCAGGCTGATTAATCCCTCGATCGTTTTACCCATAAGCAGATCTTCTACCTCTTTTTTGGTGATCTCTCTGAGTAGATCTTCTTGAGCATAATTGATATGAAATCCACAACTATCGTCATAACAATAAACCATTTTTTTACCGGCTTTTAACGGCCATGAGCATATTGGGCAATCAAGCATTTATGAACTCCTTTACCGAAATATTTAAATCTCTTATACTATTGGAGTCTGGCTAATTTATAACCCACATTGTGGCTTGTTTATTTGGCTCTTCTCCGGTCATTTCATTAATCACATTATCTTTGTTAATTCTAAAAATATAAGAATTATTTTGCTTTGGAGTTAGTTTTAATTTAACTTCATCATGACAGTTGCTTGTTTCACTCAAATTTCCAATAGTTTTATTTTGATCCCAACAGAGATTTGTATACCAGTATCTTCTATTATTGTCTCCATAATACACAAAGAAACCACTTGAGTTCGAATCAAATAATTGCTTAGTTGATGTTAATTTAAGATATTTCGTCGAATCATACTCATTGTCCTTGCCACACGTTACAGTTTTATCTAGTTGACCTATATTCTCATATTTATCCCAACATAAGTTCATGAATACAATATTTTGTGCTTTGTCTGACATATTAACGTCTTGCTGAGCAATCCCTTTATTAACAATTTTTAACGGATATTTTTCTTTGATAATATATTCTTTTCCAAGGTTACTTAAAATTTCAAAAGTATTAATTGTTTGATTTGAGTCATTGAGCAAAAATGGATTTGATTTCTTGATATAATCTTCTTTAAACTGTAATCTAGCCGAGTAATGCCCAAAGCCAGATGTAGCAAATATTTTTTCTATCAATGACCCACTTGTTGATGGGTATATCAATGGTAATATAGTTGCTAATAATAAAAATGTACCAATTACTAAAGTAATATATCTTACAAACTTTTTATAATCAAAATTTGTAAAAGAAATTTTGT
>Ga0062382_10000234_pt1 | contig 13242 bp, 10 predicted proteins | sample DOMMetBare2Fresh_FD_59507 | JGI IMG/M metagenome (GOLD analysis project Ga0062382, IMG submission 59507) | Wetland sediment microbial communities from St. Louis River estuary, USA, under dissolved organic matter induced mercury methylation -... | ecosystem: Environmental > Aquatic > Freshwater... | reverse complement strand
CAATCGATCATCGACATCCCACCGCTGGGGATTGTGAACGTGCACGCATCCCTGCTGCCGAAATACCGCGGAGCCGCTCCGATTCAGTGGGCGGTGGCTCAGGGCGAGACGCGAACCGGCGTGACCACGATGCGGATCGACGCGGGGCTGGATACGGGCGACATCCTGATGCAGAGCGAAACCGGGATCGGTCCGGCGGAGACGGCGGCGGAGCTGAGCGTGCGCCTGGCGCGCCTGGGCGCGGACCTGCTCGTCGAAACGCTGCCCAGGCTCGCCGGCGGCAGCGTCGTTCCCAAACCGCAGGACGCCGCCCAGGCGACTCTCGCGCCGGCGCTGAAGAAAGAAGACGGCCGCATCGATTGGACCCAGCCCGCCTCGCGCATCTATAATCGCATTCGCGGCTTCCTTCCGTGGCCCGGATGCACGACCCGCTTCCGCGGACGGCAACTGCAAATCTGGAGCGCGCGGCCCGCTGGCGGTGCGTTAGGCGCGCCGGGTTTGCTGCACCCGGGTAAGGGGCGCGTTTGCGTTGTGTGTGGCGGCCAGACCGCGATCGAGTTGCTCGAGGTTCAGGTCGAGGGGAAGAAGAGAATGATGGGCGCCGATTTCCTAAACGGATACCAGGTGGGCGAGAATGAAACGTTGGAGATGAGCCAGTGAGACTCCCTGAGGGCTTTCGTTACGCTTCGACCTACGCGGGAATCCGCCAAGTGCAGAAGGACGATCTGGCGCTGATCCTGTCCAACGCGCCCGCCTCGACAGCCGCTGTATTCACGCGCAACCGGGTGAAAGCGGCGCCGGTGCTGCTGGCGCGCGAACACCTGCGAGCCTCCAAAGGAGTGGCCCGCGCGATCCTCGTCAACGCAGGGAACGCCAACTGCGCCACGCGCACGGCGGAACGCGTCGCGCTTGCCTCCTGCCGCGCCGCCGCCACGCTGCTCAAGACGCCGGCGCACAGCATATTGCCGGCTTCCACCGGCGTCATTGGGGTGGAACTCGATTCCACACTGATTGTGAACGCGCTGCCCCGTTTGGCCGGCCGGCTCTCCGAGGATGGTTTCGCCGACGCGGCCCGCGCCATTCTCACTACGGACACCCTGCCCAAGATGGCGTTCGGCGAGGTGCCGCTGCGCGACGCCGTGGCGCACATCGCCGGGATGACCAAGGGCAGTGGAATGATCCAGCCGAACATGGCGACCACGCTCGGCTTCATCATGACGGACGCCGCGATTGGCCCTGGTTCTTTGCGCGGCATGCTGGCCGCCGCCCTCGAGCGCAGTTACCACCGCCTGTCGGTCGATGGCGACACCTCGACTAACGACACCGTGATCTTGATGGCCAACGGCGCCTCGGGGGTCAAGCCGAACGCGAAGGAGCGGATGGTCTTCCAGGAGGTGCTCTGCTGGGTGATGGAGGATTTGGCGGAGAAGATCGCGCGCGACGGCGAAGGAGCGCACAAACTGGTGACCATACACGTCACCGGCGCCAGGGATAACGACTCCGCCACGCGCATCGCGCGCGCCATCGCCAATTCGCCGCTGGTGAAGACCGCCATCGCCGGCTCGGATCCCAACTGGGGCCGCATCCTCTCCGCCGCGGGCAACGCCGGAGTCGAATTCGATCCGCTCAAGGTCGACATCTTCCTGCAGCGCGAGCGTGTCTGCCGCAACGGCGTGGCCGCCGCCTTCTCCGAACGCGATCTCAAGCAGAAACTCGATCACCAGGAGTGCCTGGTCCGCTTTGCCATTCAAGGTAACGGCAAAGGCGAGGCGCGCTTCTGGTCCTGCGATCTGACCGAGCAGTACATCCGCATCAACGCAAGCTATCGCACGTAGGCGCGTTCCGCCGGATCAGGTTCTCCGGAAAATACCGGTAGTGGCCCGTGATCGTGAAGGAGAACAGCGTGTCCTCTTCCTTCGCGCCGTCGCCGATGTTGTGGATGACGAGCGGGACGCCGCCCTCCGAGCGGCGGCCGGAAACCAGGCCGATGTGCGTTGCGCCGAGCGGCAAACGCCAGGTCACGATGTCCCCGGGCTGGTACGCCGCGGCATTCGTCGCGGCCGGGAGCGTCTGCGCGTGCCGGGAGAAGAATTTCGCCAGGTTCGGCACGCGTCTGTGGTCGATGTTGGAGTCGGGTCCAGGCAGGCGCCACTGCTTCGGATAGACGGCCCAGGCCCGGCGCATGTCCTCATGAACCAGTTGTTGCAGGTCCACGCCCAGGTTGCGGTACGCCCTCACCAGCACGTCCGTGCAGACTCCCCGGTCGAGCGGTACGTCGCCGCCCGGATACTGGATTCGGGTGTAGCGGCTGTCGTACCGGACGGTGACTCCGACCTGCCGGCGGGCTGCCTCGACCAGACAGACCGCGGGGTCCGCCGCACGTACCGCCGGCGCAGAGACCATGATCAGCACGGGCGCAAACCCGAATAAGAGACGCATCTCAGGGTATTCTACACGTGTGGTATCTTCAATATTCGGGTTTGGCAACATCCTACCCGAATGGCGCTCTCCCGCTGTTCGCCGGAAGGTCACACATGTCCAAAGATCGAAAAGAGCAGCAGTCTACCCTGCCCCCTGTCATCGCCGACGGAATGACATTGGGCGTTATCGGCGCTGGCGTGATGGGGCAGACACTCATCAAGGGTCTGCTCAACAGCGGATTGATCGGCCGCGACCGGATCTGGGCCTGTGACAAGAACGCCGCAACGTGCGAGAGCGCGGCCAAGTCCCTCGAGATTCCCGTGGAGCACGACTGCCGCAAACGCACGCCCAGCGCGGATCTCATCCTGATCTGCGTGAAGCCGGCCGACGCCGCCGCGGTGCTCGGCTCCCTGTGCAACGCGGGGCTGCGGCGCGAGACGCTGCTCATCTCGATTCTGGCGGGCGCATCGACCGAGCGCATTGAAACGCTGCTCGGCGCCGATAACCCGGTGGTGCGCGCCATGCCGAACACGCCGGCCATCGTAGGCGAAGGCATGACGGTGATCTGCGGCGGAAAGAACGCCAGCGCCACGGACCTGGGCCGGGCGCGGCGGGTTTTCGAGGCGGTGGGCAAGTGCATGCCGGTGGACGAGACCCACTTCAACGCGATTACCGCGCTCAGCGGCAGCGGGCCGGCGTATCAGTACCTGATCATGGAAGCGCTGGCGGACGCCGGGGTTCGCGTTGGCCTGCCGCGGCAGCTTGCGCTCACGCTCGTCGCGCAGACCGTGCTCGGCTCAGCCAAGATGGTGCAGAGCACCGGCCGGCACCCGGCCGCGTTGCGCGACGATGTGACAACGCCGGCGGGTTGCACCATCGGCGGTCTGCTCATGCTCGAGGACGGCAGGATTCGCTCGGTGCTGGCGCGCGCCGTGGAAGAGGCCGCCAAAATCGCCGCGCACCTGGGGCCGCCGGCCGCCAAAGCGCCGGAAGCCTCCTCCGCTCATCGCGCAGGACACTAACGCATGACGAACTCCGAGCTTCACACCCCCGCTGACGAGCTGATCGAGATCGAAGATCGCTGGGGCGCACACAACTACCACCCGCTCGATGTCGTCGTGGAGCGCGCCGAGGGCGTGTGGGTTTACGCTGTCGGCGGCAAGCGCTACATGGACTGCCTAAGCGCCTACTCCGCGCTCAACCAAGGCCACTGCCACCCGCGCATTGTGGCCGCTCTTCAGGGGCAAGCCGCGCGCGTGACGCTCACCTCCCGCGCTTTCCGGAACGATCAGTTGCCGCTGTTCCTCAAGGAAGTCGCCGAGTTGTTCGGCATGGAGAAAGCCTTGCCGATGAACACTGGCGCGGAGGCGGTGGAGACCGCGCTCAAAGCGGTGCGCCGCTGGGGCTACACGGTCAAAGGAATCCCTCAGGATCGCGCCGAGATCGTCGTTTGCCAGAACAACTTCCACGGCAGAACCACCACCATCACCGGGTTTTCGTCCGAAGCTTTCTATCGCGACGGCTACGGACCCTTCACGCCCGGGTTCGTGACGATCCCGTTCGGCGACGCCGATGCGCTCGCGCGGGCGATCACCCCGAACACCTGCGCGTTTCTGTTCGAGCCGATCCAGTGCGAGGCGGGCATCCTCATTCCGCCCGACGGGTTTCTGCTGCGCGCGGCCGAGATCTGCCGGCGCGGGCGCGTCCTGCTGGTGGCCGACGAGATCCAAACCGGACTAGGCCGCACCGGGCGGCTGCTGGCGTGCGAGCACGAGGGCGTGAAGCCGGACGTGATTGTGCTTGGCAAAGCGCTCTCCGGCGGCGTCTACCCGGTGTCGGCCGTCGTTTCGAGCGCCGAAGTGCTGGGCGTGTTCCGCCCAGGGAGCCACGGCAGCACCTACGGAGGCAATCCGCTCGCCTGCGCAGTGTCGCGCGCTGCGCTCAGCGTGATCCGCGAAGAGCGCCTGGCCGAGCGCTCGGCCGAGTTGGGCGCATGGATGCTGGACGAACTGCGTCAGGTCCGCCATCCGCATATCCGCGAAATCCGCGGCCGCGGCCTGCTCATCGGCATCGAGCTCTCTGTGCCCGCGCGTCCCTACTGCGAGCGCTTGATGGAGCTGGGCCTGCTCTGCAAGGAAACCCACGAGCACGTCATCCGCCTGGCGCCGCCGCTGGTGATCTCCCGCGAGGACCTCGCCTGGGCCTGCCGGCAACTCCGCAGCGCGTTCGCCGCCTAGCAGCGTTCAGGCGGCAGCCGGAAGGTGCGCATTAGCCCCATGAGTCAACACTTGTCCTGCGCTACGGGTGCGTCCTATCATGACCTCAAGTGGAGGCGAGGCGATGCGCTTCATTGTGGTCGGAGCGTCTTCTGGTTTGATCTTCGCCGTTCTGGACGGGATACTGAACGCCAATCCGCTCGCCCAACGGCTCTACGCGGTCTACAAACCGCTTGCCCGGCCTTCAGTGAACGCGCTGGCGGGCGCGGGCATCGACGTAATGTATGGCTTCATCCTGGCCGCGTTGTTTGTGGCGCTGCGGCCGAGCCTGCCGGGATCGCCGGTGGTGCAAGGGATCTGCTTCGGTCTGCTCGTCTGGTTCCTGCGCGTGTTGATGGGCGCGTTGGGCCAATGGATCGTGTTCGAGATCCCCGCGGGGACGGTAGCGTACACGGTAGCGGCAGGTTTGCTGCAAACGGTCCTGATCGGCTTGTTTTACGGCGCCACGCTGAAGAAGCTATGACGCCGCCGCCCTGGCGCGGCCCAGTATCCTGGTCATCAGCTCGCGCAGGTTCGTGGGTGTGATGAAGTGGAACCGGACTTCGAGGCCGGTGCATCGCGTGACCTCGCGCCGCACCTCTTCGGTGGGGACCTCCGTCCCGCCGACATAAAGCGTGGCGCCGCTCACGCGGAACGGCACGAGTTTCCACTTCCTGACCTCGGCCGCGGGCAGCGCGCGGATCATCCAGAGCGGCGTGTTCCCGGAATCGAGCGTCTCGAACGGTACGCTGTGCTGCAGGCTCAAGGCGCGATACAGATCGTCTTCGGCGACCAGGCCGAGACCGAGCAGGTGTTCGCCGAGCCGCACGTCTGAGGGCTTGGACGCCAACGCATCCGCGAGCGCCGGCTCCGGGATCGCTCCGGCCCCGAGCAGAATCTCGCCCAGGGTGCGCCGTTCGGTCAGCGCGGAGAGGTTCGGATACTCGTGCTCGGTTTTCATCCACACCAACGGTTGATGCCGCAGCCGCGCCATGGCGTAGCGGCCGAGCGCCCAGCCCGTCGCCGCCGCATTCAGGCCGTTGGCCCAGAAGACCCGCACCGGCGTGGCCAGCGCGCTCTTCCAACCGTACCAGCGCGCCACGCAGCCGGCCCGCACGGCCATGCGCTCCAGCAAAAGGAACAGCGTCGCCCAAAGTAGAACGTGAACCGCCGTACTCCGCCCCGCCCCGCCCAAACCCCACGGCCCGCCATGCAACCGGCTCCAGACCCAAGTCGCGCCGCCGTACAGCAAAACAAAGTTCGCCCAAACCGTGATCAGGTTTCCCGCCAACCCTTTGCGATCCCTCCAGAACCAATACGCCTGGCGCAGGCCGCCCTGCCAGCCGTAGCGTTCCCAGGCTTGCAGCGTGATGCCGGTGACCCAGCGCGTGCGCTGCTTCAGCGCCGGCCACAGCCGCTGTGGAAAATACTCGCGCGTCGCGACGGGCGTTCCGCCGCTCTGGCGCAATGGAACAAACAACTGCGAGCAACCCAGTTGGTGCAGACGCAGGCCATTCTCGTAATCTTCCGTGAGCGAACTGGGCTGGAAGATGCGATTGCTCTCCGATTCCGCCAGTTTCTCGAGCGCCCAGCGCGCGTAGCCAGTCCCGACGCCGTTGGACGGGATGAACCCGCCCAGCCGCTTTCTGACCGGCATATCCTTTGTCTGATACTCGGCGAATTCGTCGCAGTAGACGCCGTGCGTGAGTTTCCAGGCGGGCGTGGGCAGCGGCAATACCGGGATCTGCACCATTCCGTAGGTGGCCGTGTAGTAGTTGAGCCAGCGCAGCTCCTCCGGATGGACGAGATCCTCGGAATCGTGCACCACGACCACGTCGTAGCGCACGCCGCGTCGCTCCTCGTGGAGCAGCATGCGCTGATAGACCCAGTTCAGGCAATCGGCCTTGCAGGTGGGGCCAGGGTGCGGGCACAGGGCCAGGTGGACCTGCGGGAACCGGTCCTCCACCTCGCGTATGGCAGCAACGGTGAAGTCGTCGTTCGGGTACGCGCCGACGAAGATGTCGAACTCGTGGTACCGGATCGCGTTCAGGTTGTGCTCGAGCATCTGGCCGATCACGCGATACTCGTTCCAGGTGGGCACCAGGATCGCGAACCGGCGCTCCGGCGTGCGGGCCAGTTCGGCTTCATCGGGAGGGGCGACCGGCCGCGACCTGCGCGCCCGCCCACGAAGCCAGTCCCAGCCGGCCACAAGGTCCAAAAAAAGGTCGTCCAAGCCGCTCAAAAGGATCCATATCGCCAACGGCAGCAATGAGGCAAGGATCAACCGATCGACCAGGCTACCGACGAAGCTCATCAGAACCCTAAGAAATGATAGTGGGATCAGGCCGGTGGAATTCGCTACCTACCCGCGCTCTAAAGCGTCCAGGGCCTGCATCATTCGGGGAGCGGCTTCCCGGGCGCCGCCGAAGCGCAACTCGTGGTAGGCTTTGGTGAAACTGGTCACCTGCAGGGCCATTTCCGAGGCGGGCAGCATCCGCGCGAACTCGCCCGGGGTGACCCAGTCCGGCTTCTCGAACCCGCGCCGGCGCAGTGCGGACAGCATACGGCCGTAAAGGAGCGTGGCGTCGGAAGCCCGCGCTTCCCCGTGCTGCACTTGGTGCACCCGGACGCGGGTCGTCACCCACCCGAACACCCGGGGGAACAACATCCAGACGACCACCATCAGGAACAAGACCGGCCCATACCGCCGGCCCCACCGCAGCGCCGTTGTCCCCGCGCCCTTCGCCGCCAGGCGCACGTGGCCGGCCCATTCCGAACCAAAGCTGCGGCCCGAACTCTCCATTTGCGCCGCCAGGGTGAGCTGGCGGTCGAGATCGTAGTTGAGCACCCACTCCTGCCAGAAGGTGTCGGCGGCGTCCAGGTAGAAACCGAGCCGGCTGAAAAGCGGGTTCGAGGGCGGCGTGGGGTCGGCCGGTGTGGGGTCAAAGGTGGTCCAGCCGCGCTCCGGCAGCCAGGCTTCCACCCAGCTATGCGCGTCCGAAGACCGCAGGATCAGCCAGCCGCTCACCGGATTGTAGACGCCGCTCTGGAAGCCCGTCGCCACGCGGGAAGGAATGTTGACAGCCCGCAGCATCACGGCCATGGCCGAGGCGAAGTACTCGCAGTAGCCTTTGCGGCGCTCGAACATGAAGGACGCGAGCGGATCGGGGACCTCCTGCGGCAGCGCGTCGATCGAATAGTCGAAGTTGTCGCGCAGGTAGGATTCCAGGGCGCGGGCGCGCATCGCGTCACTGGTTTGGCCCCTGGTCAGGTCGCGGGCGAGCGCGACGATTCTGTGGTCGAGGGCCGGAAGGAGCAGGTAGGCGTTGCGCTCGTACTCGCCGAGCGGCTGGACCGCGGGATCGGGATCGGTCTCCCGCAATACGCTGTAGGCGCCATAATGCAGGCCCTCCACATGATCCTCGCCCATCCGCAGGCTGTCGGTCGCCGTCCGGATCAGCGCCGGCGCGTTGACCCGCACCATCACCGGCTCGCCCGCAAAGAACAGCGCGTCGGAAGCGATCGGGTTGAGCTGCACCTCGTACCGCAACCCCTCGCCGCGCGTGCGCTCTCCCAGCCGAATCAAGCCGTCGGTCACCGGCAAGGCGCGCCCGGCGTCGGCCGGGTTGTACCAGCGCCGCCCGTCGAACTGCGACAGGACTGCGCCCCGCCATTTCAGATCGGCGGGTTGCTCGGTGTCGAAGAACCGCACGTGCATCACTGCGGAGCGGTTCATGCGGATCCTGCCGACGTCCCCGAGCGTCATCTCGTTCGCGAAGCCGGGGACGCGCCCTCCCTGCGGTGCAAAACGGCGAAACGCCGCTTGCGCGGTGCGCGGGAGCAGGAAGAACAGCCCGCCCGTCAGAGCCAGAATGCCGAAGGACACGCCCAGTGTGAGCGCCGTCAGCCGCCACGCCAGGTTCTTCCATCCGCCCCGCGCCAGGTGATGCCCCTTGCGAATCGACCGGCGCACTTCGGAGCTGGCGAACGCCGCCACCCCGAAGACAAGGAACAACGCCAGAAAAACGAAGAAATTGAGATTTGCCGACAGCACCGCGGCCGAGAGGAGTTCGAGGAACGCGATCACCGCCACGAAAACGTGGTCGCGCGAGGTGTGCGCTGTCAGAACCTTCAGCGCCGCCAGGAAGAACACCAGGTGAACCGCGGCCGCCGGAAAATCCCGCGAGACGAACAAGTAGTCGACCGGGAAAAAACCGATGTATGCGAGCGCCAGGGCGGCCACGATGCGGTCGGAGGCAGGCAGCCGGACCAGGCCGGCGACGATCAGCGCCCGCAGCAGCAGGGCGGCGCCCACCAGCGTCGCGGTAGGCGCGTCCAGATAGGCCGAGCCCAGCACAGCAAGGTAACCGCTCGCGACCAGGCCGAGCAGCGACAGATCGAAAAACCTCTTCACCCCGTCTGCGACGTCTGCGGGCGATCCACGCGCCATCCTTCCGATTCTATCAGCGGTGAGCCGGAAGTCCCCTTGTTAGAATGGAGCCGGGGATTTGGGTGCAATTCCAGCGGACGTTGCTCATCATAGCCGGCGTCGTTCTGGCCCTGCTCGTTGTGGCCGGAGTTGTGTTGAATAGTTCTGCCACCCGTTGGGTCCGGAATCGGACAATCGCCGAGCTTGACGAGCGCTTTGACGCCGACGTCAAGTGTTCCGATCTCAAGGTGACCGTCTTCCCGGGCGTTTCGGCGACTGGACGGAACCTTGTCATCAGGAGGCGGGACAACCCGGAACAGCCATTCATCACCATCCGTGAGTTCTCGGCCTCTGCCAGCCTGGCTCAGATTCTGTTCTCCCCGCGCTACGTGCGGCTGGTGCATTTGGACGGTCTGGTGATCGAGGTCTTTCCTCGCCCCGGGGACCAACCCAGCCCCCCGCGGCAGCCCAAAGAATCCCCTGTGGTCGTGGACCGGGTTGTCTCGGATCGCGCGCGTCTCATCATCCATCCCCAGCGGCGCGAAAAAGCCCCGCTCGTGTTCGACATCCACCAGCTTGAGATGCACGATGTTGGTTTGGACCGCGCCGCGCCCTTCGAGGCCAGACTGACAAACGCCAAACCGTCCGGCGAGATCCACGTGAAGGGGCGATTCGGGCCGTGGCGGGCGAGCGATCCGGGTCAGACGCCGGTGGCGGCCGCCTACTCCGTCACCGGCGCGGACCTCGGTGTATTTCGCGGCATAGGAGGCATCCTGTCCTCCACGGGCCGGTTCGCCGGACCGCTCGAGCGCCTGGAGGTGCATGGCGAGGCCGACACGCCCGAGTTCACCGTGGGGCGCGGCGGCCATCGCGTCAACCTGCACGCCCGATTCCACGCCGTTGTAGACGGCGCGAACGGCAATACGCTGCTCGATCTTGTCGACGCTGAATTCCTGAGTTCGAGCCTGACGGCCGACGGGGGCGCGATCGCGGACGGCCGCGAGAGCGCGCGCACCGTGCAACTCGATGTGGCATTCACCAACGGCCGCATCGAGGATGTGATCCGCCTCGCTACTCCAGCGGAGACGCCGCCACTCACCGGGCCGCTAGCGTTCCGCACTAAGTTCGAGTTGCCGCCGGGCGATGGGGACGTGATGGACCGGCTGTTGCTGGACGGCCAATTCGGTCTCGGCGAGGCGCGTTTCACCAGTCTCAACGTGCAGGAGAAGTTCCGCACGCTCAGCCGGAAGGGACAAGGCAGACCCGACGAACAAGAGACGGGCAGCGACGTGTCGCAGCTCGCAGGCCAGTTCACGCTGAGAGACGGCGTCCTCCACTTGAGCAACCTGCGCTTTCAAGTCGAGGGCGCCGCCGTTCTGCTCAACGGCTCCTACGCCCTGCGCACGGAAGAACTGGATCTCCACGGCACGCTTCGCTTGGCGGCCGCTGCCTCCCAGGCCACTACCGGCATCAAGTCGTTCTTCCTGAGGCTGATCGATCCGCTCTTTAGGAGAAAGCGCGTCGGCGCTGAGATCCCGATCAAGATCACCGGAACGCGCGAGAACCCGCAGTTCGGCCTCGATGTGGATTAGGCGCTCCGATACCCCCCCAGGTAGCGTTGCCGCCGGCGCGCGCTACCCGCGATAGCCGGGCGCGCCCCTGTAGTACAGTGGAGCCTATGAGCACTCGTTTACCCTGGATGTTGAGCGCTGCGCTTGGATCCGTCTGCATCGCGGTTTTTGCGTGGCAGGGCGGCCAACCGGCGCCGGCGCACGAAGGTTTCGAGGACACTCCCTATCTCCCCGGTCAGCCCTGGCGCGTGCATGATATCAAGCGCCCGTTGCCGCATTTAGTTGTCCCGGGAACCGAGAGTTCCCAGGCGCAGCTTGGCAAGCCGCCTTCCGACGCCATCGTGTTGTTCGACGGCAAGGACCTCTCGCACTGGGTGAATCGCCGGGGCGGGAGCGAAACGCCCGCCCGGTGGAAGGTCGAGAACGGTTACACCGAAGGTGTGGATGGCGCAGGCGATCTGGTCTCGAAAGAGAAGTTCGGCGACGCGCAATACCACGTGGAATGGATGGCGCCTCCGGTTGTGCGCGACTCCGGTCAGGGCCGCGGCAACAGCGGCGTGCTGATCATGGGCCGCTATGAGATCCAGGTGCTCGACAACTACAACAACCTGACCTATGCCGACGGCTACGCGGGCGCGATCTATGGCCAATGGCCGCCGCTGGTGACGCCGCCCCGCAAGCCCGGCGAGTGGCAGGTTTACGACATTATCTTTGAAGCGCCGCGCTTCGAAGGCGACAAGCTCGCGAAGCCGGCTTACGTCACAGTGCTGCTGAACGGAGTCGTGCTCCACCACCACAAAGAGATCATGGGGCGCATGGTGTACCGGCAAGTGGCCACCTACTCTCCGCACGCGCCGGAAGAGCCATTGACCTTGCAGGACCATCACAACCCGGTCCGATACCGTAGTGTCTGGGTGCGCAGGCTCACCGGGTACGACAACCCGTAGCGCAGGTTCCTTCTCCGCGATCCCACTTCGATAAGCAGCCGGCGGCGCCGGCCACTCCACGTTCGCGCCGGCCGCGTTCACGACCCGCTACAGGTTGTGCGTTTCGGACGCCGCCGCGGCTACATCTCCGGCTTGCGCTGCGCTATGCTATGGCCAGTACTGAATCTGGCCGCACGCTGGGAAACCACCGTATACTCAAGGTCCAGCTTTTGATCGGATTGGCCAGGCAGAAGGAGTAGCACTCAGGAGGGTCGTATGGGTGTTCTTCGTTCGGATCTGTTTAAAGACGATCCGAAGCTGGAGGCGTGCGCCGCCGGCCCGCAGGCGCATCTGCTGATTGGCGCGTCCCCGGGTCCCCACATTGCGAAAATACACGAGGCGCTGGCGATCTTGCGTCCCAGCGGCCCTGCAGTATCCGTGGCCGAAAAGGCGGCTTCGTCATACGGCGCTACGACGGCGGCCGCGGTATTGCACTACAAGCGCACTCACATTCCGCCCATCGTTAACACCAGCTATCAGACCGCTCCGGACAATATCGTGGGGCGGATGACCATCCAAGCGATGGACGATGAGCTGGTTGGAACGCCGGCGCCCGCCAACGACGTCGCCAACCGCGCATTCGGCGATAGCCGGGCGGCGCTGCGCACTGCGCTCGACCACCTGAGAACTCTGCGGGACGACATAAAATGCCTTCCCGGCAGCGCAGATCCGGCTCTCTCGGCCGCGATGATAGCCTTCCTCAAGAAGCACAGCCGAAACATGACGGTCGTCGCGCGGCGCTTGCTGCTGGTCCCGGACCCCACGCGCACGGAGTATCGCGATGCGCTCGACAAGGTCATCCAGCTTTGCGAGCGCAACCTGGCTCAAGGGAAAACGATCCTGGCCGCGGGCGTGACCGGTCTCTGCGATCCCAGCCTGCCCGACAATGCGAAGGGCCTGCCCTGGGCCTGGACGCGGGCGAGTCAGCCTGATCCCAAAACTCATTTGTGTCAGCCGTTCTTCACGAAGGCTTCGAGGTTCTTGCAGCGAGACGTCGTCACACATGAGTATTTCCACCTGTTGGGGCTCGCGGATATCTCGGTTCACAACACGGCAGAGGCGCTGCGCAATGCCAATACGATCGCTCAGATTGTCGCGTTCCTGACCGACCGGTTTCGTCAGGTGAATTCGGACGGAAACGAGCGTGCAATGCCCGCTCTTCCTTCTCCCTAGACAACTCGGAACGTCCCGGCCGCCGGCGCCCCGTTTCTGTGGGCCACCCCCGTGTGTCCGGCGCCCGTCTTTGATAAGGTATCTCCTATGCCTGAAACGGCGTTTCAGCGGTTCTGGCGGCGCTTGCAGCAGATCGGCATGAACGCCTACGAAGCCCGCTCTTATCTCGTCCTGGTCGGACGCCCGCGGTTCAAGGCGCTGGAATTGGCCGCGCGGGCGCATGTTCCGCGCCAGAAGATCTATGAGGTGCTGGACAGTCTGGTTGAGAAGGGCTTCGCCCAGGTGGTGCAAGACAAGACGAAGCTCTTCTCCGCCGTCGAGCCAGGCCTCGCCATTCCCGCCTACCTCGCGCGGAAGCGGACGCTGCTCGAGCAGGAACTGACCGAGCAGGCCCGCAACGCCTCGGC
>Ga0062382_10000225_pt1 | contig 13459 bp, 14 predicted proteins | sample DOMMetBare2Fresh_FD_59507 | JGI IMG/M metagenome (GOLD analysis project Ga0062382, IMG submission 59507) | Wetland sediment microbial communities from St. Louis River estuary, USA, under dissolved organic matter induced mercury methylation -... | ecosystem: Environmental > Aquatic > Freshwater... | reverse complement strand
CTTTCTTGCCTCTTTTAGACTCTTAGGTAAATCCCCCCTAGGAGTCTCGCCTTTTCATTCCTGTAAATTTGTCAATTCTTGTAACGCAAGAAGCAAAGGGTTAATGAGAGTTATGGAATTTAAATACTCTTGCATATCACATGGTGCTTTTTGCTTGAGAGAATCCACAATAATAGGGATTTCTATACAGCCCATTAACAACCGTTTTGCTCCATAATCTTTGAGAGCTTGAAAAACTTTTATTGCATTTAAAAGCATAGTGTTTGTATCAAAAGATTTAACTCCTTCAATAGCTAAACTCAAATGTTTTTGATAATTTGATAAAGAAGGGATTGTATGCATGGAATAGATATGCCGAAAATCTCCATATATTCGCATTTGAGCCGCAAAATTAGTTTGTAAAGCAATACATTTAAGCCTTCCAGAGGAAACCGTCGTTTTTTCTACTAAAGTCTTAAAAGAGTGAAAACGAATTTTTCTCTCTTTGTAAGAACTGTGTGAATAAAATTGTTTTAAGACAGACTCCATATAAGCATGAGCGCTATTGCATAAGACAATGAGTTCTATACTTTTATGCAATGGACATTGGGCTACTGCAAGTTCTAGTGCTTTGTATAAACTGGCAGTAATATCGTTATTGAGATCTCTTTTAGGGACAAAACAAGCTTGAAAAAGCGTAATAGAATACTCATCTTTAAAAAAATCTACGCACTCCTTCATTCCATAAACACCTGCTAAAGGTCCCATGCCACCCAAAAGAAGTATATGCGTATGACTGCCCCCACCAAGGGGAATATAAGTCAATACCCCCGAGCTGAAACATTGATCTACAAGGCTTGTTTCGGACTTTTTAAGCTGTTCTGCTTCTATATGCAAACGATCAATATACGCATCCAGATAACGCATAATATCTTCTGAATTATTGAAGAGTGTGGTATTGAATGCTAATGTTGGCGATTGAGACATCGTATTACTCCTTCTTAGAGGTCTTTACCAAATTTTTGAGATATAGCCTCAAAAGCTACTAAAATGAAATCGATATAGGTATTAATCACTTCAATCATTACGTCTTTGCTCATTGTAGGCATATTCATTATAGATAAAGCACGTCACAGTTTGCGTCACAAACAAAATCAGTGCATTAGAAGAGTTACGTGGAGTTCGTTTTAAGTGAGTAGAATTTTCAAGATAAGTTCTCAAACAAAACGAAAGGGTTGGGATATACAATGAGGGATTGATTTATCGCAAGATAGATAGTCTAAGCAATAGGGGTAAGTTTACATCCTACAAAAGGAATTGTTTCAATGATTTTATACTCAAGTTTAGCTCTCGTTCTATAAATAAGGGTTCTTAACGTACTTCTACTGATAGGATTGTCCGGCCATAAGAAGTACTCTAACTCATTAAAAGTGATGACTTTCCCCTTAGCTTCTATCAACATTTTTAACAATAAATTTTCTTTAGTACTTAATTTAATAGGAATCGTACTAAAAAAAAGTTGTTCATTGTTGAGATCATAACTGTAATTAGCACCCAACATTACAAAGCTGTTATCTGCACTGATGTGTTCTGCTCTATTTTTTTTGTGAAGTCCAAGTAAAATCGTTGATTTCAACTCTTCGCGTTTAAAAGGCTTAATCAAATATCCAATAGGATTTGTATTGACGGCTCTACGAATAGTTTCATCATCAGCAAAAGCCGTGAGGTAAAGAATAGGAATATTGGCTATTTTTTGAATCGCTTCAGCCGTTTCTATACCGTCTTTACTATGGTTTAAATGAATGTCCATGATGATAATATCAGGAAGTATTGTTGTTATGGAAGCAATGGCTTCATCTGCATTTGTTGCACATGCGACAACTTCATAGCCTAATTTCAACAAGGCGTTTTTAATATCAAGTGCTACGATAGCTTCATCTTCAACAACTAATACTTTTGTTTTAATCATGCGCACTCCAGATAATTTCTACCATAACACCTTGTGTAGAATCAATACGTATCTCACCTTTAAGTTGCTGGATGGCTAATGTTTTTACCAAAACCAAACCAAGAGCATTCGAGATTTTGTCTTGGTTATACCCTATTCCATCATCCTTAATACGTAAATGATACTGTTCATTTTCCTTTTCTAAAAGAATAGAAATACTTCCCTTCCCATCAGGAAATGCGTATTTAAACGCATTCGTTACCAGTTCATTGAGAATCAATCCACAATACATCGCTTGATCGATCTTTAAATCTGTTTTGATGTCGAAGTGAATTGTAATTTCTTGTTCAGAACTCTCTTCAAACTCTTCCATTAAAAGAGAAAAATAGTCATATGCATTAACATGTAAAATGGTCTCTTGTTTATATAAAAGCTCATGCAAATGGCTCATTGCATTAATCCTGTTATGCACCGTTTGAAGAATATTTTGTAACCTTTCATCGCTGATTTCATCTTTTTGCAACCTAACAAGAGAGACGATCATTTGCATATTATTTTTTACACGATGGTTGAGCTCTTTTAGAAGTAACTCTTTTTCTTCCAGTGCAACATTGAGATTTTTTGTCTTTTCCATCACTTTGAGTTCTAGACGTTGTTGCTCATTTTTTTGTTGATGCATCAACTTTTCATTTGCTAGTTCCTTATCTTTTTGGAGCTGCTTAATTCTATCAGCCAAAGCAATAGAAAAAATCAGTGCTTCCATAACAATACAAATCTCAATAAAATAACGCATATGTTCATAAATATTAAAAATACCAGCACTAGAGAGATACATAAAGAAAAAAGCTATTAGGATTGTCACCCATCCAAAGAGAATAAAATATGCTTGTCTATTTTTCTTTATTGCTGCATAAACAGCCACCATGAAAAGATACACCAACAATGAGATAAAAAAGATGTTTCTATAAGGGTGTAAAACATTTGTCAATAATGTTGCAAAAAGGAAAAGAGCAAATACACCAAGATAAATGTTGAGTATTTTTTCAAGTAATGGATACTGATAAATACGCAAAAATGAGCGTGAAAAAAGAGCTAATGCAACAATAGGAAAAGCAACTATCAATGGAGTCAAACCAATAAGCCATAGAATCCATTCATGATTGAGTATATAGATATTAGCCAGTCCTACATAAATGCCATGATGCACCATCACACCAAGGATATAGAGTACATAATAAAAATAACTGACATCTTTAGTAAAGAAGAAAAGAAACAAATTATAAATTCCAAGAATACTCATTGCTCCAAAAAAAAGTGCCAAGCAGAGCTGATGTGTAATCTCTTTTTCATAAAAACGCTCGCTCTCCCACAAATTCAATTTAATAATCAGTGCCGTAATATAAGAACGCGCCTTAAGATAATACGTTTTTGATTCATAAGGAGAAAGTGAAATTTTAAACATGGGGTTGATAGTTTTACGTCCATCACTAATGTAATATAGACCTTCTTTGCGACTTTCAGGATTAGTATCTTCAAAGAGTTCAATTTCAGAAGTAATCGTATTATCATATTCAAGTATTTTTTCCAATGAGTGATCGGTTTCATTTGTAAGCGTAAATTTTACCCATACGTCAAAGCTTGGAGCATAACCAAAACCTAAAAGCTTTTTATCATTACTAAAGAACTCTTTTTCTTTTGTTTGAATATCTTGAAATGTGAGTGAGCGTGTTTTATCGATATAAATTTGTGCTGTTGGCAAAATATCGTATGAAGGTATTTTAGAGTTAATAGATAAAGGAGCATTAGCATATACAAACGACGACAATATCAGTAAAATCACTATTTTCATGAGCCACATTCTAACAGATACCTTTATACCACTTGACACTGTATTGATCTTTTGCTCTTCATTTTAGCGCATTTTGAGCATATTTGCAGTATTTCACACTCTAAAAAAGTGACTCAAGAAAGAAATATCATACATGAAAGTAGCAAAGCCTTCAAAGAAGAGCAAAAAACTTGCTCTTCAAGAGGTTTGTGGAATAAACGAAATGTTTTAAAACTTATATGCTACGTGTGCTTTAATCGCATTGTAACTTTCATCTTTAACATCATTGTCTACATTAACATACATTAAAGACGTTTCAAGATTTTTTATAAATTCATAACCAACTGAGAAGTTAAACTCTTTCTCTTTCAATTTTTTATCTAACCCGCCATCATAGTATTTTGTCTGACCATAAATGGTTTCAAGTTTAACGCCTTCTATCTCATATGCTGCACTCACATAAGGTGTTTTAGCATCAGGGTCCATTGCATGATTGCCCTCTTCAAATGGTAATTGATCACCAAAAGAACCTAGTCCAGCCATACCATCTTTATCTACCTTGATATATCCTAACGATACTTTCGCACCAAAGAGTTCAACACCTTGTTCAATTTGTGTAAATGAGCCATCTTTAACGTCTGCAACATCACTATTAATCGCGACATAATGTGCAATGGTTGTCGTTTTTACCTCTTCACTTGGTTTGAGGGTAAGTGTCGTTTTAAGGCCATATGCATTTAAAAGATTATCTCCATAATATACATAAGGATTTAACTCTAAAACCTCAATTGGCGTGTATTTGGCATCTAACATGTAGATACCTTTACTACCGTTAAGTTTGGTAAATTCCTCAGAAATTTCATCGATATCAATGACAGAGTATTTACGTGCCCATGCCATACTAATCACAAGGTTTTCTACAGCACTGATTTCAGCTGTTACTCCATCAATATAGTCCGTCAACCAGTTAAAATCAACAGCTTGGCGACCTAAAATGACTTTTCCCATACCTTCATGTTCTATTTTCACATATGCTTGAGAAAGAACACTTTGATCGGCTATAGCACTTTTATAATCATCATCGTTTTTTTCGCTGGTTTTAACACTACCCCAACCAGAAACACCAAAACTCACACCATGCAATGGTGCTGTTTCGAATCCAACGTTTAAGTAGCCATTTGAAAAGCCACTATTAGCCGTATTACCCTTTGCATCAATATGTTGCCCAAACCAACCAAGTGTATTTGAAATTTCACCTTGTGTAAAAACTTCTTCTAGATTTGTCGCCTCTGCAGCAAAACTCATAGCACTACCCAAAATCATTGCTGCAAGAATACGTGAATACGCCAATCTCATTCATTATCTCCTTTTTAATTATTGATAATTGTTATCGAATAATACCAAAACGAGCTTAATCTTCCATAATATGATAGTTATTATCAAATAAAGGACGTGAAAATTGTTTCATAAATATAGATAATGTATTTAAAAAATATCTTTCAAATTCACCATGCCATAGCTTACTTTTTACAAAGCAAACATCGTTTGAGAGAGAATGACAATAACCACCATCAACGCAAACATACTGTGATGATAGATAGTTTTTATTTTTTGCTTTTTTTCACCCATAAAGCGGTGCATGATAAGAGGTGCGCAAAAGAACATCGCTATCACAATAAACCCTAATGTCATCTTGATGTGCAAGAGTACATTATTTGGCTCAAAGTACGTATGCGCTAAAAAAAGACCACTGAGCAGTAGAAGTGTATTGTTTATCTTGCCTATGAAGCGTGTGCGAGGAGAAAGTGCGCTCTCCATCGCCTCAAATTGTGCGCTATCGAGTGCAAAACGTGCACGTGGTAGAATTAAAGTGCGAAAATAGACACATCCTATAAACAAAATTGCAGAGGCAATGTGTATTAGCTTTGCCACAATGAGAAGCGTCATGGTATTTCCTTCAGACTATTTGGTTTAGTATAGTCCATTTTGCACTTTTTTAAGGCTTTTTTTTGCCTATTATTTCGTCATTAAAAGCTTATTTTTTTCGCTTCCACCATAAGTAAAATCCACTCAGAGCAAACAGTACTGTTATAACACCCAAAAAAGCGAGCACGATACGATGCGGCAATCCCCAGATACTTCCTTTATGAAGCCCTTCAAGCCACTCAACTAAAGTATCTCCACTTGCTTTTTTTGTGGGAATAAATGAGGCTTTTAATGCTCCTGAGTTACTATCAATATAAACAGCTGTACCGCCATGATCGATCTGTATATCCCGTGAACTTCGTACACTGTAAATGTAAACACCTTTTAGAGCATCATACATTATAGAAGACTCTTCATAAATTTCAAACCCTTCTTTTAACGAGAGCTCTTGCATCAATAGTCGACCTTTTTCGCGTGCTTCTACCCAATTCAGATTTGACTTTAGTCGAGGTCGTTTTAACTCTTTGATCTTTTCACTTTCAGTTTGAAAATTCATCACTGAGCCTAAAAAACGTTCATGTAAATCATGCAAATTAAGGGCAAAAGATGACCAAGCGATAAGAAGCAACAATGGCAAAAACCATAATCCTGCCGTTTTATGTAGCAGGTAGCTTTTGGATCTCAGATCGCCTTTAAAACGCCATTTCCAACTTTTTTTCCATTGAGTAAAAAAAGTACTATTCCACTTTGGAAACGTAATCCAAACTCCACATACCAACATTATAAGCCAAAGCAACGCGGCTAATCCCATCACCAAAACGCCAATACTTCCTAAAGAGAGTGAATAGTGCAGTTTGTAGATAAACGGAAGAAGATTGCTTACCCCTTGAGTGATATCACCCCATGAGCGCATACCTTTGATGTCACCACTGTAAGGATCAACATAGACTTCATTGTTTGCAATGGGCTTTGCCAAACTTATGGGTGCTAAGAAGTAGTGCCAGCTGCTTTCATGGCTTAAAGAGAGGCTTATCCAACTCACTTTTGAACCTTCTACACTCTGCTCTATTTTGGCTATATGACTCAATGGATCAGTCGCTTGTTGATCTTCATGTGGTGTACTGATCTGCCATGGGTTTATCTTAGTATCTAAACTATGATAAAAGGCTATAACAGAGCCACTTAGGGCTGCTATAAGGATAAAAATCCCTATAGCAATGCCTAAGCTGCTGTGCCACTTAAAACTAACGCTCTCTTTCATCTATGGTACTTTTTTAAAAAGAGTATTTTACGCTAAACATCGCATTGAGTGGTGCGCCATAAACCATACCATTTGCACCGATACCTTCATAATACTTTTTATCAAAGATGTTATTCACATTAAACTGCAGTTTTGTATGCTTATCCATTGCATAAGAGATCATAGCATTGGTCAATACATAGGCATCTTGAACAATCTGTGTTGCACCACTTCCTGTATAAATTTTACTTCTGTAGTTTAGACCTACACCAAAACCAAATTTTTCAAGCGTGTATTTGGTAAAGAGATTAGCCATGGTTCGTGAAGAGGTTGTTGTGACTTTATTGCCATTGGCATCTTCTGCTTCAAAATTAGCGATACCAAGCCCCATATTCCAATTATCCATAATTTCACCGTTAATATCAAGCTCAAATCCCTTACTCACAACCCCATCTACGGCCTTATACGCAGAATTGGTTGTACCTGGTACAAATACACCGCTCATCTCTTCTGCAACATTTTCTTGTTCTATTCTAAAGATAGAAAGTGAGGTATTTAAACGTTTGCCAAAATACTCTCCCTTAATACCTGCTTCATAATTATTACCGGTAATTGGGTCAAGGAACTCTCCATTGGCACCTTGTTTATCTTGCGGTTTGAAGATATTGGTATAGCTGACATATACCGAATGATTGTCATTGAGGTTGTACACTAAACCAGCATAAGGGGTAAGTTCATCGTTAAAGGAGCGATTGCCAACACCTGTATCACTTGAGTATTTCCAATCAGAAACTCTCAATCCAGAAATCAATTTGAGTGAATCACTCAAAGAAATTTTACCTGCCACATACATACCTCTCTGGGTGGTTTCATGTGGCGTTGTGAGGCTGCTTGCTTGAAGGTATGGGTTTGCCACATTGATGTTATTGAAATTGATCAATGGAGATGCAATAGTAGAGACAGGAAAATCCATACCCCATCTATCATGTTTCATATCGCTTTGATTTTGCATCATACCCAAAACGATTTCATGTTCCAAACCTCCCAATTTAAAAGGTGCTGAGACATAAATATCAATATTTTGCTCATTAGTCAGTGCTTCATTGATATATCGATACACATACCCCTCGCCCGTACCGCTCGCTTCATCAACGGTTCCACCAAAGTAGAGTAATGAAGTATCGCTGTAAAGTTTACGGTATGAGTAGGCAAGATTTAACGAAACATCGTTATAGACATACTGTTTGAAGTCTAAATAAGCCGCTTTTGTTTCGCTATTCCAGTACGTCCAGTCTTCACTGACTGTCTGTGATCTACTAAAATTGGTTCGAGTTCCATTGCTATAAAACGCAGGCAAACCACCCCACCTGATGCCACTACGATCCAGCTTTTGGTACTCGGCCGCTAAAGAGAGATAGGTGTTCTCAGTGATATCCATATCGACAACACCATAGAAAACATCGTTTGTTTTCTCATAGCCGTTCATATACGATTTTTTATCTTCATGTTTTGCGACAACTCTTCCTCTCACATTTCCTTCCTCATTAAGTGGGGAAGAGACATCCATAGACGAACTGTATGCATCCCAAGAACCAGCAGCCACTTCAACGTTGCCTTTAACCTCTTTTGAGGTGGCATGTTTTCTTACAAAATTAAGGCCTACTGCAGGGTTTCCTGCACCCGTCATGAGACCATTCGCACCCTTAACAACTTCAACACGATCATAGATCGATAGATCAATATCATTCGCAGCGCTATCTGAGATGGAATATGTCGGTATACCATCTAAGAGGTAATAATCCACATCAAAACCACGAGCCGTAGGGTAAACTCGTTCATCCCAACGATTTAACGAGATACCTGCGACATTATTTAACATCTCTTGATAAGACGTAACACCTAAATCTTCCAATTTCTGGCTCGTAAGGACAGTCACAGACTGTGGTGTTTCTCTGCTTGATAAGTTAAGCTTTGTAGCAGTACGCATACTTTTATTGGTGTAAGAACCTGTTCCTTCAGTCGTACCAGATTGTTCTTCTGCCTGAATCGTGATCGCATCAAGTGCTACTTCAGATTCATTTTGTTGTTTGATAACAATGCTACTTCCCTCAACTGATGCCTCTAAACCTGAATCTTTGAGCAATTTTGAAAGGGCCTCTTTCAAACTCATTGCGCCTTTGATGGTTGGTGCTTTTTTACCTTCCAGCAGTTTTGAGTCTGCAACCAGTTGTAATTTAGACTGCTTAGCAAATTCACCAAGGGCTGAGCTGAGGCTTTGAGAAGCAATGTTAAGTTGTAATGGTTGCGTGCTCTCCGCCAAGAGAGGGGATGAGATGGCTAAAGCCGCAGCTAAAGCAATGGAAAGATGACGAAATTTCATAAGGGGTCTTTCTCCTAATTTGATAATTGTTTTCATATAAGAGAGGACGTAAGAAAAACTACAAACCTGACATCGATTATCAAAAATAAATAAATTTTATTTACTCTTTATGATTATGCATCGCCTTTTTGCATTGACTCTATACTTTGTTTGCATGCAGTGAGCGCCTTGATGATATGCTTTTCAACGGCATTTTTGCTAATGCCCATCATTTCGGCGATCTCTTTGTGTGAGTAACCATCAAATTTATGGAGCCTAAAAGCCTCTTTGCAACGAGGTGGTAGTGCGTTAATCGTTTGATGTAAGTGCGTTATGCGATATGTGGAGAGTAGATGTTCTAAAGGCTCTTCATGTTCTGTGCTTATCTGTTCGGCTTCATGAAGTGCCACAGATGTTACATGCTTCTTTTTACGCCACTCATCGATGATGATGCGTTTAGCTGTTTGATACAAAAAAGCACGTGGCTCTAAAACAGTATCTGCTCGCTCTTTCATGGCACTGATACGAAGATAGGTCTCTTGTACGACATCTTTCGCAGCTTCACTATCACCTAGTGTTCGAGTAAAATATCCTACTAATTCTTTGTAATAGCATTCAAACATATAAAATTATTTGAGTTTAAACGCAATAGGCAAAATAACTGTACTTAAACTTTTTGGTTTGGGTAACTGGTCACCTTTGAGTTTCAGTGCAGCTTCTAGCGCGGCATCATCAAGCACAGCTCTTCCAGAACTTTGATGAATTGTTGCACTTTCTAATCTGCCATTAGTATCAATGACAAGTGCTACATGCACGACACCATTCCATCCCATACGACGTGCTGTACTTGGGTAAAGTAAACGAGACAAAACTTTATCACGAATGATTTCAAAGTCCGTTTTTTCATACGGCTCAGCGTTGGTAGATGTCGGTGTAATGGGTGCTACTTCGTGAGCTATAGTAGGTAAAACTGCTTGAATAGGCTCAACAGGCTTTACAACTTCCTCACGAATTGGCTCAGGATTGAGCACCTCTTTTTTAACTATAGGTTTAGGAAGCGGTTTTACCTTTTCAACAGGTTTTACGGGCTCTATTTTTTTGACCTCTTGAAGAGGTTCTAGAGGTTTTGGAGCTATACGTTCAATGTTTGAAATTTCTAAAACTACTGTTTTGCTTTGTATGATTTCAAAGGGCTTTTGGTGCAAAAATAAGAGATAAAACCCAACAACACTTACATGTAACGCAATGGACATGATGAAGGAGAGACCTTCATGCGTTTTTGCCTGACTATACGCATTATTCATTTTTATTGACCACCATACCAATTTTTTCGATTTCTTTTTGTTTTAAAAGATCAATAACATAGATGAAATCTTCATACGCTGCCATTTTATCGGCACTGATTGCCACAGAATCTTCTTTCGTAAGCGTTTCAAATTTTGAAGCTAATGCATCCCTGCTTGTAAATTCACCATTAATAAAAAACTGATGATCTGCTGTTATCCCAATCTCATAAAATTTAGGCTCTACTTTCGTGAAGTTACTCGCCTGAGGGAGACTAATTTCGATTTTACCGAGCGCTATAAATGAAGAGACAGTAAGAACAATGGTAAGAAGTACCAGCATAATGTCGATGAGCGGAACGACATTGATCCCTTCAACTCTTTTTAATGCTCTCATCTTCCCACTCACTTACAGCCACATCGACTTTACGCAAAAACGCACCATAAATCATCGTTGATGGAATCGCTACAATAAGTCCTGCTGCCGTCACTTTAAGCGCTAAAGCCAAACCAACAATAACCTTTGATGTATCAAGAGCACCACCACTCATTCCTATCTCATAAAAAACCACCATAATGCCACCAACAGTCCCCAAAAGTCCAATATAGGGAGAATTTGAACCAATTAAAGAGATAATCGTCAAATTCTTTGAGACATCGCGTTCAAGGCTATTTTTACTTGTATAATCTTTCACACGCAGTGCTTTAAAAAACATAAAGCGCTCAATCGCATAACTGACAACTAAAATGCTCATCAAGAGCAAAATTCCTAATGCACCGTAATCCACGGCAAGTTTAATATTTTCCATTTTCCTTCTACTTTTATAATAATTCTTCGCATACTTTTAAAAAATTTACGCTCTTGAGAATAGCAAAACCATATGTATGTGACTTCAAATGAGCCCTATTTCATATTAGAACTCATTTGAAGTTTTATTTTTCAAGCATACATCCACCATTTGGGTTATATTTTTTACAGAGTTCACAAAAGACTGAGCTTTCACTTCGCTTTGCACAGATAAATTCGATCGCTTTTCGCTTCGCTTCGTTTTTGAATTTATTCATAGCATTATGATTTAAAAAATTAGTGAGCATAATCACTAATGTCACATCTTGAGGAATCTCTTTTTTAACCACGGAAGGATTTCTGGCATCCCAATGCGTCACCTTCTCAAAAGAGAAATCCTGTAAAACAGAAGCTATAGAATCAATTTTATCGCCACCTATGACAAGTACTGCTGACATCATCTCTCCTTTTTGATAATTGTTATTGAAATAATAAGATAGCTTAGCTTAATTTCTTTTAAATTTGATATATATTATCATTTTTATATAATCTATTTTGTGATAGAATGCAATGAACATCTAAAAGGAATTTGATGGATTATCTAAAATCGCTAGGTTATTTTTTACTTGCAGGTATTTTTGAGATCGGTGGAGGCTATCTTATTTGGCTCTGGCTAAAAGAAGGAAAAGGTATTCACTACGCCATAATTGGTGCTTTTATTTTAGTACTTTATGGAGTTATCCCCACACTACAACCCGCCAACTTTGGACGCGTCTATGCAGCCTATGGTGGGGTATTCATCGCACTTTCTCTTCTTTGGGGCTGGGCAGTTGATGGTATTATGCCTGATCATTTTGATCTTATTGGAGGGTTGATAGCACTCGTTGGCGTAGGTATTATCATGTATGCACCGAGGTAATTTGTTCTATTTAGCCATTTTAAATCTAGCTAAGTTATAATAACATTTACTTATTTTGGAGACCCTCATGCTTTCTTCTATTGCCCTCACATTTGCCGAAGCCAATCGCTATTTCAACACAGAACTCTCTGTTCATTTTCGAGCCATCGATGAGGGAAGTCTTATGCCTATGCTACTCATCTTTGCACTCTCTTTTGGCTATGGTGTCGTTCATGCCATAGGCCCAGGTCATGGCAAAGCCTTAGTTTCTGGCTACCTCCTTGCAAACCCGACGAAGCGCTCACATGTGTTCCAAATAGGCTTTTTAATTGCCATTGTCCACGCGCTCTCTGCACTTGTTGTGACACTCAGTGCGACGTATCTCATTCAGATCAGTGCCATGAAGCTTTTTCGTCAAGTCAATCCACCTCTATTTCAAATTTCAGGTGCTTTAATTGTTTTGATGGGCTGTTGGCTTTTGTATGATGTATGGCGATCACGAAGTATTACTAAAGAGAGTGTTCGTCCTCACAAAAGCCGTTTTGGTGTTGTCGTTTTAGCAGGTATTGTGCCTTGTCCTGGTGTCATTACGCTCTGTTTTTTTGCGATTACTTTGAGTCATATGACCATCGGTATCATTGCTGCCATGTTTATGAGTCTAGGAATGGGGCTTACCATTTCTATTGCAGGATTACTTGTAAGCAGTGTTCAAAAAACACGTCCTATTATCACACAACCTCGTTGGTTCTGGACTATTAGACTCATCGGTGTGCTTCTTGTGATTGCACTAGGTCTGTGGTTTTTACTCAATCCTATTTCAACACGAGCCTTTTAATTCATGTTCAAAAAATTTCTTTTTGTCTTTTGGCTTTTTATACTGCCTTATCAGGTGTATGCGTGTGCGTTGTGCACACTCTATACGCCTTCAGCAACGGTTACAATCAATCTCGAAGGTACTCTTTCAAAGATAGAGTCTGCCACCTTTCACTGGACGTTCAGTCAAGATTTCATCAATACTCTCTTAGAGCGCTACGATGAAAATCACAATAAAAAACTTGATCCTAAAGAGTTAGAGCGCATCAAAGTTATCCTAGAAAACTACATTGCAAAGCGCCATTATCTTACAACGATCGAATATGTCAGCAGCGCGAGTACGGAAGCTAGAGTTAAAACCATTCCTATCAAAATTATCAGTAAATCTTTTTGGCAAG
>Ga0062382_10000220_pt1 | contig 13634 bp, 8 predicted proteins | sample DOMMetBare2Fresh_FD_59507 | JGI IMG/M metagenome (GOLD analysis project Ga0062382, IMG submission 59507) | Wetland sediment microbial communities from St. Louis River estuary, USA, under dissolved organic matter induced mercury methylation -... | ecosystem: Environmental > Aquatic > Freshwater >... | reverse complement strand
TTCCAGGTGTGTCAGAACCGCGCGAAATATCTCCGGCGGCGCCTGGCCAAAGTGCCGCTCGCGCAAGGTCTCGCGCGGCAGCCCGCGCGACAATGGCTCACGCTGGTGGTGCCTTGCAACTTCCGCCAGCGCCGCCCGACCAAGTTGGGCAAAGTTTTCCGCAGTCAGCAGCACGCCGTCAGCTTCGATGATCGCACCGCTCGCGACTGCCTGGCGAACTGCTTCTTTCAAGTACTCGTCTTTTAACCCGGTGCGTCCGGCCAGGTCAGCTGATTTCAAGCCAACTGTTCCGCTGCTTTCCACGAAGAGCGCGAGGCGCTGGGAGTGGTCGGCTGCCAACAGTCGCGCCAGCCGTTCCGATACGCGAGCAAGGTCGCGGCCACGGTGTTTGCCGGCAAAAGGATCGAGAATGCGTCCGCCGGCAATGGTCACCGATGGTGAGTATGAGCGAATGATAAATCGTTCATCAGGCAGGGCGACGACCGGAGTTTCAAGGCGCAGCTGGACGAAGCCCCGTGCGCCGGGTTCCAGTGTGCCTGTGCTGTTGAGGACTCGAATCCTTCCCAGAACTTCCGCGGCGCCGAGGTGGACCCGCACGCGTGCGCGTGAACGCAAAGGCCGGCCGGCTGAGCGAAGCACGTCGAGTTGCACATCCACGATCTGAACAGGATGCAGCCGGCCAACCGGCGCCAGCACCATCCCGCGCTCAATCTTGGCGGTGTCGACGCCGCCAAGATTGACGGCAGTCCTTTGTCCGGCCAGCGCGTGATTGACAGCATGACCGTGTACCTGCACTCCGCGCGCTCGCACTCGCAGACGCTGCGGCAGCAATTCCAGTTCGTCGTTTTCCCTGATTTCTCCGGAAACTAACGTTCCGGTGACTACTGCCCCAAATCCCTTCATCGTGAAAGCACGGTCCACCGGCAATCGGGCCACCGTCTTCGACGAGCGCTTAGGAATAGCCAATGCTGTGTGCAGCAGCGCGGCACGCAACTCATCAAGGCCCTGGCCCGTGCGCGCGCTCACCGCGAGCACCGGAGCGCCTTCGAGGAACGACCCGGCCACGAGTTCCGCGACTTCCTCGCGCACGAGGGGGATCAGTTCGTCTTCGACCAGATCAGTCTTGGTGATAACGATCAGGCCATGGCGTATATCAAGCAGCCGGCAGATGTCAAAGTGTTCGCGCGTCTGCGGCATCACGCCTTCATCGGCCGCTACTACCAGGGTTACCAGGTCGATGCCGTGCGCTCCGGCAAGCATGTTCTTGACGAAACGCTCGTGACCGGGGACGTCCACGAATCCGATCCGCACCTGACCGAGATCAAAGTCAGCAAATCCCAGGTCGATGGTTATGCCACGTTTTTTTTCCTCGGGCAGGCGATCGGGATCGGTGCCCGTCAAGGCCCGCACCAGGGCGCTCTTGCCGTGATCGATGTGTCCGGCTGTACCGGCGATAATTGATGTCATGTGGCAGGTGTTTTAGAGTTCCGCCTTTTAGCCGCAGCACAAACTGCAGGCTCGCGCTACTTCACGATTTCAAAGTCGATCCACTGCGTGGCTGTGGTCTGTCGCTGCTTTACCAAATTGTCGGTGACAATGATTTGCAGGATATATTCACCCGGCGCGGCCTGGCTGCTCAGTTTAATTTTTCCGCCAGCCCGCAGACGCATCAGGTCGGGTTCCTGGCCCGGGTCGTACCTGGTTATTTTCCCTTCATATGAAAGTTGCCCGTCGTGAAATAATCTGATCTGCGTTGCCAACTGTGGCTGGCGGGAAAAATCCAGCTGCGCGTTGTAGATATAGTAGGCATAGTGCATTTCCATCCCCGGCCGCAGACGCCTTAGAGCAGGACTGGCCTGTGCGTCCGCAGCTTCATCGGCCGGCAGCAGATGACCATTCCCGGCATTCTCCTGTTTTGCTTTTTGCGGATCCAGACCGCTGACAAAGATGCCCGAAAGCGCCAGGCGCTGCCGCGCCAAATCCGGCACCTCAACAAACTGGCTCGCTGAGCCAACGCGTTGCGAAGCTGTATCACGAACGGCGATGCGCAACTGGTAAGCGCCGGGGTTTTTGATCGGCACATTGATGGTATAGAGCAGGCCGTCGCGAATGATACTTTCATACGAGTCGCCCTGCGCTCGAATTTTATGAGCGCGTGACAGGGAGTCGATCACTTCGCCATTGGCCCCAAAGGTGTAGGCAAGCACCTCGATTTCTGATTCGTGCTCCCCGTTGGCTGCTTCCCTGAAAGTCAGGTCGTGTCCATCGATATAGAGCACGGACGAGAGAATCGAACCCAGTTGGTCATCGTTGCCAAAAAGCGAAGTCAGACGCAGGCGAACATCCGCGCCCCCAAAAGGCGAGGCAAGCGCCAGGGCCAGGTCTCCGGACTTGCGCGCCTCTTTTGCCGCGCTGTCGGCGACGCCGAAAAAGCCACTCCGCGAGCGAATGCGCAGGCCCGGTTTGGTCAACTTAATACTGATTTTATGAAAGGTCGGCCGGCCAGATTTGGGGTCGAAAGTTGATTCATCCGGCCGATAACCCAGAAGGTAATATCCCGACAAGTCATCCAAAACGATTTGCATACCCTTATTCAGATCATTTGCGTTTTGAATCGCCAGTCCCCCGCTGAGTCGCGCGATATAGGCCAGCCCGGCCTGGGTGTCGAAAAGTTGGCGTTCGCGATCCGTGACTGCCTGTCGGATCCGGGTGGGCCCGAGTCCGGCCGCATTGTCGGCGGCCGTCAACGTCAACGTCTGCAGACCACGCGTATCCATGGTGTTAATAACTACCGAGGATCGGTTTGCTTCGTCTGTGAGGCGGCGCAGGCTATCAAGAACTCCCGGGTTGGTGATTAATCCCTGCGCATCAGCATCCACGATACCAACTCCACTTGGCGGATCCCTTTGTACTGAAGGGGCATCGCGCCGCAGCTTGCTGAATAATTGAAACCCATCGGAGATCAGCAGAACTGATTTTCGGCCAGGCAATTGGGACAGCCCCCGCACTACGTAGCTGAGCGCACCCAGCGTGCCCACAGTGAAGGTGTGCTCTCGTAACTCGTTGAGATTCTCGGCCTCGAGTTGAGCGGTTTCGCCCATGCGCCGAGCATTGGCGGCTGCTTGCGCCGAGGAAATGCCGCCGCCTGCGGTGATGGCGTTTGCGGTTTCCGCTATTGTATCCGGCTCGAGGGGAGCAAAAGGGCTGAGTTGGCCGCGCCCCAGAGGATACCAGCGCACACGATCAATCGCCGCCGCCAGCATTCGTTTGTCGGAGGTGAATTGCTGCAAAGCACCTGCCCCGGCACTCGTGCGAATGATCGCCACCAGGTCACCTGGTTGCATCTGTTCATTTATGAATCTTGTCAGCGTCTTGCGCACGAACGCCGTACTTTCAAATGAAAGTCCCAAATCGTCAATGACCAACGCAATCGCACGCCGCACCTGCTCGGGTCGCAAAGCCACCGCCGGATTGGGAGCATTGGGAACTGATGAAGACAATGGCCCACGCGCTATGGGTCCGCCGGAACGATCTGGCTCGGTGGATATATACGAGACATGCATGATCTGCTGAGGGCGACCATCCTGAAGTACTTCAAAGTCACCGGCGTTGAGGTCCCGGACCTGCCTGCCGTCCTTGTCAGTGACCACCGCGTCGATTTGGACCAGGTTGGTGGTGATGCGCACCACGTCTGCATCGTCGGCATTAGTTGGCGATGACTGAGGTGGTTGTTGGCCGGCCACTGTGCCAAACAAACAGAGGCAACCGATGATAAACTTATAGTGGGGTCGCATAGTTCTTCGTCAGGTTACTGCAGCATCTCAAAATCGATCGACTGGGTCGTCACGCGATGCTTTTGATCGGCCAGCAGGTCCGTCACGATTAACTGGAACACGTAGTCCCCCGGGACCATGTCGCTCCCCAGTTGCAGAATGCCGCTGATCGCCAATCGCTTAAGGTCGCCTGGATTCCTCAGCGCGAGGGTTTGTTCCTGGCCATTAAAAGCAATCTGGCCGTCGCGAAAAATCCGCACCTGGATTTGTAATTTAGGCTGGCCGTCAGTCTTATCGAGTTTGGCGTTATATATGAAAGCGCCATAGCTCATCTGGCTGCCGCGATGAAAACGGCGCACCGCCGCGCTGTTGGTAGAGCCAGCCAGGTTCTCATCTCCTTCGGTTCGCGGCCCGGGGGCGCTCTTTTTGGCCGCCGGATCGGTCGCTGCGAGCACGATACCCGAAAGAGCCACTCTGTTCTTTTTTATGTCCGGAACCTGGATGAATTGGCTGGCAGAGCCCACCTGCTCTGAACCATGATCGCGCAGGGCAGCGCGCAATTGATACGCACCAGCTTTCTTTAGAGGAACCGTGATGAAATAGACAAACCCGTCCTGCATCACGCTCTGGTAACTTGCTCCGCGTACCCGGATGGTATGCGTACGACTAGTCTGATCGACAATGGTGCCATTGTCGCCGAAAGTTACAGCAACAACGTCGAAGGTGGCCTTGTGCCAGCCATCAGCCTCTTCGGTCAAGGTCAGGTCGCTGGCGCTTACATGCATCATGGCCCGCAGTATTGAGCCCGCCTTGGCATCGTTCGCAAACAACGCCGTCAGGCGGACGTGCACTCCGGCTGCGCCGAAGGGAGAGAACAGTGCTGCTTGAATCTGGTCGCGAGCGGTGACGGGCGCGGGATGAGTATCTTCATCCGAGACACCAAAAAAGCCGTTGCGCATGCGCACGTTAAACTTACCCGGACGCAAGACTTTTAGATTGAGCTTATGAAATGTCCGGCTACCAGTCCGGCGGTCAAAGGTGGACTCGTCAGGACGGTAGCCGATCAGATAGTAACCCTTTTGGTCCTCAATGATTCGCTTGATACCACTGCTAAGGTCGTTGTTGTTCCGTATCGCTATCCCTCCGGTTTCCTGCGCCAGGTAGTTGAGTCCTTCCTGTGAATCAAAGGCGGCGAGGCGGCGATTACTTAGCTCCTGCTCAATCTGGGCGGCGGTTCTCTCTCCTGTCGCGTCGGCTGCTGAAAGCATCAGAACCTGAAGCCCGACCGCGTTCATGGTATAGATCACTACTGAGGCCCGCGTCGCCTGATCGATTAAGCGGCGCAGCGCATTAAAGGCGCGGTAATTACGCGTCGGATCGTTGCGATTGTAGATAACGAATCCATCTGAAATCAGCAGGATAGACTTGCGTCCCGGCAATGACCGCAAGCCGCGCACGACGTAGCTGACTGCGCCGAGAGTGCCCACCGCAAATACATCTTCCCGAAAAAGGTTCAGCTCTTCGTTAGCCGCCTGGGCCTCTTCGTTCTGAGTGGAGTTGGCTTCCAGCGGCGCGAACGGGATCACTCCAGCGCGGCCGCTGGCGTTCCATTTAACCCGTTCGATGGCCGCGTAAAGCATGCGTTTGTCGGAGGTGAACTGCTGCAGGACTCCGATGCCACCACTGGTGCGGATGATTGCCACCAGATCACCGGGCTGCATTTGTTCATCGACAAATTTCTTCAAGGCCCGCCGCACGTAATAGGTGCTTTGAAACGAAAGACCCAGATCGTCAACTACCAAAGCCATCGTGCGGCGCACCTGTTCCGGTCGTAGGTTAGCCCCGGGGACAGGTATGGACGGCTCCGCCTTGTTGCCGGAGGTTGGTTTGGGGACTGCGGCGCGGTTCGCAGACTCGGCGACAATGTACGAAAAGTTAGTTACCGTCTGCGACTTCCCATCCTCGAAGATGCGAATCTCCTCGGGACGCAAATCAGTCACCGCCTTGCCGTTCTTGTCCGTCACGACAGCGTCCACCTGAACCAGATTTGTGTTAATGCGGACTACATCTTCGTCTGCGGCAGGAACTTTCTGCTGTTCGCGGCTGGCTGGAGTGGCCTGCGGTTGAGGCTTCGGTGAAGGGCCCGGTTGTTGCGCTGAGACAGTGAGAAACGAAATGATAATCAAAATTGGTGCGAGTAAGGAATTGTTCTTCACCTGGTCTTTCAAGCACCCTGGCGTGCGAGGATCCTTTCGTAGAATTCTATGTACTGCGGAATGATGAGATCGGTTCGATAGCGTGACAGCGCGGAGCGCCGAGCCTGCCGGCCCATTTCCTGCCTGACTTCATCATTCGCGAGCAGTTTGGCGGCGTCTTCGGCCATCTTGCCGACGTCACCCACTTCACTAAGGAACCCGGTTTCACCATCTGTTACCACTTCCGGAATCCCACCCACGCGCGAGGCCACCACCGGAAGCTCGCAAGCCATGGCCTCCAGCGCGGCCAGACCAAACGATTCCTGTTCGGAAGGCAGCAAGAGCACATCGGACACCGATAAATAGTCTACGATCCTCGCTTGCTTGCCAACGAAGGAGCAGGAATCATAAATACCCAGGCACCGCGCCCGGTGCTCGGCATTGGTGCGTTCACTGCCATCGCCCACCATCACCAGCCGAGTCTTGATTCCCTTCTGCAAAACTCGCCCGAGGATCTCGACACAATCGACCGGGCGCTTGACGGGACGAAAATTTGAGACGTGAACGAGCAGCGGTTCGTGAGCCGGAGCAAGCGTTTTTCGCAAAGCCTCATCAGGCTGCCGTTGATAATCGTGCTCACACACAAAATTTGGAATTACTGCAATATCGTCGAACTGAAAAATCTCGCGGGTCGCCTCTTTAAGATAGTTCGAGATCGCCGTGACGCCGTCCGACTGCACAATGCCGTAGCGAGTAATCGGCAAATACGACCGGTCAGCTCCCACGAGCGTGATATCCGTCCCGTGCAAAGTAGTAATCACGGGCAAGTAACGTTTTGGTTTCAAAGATTCTCGCGCCAGGATGGCGCTGATGGAATGGGGGATGGCGTAATGCACGTGCAGCAGATCCAGATCTTCAGTTTCGGCCACCGTGGACATCTTGGTAGCCAGCGCGAGCGTGTAGGGCTGATGTTCGAACAGCGGGTACGACATCATCTCGACTTCGTGAAAGCGTACGCGCTCACTCAATTCCGTTAACCGTGTGGGCAACGCGGATGAGATGAAATGGACCGTATGCCCGCGAGCAGCCAGTTCTTTGCCGAGTTCCGAACCTACAATTCCGCTGCCGCCGTACGTGGGATAGACTGTGATGCCGATGTTCATTGGTTTTGGACCTTTGGACTTTGGTCTTCACCCTTTAGGGACGCGAAACATTAAGGCCCAAATTATCGGTTTTCGCAGACCAAAGATCAAAGACCTGCCCCTTAATGAAAAGGCAGGCGACCCTCGCAATCGCCTGCCTCCTTCTCGACTTGTTCTCACTATCTTACGATAGGGGGGGCAAGTGAGGCTCGGAAGTATATTCCTGAGGGTGGGGTTTGGCAATAATTTCCCGGGTGCTGGCGCTCATTTCATTGCTCGCTCTGCCTCTGCCTCTAAACAAGGTATAATTCGGGGACGGTTCATTACGAGACTGTTAGATCATATTATTAGAAGAAACTGGCGGAGATTGAATTATGCCGAAAATAAGTGATATCGAAGAGACACCAAATCCCAACGCGGTAAAGTTTATCCTGCGCGAACCAGTCAGCCACGGTGTCGCGCGACAATTCAACTCGGCATCGCAGGCTGAGAAAGACTCGCTCGCCAAAGCACTGTTTGACGTTGGCCATGTAGTGTCTGTCTTTTACATGGACAAGATGATCACGGTCGAGAAGGATGACGAGGGCGACTGGGACGATCTGCTGCCGGTATTGGCAGTACCCATTCGCGCCGCGGAATCGGTTTCCTCCCCCAATGGCGTCGCAGCGGCGGTCGGCGGAGCCATCGCCGCCGTCACCAGTGATGACCCGCGCCTCTTAAAGATCAACGAAGTGCTGGACGAAAAAGTCCGGCCCGCCCTGATGGGTGATGGGGGATATCTGGAGATTCTTGGGCTTAACCACAACACGCTCAGTATTCGCTACCAGGGGGCTTGCGGCTCGTGCCCGAGTTCGCTGACAGGTACGTTGATGGCCGTCGAGAGTCTGCTCCAGACCGAAGTCGATCCTGAACTGGAAGTCATCGCCGTTTAGCCGCTTCCAGAATTGGCTAATGATCTTCAGATTTTCGTTACTTCGTTGCAGAAATTCTCCTGACTCAAGACGGCAATCTGAAGATTGTGGGACTCTAACCTTTACGGAACTTTCTCACTGTCGTCACGTTTGAACCGGCGAATAGTACACATTCCCAAAGCGGCAGCGCTGTAACGCAGGAGATTTCAAATGTTTCATCGCCCACGCCTCTCTCTGGCGGGACTTTTGTTATTCGTCCCGCTGCTGCTCGTCAACGCCCAGGTAGTGAAAGAACCTTCAGGTCCGAATGGCCAATCCAAAGACCAGAAAACAAAGCCGACCGTCAGTAAGGACCAGGCATTGAAGGGTGCCAAGACGGCGGAACCAGATCCTGAGGCGGTCGAACGACGGAACATGGCTGTCTCGCTGCTGACTTCTTTGGCCGACGATGCACGTAGCTTTCGCGATCAGAAATTGCGGGCACGCGTCCTGGCGCGCACTGCCGATGCGCTATGGACAACTGAGCCCGACCGAGCGCGCGACCTTTTCCGCCGCGCCTGGGAAGCCGCTGAGATCGGAGACGCGGAAGCGGCCCGTCACGCTAATGAAGAAGTGCGCGGAAATCAAGCACCCGCGGGTGTGAGATTCAGACGGGGTGGCGGACGTGACATGCGTAACGAAGTCCTCCGCATAATTGCCAAACGCGACCGTAAATTAGCAGAAGAGTTTCTCACCAGACTTGAAGAAGCCGCTGATCGAGAGGCAAAGGATGCGGCTGCGGACGCCAATCGATCGCGTCCAGACGACCAGTGGTCCGCATCGGCAGCCCAGGCCAAACGCCTGGCACTGGCGCGCGCGCTGCTTCAGGACGGCGATGTCGAGCGGGCCATTCAATTCGCCGCGCCTGTGCTTGAGCAGGTCAATCGAGACAGCATATTTTTTCTCTCGGAGTTGCGACAGAAAAATGCCCCGGCTGCGGATGCGGCTTTTGCTTCACTGCTGGCGCGCACGGCTGGCGACCCGGTTGCGGATGCCAATACCGTCTCCGGGCTATCGTCTTATGCATTTACGCCCCTGCTGTATGTCACTTTCTCCAATGAAGGCGGTTCTAACGTCAACCAGTCGGGCCCGCTCTCCGGCCCTCCGGACCTCAGTCCGGCTTTGCGTAGCGCGTTCTTCAGAACCGCCAGTGGAATTCTAATGCGTCCCCTGCCGCCACCCGATCAGGACAGAACCACATCGGGAAGGTTCGGAAAATTCATGGTCATCAAGCGGCTGCTGCCCTTGTATGAACGTTACGAGCCGGAACAGGCGGCTCTATTGCGAACTCATCTGACCGCGCTTGCCAGTGGACTGCCTGAGCCGGATATCGCCGACGGGAATCGCGTTGTCGACCGGGGCGTCGTCCCGGACAATCCTGACGAGGATCCCCTCAAGAAACTGCAGAACCGCCTCGATCGCGCCAGGACCTCGGAGGAAAGAGACAACATTTACGCTGATGTAGCCGCACCCCTCGCCAACAAGGGCGATCTACAGTCTCGCGAGCTTGCCGGCAAAATAGAAGACTCGGAATTGAGACAAGCAGTGTTGGCCTTCATCGACTTTGAACTCCTGCGCCATGCCTTTCAAAAGAAGGACGTTTCGGAGTTGGTTCGTATCGCCAGGACCGGCGAACTGACCCACATCCAGCGTGCCTGGGGTTACTCCCAGGCTGCGCAACTGGTGTCGGACAAGGATGCGGCGCGCGCGATTGATTATCTGCAGGAGGCGGCGGCCGAAGCACGGCGGATCGATGGCGAAGATCCCGATCGGGCCCGAGGCCTGCTGGCCGTGGCCAGCGGGTTCGCTCGCAGCGACCGCGTGCGAGCCTGGGAGATGGTCAGCGAAGCCGTCAAAGCGGCCAACAGCGCTCCGGCGTTCACCGGAGATGACGGCATGCTGAGCGCCATGCTCATGACGAAAAGCATGGGCCTGGTGACAAATGCCGCGGCAGATGATTTTAATGTGGCGGGGGTATTCCAATCCCTGGCCGTTGACGACCTGTATCGCGCGGTTGCACTGGCTAAAACCTTCAGCGCCGAAACCGCGCGCGCCAACGCCATTATTTCCACCGCCCGAGCCGTGCTGGAACCAAAACAAGTGGAAGGACCGCGAGTGAATTGAGTGTGACGCAAACAGTTGGTTAGCCCCGGCAAGCTAATAGTTTGCGTTACGTCAGGAATAAATATTCATTGGGCGCGTGAGCAACGCCAATGGATCTTCCACATTCAGCGCCTCGCGCACATAAAACGGCTCACCAGCTTCCACTCCGATCAGCGATCCCATGTAACGCATGCGCTGTTCAATCTCCTGCAAAAACCCTTTTTCGCTGATCCTCGTTACCGGCTCGTCGGAGCCGGCGCTGTAGAACTGCGAGGTATGGGCGCGAATCGCTTTCATTTTTTCTTCAACAAATTCTGAGACATCGACTATGAACGAGGGCGGCACCAGGCGCGAAAAAAGTGAGTGGGCCAGGGCCGGCATCTTCGACGCGGCCTGCCCGGACTCGCCATCGTACAATTTCATGGTTGCCAAACGCGCTGCTTCCCGCACGATGCGGCAGGTGGCGGCGTGATCCGGATGTGGATCGTCCCAGTGTGTAGTCAGCAGCAGCTTCGGCCGATAGGCGCGAATGACGCGGACCACAGCCGTGCGGGATGCCTCAGTCAGCCAGATGTGACCATCGGGTTGCTCCAGATTCAGCCTCACGTCCAACTGCAAAATGGCGGCGGCATTGTGGGCCTCCCGGGCACGAGCTTCCACGGTTCCGCGCGTACCCATCTCGCCGCGCGTCATATCACACACACCGGTGCGATAGCCCAGCGACTTCAGCTTCAGCAACGTTCCAGCCACGCTTAATTCCGCGTCGTCGGGATGCGAAAATATCGCCAGCACATCCAAATCTTTATCGGTATTCGCCATGGGTTACTGTCACTGAGTTTGCCCAACCGGCGCCGCAGGGTCAAGCGCATTTATGAGCGGCGCTTGGAGCGCCGAAATTTAAGTCGGGCCTAACCAGATCCGTTTGTGCTTTTCGCGGGCAAGCAACGAAAACTGAACACGCCCGCACAGCGACTACAAGTCTGTGCTACACATGATCCCTGTGTTAGAGTATCCCGGTTTCACTCAATCGCCCGTGAACGAATTTTGCGATTTGCGGGCCAATCAACAATCAACACGCGGAGAGGGTTGGATGAAGTGCTCAAAATGTGGACGGGAGTCGGGCTTGCTCAGGCGGAAGTGCCCGGCCTGCAAAGTTCCCTTCCTTCGTTTATATATCCTGGTCATAGTTGTGGCCATCGTGATCGGGATGGGCGGCTTGGCGTTGCTCGGCAAGTTCCCCTGGCCTGCGGGTTGATGTCCGAGTTGATGTCATGGAGATGCTGGTGAGATTGGATGGCCGGAAAACGCCGTGGCAGGCTGCTTGAAAACAAAGCGAAGTCAGTGAGTTCGCCCCCCGGAGACCCACTGCCTTCTTCGTCGTGCGGCGCAACCGAATATGAAGCCAGGATCAGTGCACCCGCACAGCGATGCTGTTTACGTTAAGCGCATTGCCGGTGGCGCGCTGCAAATCGGCAATAGCCTTGTTCAGATCCGTCTGGGCCCGCAATTCGTTGCCCCTCGCATTTGTTAATGCCGTTTGACGTTCCAACACCAAAAAGACAGTCGATTGGCCGGCGTCGAGTTTTCGTTTCTCACTTTCATACTGTTGCTCACTGGCCGAGCGGTTGGCCGCGGCAGCTCGCAGACGCGCCTCGGCGCTTCTGACCACCTGTAGGGCATTGCGCACATCCACCTGAATTGTCTGTTCCAGCTGCTCTCGCTGAGTGGTCAGCCTTTGCCCTTCGACCAGCGAGCGACCCAGCTGGGCCTGCGCTGTTCGATTCCTGAGCGGCAGGCTGAGCGAAACTCCAACCCGAAAATTGTTGAAACGATTCACCAGCAAATTGTCCAGCGACTGACCATAGCCACCGACCAGGAATGGCGAGAGCGTCTGCGACGGAACATCGGGCAAAGGCTGCAGCCCATTAAGAATAGACAGCTGGTTCACTCGATTGCGAAGTTCGACCGACGACGCGGTAAAGGGATTGACACCGGAGCTAACGGTGCCGGCCAGGCCGACTACGCCGTAGCTACCCGTTAGATCGACTTGCGGCCGCGTTTGATCGCGGTAGTAGCTCTGATCTATTTGATTTATCTCACGGGCCAGATTCGCTTGCTGAAGCTCGGGCCGGTTGTCCAGCGCCAGTTTCATCGCCTCGGGCAGACTAATTACCGGTGGCGTCAAGTCAACGGCATCAGTGGGGACGATGGCTGCGGTCCAAATTGGCGCCCTGGCGTCGGGAGCGATCAGACTCTTCAGACCATTTTCCGACCGCGAAACGTCTTCCAGCGCGCTGAACAGCGCCTGTTCAAAAGTTGTAACCTGGGCGTCTGCCGCCACTATATCAATGGGAGCCAGTTGGCCTTCAGTGACCAGCCGTTGGTTGTGCTCCAATTGCACACGCGCATCGTGCACGGCATCGCGTTGTACCTGTAGATTGCGCAACGCAAACACCAGGTCCCAATAAGCGCGTTGCACATTGGTGATGGTATCGATCGCCCGCTGGCGAAATTGCACATCGGTCAGGGTCAGGTTCTTTTTCAGGATCTGAATCTGGCGCCTCGGATTGTCAATGCGATAGCCGCGCAGCAGTGGCTGCGTGAAGTTAAATGTCAGCGCCGTCGGATACTGGGGGTTCAGGGCCGCAAACTGGTTGTTGCTGGTCAGGCGTAGCGAGGAAAAGTCCATCCGATAAGAGCCCCCGCCGCGGGGCGCCAGTCCCTCGAAGCGAAGCGTGCCAGTGTAATCGGCTTGCGTGACGGCGCCATTAGCGCCACCGCTCAGGAAACTCGAGATCGGCGTCTTGACCCGTTCGTAATAGGACTGGCTGCTGAGCCGAGGATCATAAGCGCCGCGCGCCCCCAGCAAATCGAACTCTGCAATCTTAACGTTCTCGCGAGCGACCTCGATGTCCTTATTGTTTTCCAGCGCCAGCTTGAGCGCCTCGCGCAGTGTCAGGGGTTGTTGCTGATCCAGGTTGACACCCACTCGGCCAAGCTCCGGCAAAGCCGGCTTTGACGCCCGATAGCCCTGCGCCACGGGCGGTACGTTCAGAGTGCGATCCACCACGGCGGGACTTGGCGCCGGAGTTGGCTCCTGGGCCAGAGCCACCTGAAAAGCTATCAGCAGCACTGCCAATGCGAACAGAGACGAGGCTGCGGTTCGGCTTATCCGGCGGGGCGCAGTCTTGCACATACTTCTTAACAACGCCGGCGAGGCGGGGCTTGTCCGCACCGAGTTGCGGCAAAGCCGCCGGAACATTTCGCACATCAAGGTTATAGTCCTCATCAAGTCTTTTCTCTATCAAGCTGTGGTCGAGCCCAAAAGTCTTTGCTGGACGCGAAGTTTCCGGCGCCCATTCGATCTTTAATGCTTCGACAACAGTCCCAGCAGCGCTGCGGTCGCACTCGCCGCTTTTCTTCGCATCCGCGTTAGTCCGCCGCTGACGCCGGATCCGATCCGGCCCCAGA
>Ga0062382_10000216_pt1 | contig 13752 bp, 10 predicted proteins | sample DOMMetBare2Fresh_FD_59507 | JGI IMG/M metagenome (GOLD analysis project Ga0062382, IMG submission 59507) | Wetland sediment microbial communities from St. Louis River estuary, USA, under dissolved organic matter induced mercury methylation -... | ecosystem: Environmental > Aquatic > Freshwater... | reverse complement strand
TTTCCTTTCTGTTGGAATTTAGTCTGGTCCAAATCTGCAAGACCATCTTCAAACCAGTCTTGAAGTGCGACTATCGTATATAAGTTTTGTTTCAAGCTGTCAATAACTTATACAGTAACGGTTCTGCTCGGCGGAGCCAGTTCATTAACTGCGGAATCAAATGCAAACCAGCTTGCCACATTTCGCGACGACCTGGACTTGCCAATGACTAAAGCGCCAAACCAGATCGCCGGCAGTGCGACCTCGATTAAGCGGGGATTGGATTTCATCAATCGTGTCGCCGGCACAGCGGACGGCTTTGAAAGTTATGGGAGCTTGCTGATCTGCTGCTTCGCTCTCGTGGGCGCTACTTCGCGTGATGCGAGCCTCCGGCAACTGGCGAGGTCACGGGCCCAAAAACTCTCGCGGCGCTGGCGTCGTGCGCATCCCCTTGTACCGCCTGATGCCAGCCCCGATCTGGTCATCAAATTTGGCTTGGTCCACTACGCGCTAAACCGCATTGGCCTGAGGGATGCCGCGCTCAACGCGCAAATACGCACTGCCGCTAAACAGTTCTCGGTTGAGGACTTGCTGGGCTTCGACCCGATCAGCGAGCCCCCGCCGACTGACTTGCCTTACTTTTGCGACTGTGGTCTTCAGAATGGGCGCGGGCGAAGGGTCTGCAGGCAATGTCGAAGGCGTTTGCAGATCCAGAGCCGTTATGGGGTGTGGATGGGAGCGTTGGCCAACACCTATGTGGGCGAGCGCTGCGGCATATTTTTCGGAGCTCGCTATCGGGACGTCCTTAAGTGGCTGCCTACCATGAGGCCTTACCCGGTCGGCGCGGGCGAAGATGTTGAATTCCTGCGCGACGCAATTTACGCGGTCACACACATTGTCTACACCCTGAACGATTACAGCACTTATCGGCTTGACCCAGGCTGGCTGCCGCGGGAGTTTGCATTTTTGAAGGAGAATGTGGCCGGCGCCTGTGAGCGAAAAGACCCGGAGGTGTTGGGCGAGTTGCTTGACTCGCTGAAAGCCTTTGGTTTGCGCGCCAGTCACCCGCTCGTAATGCGCGGTACCAGGTATTTGCTGGCAGAGCAAAACGAGGATGGCAGTTGGGGTGATCCCGATGAGGAAAATATTCGCACCCGTTGCCACACAACCTGGACAGCGATCGACGGGTTACGTACCACCGCCTGGCGCGGTGTGCGCCTCAGTCGCCCTGAAGTCAAATCGATGCTGAAACAATGGGTGCGATGATTGTGCTCAGAACGCGCCATGTTTTTTTTGGAATCGGCCCAACGCTGGCATGGGACCAGGTGGGCCGGATTAGACCCATTTAGCTACAGGTTTTACCCCTGTCTTAACCATTGGCACAGTTGAAGTCCCTCATGATGTTGTCTTTCCCCCTCCAAATCGTCTTGGATATCTCCTGGGCGATACTGCAGGTAGTGAACTGTTGGTCACCGAATTCGGCGTTACTAAGTACGATAATCGACAGACCCGCAAATGTTTCGGGGTCAACATGCTTACCCGCTTGCGGAACACCCCACTTTGCGGCCCGAGCCCAATAGTGACGCCAACCCAACCATTCACCGCGATGGTATTTAGCGAGACTTTCATATCTCCGGGTAACTTCCTTACCCTTTACTTTGATTACTCTTTCATACTTTTCGCGTTGTAGATTCCAGCCCGCTCCATAGTCCACTCGCCTGCCATTCTTGACTCGTCCCGGCGTCCACAAATACTCACTGAAGTTTTTGAAGCCCGCTTGTGCAAAGAATTCGGGATCAACCAGCGCCCAAAATTCGTTGCTGTAAAGGTGGGTCTCCCATCGTAACAAGTCCAAAATTGTCGAGTGGACATTGCCATCACCAAATATGAAGTTCAGAGGAGTGTAACCAACCGGAACAAAGCCCCGGCCCTTGACGTGGTTGTAGCATTTGGCGTGATTGACTATTTCCCGGGCGTCATTCGCAAAGCGACTGCGTTCATCGAACACATAGGTGTCATTCATAAAAACATCGCGTAATAAGATCTGTTTGAGGTATTGTGCTAACCGCTTTTTGGTGACTCTCTGCACTAGTTCCGCGAGCACAACATAGCCTGAATTTGAATAATCCATCTTTGTGTCCGGATCCACCGCCAGTAAGGTCTGGGATGCTATCCATCGCAGCACGTCCTTATTTGTAACCTCTTTCCTGGTTCTATACAGCATTTCTGGATACCAATCATCCGGATTTGCCAGGGCGCTGTCGTACCAATCTGCTTCGATTCGCCTTGATTCAACATGGAGCTTCGCGTAATCCGGTAACGCGGAGGTATGGTGGAGCAAATCCTCGACGGTAATGGCGTCGGAGTAACGTGGAAAATTATTGAAGAACTTCGACAGGTGATCGTCGAGATTAAGCTTGTTCTCGAAATGTATCAGGTACATTATTGCAAAAGCAGTAAACTGTTTGGATAACGAACCCAGATCAAAAATGGTCTCAAGTGTTATCTTTGATCTGGTTTCAAGATTCGCATAGCCGTAACACTTTAGGTGTACGATTTCGTTGTCGCGCCTGACCGCCACGGCAACACCCGGCACTAGATCGCGGCCTTCGGGGTTGGTCAGTTTCTCAACGATCTCATCAATGGCCGGTAAGTAGGGTGGGGCGCTTAGATCCAGTTTGTACACCTCGAGAGGATCAAAGAAGCGCGGTTTCCCGGCGTCATTGGTTTTGCTGCCCGTACTCTCTCCAAGTCCGTCAGGGGAATTGTCTTTGTGAACTTTTCTCGAAGCCATTGGCACCTCCGGGGAAGAGACTAGATGTAGTAAATATTCGCACGCTGGGCCCGCAAAGCGGACCGCGATGGATGATGTTTGCGATGGTTGTGATTATAAAGCGCGCTCAGAGCGGTTCACTCTCGCCAAGGGTTGGCCCGCCAGGATATTACGAGAGACGATACGTTACCACTGCTCAACATGACTCACAATTGAATTTGTTCATGACATTGTCTTTTTTCAACGAGCCTAGGGGGCCACTTTACGCCGAGGGCGTAGAAGCTGCGCCAGCCTAACCATTCTCCGCGATGGTATTCAGCCCGGCGTTCATTTCTCCCTCGTGACGCGCTGGCCATTTTCTTCGACTTCGTAAGTTAGTTTCCTCCGCTCTTGTAGTCGTTCTTTATGCCGCCCTGATTGTCATTGTTGTTGGCGGCGTTTCGCCATGAAGAAATCCGCTCGACCTCAGTTGAGCGGGTCCCTGAATCATCCCAGGTCTCGTTAGAAAGTGCTCAGCGGAAATTCACCCAAATGGCGAACACGTAACGCTCCTTGAGAGATAATCACGAGTTCACGGCGTTCCGATACTGCTTGCTACTGCGGGCATTCGGTGTTATTGCGGCTCGCCACTGCCCCAAAGCGCAACTGAAACTCGCCCGAAGTGATGAAGGAACACACCATCGCGTGTTGCTTGGGCACATCGCGCAACGGCGCGACGTTCACCTGACCCAGCCAGAAGATAAACCCGGGGATGTCCGGGTCCCGCCGCAGGTACCCGAAGTATTGTCCGAGTACGAACGAGCGGTTGTACTCTTCGTCGATGAATGGCTGGTTGGCAATTGGGTTCGTCGCGTTATCGTCTGCCAGCCGGTACATCACCGCGCCGCGGCCACCCTGCGTGTTGTAAATATTAATCAGATTGGCCCGCTGTCCGTTCAGGTTCACCCCCAGGTCTGTCTGCAGCGTCAAGAGCACGGCGTCAACAAACTGGTCCGCCGTCGCCAGACCAGGGGGATACTTCGCCACAAACTCCGGCCGAGTCACAAACAAGTTTGCCAGGTCCGCCTGGCTCTGGGCCAGATTCGCGGCGCCGATTACTCTTGCCCGGTCGGCCACAAACACGGCGAAGCTGGGCAGCTTCTTCTCTTCATTCGGAAAGCCGCCATCCCGGCTTGGATTCGGGAACGGCTGGTTGTTGCCATAAGCGCCGCGATACAAACGCAGCACGTAGGCCGCCGTCTGCTGAAACTCCTGCTCGTAGAAAAACGCGTTCGATACATCTACGCGCTTGCGCCGCAGACACTCGACGTCCGTCTGGCAGTTGGTGACCTCACTGGTCCAGTAGGCAAACCCACCAGGGTCAGGCACGCGGCTGAGAAAATCAAAGTAAGCCTGACGCACAAAGAAGTCGGCCTCCTCGACTGGGTTCCATTGCAACTGCCCGCGGATCTCTCCGTTCGGGAAACCGATGCTGTGCACGTTCAGGTACTGCTGTCCGGCACGCAGGTCGGCCACGTGCTGTGGCGTTGGGTTGATTACGATGTTTTTGAGAGGATTGCCGAGCGGCAGCGAAAAGATCATTGGACCATTGACGCCGGGAGCGGCGCCATGAAGGTGCGCTCCGGTTTCGCTGCCGGTTAAGCCCGTGAACAGCAGCGATACCCTGGCGCTCAACTCGTCATTACTGAGTTGCACAATTCCGCCATTGCCTTTGACGGCGTTGGGAGTGGCGGGCACTTCATTAGCGCCGGTCAGGTTGGCAACAAATTGTTTCGAAACCGGCGAGCTGGCGCCGGAGCTATCGTTGTCGATGATAGTGATGGTAGCCGCCGACGGTGCGCCCAGCGCACCGCCGGTGGGATTACTGAGCGTCAGGTTCACGGTCTCACTCGCTTCAGCGAATACGTCATCGACTATCAGCACTCGGAAGGTGCGGCTGGTTTGACCGGCAGCAAACGTCAGTGTCCCATTCGCTACTTCGTAATCGCGCAATTGACTGGCGCTGCCGTTGCTGGTGGCGAAGTCAACGGTAGAAACTCCCGATGTGTCGCCGCTGCGATTGACGGTCACGATGACACTCGAATCACCTTCGCCAACGCTGTAATTCGCCTCGCTCAGTTTTACGACCGTGTCTCCTGGAATCGGATCGGTTGTGGCCACAACTGTGTAACTGATGCTGCCGATTGTACCTTGCGGTATGACATTCAAAGGTTGCTGGTGTAGCCAAAGACCGAGGTTATCGTGATTAAAATCCTGACTGCCGTCAAAGACCGCACGCGGCGTTATCGGTCCTGACATGGGGCCGGTAGTGGTCTCCATAAGAATTCTAAACGAGGGGGTATTACCGTTTGGCTGACCAAGGTCATCGGTATGAAGACTGTCGAGGATGGCATTCGAGGGATCGAGAGCGCTGGGTGTTGGTGGCAAGAGCGTATTAGCGAAGCCAGGATTGTAAGAGAAGGTGGCCAGACCGGCAGAGTTACGAAAACGAAACGCATCGACATCATGGTGGTCATTGTCAATATACATGGAAGAAATTTGTACTAACCTGAAGGATTGGAATTCTACAGTGCGGGTCGCGTCGGGCGTAGCAGTCTCTGTGAAGGTGAACGTTCCTGCTACGTCAATGCGGGTCTCGTCATTCGTCGGTTCGTGAAGGGTAATACCCCACGTTTGATTCATGATTTGATTCGTAGCGTCGCTGGTGGGATCAAGCCCGCTATCGTTGGCAGTCACGCTGATAACCAATGTTCCGGTGCCATCAGTTTGGAGCCGGGACGTGGCAATATCCACTCTTTGGAGTTGAGGATGAAAGAAAAGTTTCGTAGCCGGAAAAGACGCTGACGTCCCGAAGATGGCTGGCCCGAGTACAAGACTCTGCCCAAACCGCAACGAGGGATCTGGATCGGCGCCGGCTTTCATGCGGATATACCCGGAGGAATAGATAACAAAGACCTGGGGAAATCGGCTCGTGTCGGATACACGATTTGCAAAGGTAAGAAGTTTTGTAGTACAGACTGGATTGCCGTTAATCCTGACCTCAAACGGGGTTTCGGGAATGGATGCCTCGTGTGTCGCAATAATCCACTCACCATTATCAAAAAGGGTGTCGTTTACCGTGATCGTGACCGTGGAAATGGTGGAGCTTATGCTTCCATCGCTGGCCTTGAAGGTGAAGCTGTCTAACCCGCAGTAATCCAATCCGGGTGTGTAGCTAATAGTTGCAGTGCAATCGCCCCCCGTGCACGAAGCCGAACTAACGCTGCCGAGCGAGCCATGCATCGCGCCGCGCTCGACACTAAAGGCAAGTGGGTTGTTGTTCGATCGCACTGCCTGCAGGGTGATCGTCACGGGCGTGTTTTTCAGCGTAGTCGCGGACTGATTATCCGTCCCCGGTGGGTTGGCGCCGTCAAAGCCTGCTTCCACGCAGTTCTCAACGGCGTTCGGCAAATTCGAGAAGAAGTCGTAGCCGGTTAGTTGTTCGATTGCGTCCACTGTGGTGCGGTAGTTCTGCCACGGATCGTTGAGGATACCCTGCGTGTTCGGCATGAGAACGGCAATTGTTCGCGTACTGCACGACACGCGCGAAATGTCGTCACCGCTGTCCCCGGGGATCACCAGCGCCACCTTCCAGGTTTGTGCGGGAACGGTGACATTGCCATTTGCGAGGGTGTTAGTCGTCGTTGGAGGTAAGTTACTTCCGATTCCGCCGACACCCGCGGGGCCGGAGACTATGTACATCTCGCTACCGCTGTCGGTCAGCGTGCGCAGGTAGCTTTCTAAATCCGCCCATGGTCCCCGGTTATTGTCCGGCGCCTGCGGCACCATGTTCGACATCAGGTAGGTCTCTTGATTGATGGGGATCCGATCCTGATGGTCACGGTCGGCGTTCGGCGTCATGTGCCCGCGATCAAAGCCCGAGAAGAGGTAATCGAATGCCTGCACTCGATACCAGGCAGGGTCTATGGCGGGATCGGGCCGGAACGTATCAACTCGCGATAGCGTGCCATACCACGAGTTCTCCAAATGCCAGCTTACCCAGTTCGGCGTTCCTTTGTCCCGGTTGTAAGAGAGCGCATAGGCGGCCTTCTGCATCAGGTAATTGTTCGGAATGGTCACGAATGGCGTCGCATTTGAAGGATTGCCCATGGTCAGGTGGACGCTCGCTGGATAGGGCGCCGGCGATCCGGCGCTCACAACCCGGAAGGTCCAGACATAATTAGCGAACAGCGTGTCGGTGTCGGGTGCGCTATCATCGAGATCCTGATCGTGAACTCCGTTCTTATCAACCGTGACCGTGCACTGCTCGCCAAACTGGAAGTTAGAGTTCGGAGTAATGGCGTAGGTTTTGAAATCCCTTGTGTGCGCGACGGTTGCCATGTTGTGCGAACCTGTGTTTACGCAAGTGATGTCGTACCAGGCGCCAACGACATCGACTGGTTCACTGAAGTCGATACTGAGGCTGGAATCGCGAGGTGCGTTGGTTCCGTCAGTTAGGGGCTCCGTATCTGCCACCCATGGCCCCAGTTCCACCACCGGCGCCGTGCGTCGCGGGGTTGGCGTGCCGGTGATAAAGTCGCTTCCGTTCTGGTCGGTGTCCGTATTGCCGTTGTTCTGTCTGAAAAGGGCAGTTGCATTGCCAGGCGCGGGGGCGTTTGCTGCGCCCTCGCGACAGGTTGCGCCAGCTCCATAGCCGACAAAGTCGACAATGTCCGGATCAATGCCCAGGGGGCAGTCGCCCGCGAGTTGGGTCCCATTGTTGACGAGCGCGACCTTACCAGTAGTGGCGCTCAAGTTGATGCTGCCCGAAACATTAGGAGTCACCGGAAGCGGCAATCCGTTAGCGCCTGAAGCAAGGCTGACGAGGAAATACTCACTTGGCCCGATCGTTCCACCGAGCGGCTGTTTATTCGCCCAACTGCTGCCGGCGGCCGATGCGTATTGCAGCGACCAACCATTGAGGGTCACGGAAGCGCTGGTTGGGTTAAAAAGCTCTATATAGTCGTTTTGGTAAGGCGCACTAGCGTTGCCGCCGCCACCAAAGAGCTGGCTGATAACGACATGATCCAGGGTCGGTGGAGTCTGAATAGTTAGGCTGATCGAGCCGCTGCCCGAACGTGACTGCGCGTCCGTAATGGTAAACGGAAGAGTTTTTGTCCCCGGCGTTGTACCCAGGGCAACAGTCGCGGTGAATGTAAAGATATTGCCGCTACCGGAAAACGCCTGAGACGCTAAGCCACCGATAGACGAAAGATCGGCAAAGACAGCGAGACCCGTACTTGGCGGGTTAGCGCCTGGAGTAACGTTCACAGTCAGCAGCGAAGAACCGCCAGGCAGCACCGGATTTGGGTTAGCAGAGCCTGTGCCCGCCGGAGGAGTCGAAGCTACTACAGTCAGAGGAATCGAGCCGCTGCCCGTGCGCGAGTGTGGACTTGTTTCGGTTATCGTAAAAGCTAAACTCTTATTGCCCCCACTTGTTCCGTTCGCCACGGTGGCGCTGAACGAAAAGACGTTATCGTTCGGAGTTATATCTCCGTTTGATCCGTTATCGAGAAGAGCCTGGTTGGAGGAGCCGCCAATAGCGGTGAGGTCGGCTGCGACTGTATGCATCACGCTCGGCGGGTTAGTGCCGGGCGTGACCGTCACAGTCAGGAGCGTTGCCTGATTTGGCGCTACTGAAGAGGGATTAGCGGCGCCCACTCCCGAAGGATTTGTCGAGCCGACAGGTGCGAGAGCCACGCCTCTGAATGCCGTGTTGGCTGCGGCAGTCGCGATGGTGAAGAATGAATCACCAACCGAGTTCGTATCTGTAACAGTGACAAGCTGGCTGGGAGAGTTGGCCGTCGTAGCCCAGAGAACCGCTTGTCCGGAGCCATTAACGGACAATGTCAAACCACGCAAACCGGCAGTGAGTCCGTCAGTAAAGGTTTTGGTAAGGCCCCAGGTTCCACCACTGAGCGTCCATTTCTGCAGCCCACCACCGGTGGCCGTCGCCCTGTCGTCCGCAACGTAAAGCGTGGTGGCGTTGAGAAATGCAAAGGCTTGGGATGAAGGACCTGTTGAGGTTGGAAATCCCGGAAGCAAAGTAATCGTTTGCCCACTTGTCGTTGGCGTTCCTGAACCAACCGTGGCCACTCCCTGAAAAGCGCCAGAGGCCGAGCTAACGTAAAGCTGGTTATTGAATATAGCCATGGCTCGCAGGTTCGTGACCGTCGTACTAAGCTGTGTTGAACTTCCTACCGTTCCCAATGTGGCATATCGGCCGCCGTTGCTTGAACAGGAAATCCAAAGGTCGGTACCGTTGGTGCTGGCTGCGCCTCTGAGGTTGGCGGAGGGATCGTTGAGCGCTGTGGTGGTATTAATAGCGCCGTTGGAATCAACCCGCGCAACGACTCGATTGATGGTTGCCGCGGAACCCGGCAAGGCTGTTCCCACGGGCGCATCGTAGCCCCCGACTATTAAGTAGTTGCCGTCCGCCGACCAGGTCATCAGGCCTTCAGTGGTCGAGTTACCGGTCGCAGTCAATCGCCGATTCGACCCGTTCACTGTCGTGGGCATCACAATCGTTTGCACGAGAGTGCCGTTGGTCATGTACTCATCAAGGAAAACGGGCGCCGCGGCCCCGGTCAAAGCGTTGCTTCCATCGCCGACACGGTACACGACTAAATTGCCGGGAGTGATGGCAGGGGGAGTTGCATGCGCACGACCTGCGAAGTAAAGCTGATGCAGAAAGATGGCTAGTCCGAACAATGCCAGTCCCACTGGCAGTGCGAAACCTGATTTCGATATAAGCGCTGAGTTGGATTCGGACATGGTAGTTCTCCCGTTGACAAAGTGAAGCCTCGGAGTCCGGAGCAATACCTGGCGGTCATATGAGAGCCCCACGGAGGTTCCTGGGAAGAGCAAATCATCCCAACGTGCGCTCTCTAATTGGCTGGATTTAGCGAGTGTGCGTCGAAGCAGAGGCTCGTGAGAATTCAGCCCTCTGAAATACCCGGGACAACAGAAGCAAAAACCTCCCTTGGGCATCCCAAAAGCCCGTTAGCAAAGCCTTGTAACAATCCTTGCAAGAGCAATGCCGTTACCTGGGGGTTTACTTAGCTGTCTAGAGAAGTACTGCGGTGGCAAGGGATGTGATGAAACCGGGCAGGAAAGGTGTGCCGCGATGGATATTAATCCCCAGCCGGTCTGTTTGGAAAACTACCCTCAGACCGGGTAATTGTCCGCAAGAGTACTGCATGCAGGCAAGACCAAAGGACACAGAAGGGATTGAGGTAAACTGTTAACCCCCTTGCGGCTGGTTCATACAAAGACATCGCACACCAGCCTGGCTCCATCCTGGTCAGTTGTGACACCGGCTAATTTGGAATCGTCCCGTTCTTTTAGAATTATAACGAGGGAGTTGGCAAGCGGCTAATCTTTCCACACGTCGCCGAAGGCGATCGCTTTATTCTCTTGGTCACCATCGAACTTGACGAATACACGGCCATTGCGTCCATCAAGACTTACCATGGTCGCGGCGGCAAAATTCTGTCCGTAACGAGGCCCCTTAACACGGTCGCCGGCAGAAACTGCAGGCGCCAGCGGCAGTGCCCGACAATCTGCTTTTGGGTAGACCTTCAAGTTCCCTCCGGCCACTACGAGAACCTGATTGCCAGCACACGAATCACCTTGGCATACCGGTTCCCAGATTTGGACGGCGAGTTTTGTAGAAGCCGCCGACGATGTCTTCAAGCTTCAGGATCGCCTGGCTGTATAAGTTGCAAATTCTCTGGTTGCCAGCACTACTCCACAGGAGGAGAGCCTGACAAGGTTGAAAACTGCAAGCTGGGCGGACGGTCAGGTTCGTTGCCCTACCTGCGATTCGCAGGATGTTATCTACCTTGAGAACGCCCGCCTTTTCAAGTGCCGTACTAAGCACCCGCGCCAGAAGTTCTCACTAAAGGTTGGGACAATTCTTGAAGATTCGCCTTTAGGCTTGAACAAGTGGCTCACGGCGATCTGGCTGATTGCCAACGCGAAAGAATGGTATCAGTTCGTGCGAGTTGGCCCGTAGCGTTGGTGTCACTCAGAAATCCGCTTGGCACATGAACCATCGTATCCGCCTTGCGATGCAGAACGGCACGATCAATAAACTAAGCGGGCAGGTAGAAGTGGACGAAACATTCATCGGCGGCAAAGCGCGGAACATGCACCGAAGCGAACGTGCGCGTAGGATTCACGGCACTGGCGGATCGGGCAAGGTTGCGGTTATGGGCTTGCTTGAACGTCACGGGGAAGCGCGCACGATGGTTGTACCGAATGTGCGCCGCAAGTCCCTTCACGGCGAAGGTGAGTAAGCATGTAGAGGCAGGTTCTACGGTCTACAGTGACGCGCTCGCTTCTTACAATCAACTTGAACAAGATTACATTCACAACGTGATCAATCACGCCGAAGAATACGTGCGCGGCAACGTACATACGAACGGAATTGAAAACTTTTGGAGTTTGCTCAAACGAACACTCGGCGGCACGTATGTAAGCGTTGAACCTTTTCACCTATTCAGGTATCTTGACGAACAGAGTTTCCGTTTCAACGGTCGCAAGGGCACGGATGCCCAACGATTTGCTCAAGTTCTTAAACAGGTTGTTGGCAAGCGCCTTCAATACAAGCACTTGACAGGTGAGCCCTCATGCTAGGGACGGGGGGAAGCCCCGACAGAAACGCGGAAAGCGTATGACAAAATAACGAAAGCCATGAGTCGCCACAACTCACGGCTTTCACAATCCTTTTGGCTCGCCAGCCTGAACTACCCATGCAGCCTGCATGGGCGGCTCGCTATCTCTGTATCACGGGAGGCGAGGTAATGGCAAGACAGCAATCCATAGTTCCTGCAAATAAGGACGTGCTTCAATGGGCACGCAATCAGCGCGGTCTAACTATCGATCAAGCAGCGGAACGATTGAAAATTTCCAATGCCGATCTAATCCAAATCGAAGCAGGTCAGAGAGTGCCTACGTCAAAAGTCTTTGACAAGATGATCGCGGTCTATAAGCAGCCCGAATCTGTTCTCTTACTGGCCCAGCCACCCGCAGTATCACCGTTGCCAGAAGACTATCGCACGGCAGAGGGCAAGCGTACCCCGCTCTCACCTGAGACGAAGTTGGCAATTAGGGAGGCACAAGAACTCCAAGCATATGTCAGTGAGTTATTGGCCGATGATCCCGACCTGATAAAAGAATTTGTATTGCCATCAACTTCGCGTAATGACGATCCTGAAACCGTTGCGGCACAAGAACGCGCCCGGATTGGAGTGTCTCTAGAAACTCAACTGCAATGGCAACCTGGTGATGCTTCATTTAATAAGTGGCGTGCGTGGTTAGAGGAAAAGGGAGTTCTAATCCTGTTGAAGAAAATGCCATGGGAGGATTGCAGAGGGTTTTCGCTACTCAATGCGCATCTGTTGCCAACGATAGTGGTAAACGCAGAAGATACCGGAGCGGCTCGTATCTTCACGCTGTTTCATGAGTACGCCCACCTAACACTTCGCAATGCCGGAATTTGCAAACTCACACCTAATAGCAGCGACACTGAACGATGGTGCAATGTCTTTGCATCAGCATTTCTCTTACCTGCCGCTGAACTGAAAGCCTATGTCTATTCTATTAATGAGCGGGCTGGAAGTCAGTACGATTGGCCAGTCTCCCTTATTTACCGGCTCGCCGTGCATTTTCGGGTTAGTCGTTCCGTGATGGCCTTGCGACTGCAAAAACTAGGACTAGCAGTCCCTGACTATTACGAGAAACATAGAGGCGAACTGAATAATTTTGATCACAAAGCGAAACCCGCTACCCCTCCGAGAATTGTAAGGCGCCCCGGGTGGAAACAGAAACGCAAACTGCGAGAAGTCGGCAGTACCGCTGCGTCCATCATCGTCAACGCATGGAAAGGGGACTTAGCAAATCCCACTGAAGCAGCGGACATCCTCAACCTCAGTTTAGATGAACTACATGGTCTTCGCGAGCAAACAGAGGTGCAGCATGTACGCAACACAAGTTAAATGCTCTTCAAACTCATTCCAATTCCCGAAGTCTATTTGGTGGACTCCAGTTCGATTATTAGGCTGGACGGAAGGGATCGAGTTCCTCCTGTCTCGCCATACTCCGCAGATGAACAACTTCAGATTTGGGAGGGATTGGAAAGTTTTGCTAAGGATGGAAGATTGAAGTTGATACGGCAAGTGAGAGAGGAACTGGGAAGACACGATCCGATCGGACTCCAACGCTTGAGACAATTCTCTGGAATCAATCTAATCATAAAACGAACGCCAGCCATCGTGCAGCAATATCAACGCATCACAACCGCGCATCCAGATTTGATGAAGGGAGGCTCGAAATTTGATCCCGCAGACCCGTGGTTAATTCTCGCCTCTGAAAAGCATCGATACACGATTATCACCGAAGAGTTGTCAAAAGCGGAACGAACCACAGTAAACGCTCGGAAATTAAGACTAGAACGCATTCCCGATGTTTGTAATGCTCGCAAGATAAAGGCCGCAGTCAAGTTGCGCGAACTAGCAAAACAGGAAGGATGGATTTAAGTGAAAAAGGCTAAAACAACAAAGCCACCCTCAGAAGAATACGCAAACTTTCAAAAACTGTTCAAGACAGTGATTGCTGTGCCCAAGAGTGAGATAGATAAGCGCGAAGCGGAGTACCAGCGCAATAAGAAGGCAGCGAAGAAACAGAAGGCCTGAATCACTTTGAAACTTACGGCCGTAAGACTTTATTGCGGAATATCCTGTCGCTCGCCTATGTCAACGTCCGGTATTAGATCAAATCCTTTCAAGAGCTGCATTAGTCCGCCTAGTGATTTATTATTTCCCGTTGATATGCTTTTCCGACCTACTATCTTGCAGCCAATTACTTGATATGACGACTTGCCTTCATAAACGAACATGCAATCGTAAAACGTGCAACCTACATACGAATGGCCGTCAAGCGGGATGCGTTCATTATGG
>Ga0062382_10000211_pt1 | contig 13877 bp, 8 predicted proteins | sample DOMMetBare2Fresh_FD_59507 | JGI IMG/M metagenome (GOLD analysis project Ga0062382, IMG submission 59507) | Wetland sediment microbial communities from St. Louis River estuary, USA, under dissolved organic matter induced mercury methylation -... | ecosystem: Environmental > Aquatic > Freshwater >... | reverse complement strand
GGCCGTGGTGTTCAGCTTGCGCAGTGATTTTGCCAGCAGGGGGTTTTTCTCATCGTGAAAACTGACATCATCGATGTTGGTAATCGCTTCCTCGAGTATGCGCGCAATATCGCCGATCAATTCTGCTGGGGTGCCCTTCGGTAGTTCCCCCCACTTTTCCGCGTCCTTCTGAAGTTGCTTCGTATTGAGGAGCTGGCTGCCGCCCAGGACCATCAGGCGCCGCTCGATCGCTTTCGCGAAGACTTCGGTTCGTTTGTCGAGGACTTGGGATTCCTGGATTAATTCGACTTCCTGGGGGGTTAAGTGGTCCCTCGCCTGAGCGGACGCGGCCAGGCTGGAAAGGGACAAGAGCAAAATAATAGCGAGGGTTCTGGAACAGGTGATCATACGCATCAGATTAGCTACGGCTCGTTTGGGGTGTCTTTTGGTTTGTCGCTCTCGTTTACCTTCCGGGGGCTCTCGCGCTCAACTGTGTGGCCATAAAAGGCGTTGAGCGCGTCAGTGCGTCCTTCGCGCGCGAAGTCTTCGACATCTTTTATGCGCGTGGCGTATTCGAGTGGGGTTGCCCGTCGCATGGCAGTCAGTCGCGGCCCGTGCGCCCGCAGTGCAATTTCGAGATGTTTATAGTGGTCGCGCGCTTTGCCGCGATCAGGATTTAGTGCTGCCAAAAACTTAAATCCATCGTCTATCAGGGCCAGATAGTTGCCGAGTTCCATCAGTGACGAATCATAGCGCTGTTCGCTGGCCGCCTTTTCCGCGCGTTGCAGGTGAAGGTTGGCTAAGTCGATAGTCAGCCGCATCCGCGCTTTTGCTTCCCGCGCATTGTTAAGTTGATTGCGGTCCCCTTCGGGAATCGTCTTTAGCGGCGGAGGAGCCAGCATTTGGTCCGGAGGCCGGGGGTCCTGAGCCAAACCGAAGGCGCAGGACACAGCAAGAACTGCAATCAAGTGTAAGCCTTTTGCCAGAAGCCTGGTTGTTGACAGAGGACTGATCATTTCTAATCGTGGCCGCAACGCCTTTGCATTATCCTCGCGGTTTGCGCCTGACGCCTTGCTTCAATCTGATCTGCCGCTGAAGCGGCGGTAGCCGTAGCTTTACTTTCTCAATCTCCAGCTCATTGCGCTGCGGATCAGCACGTTCCATGAAAATTTGGTAATTCGCGAGGGCGTCTTCGAACTCGCCAAGTTTATCGTAGGCAGTGGCAATGAAAAAATAACTGATGACAAGGTCGGGTTTCGCCTCCAATAACCACTTGTACTCCGGCAATGCTTCAGAAAACCTCTTCAACTCATACAGTGCCGTGGCTAGATTAGCATGCGCCACATAATTAGATGGTGAAGCAGCGAGCACGCGCCGCAGGATAATTACCGCTTCTTCAAAACGTCGTCCTTGCACCAGGGCGGCTGCGTATCCAGTGGCATAGTCGGCATTCCGCGGATCCAGAGCATTAGCGCGCCGGAAAAACTCCAGCGAGCGCGCGGGATCGTCGGTGCGGTAGGAGTTGCCGAGACGAGCCAGCAACATCGGATTGTTCGGATTTTTCTGCAGGAGGATCTCAAGCGCCTGTCGCGCTTTCAGTGGGTCAACGTCATTGGCCGCCTCGATTTCTGCCGGGCTGCCGATCACCTTGATCTCGCCGTTCGCCGCTACTGGCGCGGTTGCGATTCCCAACGATTGAGCAAGCTGCGCAGCATCCTCGACTTTGCCCGCGCGTTGGTACAGATCGAGCAGCCGTAGAGGGACCTGCTTATCGGCCGGTCTCACCTTTTCGGCGGCTTTCAGATCGGCGATGGCCTGATCGAAGTTACCGTCCTCGGCTTGGGCTGCGGCGCGCTCAAGTAAAGCCGCGAAGTTTTGTGGCTCCATTTGCAGCGCCTGATCCAGGCTGGCTTTTGCGTTCAGCTTGTCGCCCAGAGCACGTTCGGTCATCGCGCGTAGAATCCAGGCTGAAACCGGGGCTTCCGGGTTTTTCGTGGCACGCCGGGCCAGCTCGGCTGCACCCGGCTTATCTCCGGCTCGCAACCGGACTTCCGCCAACGCGCGCAGCGCCAAGGGGTTTTCCGGATCCAGCTTGAGTGCCTGGCGCAGAGGGGGTTCGGCATCTTGATCGCGATTACTGCGTGCCAGGAGTGCTCCCAGGGTCGAATATGGGAGTGCCCAATCCCGGCGCAGGGCGATTGAGCGGCGCAAGGCCGCCTCTGCTTCCGGCAGCCGGTTTAGCGTGCTGAGAGCGCTGCCCAGTTGAAACTCTGCTTCAGGAAACTCCGGTCGCAACTTGAGCGCCTGCTCGTAAAAGTCCACAGCCCGCTCGAGATCGCCGCGCGCATGAGCGTTTTGTCCGCGCTCAAATAGTTTTATGGGATCGGCAGACCCATCTCCCAGGTCATCAGTTTGCGCGGCGACGGAAAGCGCGAACAGCAGCGACACAAACGCTGTTGCCCACGCGAGGAGTCCCAGGCGAGGTTGATACCAACTGGATGTGGATGATGAGCTCAGCATTTCCTGGGTCGTAGATTCGACACGCGCGCGAACGAAGATAAAGCGGGGAGAACTGGATGTTAGCATGCACTCAGTGGCAGCGTCCAAAGTTCATCCTCAGTGCTACGATGCAGAAAAGTCTTGCGGTTGCACTCGCCGAATTCATGCGCTACCATGCGATTTCGCGAACCCAACAATGATCGAGCCGAACGAGATAATGTACCCTGCGCCAACTCTCGCTTTCTGCAATGAGGGCCCCCGGTGTGAATAGTATCTTAACCGCCGAGCTCACTCTCGACAGTGAGAAGGGAAATGGCGATGGGCCGTCAGCGGAGGTGTTGGCAAAGGAAGATCGATTGCGGTTCCTGTTTCGCGAGATGCGATCTGTTGTGGTTGCCTTCTCTGGTGGTGTTGACAGCAGCTACGTGGCTTACATTGCGACTGCCGAATTAGGTGACCGGGCGATCTGCGTAACCGGCGAATCGGCCAGTCTTCCCAGTTACCAGCGCGTCGAGTGTGCTCGCCTGGCCGAGACGTTCGGATTTCACCGCGAGATCCTCCTTACCGAAGAACTCGACGATCCCCGCTACCGCGCGAACGCCTCAAATCGTTGTTATTTTTGTAAAGACGAACTTTATAGGAAGCTGGAGCAACTCGCTCAGCAACGCGAGGTTGAGTTCATTGTCGATGGATCAAACACGGATGATATGAACGATTTTCGTCCCGGCCGGGCTGCCGCATCTGAACACAGTGTCCTCAGTCCTTTGATTGAAGTCGGTCTTAATAAGCAGGAAGTGCGCGTGCTCAGTAAACGCGCTGGGCTCCCCACCTGGGACAAACCGGCAAGTCCCTGTCTCTCCTCGCGCATAGCTTACGGAACCACGGTCACTATTCAGCGATTGGCTTCCATAGATCGCGGCGAAGAGATAATGCGGGCCATGGGGTTTCGAGAATTCCGAGTCCGTCATCATGACAATCTGGTCCGACTCGAAATCGCCCCAGCGGAGTTGAACAGGGCCCTGCAACGGGAGGTAATTGACGAGTTAGCGAAACGTTTCCGCGCCCTGGGATTTAAATATGTAACGCTTGATCTGCACGGTTACCGCAGTGGCGCCATGAACGAAGCACTATCTTAGCAGCGGCACGCAGTGCGCTGCCCTGCGATTCATAGAAGGTATCCAGGAACGCAAACAGTTCGAAAAAGCGGAGATGGTTATGAAAAGCATGTACAGTTCGTCATACGTTGACGACATTCGCGAGATAAAAGAAGAAAACCCCTTCGAATCAATGATGTCGCGTTTTGATCGGGCGGCCCAACTGCTTCAACTGGACTCTGATCTTTACGCCGTGATGCGGGTGCCCAATCGGGAATTGAAGGTCTATATCCCTACCCGCATGGACTCAGGCCGTATGGAGGTGTTTGAAGGCTACCGCGTGCAACATAATTTTGCCCGTGGACCAGCGAAAGGCGGAATCCGGTACTCGCCCGATGTGACTTTGGACGAAGTGCGCGCCCTGGCCGCCTGGATGACCTGGAAATGTGCAGTGGTCAATGTTCCCTTTGGCGGGGCCAAGGGCGGAGTCATCTGCGATCCGCAACAAATGTCGCTCGGGGAATTGGAGCGGATGACGCGTCGCTATGCCGCGGAGTTGGTTGATTTTATAGGACCCGAAAAAGACGTTCCCGCACCCGACATGAATACCAACGAACAGACGATGGCGTGGATTATGGATACGTATTCCATGCATGCGCGCCACACGGTTACCGCCTGCGTTACGGGAAAGCCAATCGATCTCGGCGGTTCGTCGGGAAGGCGCGAAGCGACTGGCCGCGGACTGCTGTTTGTGATCAACGAAGCGGTCAAGCGGTTTCGGATGTCTCCGACGGCCACCCGGGTCGTCGTTCAGGGATCCGGGAATGTTGGCGGGATCGCTGCCGAATTGTTGCATGAGGCTGGCTATAAAATCGTCGCCATTTCTGATGTCCACGGAGGAATTTACAATCCCGCCGGTATCGACATCCCCAATGCCTTGCGACACTTGCGCACAACCCGCTCATTTGAGGGCTATGAAGGGGTGGAAACGGTTTCCAATCAGGAACTGCTGGAACTGGACTGCGACGTCCTGGTGCCGGCAGCGACCGAAAACCAGATTACTTCACAAAACGCGGATCGGATTAAGTGCAAAGTGTTGGCAGAAGGAGCAAATGGCCCTACCACGGCGGCTGCCGACGAAATGCTGCACCAAAAGGGGATCTTCGTTATTCCTGACATCCTGGCCAATGCCGGCGGGGTGACCGTATCTTATTTCGAATGGGTCCAGGACCGGATGGGCTATTTTTGGCGGGAAGATGTTGTAAATCAGCGGCTTCAGGATACGATGGTGGCCAGTTTCAATGACTTATGCCGTTACGCGGACGCCCATTCAGTGGACACTCGGACGGCTGCCTACATGCTGGCAATCGACCGGGTGGCTTACGACACAAGGATGCGGGGCTTCTACGCGTGACCGAAAAAACATAAGTCCCTGACGCTAAGTCGTGAAAAAGTCTTGATTTCCGCCGGAAGGTGGAGTATGGTCTGGCTCAGTTTAGTACGTGGGACCATGCGCGAAAAGTTTTTATTGTTCGCGCAGTGGGGCCAAGTGCGGAACGATTGACACTGAGTGGCTGGTTGCGTATAAGAAGTTACTCGGTTTTTCAGGACGTCGAAAGAGAGCACGGAAAAGGTAAAAGGCGCTGTGGTATTCTTTCACTTTTCCGAGTTATTACCGGCTGTTCACACTTGTGAGCAGTGAGATTGTTCCTGGTTTGACAGATCGTAGTTAGGGTGCGGAAGCTCCGGGAAAGTCAATGCGCGGCTTCGTCCCGCTCCAGGATTTTGCTGGCGCGTGCAACCCGTTGAATGAGAGGCCCCTACAAGAATTCTATATTTGAAAGTGTTTCGCAGGAGGAATGCGATGAGACTCGCAAACAGAGCGCTTATTGCCGCGCTCGCAATGTTAATCTTATGTGCGGCCGTTTCGGCGCAGACAAGACGTGCGGAGAGCGATCCACGGAATCAGTCTCCGTCCGTCGGTACAGGGGGGCCCGAAGGGGGCGCCACAGGTTTATTTACCATTTATGATGGCTCAACGATTCGCAAGGGCGAGTTTACCTTTAGTATCGCGTACAGCAATTATGACCGCGATCCGGGTAACGTTGACATCACCGACATCCCGGGCAGTTTCAATGTAGGTCTGAACGACTACATTGAGTTGTTCTTCAAGAGCAATCTGATGCGCGGGATCAAGGTGAATAACCCATCAAATCTATCCAGTTTTTATCTGCCGAATGTAGGCTTGTGTACGGCGCTCTCGCCCTGCACCGGGCCGGCAATTATTCTGGCACCCAGTGGCCCGAACGTTGGTACGCTGGCCGGACAGGCGCTTTTCCGTCCCTTGAACAATCAGCCGTTTGTTCAGTTCCCATTTATCGGCGGATCGGCCGGAACCTTCGGACAAGGTCCAGGCCAGATAGGTTCGCTGTTTGGTTTTCCGGGCTTCTCGGCGCAGATTGGTGCACCGATTGGTTCTGGTGGGAGATTCAGTGGCGCCAACTTGTTCCCAGGTATGGGTTCGCCCGTCGGTAGCATTCTGCCCGGCATTGTGCTCGCAACGACCCAGTTGCCCTGTACTGCCCTGACTGGTGCTTGCCAGCCTCCGGGCAATCCCGGACCGCAAAACCCGATCACGGTCCCGACAACGTTCACCATCGCCCCAAGCTATTTGCCGGATGCGCCATTTGTTTCGCGTCCATACGGCGAGTCGAGCTTCACGAATTACGTTGTGGGAGCAAAGATCCGTTTCACCGGACCGCACAATCCGCTGGGCGTGGGTATTATCCCCTTCTATCGCTGGTATCCGGATAATGCCGATTCCTTCGGTGGCTTTAATCAGCTACAGCGTGGCGCCGGCCCCGGCGGTAGCTTCTTAAAAGGCGACCTGGGCTTGGTTGGCTTCATCGATGGCCGACTACATAAGCACGTCAATGTATCGGTTAACGCGGGCTATATCCTGAACAGCAACGAGAAGTCGAAGGCCATGAACGAGGCAGTTCTGCTCGATCGGCCGAATGAGTTTTTGGTTGGTGTGGGAATGGACTTCCCGGTCAATAAGCATTTTCAGCCGATCGCTGAAACGCGCATGACTCGGTATGTGGGCAACCGCACGCAAAATGCTTTTGAAAATCACCCCGTCGAGGTTTTGGGCGGCGTTAAGATCTTTCCGAAGCGCTGGTGGGGATTTGGTGTTGCTTACCGCCGTCACCTGAATGAGCAGGATGAAGGCCATATTAGAAAACTCGATGCCAACGTCTCAGTGGCTAATCTCTCGGGTGTCTTCGTTCCCAATCGGGGCGTCGTTATTGTCCCCGGAACGACGGTACCGGCAACCACTGGCGGTTACCCGACCGGGTTCAAATTCTCGCACGATCCGAACGGTTTCATCGTGCAGTTCTTTGCCGGTCACCGTAATGCACGAGGACTGCCGCCGCCACCTAACGTAGCGCCGGTAATCAGTTCTGTGACCGCGTCAAGTTCTTCAATCACCCTTCCGTGTAGTGAGGGAAATATCTCGGCCACCTGCCCGACCAGCGCGAATCTCGTGCTTCAGTTGATGGCAGACGCCCGAGACGAGAACAACGACGTTCTGTTGTACAGCTGGACAGTCACCGGTGGAAAGATTACGGGTGAAGGAAAGAACGTAACCTGGGACTTGACCGGTGCGAGGCCTGGCAGCTATACCGCATCAGTCCAGGTAAGTGATGGCACGAATCCAGCAGTATCCGGTTCGACGACGGTCACGATTGCCGACTGTCCTGACTGCAAGCCGCCATGCCCGACAGTGAACGTGAGCTGTCCGGACTCGGTTGAGTTGGGCGCTCCGATAACCTTTAGCGCATCCGTTGGCAGCACTAGCGCCAGCGTTACCTACAACTGGTCAGTCTCGGCTGGTACGATCTCCGGTGGTCAGGGTACTTCCTCGATCACAGTTGATACGGCAGGCCTTGGTGGTCAGACTGTAACGGCGACTCTGGAACTCGGTGGCTTGGATCCGTCATGTGCGAGGACCGCTTCGTGCACAACGTCCGTGAAGTCGCCGCCGGCACCGAAGGAATGCGATTTGGTTGATGAGTACGGGGACATCAAGTTTAATGATGAAAAAGCCCGTCTTGACAACTTCGCTTCCAGACTGCAGACCGATTCCGGTTCGCAAGGCTACATCCTTGGTTACGGTACCTGCGAAGGCCAGGGGCTCGCTCGTGCCAATCGCGCCAAGGACTACCTCGTCAATACTCGCGGCATCGATGCCGGACGTATTGTGGTAGTGGATGCCGGTTGCCGTGCTGACCTTTGGGTCTCGCTGTATGTCTGCCCGCCGGGAGCCAACCCGCCGACTGCGAAAGTAGATGGCGCCGTTACTCCTTGTCCGGAATGCAGAGCCAAGAAACGGACTCCGCGGCCACGTGTTCGTCATGGTAAGAAGAAAGCCAGCGACGAAGATGAGTAGGTCTGACTGATCCATTCGCGTAATGAACGCGATGTTTTCCCAAGCGGGCGATGTTCTCTAGCGAGATGCATCGCCCGCTTGGCGTTTGCCTCCAGAGTTTTCACACAACCGATAACTCGCGGTCGAGCATCATAAAAACCGTCCCAGATGATGGATGCCTTGCCTGCTCGTTTGTATTAAACTGGGATTCAGGGAATTTCGAAGTGCGGTTACAGTTTCCAAGAGATGGTGAGCATGAAAGTAAATAGAATAGGCGGTCTTTTCCTTCTGCTGCTGCTCGCAATGGCAGGCGCGACTGGTCTCTTCCCTTCAGCCGGGGCAGCCGCGCCAGCTTTTGATTCTCCAGCGGTCATGTATTCGGAGGACTGGCGCGCCACCGGACCACCGGGAGGTGATGTGCGCGCCCTCGTCGTCGATCCCAGTGATCCGAGCCGCTTTTATTTCGGTACCCTTGATGGTCAAATCTACACTTCAGCGGATGGCGCCAGGAGTTGGCAACTGCTCTACAACTTCAACATCCCGCGATTGTTTGTGGATCACTTGTTGATTGATCCCCGGGACTCAAACACTCTATACGTGGGCGCCCATCGCCATAAGGAAGCGGGTGGCTTCTTCAAGTCAACCGATGGCGGGCACAAATGGCGGGAAAGCGGCGAACTGAAGAACGAAGCAATCCATTCTTTGGCTCAATCCTCGCTCAATCCAAATATTCTGATTGCCGGCACCTTTAACGGTATCTTTCGCTCTGACGACTCGGGAAATACCTGGAGTCAGTTACCGACCCAGAACACCCCGGGCCTGGTCCATGTGGAGTCGCTGGCCATCGATCCGGTTAATGCCGATATCATTTATGCCGGCACCTGGTATCTTCCGTACAAAACCACTGACGGGGGTAAGAGCTGGTCGATAATTAAGAACGGAATTATCGATGATTCTGATATTTTCGCCATCGACATTGATCCGCGCGATCGCAGCCACATCATTGCCTCAGCTTGCAGCGGCATCTATGAGACTCATAACTCCGGAAGCGCGTGGAAGAAGGTGCAGGGTATTCCCTCTCAGTCACGACGCACACGCGCCATCATGCAGCACCCATCGATAGCGGGCGTTGTTTATGCCGGCACTACCGAGGGATTCTGGCGCTCAGAGAAGGGTGGCGATGCAAATTCGTGGATGGTGACGACGTCGCGTCAGCTGGAAGTCAATTCCATTGCTGTTCATCCTGCAAATCCGCAGATAGTCTATATCGGGACCAATAACTACGGGGTGATGGTGTCGAACGACGGCGGCAAAAGCTTCGTGCCCAGCAACGGCGGTTACAGCGGGCGCTTCGCGAATGCGATCCTCACAGATCGGGAAATGGCCAACCGAGTTTATGCGAGTACGATCAATACCACGACCGGGGGCGGCTTCTTTTTCGTCAGCGAGGACAATGGACAAACCTGGCATCCGTCTATGAGAAACATGCCCGCGCGCCTGATCAGTTACACCATCCTGCAGGACTCGAGCGATGCTAATCTCATTTTGCTGGGCACAAACCTGGGAGTCTATCGCTCGGTTGACCGCGGAGCTTCGTGGGCGCCCGTATGGGCCGGCAATCGTCCGGTTGCGGCACAGGCAAACATGTCTTCGGCCCGTCGTAAAGGTGGGGCGCCAGCCAGGCGCGCAGCAGCTAAGAGGACAGTGGTATCCAGTGGCGCCAGCGAATCCGTGCGGCAGGCCCAGTCGGCTCTAAACGCAGCTGGCTACCCCGTGGGTATTCCTGACGGGCGAGCGGGAGTTCAGACGACGGCGGCAATCAGGCGTTACCAGACTGACAAGAGCATTCCCGTCACAGGAGTTCTGGATGAGGTTACACTGGCCGCGTTGGGAGTGGCGGGCCACGACGCTTTGGCGACAGTAGGCGACGGTCAGAGTGCTTCCTTACTTTTGACCGATGCGATTAGCGAATTAGTGCAAACCGTAGATTCTGAATCCGGCAGAACAATTACACTGGCGGCTACCAATAGCGGATTATACCGGACGTTCGATCCAACGAAGGGTTGGCGTAAACTTCCTTTTGGGGCGGGCTTCGATTCCCACACTACTGCGCTCAGCGCTAACCCCAGGCTGCCGGGCTATATCTGGGTCGGCACGGCGTCGTCAGGGGTATTGGTCTCTGTCGATGCCGGCCAGACATGGCGCCAGGTCGACGGGGTTCCTACTGACGCACCTATCAATGTGATCGCCCAGGATCCCCAGCGCCCCGCCAATGTTTATGTGGGCACCAAGCAGGCCTTCTACGCTTCGCGTGACTCGGGCCAGCACTGGCAACGTCGTGGCGGCAATCTCCCGTTTGGCGATTTCACCAGTATCCTGGTTAACCCGCGCAATGGAGATGAGTTGTTTGTCGGCAACGCCTATCAGAACGGCGAGTCGGGCGGGGGCGTCTATCATTCCACCAATGCCGGGTTGTCCTGGAACAGGATCGATCCCCAGGGGCGTCGCTTGCCAAGCCTGCGCATTTGGGCTCTGGCACTCGACTCCCAAACTCAGGGCAACTTGTTCGTAGGTTCTCATTCAGCTGGAATCTACGTCGTCCCGCGGGGCGCCGAGCGAGTGGCCAACAGCGAGCGGTAAACGGCGGAGGCTTCAAGTCCTCGGCTGCGAAGGCGACCTGCGCAGCCGTCTCCATTGCTTGAACAAAAGGCTAATCCGGCCTGCCAGTGGAGGTTAGCGCCTTGACACAGGCTGGTACAGGCGGTACATTTGCCCACCTACCCGGTTTAAGCGACTGGTAAGTGGTCGGACCAAGCGGGTGACTACGGGCACGACGGAAATCGAAACAAATTACACCTCCTTTTCCAAATCTAGACGGCTCGACTCCTCGCTCGCATTCTAAATCCGACACAACCCCAGATGAGCAAGCAAACAGGACGCAGGAACGGTCCTTAGGTCGTGGTACTGTGCGACCGTAGCTATGCCGGGTAAAGCGTGACCAGGATCTCTGACACGCTGATATTGCGCGCGAAGTAGGAGTCTGCATGTTTAGTGAAGAACCCAAGCTGGATAACAGCGAGGAAAACATCAACCAACCATCATCCGGCGAATCTGAAAGTTCGTCGTCCCAGGCTTCCGCGTCGACGACCGGTGCCGTCCCAACCGTTCCCGAGGCCGCCGTTGAAGAAGAGGAAACACGCCCGATGGGCGATGTTGACTTTGGACAGCTGTTGGACCAGTTCGAACAGGAACAAGCCAGCCTCCAGGAAGGTGAGGTTGTGCGCGGAACTGTGGTTGGCATCAGTGAACGCGGCGTAGTCATCGACTTTGGCTATAAGTCCGAAGGCATAGTCAATCCCGCCGAATTCACCGAGGACGGTCAGATCACCGTAAAGCCCGGTGACGAAGTCGACGTGCTGGTCAAGAGCATGGATTCGCACGATGGCCTGCCGATATTGTCGCGGGCCGATGCTGTACGCATGAAGGCCTGGGATGACTTGGAAAAAGCCTATCGCGACGGCACGAATATCAAGGGCCGCATTGCCGAGCGCATCAAGGGTGGCCTGCGCGTCGATATTGATGGGATCGCCGCGTTCCTGCCAGGTTCGCAGGTAGACGTTCGCCCCATACGCAATCTCGACAGTCTCAGGAACCAGGAGATTGAAGCCAAGGTAATCAAGCTGAATCGGAAACGTTCCAATGTCGTGCTGTCCCGCAAAGCCGTCATTGAAGAAGATAACGTTGGGCGCAAAGATGAAACGCTCGGCGGGATTGAGGAAGACATCATCGTCGAGGGACAGATCAAGAATCTCACCGACTACGGGGCGTTTGTCGATCTCGGCGGTGTGGACGGTTTGTTGCACGTGACGGACATGTCCTGGGGACGTCTGCAGAATCCCGGCGAAATATTTCACGTTGGCGATACCATTCAGGTCAAAGTGCTCAAGTTTGATCGCGAGCGTGAGCGGGTCTCGCTCGGCTACAAACAGCTTCAGCCCGATCCCTGGGCCTCAGTAGAGGAACGATTTCCCCTGCACACCCGCATCACCGGCAAGATTGCCAGCGTCGCCGACTACGGCGCGTTTGTCGAACTGGAGAATGGCGTAGAGGGACTGGTGCACGTTTCGGAGATGAGCTGGTCCAAACGAGTGAAGCACCCCAGCAAGATTGTCAGCCCGGGCGATACGGTCGAAGTCGAAGTGCTGGCCGTGGATTCCAAGGCGCGCCGCATCAGCCTGGGCATGAAGCAGATTCAGGACAATCCCTGGCGGACCCTGAACGAGCGGTACCAGGTAGGCTCCAGGGTGCAGGGTCGCGTGCGTAATCTGACTGATTTTGGCGCCTTCATCGAAATAGAAGATGGCGTCGACGGACTGGTGCACGTTTCCGATATTTCGTGGTCCAGACGCATTAAGCATCCGAGTGAGCTGCTCAAGAAGGGGCAGGAGATCGAAGCTGTTATTACCAGCATCGACGTTGAAAACCGGCGGCTGTCGCTCTCAATCAAGGACCTGGAACCAAACGCCTGGGAACGTTTTGTGGCTGAACACCAGCCGGGCGACGTGGTCCGCGGTAAGATCGCCCGCTTTGCCAACTTCGGCGCCTTCGTTGAACTGGAAGAGAATCTCGAAGGTCTTTGTCACATCTCGGAGCTCTCCGAAGAACGGGTAGAAAAACCGGAAGAAGTGGTTCAACTTGGTCAGGAGATGGAATTCAAGATCCTCAGAATAGACTCGGATGGCAAGAAGATCGGACTCTCAGCTCGTGCCGTCGGCAAGGATGAACCCATCGTTGACACCAAGGTATACTCGTCGGAAGCCGGCGGTGGGATGGCCTCACTGGGTGAGCTGGCGGACTTCGGCATTGGCCGTTCAGCCGGCAACGACGAACCCGAGAAGTAACCTTCCTGATCTTTCAGCCCGCCGGTACGTCGTTAAAACGCTGTACCGGCGGCGGTTATAGTCTTGCCCCAGGCGCCGGATTTCTGATACTGTACGCCCGTTTTGATCTACCTCGCCATTTAAGACTTGCAGCAATACTTCCGTAACAGGAACAGATAGGGATCGAACCCTCTGTCGAGAACTTTGAGGTGAGCATGACAAAAGCAGAACTCGTCGAAGACGTGGCACGAGCGGCTGAGCTGACTAAGAAGGACGCGGAACGTCTGGTTGAAATTGTCTTCGAGAGTATTATTGAAAGTCTCAATCAGGGAGAGAAGATCGAACTGCGCGGCTTTGGCAGCTTTCGTGTTCGCGAGCGTGGCGCGCGACGCGGACGAAATCCCAAAACCGGTGATCCGGTGAGCATCCCAGCCAAGCGTGTCCCCTATTTCAAGCCCGGTAAAGAACTCAAAGAACTAATCAACGACGTCAACGCTGTGGCAGTGCCGGGCGCCGATAGTGGCCACATTGATGATCTGGATCGCCCCCCTGTTTTCTGATTTTTCCCGACCGGAACGAGGAATCGCAAGTGGAGACCTTATGGAGTCCCTGGCGTTACGATTACATAGCGTCGAGCGGAAGTGACAGCAAATCCGCCGGTTGTGTTTTCTGCGAGATTCAGCAAACCCCGGAACGTGACGAATCGAATTTTGTTCTGCATCGTGCCTCTTACAATTTCGTAGTCCTCAATATCTATCCCTATATCAGTGGTCATTTGTTGATTGTGCCGTTTCAGCACGTCGCGGATCTCGACAGAGCCGATAAAGGTACAACCGACGAACTGATGGACCTGACAAAACATTGCCAGTCAGCCTTGCGTGCGGTCTACCAGCCGGCCGGATTCAATATGGGCATGAATCAGGGGCGTGGCGGGGGTGCGGGGATTGCTGACCACATACATATCCACCTTATGCCGCGCTGGATCGGCGATAC